>LFIK01004878.1_pt1 | contig 10816 bp, 17 predicted proteins | sample 643401 | NCBI WGS metagenome assembly LFIK01 (sample SAMN03777447, study PRJNA286221) | soda lake metagenome | biome: soda lake; feature: Kulunda steppe; material: water; isolation source: sample T5-Br brine of Lake Tanatar-5 | place: Russia: Kulunda steppe | collected 2010-07
CACACACACACACACACACACACACACACACACACACACACACACACACACACACACACACACACACACACACACACACACCACTCACAAAAGTACACATACACGCATGCACATGCAAATGCTTGCACACATGCATAAGCACACAAAAAACCCTAATATGCACATCCTAACACACATGGACATGCATGCAATGATGAGCACTCATTCATGAATGCACCCAATGCTTGGAACTATACCTGCACCACCTCTTGCATAATACACCTACAATCCAGCATGCCTCTGCTTGCTAAAAGCAGGGTTTCATGTAGGCACTGGCTTGATGATTGTTGTAGCTGCTCGTGGTTGGAGTTTAGAGATGCATGTGTAACTGTCATCACAGCATACCAGCAGACATGACCGCTTGCTTTATCTGGACCGTGTCTGTCTGAATTTCAGGCATTTGCTCTTGCACGTGCGCTTGCATGGTGACAGCGGTCTGCATGGGCTTGCAGGGCAAAAATGTTGCAAAAGTTGTGTTGCAGATTCTGCCTTGTCCTCTGCCAACACGTACTGTGTTTCGTAAATGCAAGGTACCTTTCATGTAGCATGTGGTGATGTGCAAAGCAATAGATGTGGCCAATAGCTACAGGGACCTCCGATATTTAGAGCTGTATCTTGTATCATGTTTGACAAAAATCCTGATGGTTGATGAGAAAAGGATTTCTTTGGTGCAGAACAGCAGGGCGTCTTGTGCACATGCTGCATGCTTGGAGCGCGCGTGTTTCGGTCAGGACAGGCATCCTATCAGTCCAAGCCCAAAGTTGCGTCTACCCCTTCCTTGGCTCCGAGTTGTCGGCAAGGGACCAGTGCGCATGAATCACATGCGCATGCCCGCGACTGGCCAGCTCCCAGGATATGTGCAGCTGCTGAGCCCCTCGGTGCAACCCTTGCTTGCGCAGGCGCAGCAGCAGCCGCGACAGGAGCAGGAGGGAACGCTCTCGGGACAGAGGCGGGAGGGACCGCTCCAGGGAGCGCCGCCGGTCACGGGAGCGGCGGCGCGACGTCTCTCGTGAGCGGCGGCGCTCGCGCTCCCCGCGACGCTCACGCTCCCCCCGCAGACGTGATGGCTCGCGCGACCGGCATCGCGATCGGCATGGAGTCGAGCGCGAGCGCGCGCCCTTGGATCGGTCAGCGTCCTCTACCACGCCCTCAGCCTCTGCCCCCCTAGGCGGCCGCACTCCTGAGCCAGACCCTGTTGCAGGTGCCCGGAAGAGGGAGCAGGGTATGGTCAGGTGCAAGCACTTTGGGTTGTTTTTGGCTGGCTGCTGTTTGTGACCCGCCTAGCTGCAGCTGCCCCCGCCGTTGCGCTCAAGCTGCGCTACTGTAGCATTGCCCACCGGTTGCTGCAAACAAATCAAACACGCGTATGCTCTGGCAATTTAGTGCACATTGTACTTAAACTAATGATAACATACAGACTGTATGTACTATTTGCTAGCGCCGCACTGCTACATCACGCCTGCACCTACCACGGCTGCCCATACAGTCGCCTTGGAAGACAAGAAGCGGCGCGTGGAGGCCTGGAAGGCCAAAAAGGCGGCGGAGGCGGCCGCAGCAGGCGTGCCCGCCCCAGGCGAGGCACAGCCCTGCGCCGCACCCGCAAGTACGGCAGGGCCCTCAGGTGAAGGTGGTAGTGGTGGGGGGGCAGCAGGCGAGGCCAAGGGGGATGCAGGCCCCGCCTCAGCCCCGGCTGCGGCTGCAGCCCCCGCGGCTGCAGGTGTGTGGGTACCGTGGGAGGAGGAGCCTCAGCCCAGCGCCCCTGCAGCGGAGCAGCAGGCGGCGGCGGCAGCGCCACCAGCGGCAGGGGTATGGATGCCTTGGGAGGATCCGACGGGGGCAACAACGGCGGCAGCGGCAGCTGGGCCGGGCAGCGAAGCGGCCGGCACGGGGCCGAAGGAGTACGCCATGCCCGAAGTTATTGCTGCACGCAAGGTGCGCGCTGCGGCTGGCCGTGCTGCTGATGCTGCGCTGCCCGGAACGACCTCCCGAGCATGTCCAGGGTGGGCTTTTGGTTGTGGGTGGCTGCCGTGCCCTGTCTGCTCAATCCCTCTGGGGCATTTGATTATGCCGGCTGCTGCAACGATGCGGATGTTCTTGAAGCATGCATAACGGGGTTTTGCGCCTTCATAAGAATGCCCTTGGCTTGTGCACTTGCAACTGCATGCGTACGGCGTGGCTTTCAACTCTTGAGTGTTGTATTTTGGAAGTCTGAAAGTATGCACATATGTCAAACACAAAGCTGTGTGTTATGGGTATGAAAGGCCTGGAACAGCACACTATTTTTAGGAGGGCAGGTCGCAGTGCACGCTGGCAAAATGACCGTATGACTGGGTGTTTGTTACTCACCCTGTGGCTCCAAGCAAACAGAAAGAAATAGCTTGGGTTGCCCACCCTTATCGGCTATTGGATATCGGCAGATGTTGATTCCAAAGACCTGCAGCAACAGGTGGTGTGCAGCTTGGGCGCGACCAGCGTGGGGCGCGTGTCTTCCTGTGCTTTCAGCGCTATTGCCCTCCTGCACTATGCATGAAAGGTGTGCTGCTCACCTGATGTGCTCGCTCAGCCACATGTACCTTGCCTCATCCCCTCCTTAGGCCCGGGCAGATGCGGAGGAGGCTGAGAGGCGCGAGCAGGCGCAGGCCGCCGCAAACGCCAAGATTGCGGCCATGGCGGCGTCTGGGCACCTGGGTGGCGTCGCGGCAGGTGTGGCCCAACCCCTCCCTTTGTTGCACGGTGCAGCACACGCTGACAGACCATCAGGCGAGCTTGCATGTCGTGCTCTTGCGCCAATCTCATGTCCATTACATCACATGGCATTGCATCCTTGTGTGTCACATGGCGCTGCTTTTGCGTCACACGCTATCGCATCCCTTTGCACCACAATACGCAAGCCTGTACACGGGCAGCCGCCTCCATTCCCTGGAATGGCTTGCAGGCGGCCACCGCACCAAGCCCTGTGCTCTTCTTGCCTCAAGTGCTCCTCTCCGCATGGTGTTCATCAATACCTGCCCGCCCGTCCTTAGCCGCATGTCCCTGCATTGCCGCGTGTCCTCACTCTGATCCAGTCACCTGTTCCAATCAAGTGCCTCCAATCAAGTGCTTAATCTAATGCCGAATAAGTCGCCTGTTCCAATCAAGTGCCCAATCAGGTGCCTCCAATCAAGTGCCTAATCTAATACCCAATCAGTCGCCTGTTCCAATCAAGTGCCCCTTGCGTATCCCCGCGTTGCTTGGTATTGAACCCTGCATTCACTGCTCAGGGCTTGTCTTCATGCATGTGTGGTTGATTGCCTGGTGCTGATGGGGCCTCGCTCTGGTTTGCTGTAGGATTGGGAGCACCACCTCCGGAGGAAGAGGAAGAGGTGGACCCCTTGGATGCATTCATGCAGGTGGGTCACGGTGGCAGACTGCTGCAGTGGCAGGCTTGTGCTAGGGCCATGCTCTTTCTTAAGCAACGCTTGTGCGAATTCTGGCCAAGGAGGCCTCAGGGAAGGAGGTCTCAGAGCGGGGCCTCAGACACGGTCAGTTTGCGGCCCCTTTCGCACTCAACGGTGCCCCTGTCCGAGCCCAACTGCCCAGACTTGTCTGTGTCTTGTCCCCCACATGCGACTCATGGCGCAGGGGACAGTGATGCCTGAGGTGAAGCAGCGACAGGAAGAAGAACGGCAGGCCAAGGAAGCCGAGCGGCAGAGGCAGGCAGAGCTGTTGGCGGCTGGCAAAGGTGCACACTTCTGTCTTACGTGCAAGAGCCTACGCGGCTATGTGTGCGTATGCTTATTACCCAGTGAATGCTGGTGTTGGTGACTTGGTCGACGGTGGATGGCTGAGTGCAGAATCAGCAGCATCATGGAGGTTCAAATGTTGGTGCGAAGGACCGTGCTGATTTTTTGCAAGCAAGAGAGGCTTGAGTAGCTTGTCCATGATGTTATTAGCTAGTGAAAGCTGATTTTGAAACAAATGCTGGCTATGCTCCTAAGCTGTCCTTGCAGGAGATACCCCAAAGGAAAAAACTAGACATGCAAGGCTTTACTAGATCTGATTGTCAAGCAGAAGAGCTGCTATTTCAGATAGCGCATCAGGTAGCACGTCAGATAGCGCGTCAGTGTGTGCATGAACGCAACCTCACTGTCAGGGCACGATGAAATTCTCCCCCTCTGCTCCTACCTCCTCTTTGACAATGTTAGTGTTCCCAAGAAGCTGCATGGGGGATTCTAGTATCACCCCCTGGAAGGGGAAGGCCTGCAGCATCCTTGTCTCTTGTAATTTACCCTGTGTGCTGGCCTTGACTGCTTGGCTCCCCGCAGCCCCCAAGCCCATGAACCTGTCAGACTCTGAGGATGAGGAGCCGGAGCCTGACTCTCGCATGGAGATTCCTGCCAACAAGGTGCGCGCATGACTCCTCTGAACAAGTGCCCCCGTGCTATCCTTTGCGCCCTTTGCACACAGTTGTTTTGTGTGCAAGGGTATGCAGCCCGAACAAATATGGACTCTGACAGGAGTCTGACATACATGAGGCACAATTTGCACATGATGCAGGGGTGTTGTGGGCCCCTGCACCAGTTTCCTTTCCCACAAACAGTGACTCTCCCCCAATAGATGAAGCTGTTGCCCAACCTGTTTCTCTATTGCGACTGCCTTCCTGTTGCAAGTCACATCTTGCTGTTATGCCTCCTATGTCCTGCTCTCCCAGGTGAAGTACGTGGTGGGCCCCGGAGGAACCGTAATCCAGAATATACAGCGCAAGTCCAAGGCACGCATCCAAGTGCAGAAGGTCAGTGATAGGGGTGGCATGGACCCCATGCAGAATCGCTGCGAGGAAACCATCAGAAATGATCGTGCATTGTGCATTTCCCCTTGCGGAGCATGCACGCAAAAGAGAAATCGCCAGAACTGCCGGCAAATCGAGAGGGTGAGGATGGTGCCTGGGTTCGCACTCTTGCTTTGGCTGCCTCCTTCAAGCTTGATCGGATAGATGTTATACTCTCCTTCGCGTCTGCTCACGAGTTGCCTGTGGCATGTCTGACACAGCATGAAAGCCACTGCCAGCCCTTGTTGCATCTTCATGCTGAAATTGTAGCAAGTAGGTTTCTATTCCTATGTGCATCTTCTATTCTGCTTTTGACCTGCCAATCTGAACACAGGCTGAGGAGGACCTGAATCGTGCATTTGGGTCTGGGCCATCAAGCATCGAGCTTGACAAGATGCGGCAGCAAGCACAGCAAGCCATCGCAAAGCAGCAGGTGAGTAAGCACACGCCTGGGCATGCACTTTCTTTGCTTGTTGCAGAGTGCTGTCAGTGTGCACTCGTATGGTTTCCACCATCATCAGTCACTGTGTGACAAGCAACACGCCAATGAATTGACGCTGCATTTTGGGTAACCTATCACGACGCATCTACTCTGTCTCCCCTCTCATATCAAGATGCAGTTGGGGTACTAGATAAGTAAGTAAGCAAGCGCTTAATATGAAGCCGCAGTTGGGAAAATATTCATAAGTAAGCAAGAACTCGAGCCGCAAGTGGTGGCTTCAACTCCTGGCGCGCGCGGCTGACTTGCAGCGTCTTAAAATCTGCTGTCAGCTGTCAGCAGCTGTCAGCTGTCAGTAGCACCTGTTCTTGAGCGGGCCTGTCATAGAGCCTGGCCGTTTTTCAATTAAGCAGGGTGCACTGGGCTTTGGCGCAGTTAGTTTGTGGGCACAATTGTGAGGCCCAAGGCAATGAAGATGCAAACTCAGCTACAGCACTTCAGGGCCATGGCGTAGAAAGAGATGTTGTGCGTAAGATCTACACAATGCAGAGCTGTCACGAGTATAGGGAGAGGTTGGCTTCCAGAGGTCAGCACACAAACCGCTGAGCTGGTGCAGGCGGGGAGGGGGTGATTGCGGAGGCCAGCACATACACTGCTGAGCTGTTGCAGGTGGGGACAGGACAACAGCAGACGTTGACACGCACACCGCTGAGCTGGTGCGGTGATCCTAAGGTTGAGCCAGGGTACAGGTAGGAGCGCCATCGTGCAACGCTGCGTTGTGTGCTTGCCATGGCATGTGTGCACAGGCGGCAATCCGAAGGGCAGAGAAGAGCATGATGCCCAAGCTCAAGGGGGCAGATGCGCCAGAGGGCCAGGCGGAAGAGTTCAAGCCCGAGGCCAAAGAGAAGAAGGAAGGGGATGAGGCGAGCAGCTCCGGCGACGAAGGTACAGTGGTGAACAGGATACCAAGAGAACAAGGGGGCGGGGCTTGCTTGCTTCTTTGTTTGCCCTGCCTCCTCTGTGCTCTGCCATTGCGCTGCCCATCCCACATGTTCATCACTTCGTTGTGCTGTCAATCCATCGTTGCACTGCCCCACGTGTGACCCACATTGCACTAACCGACATTGCACTGACCCACATTGCACTGACCCACGTTGCACTGACCCAAATTGCACTGACCCAAATTGCACTGACCCACATTGCACTGACCCACATTGCACTGACCCACATTACACTGACCCACATTGCACTGACCCACGTGGCGACCCCAACCTCTGAACTTGCAGAGCCGCCAGCGGGGGCGCCACCACGCAAGATGGTGACATTACTTCTCTACGGGGATGCAAAGGCCATTGAGATTGCTGAGCGGATGATCTTTGAGGCTGTAGACAACAAGTGAGTGCTGTAGACGACAGTATATTTAAGGCTGTAAACCAAAATTTAGTGCTGTACGATTGTGATACTTGAGGCTGTAGACAAGTGAGTGCTGTAGACAACAAGGTGTTCAAGGCTGTTGTTGACATTCTGTTATTTGTAGACAACATCCCTTGCTTCTTGGGCGCCAGTCCTGGTGTGTGGGAGTGCTTTTGGCAAGGAAGAGGATGCATCCTTGGAATCCTCCCAGAAGGAAAACCGAACTCCTTCAGAAAGGCACTTGGAGCCTCTGTACACGAGTGCGTGGTGTCTTGGCAGACTGCTACCTGGGATCGATGACCGTTCTAAATGCTTGCACACGCTGTTGGCAAGGGCTGCAGGATGCCTAATGCAAGAGACGAGCAGCAATGAATGAGCTGACCCGTTGCTTTTGTTCCTCTGAGGTTTCATGGAGGGCACAGCTAAATCGCCATATGGTCTGTAGCAGCCATCTCTGCTTCAGCGTGCCACTGTGGCAGGAGGTGCAGCCATGCAGGGGCGGCAGTGGGAGCTTGAATGGCATGCATCTGCAGATACCGATGATGTGCTCTCCCCACGCCATTCCTGGCTGGGCGTGATGTCTGCAGGAAGCAGAAAGAGAAGCAGCGCGCCAAAGAGTATGACCGGAAGCGCGAGGAGAAGCGGAGGAACAGGCAGCTGTACCACATGCGCCACGCCAAGGTAGCTCTGCTTCTTTGTGTCTTGGCTTGCAGATCCTGCCAAGATGGGGGAGGTCCTGAAGTTGGACTGGCAGTCTGATGGGACAGGACAGCATCAGGACCTTCTAGTCTACATTCTAAACTCGCATCTAGCCTACACTCAATTCTGAATTCGCAGGGACCGGGTTAAGAAGTCAATGCCATGGCGTTAGATTTAGTTTGTGGCAAATGACAGCGAGACCCTCAAACCTCATGACAGGAGCAGGACCTGCAAACCTTCAAGGTTCAGGACCCCCAGTTCGATTTTACAACTTCAAGTTCTGGCTTTATCGTAGCTGCAGCTCTGCCATGCACCGCACATCAAAACGCCTCTGCTTTTTTTTATTTTGGGACTCTTGACAATGCACACCCACACCACGCTTCATGTGTGGCTGTGCTACAACTGCTGCGTCGCTGCAGGACTACGAGGCCCTTGGCCTGCCTATGGGTAGCAGCAAGGCAGACGTCAAGAAGGCCTACCGCAAGCTGGCTATGCAGGTAGGGAGCTGTATACATCATAGAAATCTTGTGCATTTCGGGCTTGTCCACCATGCTCTTCAACCATCGCTATGATGAATGCAAAAATAAAAAATCTCTAGGCATGCATTTTTTTTGCTTTCTCTTCTTTTTTGCTTTTCTACAGTTTTCAAGTGTTAAGAGCTGCTTGCAAACTTATGAGCCAGCTGTATATGCACTCACAATTTAGTTTTTATCTAGTGCTTTGGGATTACCAACTGACGGTGGATCATCCAACCGCTCCCTGCTACCCATCCACAGTGGCACCCGGACAAGCATCCTGACAACCAGGAGGAAGCCAAGACCAAATTCCAGGCTATCAACGTTGCTTACGAGAAGCTCATGTCGACGGATGAAGAAGAAAGGGTTGATGCTCTGGCATATCGGTAGCGAGGGACAACAAAGCAGGTCTGGATCTTGTCCAGACGACTTAAAGGTTGGAGGCCGCATCTAAACTTGTGGGCTGGGATTGCAATTGTGAATAGTTTCACGTTCATATTTCTATCAAATTTTAACTTCGCTGCAGTCAGATCGCATTGCGGCAAAGACTGACGGGCTACGGCTAATACAAGTGTATCCAACGTTCATTTGATTTCCAAACGTCGATTGAAAGGTATTAGGAAAGATAGCGTCTAACATCAAGCCCTTTGGCGTTTCCGGCAAGTCGTCCTCCGGCCCAAAGATGAAGTCCGGGGGAGGAGTCCTCTTTATATCTGCAGCCCAGCTCCTTGTGGGACTGTGTCTGCTTGGTGGGTCTGGCAAGCAAGATTGAATGATTCTTTCTTAGCATGGTCCATCCTTATCATCATCAGGGGGGCAGGATGGTTTGATGGCCACTTTGTTTTGGCTCAATTGCATTCAACTCAGACCACTTTCTTTGCAGATTTGAGCACATGCAACCGAGCTCAATCAATGCACTCCCTGCTGTAAAACAGCTACCCATTACCTCTTAGCATCTATATTGACACTGCACCCTTCCACCATACACAACAGGCATATTTGAGGGGTACAAGCGGTACTACTATAATCAGGTGAATGAATGCTGACAAGCATGCGCATGCATGACGCATGGAATTGTGAGAATTTGCAAGAGGCAGTACCCCATTTGAACGGGTCTGAGTTACGCACCTGTTCAGAGCATCAAATGCTCTGTTGGCAAGGAATGAACCTTGTTTGTCACATGCTGCGATTGTTGCTCTGCTGCTCGCCTGCATGCACTTCCAACTCCCTTAAGCACATGGTTAGCGCCCGACATTTCCCAACTTCAACTGTAAGTCTCGTCCCTGTTCCATTGTCTCCTCTCAGTATTTGGGATCAGAGCAGAAGACGCGAACGTCAGTCAGGCAGACAGATGACTTCGCCCACCAGAGCTACGAGTCTCCCCTCAACTTCCGCTCTCCTATGGGCTTCTCTTTCTACCTCTCCATCTTGAGTGAGTTATGCAAGTCAAGCTTGCTATCATGTGCAAAGTGGGCCATTTTAAGGTTCTATGCTGCGTTGCTTTCGTTTCTGAAGTAGTGGAGGCCAGACTGCATGCCTACAATACCTGAGATGCGTGCTATGCACAGAAACACGGCTGTTGCTGATGTTCCTCCTGCTGGTGGTGCTGCTGCAGATGGCTGTGAAGAGACAGTAAATGCACTGTACCGCAGGCTGTCATAGCCTGCATACACAGGGTCTCTGTAGCCTTAGCTTTGCAATATTTGGTGCTCTCGTTTGGAAGATAGGTACGGTGCTCATCCCTCCACGGTGCACATACCCCCTTCCATGCAGACAACATTTTTGCTGTATGTGGGCTTGCGGGTGTTATTAACGCACAGAGAGAGCTCATCATCTCCTTCTTTGTGTACAACGCGGCACAGGTGGGTTGTGTGGGCAGAGGTGCCCCTCCTGACTGCATAGGTGTGAAACGTCTGTGTGACGGTTGTGCGGACCGTAACAAGCACCGTTTCTCCAGGTCATGCTAGCTTGATGCACCTGCAGCCTTTGTCCCGCGTGGGCCAAAGGCTGGCAGGAGCACAAGTAGTGCCTGCACTGTTCTGTTCACCGCCTGGCAGCTAAGTTGCCCCTTCTGTGCACCATGATGTGCCCTTTTACTGGCTGCAGATGGTGGTAGCATTCCACTACTTTGTGGATTTATGCACTGATGCGGGGGTCAAGTACAATGGGGAGCCTGCCAAGCTGTCCTCGTATGAGCAGGCAGCTGCCTCCTTCATTTTCTTCAACTTCCTGCTGAGTATGGCAGCCACTGCCTTTGCGGTGAGTGTTGGGCTCATACTTGTGTTTGGAAGATGTCCCCTACCACACCTGATGTGGCTCAGCCTTGGCAAGTGTACAATTGCATGGGTAGTGTGGCCCCAAGGGGAAGCGCGTATCGGCTGTTAGCTGGCTCACAGCCTACGAATTCATGCCTTTGCTGAGGGGCACAGGCCAGGCAGAGCTCTAGTTCCAAAGTTGTGCTGTCTCAGGAACACATTTATTCGTTAGATTTCATGTACCGGCTGTCAGCAACCCTTTTAGTGATCGTTTTCCCTCCTGACCTGTCATTAAGGTACTTAAAGCCAGTTAAGCCCATATTATGCTCTAGCTCCCATCCTCCTTGCTGAATAGTTGTGGTGCCGAAGACTCTTCAGATAGGGGAAAGGTGGCCCCTTCAATGCATCGGCGCGTGAGCATTAAAGGGGTTGCTGTTTGTGGGCCACCGCATGTTTCTCATGACAAACTGGAAGCAGGCTTGCTTAAAACACTGTTGTATTCAATTACGCTAGCAGCAACGTTTGCTTGCCCCAACACTATGCACCAAAGCACTCACCCCTATACTTTGCCCTATGCAGGTCCGGGCTATTGATGAGATCAAGCAGAAGCAGAGAGATGACTATAATAGGTGGGGAAATATGGGATCCA
>LFIK01004879.1_pt1 | contig 10815 bp, 21 predicted proteins | sample 643401 | NCBI WGS metagenome assembly LFIK01 (sample SAMN03777447, study PRJNA286221) | soda lake metagenome | biome: soda lake; feature: Kulunda steppe; material: water; isolation source: sample T5-Br brine of Lake Tanatar-5 | place: Russia: Kulunda steppe | collected 2010-07
ACCCACACCCACAACCACCGCACCCCCACACACCCACACACACCCACACACAACCACACACCCACATACCCAAACACACACACCTGCAGCAGGCGGTCTGCATCCCACGGCGCACGGCCCAGGTTGGGCCTGGGGTCCCTCAGCGCCGTCTGCAGGACGCGTGAGGTGGTGGGGTCCAGGCCGCACCCCAGGCCGCCCACCAGGCCGCATGCGTTGCGCCCTCGCGGCAGCACCACCTCCACAGGCTGCAGCGCCGCCAGGTGCGTGCGCAGCGCGGAGCGAACCTGCGGTATGCCGCCCAAGATACACGCGCACGTGGGCACTTGGTGCATGCTGCGGCCGGGCTCTGCACTTGTCGGCGCCATATGATGCATGGCGCGCGCCGGGTGGCTAGCGCAGCGCGCGGCAGGCACGGAGAGGCAGGCAGCATGTGGGCGCGCAGGGCGTAGCCACAACCGAGCGAGGGCACGGCCATTTGGCAGCTAGGCTCACCCTCTCACAGAGCGCTAGAGTTGGCTCTTGCCTGTAGCCAGGGCAGGCGGCGCAGTGAGAATGACAAGGATCTAAAGTGTAGAGGAGTGAGTTTGAGATGGGGAAAGTTGGGCGGTGAGGCAACAGGTGGCTATTTTCGGGCAGATGGCAAGTGGGATGGATGTGCGCAAGCTGTGCACAAGGAGGACACGCAAGCACACACCAGCATACTCGCCACACGCACTGCTACCACATAACACCCACATCAACAACAAGCTCGTCCAGCAGGATGTGGCCGGACACACTGCTGCCACACAACACCCGCCTCATCATCGACAAGCTCTCCCAGCAGGTTGTGGCCGGAACACCCACCTCATCATCAGCAAGTTCACCCAGCAGGATATGGCCGGACGCAACGCTGCCACACAACACCCACCTCATCATCGACAAGCTCGCCCAGCAGGATGTGGCCGGATGCGACGTCAACAGCGCACACGCCCAAGCGCGTCAGGCCGACAGGATGAGCGCCTGCCTGCTGCTGCTGCGGGTCGGTGCAGCTTGTGGGCGCCTGCGTCTCAAACACTGCGGGGAAACACGGGGAGGCAAAGGCCGGCACGGCGCGAGCGTCGGTGCGTGCGTGCAGCCCTTACCTCACGCACGGCAGGGGAGGCCTGCCTGCCCCCCCTTGGCCTGCTTTGTTGCATTTCCACTGGGCAAACACTTTTGTGTCACCCGCCCTCTTTTCGGTCAACCCACCCAGCCTCTGCTACCGCTCGCATGCTGCACACGCTGCGTCCGCGCCACAAACTTGCCAGCCTGGCCTGTCCATGCTGCGCATCCACATGAAGCAAACGCAGGTCCTGCGCACCCCTGGTCCAATGGGTAAAGATATGGTGATTCCAGACCAGCCAACCCTTTGGTGACGCGCCCTCACCTGAGATGACGTAGGAGGGGTCAGGCTTAGCAGCCACCATCTCTGCATCCATCAGCAGGCCCTGCACCCATGCAAGCACGCGCACATGCACAAGCAGAAGGTAAGCAGCGCGTCTGTCGGCCCGCAAGCCTGAAAGATGCTTGCCCACTTCAGTCACACACTTGATACACACATGCACACACACACACGTATGAGCAGGTGCGCGCACATACACACACAGGCACACACACACACACACACACACACACAAACACACACACAAACAAGCACACACGTGCCCATGAACATGCACGCAGACGCACGCACACAAACACACACACGCACTCAGGCATGCAACACGCAGCTTGCGCAGCCTGCCGCCTGCAAGCCCAGCACATGCTGCGCACGCGCACCTTGCTTAGCACCGCCACCTTCTCGCGGTTGACCACGTTGGCCAGCTTTTGGCCATTCATCCTGAGCTCCTGGTTGCGCCGCGCTAGCCCCTCGGGCGTCTCCGTCTGCTCCACCACCACCTGCCAGCGCATGTGTGACAAGCACATTGCCATCAGGTGACTGGTGACTCTCAGGTGATCATCAGGTGACTCTCGGGTGATCACCAGGTGACTCTCAGGTGATCATCAGGTGACTCTCAGGTGATCATATCATGTGATCTTGAGGTAGGCGCAAGGTGACTCTCAGGTGGTACCAGGTAGTCGTCACAGCCATGAGATATGCATCATCATTGGCAATGGTGGTGATGGTGTAGCCGGTGGTAATGGTGTAGCTGGTGGTGGTGTAGCTGGTGGTGGAGATGGTGGAGCTGGTGCTGATGGTGGTGGCAGTGGTGGTGATGGTGGAGCTGGTGCTGGTGGTGGTGGCAGTGGTGGTGATGGTGGTAATGCACTTCACAATTCCCTTCTGGCAAAGGGACAGGAGGAGCGGAGAGTGCAGCTTAGCGTGATGTGCAGCCGTGCCCTCTTGCAACCCAGCACAGAAAGCAACCCACAGCCACAGGCGCTGCTTGCCAGTGCGCAGTGCTGGGGCACGGGCACGTGCACGTGGGCGTGCCGCCTGGCTTAGGTATGGGCGCGTGCGCACAATCACGCCGCCCAGCAATGCACAGAGCACCTGAGGGGCACCAGCCCGACATGTGTGGGGGTGCGATGGGCCGCGTGCAGAGAGAGCGCTCTGTGGCGGTCACCCTCTGCGGCAGCTATAGGGCAAGCAAGGCAGCAGCGCACCACCCCAGCAGCACCAAAAGGGTTGTTCTCTGCGAGCCTCAACAGCACCGGGGCAGCACCAACGTCTTGCTTCCAGCAGCACCGAGGCTTGTGCTCCGCGAGCCCCAACACCAGCAAGGGCAGCACCAGCGTCTTGCTCCCGCAAGCCCCGAGAGCACCAGGGGCGCGCTCCGCGAGCGCCAGCTGGCGTGTGGGCGAGTGAGCATTGTGTGCGAACAACTCGCCGCGCACCAGGTTGTGTGCGCGGACCGCATCGAGCAGCGAGGGGGCCACAAGGGCCTCTGGCTCATCCTGTGGCACACGCGCCGGTGGCGCGCTACGCAGCACCCTGGCCGGTTTTGTATTTTGTTCGCTGGCCCCCGTTCATGCATACATGGACTGCTCTTGTGCATGCCCGCCCTCCACAGGTGCGCCCCGACCCGAGAGCATCCTCCTGCCGCACGCCTTCATGACAGCAGCGCCAAGGCGCCCCCTGCCATGCACCCCTGGACGAGTGCATGGTAGGGCCAAGGCAGCAGGGCCAGCAGTGCAGGCATACCAGCCGGCACGTGCAGCGCCGCCACCCACCACACGGTATCCTGCGCGCGCCAGGCCCTCCGCCATGTCATGGTAGCGGACCTCAGGGAAACCGGCATGCGGCTGCAGAGGATGCACGAATGAAGGAGAGTGAGAAGAGAGGCAAGAGTGCTCGGGCAAAAGGCTGCAGAGGATGGCACGAATGAAGGAGAGTGAGAAGAGAGGCAAGAGTGCTCGGGCATAAGGCTGCAGAGGATGCACCAATGAAGGAGAGTGAGAGGAGAGGCAAGAGTGCTTGTGCACGTGGCTGCAGAGGATGCACCAATGAAGGAGAGTGAGCAGAGCGGCATGGGTGCTTGCACAGGCGCGTGGGTGTGCAGGGCGTTTGATGGGAAGGTGTACCAGCACACGGCAGATGAGCAGCGCGCATGATGTTCTGCTTCTTTTCCTCTTGGCCGCCAAGCTTGCTGGGGTTGCAGTTCGGCCAATGCGCCAAAACAGGCAAGGTCCTCACCTTACAGAGAGAAAGAAGGACGGTGCTGGGAGGTGCACGCACGCAAGCACCTTGCCGCCCTTCATGGCACACACCGTCATGACCTGCACCTGTCACCTTCCGCGGCACGCACCTTGTCACCCTTCATGAACGTCAGCCCCAGCACATCCACTCCAACATACGCGTCCATCTCAAACATCTGCGGGCACAACACACCACAGAGCAGGCGCGCTGGACGGCAGCAGCTGTAGGCAGGCACTGCAGGCCTGGGCCCCTTTGCAAAGGCAAAAGCGTTGCGGATGACAGACCAGAGGAATCGTGGCAGCTGGAACAAGCGGTCTCCATTGTGTGTGTGTGTGTGCGCACATGCTTGTTTGTGCCCCATTCATGTATATTTTACATGACATGCAGCGGGTACATATATGCATGTGTGTGTACATGCGCGAGTGTGGGTGTGTATGTGGGTGTACGTGTGCATGCCTGTGCGCGCTTGTACTTGTGTGTGCGTGTATTTGTGTGCACCCCATGCATGCCCATGACATGCTGTGGGGTGCACAAGCGTGTGCGCGCATGTGCCCCCTCAGTGCACATGCCATGCAGTGCCCTCCCGTGGCAGAGCACAGAGGGGTGCAATGGACACTCGACATGAGCGCAGCAGAGCACAGCAATAAACCATGATCCAAACGCGCTGGCAATCGCCTCCTGCATTCGCTGCTTGCCTGGGCTTGCTGCCACACCATCACATGCCACACCATCACGTGCCACGCAGGCAACGTGGCCATGTGGCCACGTGACCAATGTGGCGATGCAGCCGTGTCACCAGCGTGGCAATGCAGCCCTGTAGACCTTGCCATGCACCGCCACCGACAGAGCCCATCCTTGCTCTGGCAGCGGCCTGCTTAGCCTGCGCAAAACACGTGCTTGGCTGCGGCCTCCCTTGCCTCACGGTGAACGTGCCCGGCAGCGGCCCGCCTCCCTGCATGGAACACATGCTCAGGCAGCAGCCCGCCTGCCGATGCGACATGTGCCGTGCAGGAACCCACTGGCGCTGTGAGGGACAAGTTGAGCTCCGCCACACCCACCTCCAGCACCAACACCAGCTGCGCCACCACCCACTGCACTGCACCCACCTCGTAGAACTTGCCCTGCTTGAACAGCAGGACGCTGTCAAAGTTGGCTGCCTTGGTCTCCCACCACTGCTGCTGCCCAGGGCTGACCTTGTTTTCCTGTGTCATGGTGTGTGTGTGTGTGAGTGTGTGTATGTGTGTGTGTTTGTGTGCGTGCGTGTGTGCGCGCGCGTGCCTGCACACGCGCCCTAGCGCTGCTTCGCACAGGAGCGCAGAGTAGGGCAGCACACCCAGGCCAAGCAAGCCAAGCAAGCCGCGGGGCACATGCCATACTGCAAGTGAACTCATGTTATGCACAGGCTTTGCTCACACAAAGCAGACAGGCCACTGATGCCTCCCTGACTGGCAGCTGCATGTGGTGCACGCCATAGCAGCACAGCGGCGGCCCGCACAAGCTGCACCTTGAAGAAGTTGGGCGGCAGGTACAGGGTGCGGGGGTCGTAGTCTGGGTGGTCGGGCCGGCGCCGTTTGGCGTCCATGATGCGGGTGGGGTGCAGGAAGGGGTAGTTCTGCATGTGGGGGGTGTAGGGAGGGGAAGGTGTGCTTAAGAAGTGTGCAAGGATGGGTGGGTCTGCTTGCAAGTAAGAGTGGCTCTACTTAGGGAGGATTGCAGGAGGAGTGGTTCTGCTCAGGAGGGGGTGCATCGAGCTTGGCTCTGCGCAGGGGAGGGTGCTGGCAGGAGTGACTCTGGGGCCCGCAGCAGGCAATGGGCATTATGAGCCCGACAAAACTTCATTATCGCGACAGCAACCTCCATGACAAAGCCGCGACAGCACCACGCGTCGGAGGTGGGAGGCATACCAAACCACACAAAGGACAAATGTCCACTATGGCAAAGAGCAGCGACATCGAGACCGGCTGGCCGTCCCATGTCCGTTGCATTGAAGCTGTTACTCTACCCACCGCCGCCATGTGGTCTTGGAAGCGGCACGTGTCCTCGTTGCTAAGGCGCGTGGCCACGCCATGCACAATCTGGGGCTCTGCACATGTGTACGTGTACGTGTATACGCGTGCATGTGTTCATTGTGCGCATGTGTTCGTGTGTGTGTGTGCGTGTGTGCGTGCGTGTTTTTGTGCATGTATGTTCGTGTGTATGTGTGCGTGTGTGTGCGTGTGCGTGTGTGTGTTGTTCGTGTGTGGGCAGAGAGGGGGTTGCCAACAGGTGAGAGTAGGTGCTGATCTGGGGCGATTTCGGGGCACCCACTACGCTGCACCCCAGAGACGCTTAACAGACAACTGAGCTCAGCATAATGGACAAGCTATGTTTAAGGCTCGCTTCACTGCTAGGTGGGCCAGGCCTGCTGCACAAGGCCGCAAACCCTCTTGGCAGGCGGGGTTGCCAGGGCTACGGCAGCAAAGAGCAGCAGACACGTGCACGAGTGGGCACGCTCAACTGGTACGGCAGTTTTGGGCATTTTGGGATGCCTTTCAAAGCGACACACACACACGCGACTTCAGCACATGCAGGCGCCCAACCGTGCACAAAAACGCACTTACATACCCCAGCACACGCACAGGCAAGCGCACACACGGCCAGAGCGCAGGCAACCACAAGCGCGCACCCTGTCGCGCACCTTTAACAGATCCGCCTGTCGCAGGTGATGTGCTCACGTCCAGCTTGTTGTGCAGCACCTTGCGCGCGCCTGCCTGGGGGGTGATGGTCTGCCAGGACCCTCCTCCGGAGCTGGCCCCCTGCAGCGCGAGGTGACGGATGTGTGTGGGCGTCTGCACATGTGTATACATGGGCATGCGCTTGTGTGTGCACAGGGTGTGCCATACCACGCCCTTGTGCAAATGGCACACAGGTGTATCCATGCGTAGATTGCCAGGTGTGGGCACCCAGCAGAGCATATGCACTTAGACAGACTGCTCCCACATCCAAGTATTCTCATGGACATGAAAGTCCTACTATACATGCGTAAGCGCGGCATTTCTGAGCGTGCCTGGCACCTTGACAATCAACGCGTGTACCGCTCCCAAGCACATAGCCGCCCCTATCAGCCGTGCCCACCTCGCCCGCACATGCCTGCAATCGCCTCGCCTGCAACCACCTTGCCCGCGCTCCATGCTCACCTTGCTCGCGCATGCCCATCCACTACCACCTTGCCTGCTCCCACCTTGCCCACGTACCAGGCTCAGCTTGCCCGTGTATGCCCATTCACTACCACCTTGCCTGCAGCCACCTTGCCTGCAACCACCTTGCCCAGTCACCATACCCACTTTGCCCGCACATGCCCTTCCGGTATACCACCTTGCCTGCAGCCACCATGCCTGCAACCACCTTGCCCAGTCACCATACCCACTTTGCCCGCACATACCCATTCGGTATACCACCTTGCCTGCAGCCACCATGTCTGCAACCACCTTGCCCAGTCACCATACCCACTTTGCCCGCACATGCCCATCCGGTATACCACCTTGCCTGCAGCCACTTTGCCGGCAACCACCTTGCCCAGTCACCATACCCACTTTGCCCGCACATGCCCATCCGGTATACCACCTTGCCTGCAGCCACCATGTCTGCAACCACCTTGCTTGCAACCACCATGCCCACGGACCCTGCGCGCCCTGCCTGCCAGCACACTCAGACCCACCTGATTGAAGCCGCTCAGGCTGCCCCCACTGGCGCTGCAGTTGTTGTTGTTGGCTGTCCCGGTGGAGGGCGGCCCTGCAGAGCCTGGCGCCTGCAAGCGTGGAGTGGGTGGAGCAAAGGCACAAGCAAAAGCCGCTCTCATCGGCACTCGCATGTCCCTCACTGTGCGAAGTGCAGTGTGGGCACACACATGTTCGTCTGCAGACACCGGGACGATGACTTGCATGCTTTGTATGGACTGAGGGCGCATGTGTGAGTGCCCGTGTTTGGGTGCATGCCACGCCCACACAGGCCTGTGCAGCTCCACCTGCTGGCCTGTCACAGGAAACTTTGCAAGGGCAGAGGCGTGCTTTTGCTCTCAATTGGCTTTAAGCACACGTGCGTGCCTTTCAAGCGTGGCAAAGCACACGCGCACGCCTTCAAACAAGGCTACGGTGCGGTTCAAAATGGCGGTGCTCTTAGTGCCCGCCCCCCCTTAAAGTGGGCTGTGCTTTTGATGCCCCCCCCCCCCCCAAAAAAGCGGGTTTCAGAGGGCATAGACAGATAGCAGCATCAGGCAGCTCTGGAGGTTGGGAAAGGGTGGCAATGTCAGGGCTATTTGACACAGCTGGTCTGTGGTCTGTGTGCAGGGCCTAGGGGCAGCCTACCAAAATGCACGCGCGCACAGCCAGCGCGACGCTTGCAGCTGCTGGGACTTGCAGGTTCAGAGGCGCACGTAAGCACACACAGGAGGCGCGTGCCCCACCTATCACAGATGACCTTCGCGGTTATCGTTCCTTTGCCGTTCCTCCACCGATTAAATATCTAGCCTTCAAGTGTTTCACGTTGCATGTGCTGGCATGGGCGCGAGTGGAATGATGGTCCCACCTTCAGCAAGCCTGCGCCGCGGGCTGGCGGGTTGGCAGGGGTGGCAGGCGTGCGCGAGGGTGACGCCTTCTTCCTTGGGCCCTGGCCCTTGCCGTTGGCTTGCTGCGTAGGCCACATGGCAGCCAAAGTACACACACACACACGCTCACGCAGAGCAAAGCTGCGAGAGGCAGTGCTGGCACGCACAAGCCGAGGGCCATGGCCAGCCCCTGAGTACGTGTGCTGCCCTGAGTGTGCCGCTGCGACTTGTCCCATGTTCAATCATGCAACACTTCCAGCTAAGATCCCCATTTTGGCGCGTGCAGCGCTTGATGCGCCAGCAGGGCCCCGGCAGTGTGCACTCTCACACACCCTTGCAGCGGAGAGCATAAGGGCGGGGGGGGCAGCCAGGGGCCGTAGTGTAAGCGCTCGGCGCAACCAGAGGGGCATGCGCCAGGGGCCACAGACTGTAGCCCACAGCGAGCCAGAGCCGAGCAAGCGTCTTCCCCACTCCCCCTTTTAAAAAAAAACACGCGCACACACGCATGCATGCACACGTATACCCACACACATGCACGCACACACATACACACACATATGCACACACCGCCAGCTTGCGCTTGCTGCCGCTCTGTTTGCCCTTCTGCTTCTTGCCACCACCGCTCGCTTTTGAATCCTCGCCCCTCTCATTCTCAGAGCCCGCCTCCTCCTCGCTCATCTCGTCCTCCAGGCCCTCCATGTCGCTGTCGTCGCCCTCCTCAGCCCCTGCACGCACACAGCCGCGTCACAGCATACAGAACAGCAGCTCAACATGCCGGGTGCATGCAAAGAACCACACACTCCTACAGCAATGCCATGCTTGCACAAGGCTCAGAAGGTTTGAGCTACCCAAAGCCTTGCTTGATCCATCCTAAACATTCAAAACACAACACCTATTCAGCGCACATAGGCACACACACTAGTACACAAGCGCGCGCACACACCAAGCTTTGTACGCACCTGCATCAAACTCTGAGCCACTGTCATCCTGCGATTCGCTGTCTTCCATGTCCTCGTCCTCGTCATCCATGTACTGCACCACGCGCCTCTGCTTGGTGGGCTTCCCCTTCTGCATGAGGCGGCCGCCCCTCTTGGCTGGGGGCTGTACACGCCTGTGTGCACAAGGTTGGGCAGGCTAGTGAGACAGTGTGGACAAGCGAATGATTGGTATTGCATGCCTTGTTAAGGTACTGATGCCTTTTTGGGGTACTAATGCCTTACTGGGGTACCTTGCTGGGAAGACCCTGCCTGCACCATTGGAGCGGCAAATGATGCTGTCAAGGGCATGTCGCCTGCGCATACACATGGGCTTCGCTCTCCCTCCGTGTGGTGTGGGGATCTGGGATGCTTGGGACACTCGCATGCAAGGCTTGTAGTGTGTGCTTACTTCTGTGCACCATTTGGAGGGGCATCTTCAACGCTCAGTGGTTCCCACTTCTCGTTGCCTAGCATGACCCACTCCACGTCCCCGTCATCGTAAGCGACTGCAGCCCAGGCGCGGCAAGTTGTGATTGAGGGAGCAGCACCGCACATGTGGCGGTGCACAGACAGGATGAGATGGTCGTGGCATTCGTACAGGACGCGCCAGCATGATACTTGGAGAGACAGCAGCACGACGCAGGATGCAAGCAAGGATCAGGTGCATGCTCAGCAGGCCAAGCCCTGGCACAATTCAAAATCAATGGTCCCATTTAGCGCACATCACATCCCAGTTACATTATATCGAGGTATGGGTCGTGATCTGAGCCACGTATTCACGGACAGGGTCACAGACAGCAGCATCATACAGGCGGAGCCGCGGTCCGTGCTGACAGCAGGCCAAGACTTTCCTCATGCCACGCCCGACCCTCCCCGCCTCACTTTGATGCTTTCCCTGCTTGCCATCCCACTGCTTCACGGTGCCCTTGTACCAGGCCTCGTCCAGTGGCCACCACACTTTGATGCGGCTCCCAGCCAGCTCCTCGCCTGGCCCCCCCGCCTTCTGCTTCTTGGCTGATCCCCCTGGACTCTTTCGGGAGGCTGGACTGCCTCCAGATTTACGTGCTGCAGGAGATGCAGCTTTGGGGACGGGCGCAGGAGTTGTTAGCGCAGCAGGACCTGCGCAACAGCCAGTGACAGGTTTGGAGAGTGAGATTAAGCAGGTAGAGCTAGCTGTCGGCAGGTGTCCCTTGGACCCTCATGGTAAGTTTACGCCAAAGAAACATTTTCAGTTAGTGGAAGCATGTCACAAGTCATGGCAGAGGTATCAGAATCGGACCCAAAGGCCACACGTTCCATGCTTACGCACCCAGGTTAGGGCTACCATCCCCTCCTTTTGGCTCAGGTACTGCTGGACTTTCTACAGGTTGCTTCTTGACAAAAAATCCAGAGATGACCTGCTGCTTCCCCTTCCCTGATGAAGGTGGGGTCTTGCCAATTGGCTTCTTTGCAGCGCTCCCGCCTTTTGAACCTCCTTTTTCAATCATATTTCTTGTATTTATTTGTTTTAAAGCTCAGCTGTCATTATCTGTTTGAACAGGCATCGTTTAATGCCGTCCATGACATCAACGTGATTTTTTAGAATTACATTCGTAAAA
>LFIK01004881.1_pt1 | contig 10812 bp, 15 predicted proteins | sample 643401 | NCBI WGS metagenome assembly LFIK01 (sample SAMN03777447, study PRJNA286221) | soda lake metagenome | biome: soda lake; feature: Kulunda steppe; material: water; isolation source: sample T5-Br brine of Lake Tanatar-5 | place: Russia: Kulunda steppe | collected 2010-07
AGGAGAGGTCTGCTGGCTTGTCTGCCCGCAACCCTCCTGATCCTCACTGACCCCCCCTTTTCTTTTCCGGTGAAGGGGCTTTTCTTCCCAAGTGGCCCCTTTTCCTGAATTGATGTGAGGAGCTTTTTGCTGCTTGCGTAGTTTTTCTTTTCTTTCTTTCTTTTTCTTTCTTGTAACCTTAATTGATGTAGGGAGTGGTGTCACGTACGTGTTTTTTCTTTTCGCTTATGAGAGCCAAATTCCAAGTCTTGGAACCACAGGCCTTCCTCAAGTTGCGACAATTGAGGCAAATGATAATATCCAGGATGAGCAACATGCCATTTTTCACTGTACACCCCCAAGTGGTCTCTCTCCGTGGGAAATATGCCCTTCTCTCGGGCAGGATCTTTTGATGTGTCTGCTTTTGTAAATCAAAATAGCAATAAACTTCCATTTCTCCTCACACTTCTTGACTGAAGGCCTTAGGACAGTATCCTTGTACGCATTGTAACCCTTGAAGGGAGGTGACAAGTCGAGTTTGACAATTGTGTTGAGTTCTCTAGTGAACACTACCTAAAAGCAAGCAAATACAAGCGAGCCTAGATCTGCATGCCTCACCAGCCAGCGCTTGGCATTACGATATAACATGACCGCAAGCAGAGATTAAAAAAGGCCATCCAGTTAACCAGAAATTCAAATCCAGTGCGCCCTGTTGTGCTGCTATGTAAGCACATTCAAAGCATGCACTTCGAGCGCTGCACAGTATCTTTTAACACGATAGTCCCATACATTGGTCACAGAACAGCCTGCCTGTGACATGACAAGTCACAGTTGAACGCGCAATTTAGAGCCAGCCCAGGTAGGGAGAAACTCTGGCCAGCCATACTGTTGCAAACTATTCGCTCTTTATCTAGGGCACTTGCAATCTACAGCCCGATTCATATCCAAGAGCTATACTTGTGAAGCAATCCATTTGGGCACACCTGGCCAAGCAAAAGTACTCGTGACGCCTGGCAATCACAAGAGCGTTCTTTTCAAGCACCGTTCAAACATAATTGCGTTTTCAATACCGTTTCACAGTTCAAACTGTTTATAGATGACCGGCTCGCGACGGATGGATTCCATGATAATAAGCTTGTCTGATTGTCGCTTTGTCATCAAACAGACCAGTCCAATGCACGCTGACAAACTGGCTTAACATAACCAATTTCTTCCTATGTCTTACAAAAAGCTATGTAGTCATGCCTCCTCGATGATACCCTCCCAAGGGCCTACAGGGTACGTATGGGACCCTTTTGCCATAGGTTCATGAGTCATGCAGCATATGGTGCAACAAAAGGCGAGCAGCCTGTGTAGATCATACAAGATGTGGGGTGTGTGCCCAGGCAACCACAGCATCTCCTTGTCCTCCGTACACATCCCAGTCAAGTTCCAGCGCCAGGCATGGTGCCCCCCCACGAACCGTGCATGGCACCCCTGCGCAAGTCAAGCTGCAGAGCCAAGTAGTGGTGGCTCTCTGCCAACCAACGCTCTGCATGCACTGCACGGAGACCCAAATGCACTCCCTGCCATCCAAAGCCTAACCACACCAGTCATCGCACCGATACACCACCCACAAACACACATGCATTCTGACTGTGCTGCTGCTGCTGCTGCTGCTGCTGCTGCTGCTGCTACTGCTGCTGCGGAGGCGCTTGTTTCATGCTGGGACGCCTCCCAGGAGGTTCCCAGGCAGCTGCCGACAAGCTGTCTGGCATCCAGGCAGTCCTGTACACCAGCAGAGCTGATGCATGTCCTTGCATCCAGCTCAATTGCGCAAGCCTACTGACCGTTCCCTGCCTGGGCAGCATGTTCTGGCACCCCCCATTTTGCCTTGCGCACAGGGGGTAGGAACCAGCCATAGCTGGAGTGCGGAGGCACTGGCTGCTGCTGCTGCTGCTGCTGCTGCTGCTGCTGCTCAATTTGTTGAGGCAGGGTTGGCTGGTCATGCTGCTGCTGCTGCTCCAGAGCATGCTGCTGTACCCTGTGCTTGCCGCCTGCGTGCTGGCTCGAAGGCGCATGGGTGGCATCATTGGCCCCGGGTTGCAGCGAGGGCCTGGGGCCAGCACCTGCGCGGCTGCACAGGGCAGGTTCCTGGCCAGGCATATGGCCGCCTAAGTGCTCAGCCTGGGTAGTGGCTCCTGAAGCGCCGGGCACCCTCTCTGACTCCTCGCATGTGGCGGGTGTGGCGGCAGCGTTGCAGCTGGCAGCCAGAGCACCAGCAGCGGTGGCAGCGGGAAGGGATGCGCATGCTTGGTCGGCTGCTTCAGAAGAGGTGGCTGGAGTGGCAACAGGGGGAGATGCACATGCTGGGGCAGTCCCTTCATTAGCGTCGCTTGTGACTGTATCAGCAGGGCAGGAAGGAGATGGCGTCTGAGTTTGTGAGCAGAGGGCAATTACAAACGAAAGGGTTGCATACAAAGAAGGGTACAAAGGGAGCGGCAAGCAAGTAAGTGGAAAAGGAGAAATGGAGGTCAGGATGGCAGAGATGCGAGGGGGGCCTGCAATGAAGACAAGTTGCTGGAGCTGCAGCATCAAGATTTCTACCTTAGCGCAGCCTTGGTTATGTGCTGGACTCATGCACCCACACACCTCCGCACTCAGACGCAAGGCTTGTCTTAAAATCTATGGTAGCTGGCACCTGGCTTGCATTTGCATTCCTGACCACACAGCTCCTGACCAGGACTCGACCCTCTCACCTTGAGCACACAGAAGGGCTGGGATTTCCAGCAATGCAGCCAAGATGTTGGCGGTCTTGGGCCGCATGGCATGGTGGGGCTGAACGTTTGCAGCGGTGGAGGAGGACATACATGAGGGAATGCTTGCCCAAACTTGCATGCGCTCAGATGTCCACAATGGAATGCATGTGCGCGTGGGCATGGGCGTGTGCATGTGTGTGCACAAGGCCCAGATGCATTTGTACCGTCAGGGAAGACCAGTGTCATATGAGACATCAGCTCCAAGCCTCATCAACTACCAATGGGATAGTGAAAGCTTAAGTTCCAAGTTGATAAGCATCACCAAGCCAAGGAGGCATGAACCTCTTCCTCATTTTTCCCCTTTCCTTCTTGTTCCCCTTTGCTCCCTTGCTGCAGGAAAGAAAACACCATCCTTCATACTTCATGCTTTTGCTCAACATACTTGATACATATCAAGCAGCACAACTGACCTCCCAAGAAAAACAGATCAACTCGAACCACAGATTTTGCTATCTATGTCTTCCTGCCAAGCACACGTTTTCCCAAAGCCCAATAGGCTTCCCATCACCCACCCACCACGACCCACCTGCAGGCAAGCTGCCACAACTGCTCTGAAAGCGGGGGGGCAGTCTGCAGGGAGGGGATAGCTAAAGCTGCGTGGGTCGAGCCACCTCTGGGACTGCCATCTGGGGTCCCTCCACGGGGGACGGCCAACAAACATCTCCTGCTCCCATGCGTGTGCATGCATATGCAAGTGTGTGCTTGTGTCCCGTGTTAGCAATCCCCTTGTGGAAAAACACGCCATGCTTCTGCTGGCAACGGTGCACGTGCAGACATGAAAGGGTTATCCTTGTGCTGGCACACTTGTCTGAGGGAGCACGAGTGTGGTGAGTATACTTGCTGTGGACATACACCAGCTCTGCTGGCACATGCAAGCGCAGATCTCAGGATGTTACAAAGACCCCCTTTCAGTACACGCGAGGACCATAGGGACATCTTAAGGCTGCACACAATTCGAGTGGTGTGCAGCTACCATTTGAGGGCGGAGTGACAAGGAGGATGGCAGACACCAGAAGCCCAAGGCTGCACTTCCTCCGTGCATGTCCCGATTTGCTGTGCCAATATTTTGTCCAAAGCACACTGCTGCAAGTGCTTGAGCTGCAGCAACGGGTCCAATTTCCAGGCAGGACAAAACTTGATCATGGCTACGCACAGCCAACTTTTTAAGTAGGTATTTCTCACCCAGAGGATAACTCCAAAAGAGAAAATGTCGGCCTCCTTGCTCATGAAGCCATGATACAGTACCTGTGACATGAGTGGCATGGACGGCTGGTGTGTGCATTTGTGTGCCTATGTGTGCAGGTGCGCATGCCTGCGTGCGAGCATGAGTGCGGACATGCCTGCGTGTTTCTTTGCATACATTTATGTATGCGTGACAATTCTAGGTTACAACAAAGGTTGCAGCGGCAGGGCCATAGCCCAGCAAGCTGCCAAGCCTTGTCAACTGCTGAGGCTTTGAAATGCAAAAGGCCCCTTGTAAGGGCAAAAGGGTGGCTGTGTTTTCTTGCCGGGCCCAGAGCGGCCTCACGGTCCACATTCATTGTAGACTGGGTGTACACGAGCTTGATGACCTTGCCTCAGGCGCAATGTAGTATGGCGTCCCCTGCCTCGCGTTTGAGATGTGGCTCTGACTGCCCTCCAGGAAGCGTGAGAGGCCTGCGGATTACACTGGAGAGGAGCAACTGAGGCACAAAACGGACGCACTATCTCACATGCTCGTGGGAAACGCAGCCATGCTTGCGCTCTTCAAGCTTAGCACTGAGATACAATCCTGCATGCCTTGTCGGCTGCAGCGCAAACTCTCCTTTTGATCCCCAAATCTCCACACCAGGTCGCCCACTGCACCATATAAGATGCTCCTTTGTGCATTTGTGCCCTTGTGGTACACATGATTTAAGCAAAAAAAATAAGTAAAAAACGCTGTGGTTGGGCAGGCACATTTCCACCATTGACTTTTAGAATTCCGTCCAAAATGGGTCAAAAACAATGCCCGTCCAAACCTGGCTTCAGCATCCAGGACCACCTCGCACCAAGAAGTAAGTATACTCATATGGTGATTTGGAGGTTGAAAAGCCTCTGATTATGTCATTCTGGCTCATTGCGTACCCTGCTTGCGCAAAAACACAGGCAGCGCATCCACCCAGGCCACCGGGGACATCAATTTTGGCCCAAACTTCATCAAGCGCCTACCCGTGTTCTTATTCAAGTATTAGCATACAACTAGCAATTATTCCAATTAATGAAGGAGACATTATAAAGCTTTTGGTCAGTGAGCCCCCTCTGAGATGACACCTTAATTCAAGATACCAGGCGCTCATGATCCACCCTTCCTCACTCGCACCAGCGCTGGTGCAAGCATTTGACGCTTTGTGCGCCTGTATGCAGCTGATGACGGAGAGAAGCCAAACACGTCTGGTGCATTTTGGCCATGTCAACGCAGCGACGGCTGCTGAGAAACGCAATGATCATGCTTCAGCTACGGGAGATGGAAAGGTGAGGATGGTGATTGATTTGGTGGTGGTGGTAGTGGCGGTGTCGGTGTCGGTGTAGGGTTATGTCACACATATACATGCAAGCACATATGGTTACAGTGTGCTTTTGGGTGCGCGTGTGGCATGAGACATTAATAACGCCCCTCTGCGCCCAAGCTGCCCAAGTATTTGGATCTGACACTTTTGTTACTCCCGCATAAGGACGTGGGTCACCAGTCAAAAGCTTCCCTGGCCATGTATTTCTTGAAACAGACAAAGCAGCAACCAAGCACTATGTAAGCTGCATCGCAAGTAGTGATAACTACCAGCCTTTGCCAGGCTTACCAAAGTCTCCAATCTTCGCTTGAAAGCAAGATGTGGTGCGGGGGTCGAAGCGCAACATGATGTTGCCCGGGCTGCATACAAGCATGAGGCATGGGAGCAGTCAGACTGTTGTGCCGGTGCGACATTCATTCCTTGCGCCTTGTTTGTGGGTGCATCAAATGTCTGACCGTGTGCAAGCCTTCTTGGTGTGTGGTCCACCAAGAGGCTTGGCCGCCTTTCCTTCATGAAGGTACACACCAGCATGTCAATGACTGGCCCCCCAATGAGCACGCGCCGCCATGAGCACACACCTTAGGTCTCCATGCACAATGTTCCTGGCATGGATGTAGCACAGGCCCTGAGCAATGTCTGTCGCCACCTGCAAGAGCAGAACAGCACATGATAGTGCTGTGTACTGCAGACCGGCAGACCTCATTGTGCGTGGAGGGATGCGTGGAAGGATGGCCAGGGTGGAAGGATGGCCAGGGTGTCGTGCGTGGAGGGATGCGTGCCCAGGGTGTCATGTCATGTGTGAGGCCTCATGAATCAATCGCGCAAGGCCTTGCAGCGCTCGTCCGGCACGAGGCAAAGCGCCTTGATCATGCTATGCTTCAAGTTCCTGGCGTGCAACAACAGCTAGCATGCAGGCAAACCTGCTCTCAAAGGCCAAACATACACACGCGCGCACACACACATGCAAGCACGTGTGCGCGCAAGCGGGGGGCACCTGCAGGATGTGGTCCATCTTGCGTGCCAGCGCGGGTGTCAGGAAGATGCCCTTGTCAATGCCCTCTGACAAGCTGCCACCATCACAGAACTCCTGGATGATGTACAGCTTCCAGTGCAGGGCGTGCGCGCGGTCTGGCAGCTCACTGTTCACCGGGCGCAAGTCGTACGCGTACGTGTTGACCTGCGCGAGCAGGAGTCATGTTGTGTTGCATTGCAGCGCAAAGGAGGCATAGGCAGGAAATAAAGTGTGCATGACGTGCGTGTGTCCTATGTGAGTGCTCATGCTGCGTGTTATCTAGCACCTTCATATTTCTGTGGGCATAGTGTTCAATAGTGTGTTTAAGGGCCATCCTGTACACACTTGTGCACTTGCACACATGCAAGGAGGTCTATAAAGTGGGATGGTGCATGGAGCAGAGCTATGCAATCAAGCGCGCTGGCAGAAATGGGTCTGGATTCTGCATGCAAGCCCTCATCATGCAGCCAAATGAACCACATGTGCTTGGTGCCCTGCCCCAGCAGATGGCCGTGCCTATGTCGGGCACCGCCATGGACGTGCACAGTGGCCGCTGGCGGCATATGGCACCACAAAAGGCTACAAGCAGCTACTGCCGCTGGCAGGCGACACGCCGCGCCGACTCACAATGTTCTGGTGAGTCAGGAGCGTGTTGATGGCCGCCTGCAGGGCGCAAAAGGCCAGGGGCAAACACACAAGACACTCAGAAAAGTGAGCCAGTGCGTGGTAAAAGACCTGGCATGCTGTTGACACGCACACTGATAGGTTAGGTGACAGCGAGCGCAGAATGCAGTCTGGATGGGCACGAGCGAGCACTTAAATATGCGGAGCCAAAGTGGCAGAGTACTCAGCAACTACACATGGGCAGCAGGTCCTCTCCAGAGCAAAATGCCAAATGGCAAAATTCAGGGTTTTTGGCAGCTCTGTTGTGGCTTGCTCAATGTGCATTGCACTAGCAGCTACACCCACAGCTGCACACACACTCATACACACACGCACTCACAGAGCCACAGCTATGCTGCTGCTTGGCAAACACACACGCACACACAACCATGCATGTGCACACACACTAAGTCACACACACGAACACACACAGCCAGGCCAGGAAGGGGCATGACTGCAGCTAAGGCACAGCCCACACGTTCTCTGCTCCCCTTGCGGCAGCTGCGCGCACACGACCTTCCATAACCACCCCTGGATATGTTCACAAAAGGCAAGACCGTCTGCTCCCCCCCTGGGCCTTAAATCTGCATGCGCACACCTCTGTGATGGCGCGCTGCCGCACGCGCTTTGCAGACGCGCCCACATCTTGGAACATGAGCGCCTTGATGGCCACCGTCAGCTCGCGCCACTTGCCCTGCGTGCATGGCAAAGCAGGCAGGGGCGCACAGTGGAGCAAGGCAGGGGCACACACTGGAGGGACAGCAGGGGCGCACACTGGAGCAATGCACTGGAGCGACACACTGGAGCGACCCACTGGAGCAACGCACTGGAGCGACACACTGGAGCAAGCGTGCTCGCACTGCGTGGGTTTATGTCCCCCTTCTTTCAACTTTTTGCTTGCATGCTGCATCTGGGTGTACGACGATGTCGTGTGTGGTGGTATGTTGACATACAATGCGTACACATGCAATGAGTATGCACACGAGGGGAACGCATCAAAGCATGCCCAGGCGCGGTGAATGTGGGGGCTCTCCTACTCGAAGCCAGATCATGACCAGGGGATGTAGAGATATCTAGGAAGGAAAGGAGGAAAGTTAGACAGACAGACAGACAGACAGACAGACACACACAGAGAGAGAGAGAGAGAGAGAGAGAGAGAGAGAGAGCACAGGGAGGGTGCTCAGTGGCTCACACCTTGTAGACGACCCCATACGATCCTTGGCCCAGCACAGAATGTATGTCAACCTGCGCATGATGCGTAAAAGCAGTCCTCTCAGCAGCCAGGTTGCCATGGCCAAGCATCTCACAGCGGCTTTACATGAGAGGCAGAACTTCAGCTGGGTTAGAACAGCACAGCATCTTGCATGCGCCCTCATGTTCAGAGCCACCTCTCCCCAAAGGCTGGTGTGTATGCCGCCAGATCTTGTGTGCATGTGTGCGTGCATGTGTGCAAGCGTGCAAGCGTGTGCGCGCGTGTGTGTGCACACATGCCTGTATGTGTGTGTAAGTGCACGCATGTGTGTGTGTGTGCGTGTGTGTGTGTGCATGCGCTTGTGAGCTGGCCTGTCAAGGGCTCCGATGCCATATATGCCAGGGGGCTGCGTTCAGATGAGGGGCACGCCTGTCCTTCCCTCCTTGCTGAGGATCATTGCAATGGCATGAGAGTGGGACGGGTCAGGGGCATCTAGGGTCAGGGGCATCTATAGGGTCAGGGGCATCTATAGGGTCAGGGGCATCTAGGGTCAGGGGCATCTAGGGTCAGGGGCATCTATAGGGTCAGGGGCATCTATAGGGTCAGGGGCATCTATAGGGTCAGGGGCATCTAGGGCCCAGCGATTAACCTGCAAATCTGCCCATGTGCGTGCAACACGTGCAGCAGCCGCACATGCGCATCCATCGTCAGCGGGCCAGCACAGAAGCAACTCAGCCCAGCCCAGGCGCACAATGCCTGTGCAACAGCTGCGTTGCGCACTTGCGGCGTACATCAGCTTCACAAGCCCTGCAACAGCAAACCGATGCATCTGATGCTGCCTCACTCGCCCTGCATCACTTTCTTCCCCCTGCTTGGGCGCCACAGCTGTTCAACTCTGTCTCCCCCCACCTCCACACTGATCATCCCTGCGCACACCCACCATGCCCACCCTTTATATCAGTTGCGCCCACCTGCCTGTTTGGCATAGACACCTCACCCTGCCATTACCCTTCCAGCCCCTTGTCCCCCCCTCTTACCACCTGCACCATAGCTTCAGTGCCCGCCTCGCCCCCGCCCTGCCTTTCCCCCCACCTGCTGCATGTCGATGGTCGTGTCCCTGCGCTTCTCGATCTCCCTGTGCAGCTCCTCCCCAGGGTCCTCCTCCCTCTCATCCACCGCCGCATACAGGCTGGCCGGCGCGTGCGCCTGCAGCTCCGCCACGCTGAGGCCCCTGCCCCCGCCCAGCGTTGCCCCACCCACTGCCCGAGATGGCTTGATCTGCTGCTGCTGCTGCTGCTGCTGTTGGAGCTGCTGTTGTTGGTGGTGCTGCAGCTGCTGCTGCTCCTCCGTGCGCTCATAGCTCAGCCACGGCCCCAGCTCCTGCCGCAGGTCTAGCCCCCCCCAGCTGCCGCCCGACAGCGTTTGCGGCGCCACAGCCGACAGCATGGCGTCGCCCACCGCCTCCGCGCCCACAACGGCATTGGCCGGCGCAGACAGCGCCAGCCCCACACGCACGCCCACACCTTCGCCCGCGGCGCGCACGGGCATCTGAAGCGCGCCGCTCAGATCGGCCCAGCGGGGGGCGCTGGTTGCGCCGCGCCCGGCGCCAACCCCTGGGTTGTCTTGAAGGCTGTGCGTCCGCGGCAGTATTGTGGCGCGACACTCGCCACTGGACGGGTTGCCGTCGTGGCTGTACGTGTTGCCGCTGCTTGGGGAGGCGTGCTTCCCCGGCTGCTGCTGGCGCTGCTGCTGGCCCTGCACCAGCTCCCGCTGCCGCAAGTAGCAGTACAGACGCTGCTGCTGCACCTCTCGCGCGCTGGTGGGCAGGCTGACGGGCCGGCGCACGCTGCGCGCGGTGCCCTCCGTAGGGCGGGGGTCGCTCCGCTGCTGCTGCGGGGGCTGCGAGGACGCGGTGCTGTTGCCGCTGCCTACAGGGGCCGCGCCGGGGGTAGGCAAGCGCGGGACGAGCGAGGTAGCAGTGGGCTTGGGGTGCAGCAGGTAGTGCCTGTCGCTGCTGCGGCCCTTGAACGACACGCGCATGCTGGACAGCATGGCCTCCATCTGAGGGAGCACGTGCAGAGGGTGCGGATGGGGAAGGTTTGAGCAGGCGGGGAAGGGGGAATCATAAGTGATTGGCAAGGTGGACTCACATAGGGCGTGACATGGAAGGGTTTGTTTGACCGGCAGGGGTACACAAGGGCGGCAGGTGGGCAGGCATGCGTGACCAAAGGGAGCGCGCTCTGTGGTGGCCCATGTGGGGCAGTGCTGGCACAGCAGAGGATGTGCAGGCATGCGGCTGTGCGTCACGCATGCATGCACACAAGCGGGCAAGACGTGCAACAACCCACCCAGCTGTTCCTTCAAGGCATGCTATGCGTCGGGCGTGCACACACACGTCACTCACGCGCCTCTTCACGCATCACAGCCCGCCCCACGCACCTCCATGCCACACCGCACCCGCCTTGCGGCGCACCCCGCAACCACGTCCATCATCCACTCATTACCAAACTCCCAAGCACACCACCCATCAACTCATTCATCCAGATTTGCGTTGTAATGCAATCGAGCAATCGACAGGGTCGCCCGCCTGACTTGACCCTTGGCCCCAGCCCCCCCCGCTCAATTGCCCCTCCAGCCCCC
>LFIK01004883.1_pt1 | contig 10811 bp, 19 predicted proteins | sample 643401 | NCBI WGS metagenome assembly LFIK01 (sample SAMN03777447, study PRJNA286221) | soda lake metagenome | biome: soda lake; feature: Kulunda steppe; material: water; isolation source: sample T5-Br brine of Lake Tanatar-5 | place: Russia: Kulunda steppe | collected 2010-07
ACTTCAGTGATGAGGATGAGAGTGGAAGTGCTAGAACTACGTTAAATGATATAAATTTCTTTCTAATTCATGCAACAACGCAGCGAAACTGAATAGGAGAGCGTCGCTGAGTGGGGCTGTGGCTGCAAGCCCCCCCTGTATTCACAAATTAACAGCATTCTAAAAGGCAAAACGTCCACAGCACGAATTTTTCTTCCCAGCTAAAAAATTCGAAAAATGCACTTCTACATCCTTGGAAGTAACCTTGAAATTCTCAGGTCAAAAGGGGGCGCCTGTGAAAAGCAGTTTTCTAACAACAATCTCCCATCTAGGCCCTACCCATCTACATCGAGTCTTGCCGAATCTTGGCGAGTCTCTTTGGCAATTCGGACCACCCTATTTAACCATCCTTACTCGCGCTTCCTCTAGGAGGGCAGGTGGCAGCAAGTTGGACGCAAAGCTAAGTAACGTCTTCCCACTTTCCTCACCTGAGCTTCCAGCGGCACTTCTCCACCAAAATCTCTGTCTGCTGCATCTGAGCCCATCTGCTTCATGGAAGAAGCCTTGAACTGCGCTAGAGTCTGCAATTGGATAGAGAACATGAGCACCATCTGAAATGTCATTGCAACGAAGATCAAGGTGCAAGTTCCTAGTCTGCAAATTAATAAAGAAATTCATAATTAAAAAGAAATTCATAATTACACAGGACAAGGATGGTGTTTTGCCAAATCCTCAGGAAAAAAAGTGCATAACATTGCAAAATTTTTAAGTGAGGAGAGGCATGAACAGAGCACCGTTCTCTTGCTATTTGAGCTCTGTTTCAAACATAAGAACATGCTGAGCTCATTAATGATTGAAAACATCATTGAACAGAATTAATGGTATTCAACCACGGTAAGGCGTTTGCCGACCAGAGGGATTGGGCGACAAACTCTGTTGTTCTTTGGAGTGTCATACAGACACAAGAGCAGTATGCAAGGGAAAATCTTGGTTGACATGCCACAGGCTACTGGACCCTATCCAGGACTCCTATGTCCCTTGCACACACACAGGCCAGTTAAAAGCACCCACCATTTCGTCCTCCGCCGTAAGGGTCTCTGGAATGCCAGCTCTGTAAGTCATCCCATCCTGCCAGCAGTGTCGGCGCAAAGCAACAATTAAGAGCAGGGACATGTGTCCAACTGCTGCTCATAAGGTTTTCCCATCCTGCGTACCTTCCTTCTGCCAATGCCAACCGTGCATGCTGGGCAGCCGACTGAAGTGGGTGGGCGACGGCCACTTAATAACGCACTCCCAGCTGATGGGGATAGCAGGATCAAGCGGCCGTCAGCCATGTGAGAGTCAGCCATCTGACATGCACAGCTGACAGCCACTGAAACATTTGGCCAACCCCATCAAGTGGGCTGGCAGAGCTGGTTGGCCAACCCCGACCATCATAAGGCCAAGCACCTGACCGAACGAGCTTGGCTTGCACGGGCCTTCCCCAAAAAGGGAGACCTGAGCCCCGCACAGGTGCCGCACAACTTGCCACCAAAAAGCGCGCAAACCCCTTGGGCACACGGTCAGGCACGCAGCTACCTATGCACGGACCTGTGCACGTGCAAGGTCTCCACCAGCGCATGGGTCCCACTCACACCCGGCTGCAACTAAGCGCATCAAGGGTTTGCATGCTGCGCACCACAGGGAGCATGCTCCGTATAAGAGGGAACATGCTGCAGATGAAGAGTACCCTTCATATCCCCAGGTGCGCTCTCCCCCGTGGCTGCAACGTTTTGCAGAGGGAGCACCTTGCACACCGTGAGGTCTAGCACCCACCCCAGCCGCGACGTTGCGCATCATGGGGTGCACGCCCACGCGGCCCTCCTCGAAAAGCAGTGAGCGCACAGAGCGATCCACCGTGGAGCCACCCATGCTTGCCAGCTGGGCGCGTGCGGCCTGGAAGCGCGCGCTGGTGGTGAGCATGACCTGTTGCCGCATCAGCTCTAGCTGCCTGCGCGCACGGGTACAAGCGCGCATATAGAGGGGAGTGTGGCAGGGGCGGTGCACAAGAGGGGAGTGTGCCAGGGCGCGCCCTCTGCGTGACACGACCGTCAGCATGCCTGCACAGCTGGCAAAGCTGAGGGTGCTCATTCCTAGGCGCTGCTTTATGGCGGTGTGTTGATTGGGTCCTCTGCAGCTTTACCACGAAATGGGCAACATGACAAATGGGCACAAGCCCCACCCCAAAAGCAGGCCATGAATTGGCCAGGTCTGGAATGCCAGGAGAGCGTTGCACCCGCGCAAGCACTACCAGCATGAGCTGGATGACGAGAATTCGGACGACAGTGCACATGAGCACACCTGTGCGCCGCGCAAGCAAGACCAGAGCAGTGGGGACGTGATGCTTAAACGCAGCATGCAAGTACAAAGTGGCCACAGCGCCGGCCCACACAGCATTGTCAGTGTGATGACTGCCCACCTGTAGTCCTCCTCTTCGTTGACCACATCCTCCATCTCGATCGAACGCGGGTCCACCGGGGGCGGCGACAGCCTGCAGCGAGGCGCACGTGTGCGCCAAAACACACTCAAGAGGCTGCCAGGGCCCTGCAGCTGGAACAGCCAGGCTCCAAGCCCTACTCTCTGCCGGTCTCTGTACCAGCAGAAGCGACCTAGGGGCACCCAAGGCACCGCAGGGGGGCTGCACAGGCACTGTCACATCACATCCACAGGGCACGCCTGCCTGCCTGCGCACCTGCCATCTGCCACAATCTCGTCTGGAAGCTCCTCTTCGCCCCCCAGCTGCCGGACCTCCTCTGCTTGCTCCTGCGCGCGCAACAAGCACGGGCGCACGCTCCCGCACTGACCCTGCCCAAGGACACTGACCACCTCATGACGAACACACACACGCAAACGCGCACACACACAGGCGGGCATGTGCAGTCCCCATCAGCTACTAGGCGCTGTGTCCCCCCCGCACCTCTTGCCCGCGCCTGGGCTTTCGGCGCCGCCCGACCCCAGGGATCTCTGTGGGGTACACGCGCGAGGCCGGGGCTGGGCCCACCACCCCTGCCCCGCCCCCTCCTCGTGTGCCCTCGTCGCCTGCTGCGGCTACCATGCCCTCCAAGCCCTCAGCACCGGCAGCTGGGTCTGCGTGCGCGTGTGTGCATGCGCGTGCGCATGCGTGTGAGCGCGGGCCAGCCATGCGGTAGGGCTTGAGAGGATGGCAGAGGCCAACCTGCGTGCTGCTCAGCTGCAGGCCCACGAACACCCCATATGCCTGCAGTCCCTGTGGTGTGATGCGCACGTGATGCGCACGTGATGCGCACGTGATGCCTGCAGTCCCTGTGGTGTGATGCGCACGTGGGCCATGCGGCGGTGGGGCTAGAGGAAGGGCGACCGCACTCGTTCCCCAGGAGCCACCGCCCCTCCTCAGAGGGGCACCGCCCCGAGCACTGTTGCATCGGAGGCAGGCACTACTCTTCACTCTTGCCTGCTATGCTCTATGAACACGGACATGCTGGCACATACACACACATGCGCGAGCACACGCACACATGTGCATACACACATGCATACACACAGATGTGCACCCACAGTCAGGCACGAGCTCCTCACACGCCCAGGCAAGTGCTCCACAACCCAATGAATTCCCTGATCATGCCCTATGCGGCACACCCACCCTGCGGCGCGCCACGCCCCTTTTTGCCCTCCTCCTCGTCCTCATCCAGGGGTATGTCCTCCGCGCCAGGCAGGCCTGCCCCGGCTGCAGCCCGCACCACGCCCCTGTCCTCCTTGCCCCAGCGCATGGCCGTGGCCACCGCCTGGTCGGCCGTGACGGGCAGCCTGGCCGCGTGCCTGGCCGTCTGTCCAGCCTCGCCTGCGGGCGCAGCCACGGGGTGAAGTGCAGGCACCGCGGCTTAATCTCACTGGCCAGACCCTTCTTCTCAGCACACACAGGCTTTGATCTGGTTTGTGGCGGCTCAGCAGGCAGCCTACCCTCAACGCACACGGCCGGATTTGATGCGTATTGCACAGGCGGTGACTTCAGCCAGACCAACCCCACAGGCGCCAACGACATATGCGTCACCAGCACAAGCTGTGCTATTCCGCCCCTACGCCCCTCAGACAGGCAAACAGTCTCACAGCCAGGCTGCAGACCCCGAAGCAGGGCCCAGCTCATGCCAGCCACCAGGTGCGCTGCAGTGGGGCTGCAGTCTCTGCTGAAGTGCGCTGCGATGGGACCGGCCACGCCCAAGCCAGCATCTGAAGGCGCCCTCTCTGGACTCAGGGCGGGACATGGGCTGCCCAGTCCGCCGGAAGCAAGGCAAACCAACAGCTCTTTGGCGCGCCGACCATGCACCTGCTGCAACCGCAATATCCATGGATTGGGGGCTGGACCAAGCACCTACCACGCACCTACCGCGGCCTCCATATCCTTGTTTCCCGGTTACCCCACGCACCTGCTGCAGCCTCCATACGTCCTCAGACCAACGCATTTAACTAACAAGCTTTCTAGAGGGTGTCGGCAGACAACAATCTGGAAAACTCAAGAGATCTCAGATCAAAGCTGTCTATTATCCAGATTGATCTTTGAATTCGGGGCTGGACCACGCACCTGCTGCGGCCTCGGTGTCCTCTGACTCGGAGCTGGACACCTCCGCGTCCTCAGCCAGTTCTGCCGCGTCCCGCGCCAGCTGCTGCAGCGTGGCTGACACAATCTGGGCCTGCAGCTCCCGCACGTGGGCCTTGGCCTGCAAGCACAGGCAGCAGCGCACATGGGGCAGTGCAGGTGATGCATGCAGCGCAGGGAGCAGCGCCACAGGGGGCAGCGCAGTGCAAAGGGCTGTGCGCAAAGGAGCAGCAAGCGCGGCAGCACCAGTAGGGCGCAGGGCGTGCGTGCAGGACGGATAAGCAAGGCCACACTGGCTGTGCCTGCAGCTGCTGCAACCATGGCAGGTGCAGGCTGCAAGGCGCCCGACTGTGCCAGCGCTCTTGCTCTGACTGCATCAGCGACTGCTGCGCCCAGGGCACGGGCTGCAGGGCGCCCAACCTGGCCAGTGCTCTAATTTCGGCACGCAATCATAGCAGTCTCTGCAGCCTGCAGACCTTGTACAGCCACACCATTCCACACCCTTGTACCATGGCGGCGTGCCTCCCTAGCGCATGCATACGCCTTGCATGGTCCAGGCAAGCAGGCAGGCAGAGGCCCAGGCCCACCCCCACCTTTTGCAGCTTGAGCCGCTTCAGCACTGCCTCCCAGTACTCCATATCGCCCTCCCCGGATGCGAGCGTCGCCATCACGGTCTGCTCCATGGCAATCAGCTCCCCGTGCGACTGGCCTGCAGGGGCAGGGGACGACGCATGGGGCGGGCACAAGGCTGCGTCTGTGGTGGTGGCAAGTAGAGGGCCCAGGGTAGATACATATGGGGCAGGCTGCTCTCTGTAATAGGGATGACAGGCAGGACCGGCGCAGGTGCCGGTCTGTCTGTGCCCCTAACACTGACACTAACATTGCCACACACTGACATACACTGCCACACACTGCCACTGCCACACACTGCCACACACTGCCAGCAGTGCTTGGCAGCTCAAAACTCAGCAGCTCACGACTCAGCGAGGCTCCTCGACGGTGTCAGGGCTCCTCGTCGGTATCTGCCAGCGAAAGGCAGCCCTCCTGGGCCCATGACACACTGACACACTGACACACACACACACACTGCCAGCGGATGCCGGCCTGCTTGTGCCCCTGACACACACTGCCAGCGGATGCCGGCCTGCCTGTGCCCCTGACACACACTGGCATACACATACTGCCACACACACTGCCACACACACACACACACACACTGCCATTGGATGGCTGCCCACTTGGGCGCATGACATGCCCTGCAAGGCACACACGGCTCGCAGATCAGGAGAGGTGCTGGCAGACCACTGCAGGGATGCACGGCGCTCCCAGGGCCCTCGCACAACATACAGGCAGCCTCTCAATGCGCACAACATGCAGGCAGCGCCTCAATGCGCACAACATACAGGCAGCCTCTCAATGCGGCGAAAACTGGCACAGGCGCCTCCCCGCATGCCCTCCAACACTTCCCTGCCCATGCGCAAGGTGATCAGCCTGCCCACGCACATGGCTTGTGCAGTGGCCCAGTGCACAGGCAGCCGCGGGTGTTTTGGCCTCCACTTTGTGTCCTGCTTCTGCCTGGTTGGCAGGCGCAGGTGCCGGATCACAGCCCGCGGGCCGTCCCAACTTGCAGGCTCCTGGGCTAGCGCACCCGCGAGCATGCAGGTGATGTCCTGCTCTGCATAAGGGTACGACCACAAGCATGCTGCTCACCCACGAGCATGCGCACCCTACGTGCACCCGTTGCGCACCCATGAGCATGCTGGCAATGTCGCGCTCCACATCAGGGTGCAATCCGCGCTCAGCAAAGGACTCTGCCACGGCCGCTGCCGCTTCTGGGCCGCCCCGCAAGTGCGCTTGGTCAATCTCGTTCCGCTGCAGCAGCCATTAAGGAATGCAAAAAAGTCAATCATCATGAGGGGTGCTGCTGCAGCAGACAGGCAGACTGATCTTTTGATATGTAATATGCGTGAGATTGATCATTGCAAGATTGATCAGCATTGAATGCCCACGGGTGCGCGTGACACTGTCACATGCTTTGAAGGCATCGAGTGCTCAATCAACCTCTGAGTGGTGACCCCGCAAACTACACCCAACCAGGCTGGGCTGAGGGAAGGCAAGAGAGGTGAGAAAGGATGGCTGCATGTGCAATTGCTGCTGACAAGGTGCCTGAATAGGCAATCATAGTACAATACAAGCTCATAGTACAAAACATGTGCTCCTGGATGCTCTAACTCCATTATTTTGAGCTTATTTTGGTGGCATTCTCATGATGCGCTTAATTCTACCAGGCACGCTGCATCAGCATTCAGCCTTTTTTTTTGACAGTGAACAGCACCTCCCTTTTCAAGAGAATTGCCATTCGGCCAAATGTGCGACCTCGTCACGCCTTGCCTACCTTGCGGGCCTCTGCCAGTTCATGCTCTGCAATTTCCAGCAGTGACTTCCAAAACTCCAGGTGCAACGGGTCATACTTGTCATAGGTCTGCAAACAAGGTGGACTGGATGGTGTGTGCTATGAGCACGTACCCCAATGATGCTGGATCGTGAGCAGGGCTTAAAGATGCGCATGGTGGCACACCATGAAAGTAACCATTACTGCAGGCTCATCGTGAAACTGTTCCAAAAACGCCTGACCAGGTTACAAAGTTGAGCTCGTGTGCTAGCACTCCAGTCGAATTGAAGCAAAAGAGCACAAGCCAATGGATCTGACATGCATGTATAACCATGCTGCATTCTTCACAAGGTGCGTCCCCAACATGATGCTGCACAATTGCCAGGGGCCCAACCCACCGCGTACTCTTTGATGTCATCGTACAGAGCTTCCACGTCATCCAGGTGCAAGTTGCTGAAGTAGGTCCATGGCTCCTGCAACATGCAAAGCACCAGCTGTCTTGCTTGCATGCATGGCATGGCTGAGGCTTTGGAGATCACGGTGCAGCATGCTATGGCCCATGAAGCCCACAGCCAAACCAATTGATAGAGTTGATCCCTTGCATTGAACACTGATGAAACGCCAACAACCATGGAATTTTTCAATCATCAGCTTCATTCAGACAGACAATGTCACTCAATGCATACTCTTCAAGCTGTTTTTCCAAGCATACAAATACTTTGTACTGATGCCTTGTTGGGGGTTCCTTGCTTGCACCTTGTCAACACTAAGTGGATGAGAGGGGGAGACAGAGGGACAGGCAGAGGTTGAAAGGCAGGGGGGGGAGGGAGACGGGTAGGCAGCAAGGCGGGCTGCAATACTCTGTGCGAGCATGCGTGGGAGCACCATGCTTGCCCCCTTGCCGCACCCACTTTCGTCACCAAAACACCACAGCAGACAAACTTGGCACTAAAGTCCATGCGCTGGGCGCGGGAGGGGGTGCCAGCGGGGACCTGAAGACCGAGTGCATCGTCCAGCAAGCTGCCACCACCGAATAAGTTCCCGCGAACTACTCTCTCCAGCCCGCATTGCCTTATGACACACTGCCATGCTTCCACATGAATTCGGTCATTTCAGAAATGGCCCAATTACTTGTGCCAAGTGCCAATTGCTTGGGAGGCAGAGTACAACACAAATGCCTTTGCACACGCGCACATACACACAGGCACATGCACAGAGGCACAGACGACGCCTTGACTTGCTAACCTTGAGGTTCAAGTCCGCCGGCTCTCCCAGCCTGAGCCCAGCGTGCAGGTTGCGCGCAATGAGGTCACTGGGCTGCGGCCTGTCCTCGCTTAACCGCCGCTCGGCCTTGTTCTGCAGAGCATGCACAGTGGTGCAACATCCACAGTCCACAACACGGACCCCACATGCTCTCTACCCTTCCCCTATTTTGGACTGCACACCACTCTTGGTGTGAAAATGCAAGTAAGAAAGCCAGGTGATTGAATGTGCACGCATGTTGGTTCAGGGCAAACTGATCCTTCACGTCCTCTGCATGTCAACCAGCAGCAAGTCACGCTCTACTGCATGCCTTACAAAAGGGAGGTAAGCCTTTCCTCTTTGCCCTGGGAGTGTCTGCACCGCAATTACCCATGTGAAGCCATCTTATTTTCAACCATGATGAGGTGACGCCTGGAAGTAGTTGCCTGCTGCAGTGTACGGAGTGCTTGGGTGCACGTGTGGTAATGGGTGCGCGTGTGGTACATCAGCACCAGCAGGTCACAGCCTGAGCAAAAGATCATGGCACAGCGCAGCACAGAACAGCACACATTGCACCAACCAATAGGGCCTTGAGGTAGAATTCCTCCTCTTTGGTTTCGCTCTCCATCGCCTCCTGGGCAGCTCGCATGCGCTGCACCATTGTCTGCACCATCGGCAGGCGAGGCACAAAGCTTCAGCATGCCGATGTTGTCCTCATCCATCACATGGGCTTTTGCAAGCACCATGGCTCATGGCTGCTGGACAAGAGCCGTCGCTGAACAAGCGCACTGGCTGAGGCCCTGCGGCGCTGCGGCGCTGCTTGGTCCAGCTTTGTAACAAAAGCATGTGCTTTTTTGTACTGCGTGCCTGTACTGAATGGCATGTGATACACAGAGAAGGCAAGTACATGAGCGCCGCTGGTAGGGGTGCCCATTTAAAAGCTGCTCATCCCGTGGTTCGTGGTTGAGGATGGGGCAAGTGCAGGAGTCGAGTCTGTATCCCCTTCAGGCTGCTGGTAGGGCAGGGAGCTGAGAACGCGCCAAAGCCTTCATTTGTGACACTGCCCCTTAACCCATACTGACCAACTCCTCCTCCCTGCGGGCCTTCTCCTCTTCCCGCTCGGCCTGCCGCTTGCGAACTTTCTCCAGCTCCTCCTGCATCACATTTACAGCATCCGTGCTGTTGGCTTCTAGACCCAAACAGAAAAATGGTTCAGATATGCGGCATGCTGCAGCATGCTACAGCCTTCTGCCACATGATTGAAGGGGCACGAACAGTATGCAGTACAGTGCAGGAAAAGGAATGCGCTGCACATAGCAGCAAAACGCAAATAGACCTCAGGCTTGACAATGCAGTTGCACGCTTCAGGCAAGAGACCAACCATGTTGATCACTTTACATTCATGAGCACTACCCAACATTCATGCCACAAAACTAGGAGCAGGCAAAACACCCCATACACCATCAAGACACGAAGAAGCTGAAAGAGCTTCCCAATTGGGCTCTAAATCATGCATCCTCAAATTGCCACACCAGGGAGCTTTTATTGCCCTCAGATCTGTGAGCCATGAGCTTAAAGAGCTTTCCAGTACACGGCTGACAATGTGCCCAGCAACAGGCATGCGCTCTTCACGCATCAGGAGAGATGTGAAGCCCGTCATGCAGGGGAAAGGCACTCACAAGCCGCTCCTGGGCCCTAGCCTTGTCCTGAAATGCGCTGATCTCCTTAAGTCTCTTGCCCTCTCCCAGCTCCTTCTCCACCTTCTTGCCCCACACGAAGCCCCCACCTCCCTTCTGAAGGTGAGCCACCACGCGCTGAGCCTGCAAACAGGCAGTCACAAAGGGGCAAGCTGATGGTTGTATTTCTTTTGCATCAATCCTCTCTCGCAGAACATACAGCATGAGGCGGGTCAGTTCATACTGCCAAGGCACACATACATATTTCTCGCTCTTCAGGCGCTTGCGCTCCACATCTGATTCCCCAGCAGATGATTCTGAGCTGCTCTCAGAGCTAGAGCTCTCCTTCCTGCGCCTCTTGTCCTTGTGCCGGTGCTTTTTGTGCTTTTTGTCCTTTTTGTCCTTCTTGCCCATCTTCTTATTTTTTCAACTTAATTAACATCTTCATCCCAACTGACCAACACACCCTCCCCGCAACAAATTGTACTCTTGAAGGCTAGGGCGCTGTTTGATTTATTGGCTTTTCTGTAATTGGATACATGGTCGTCCACCTGTTTGTAAACGGGTAGGCTCGGGTGCCTTTGCCCCATATCCAGAGGCTGCATCCACAGGGGGATCTAGAGGCAGTATCATGGTGCGCCTGCATTCATTCTTCTTTTCTGTTGCTATATCATCCACATTCTGAGCTGAGCTTACACAGAGTACCCGTTAATGTTCTGCAGTCACGGGTCATTGCGCAAGTCGTCATCGCTGCCGGAACAGTGCTGTTCCGAGCCGCTACGCAAGCATGGGGGCAGGCTTTGATAAGTAAGTGCTGCTCTTGTCTAGCAGTGTGAAGACTTGCGCACATGCGGTTGATCATGAGCAGGCATTCGCGCGCACGCACGCTTGTGCATGCGCGCGCGCGCGCGCG
>LFIK01004884.1_pt1 | contig 10809 bp, 9 predicted proteins | sample 643401 | NCBI WGS metagenome assembly LFIK01 (sample SAMN03777447, study PRJNA286221) | soda lake metagenome | biome: soda lake; feature: Kulunda steppe; material: water; isolation source: sample T5-Br brine of Lake Tanatar-5 | place: Russia: Kulunda steppe | collected 2010-07
CTCAGGCGCTGTTGCGGTGGATCTCGTAGATGGCGAGGCCGACGGCGCGGGTGGCATCGGCGAGGCGCCATTCGATATGCTCGCGCATCAGGGCGGTGGCCCGGTCGGCATCGCGCGCGAGGATCGCCGCCAGGATCGCCGCATGGTCGGCACGGCTCTGTCGCTCGGCGCGCGGATCCTGTGTTGCCCCGGCGCGGGCCCGGGCGTAGAAATCCTTCAGCCCGATCATGCGCACATAGCGGATGCGTCCGTGGATGTTGTCGAGCAGCCGCGCGAGTTCGCCATTGCCCGACAGGGCCATGATGTGCGTGTGAAATTCCTCGTCGATGGCGAGCTGGCGCAACGGGTCTGTGCAGCCGGCATAATCGCCGAGGGTCTCGTCATGGAAGCGCGCGAGTTCCGCGATATCGGCATCGCTCCCGCGCATGATCGCAAGCCGCAGCCCCTCGCATTCGATGGCCGCGCGCGCCTCGTAGAGATCGAGCAATTGCTGCGGATCGAGGGCGCGGCAGAAGAAGCCGTGATTGCTCTGGAAGGTCAGGAACCCCTCCGCGACGAGGCGGTTGAGCGCCTCGCGCAAAGGCGTGCGACTGACGCCGAGCTCGGCGGCCATGTGCGCCTCGTTGATCCGCGTCGCCGGCCTGATCTCGAAATCGGCCGCCATGCGCCGCAACTGCGCATGGATCCGGTCGACATTGCCTCTCGCCATCCTCACCCCCGCTGAAGCGCCGGCCCGTTTTCGCGACACGCCCGCACCGGCACATCCGGATGGGCTGTTTCACACGCCGGGCCACGCATTTCATCCTTGCACAGCTTATTGCGTGCCGTACTGTATACAATATACGAGGCGAAAAAACCCTGCATTGGCAGAATCTTTCGCCGCATGATGCAATCGTGTCGCGGCTATCCTCGTGCGGATAGCGCTGCGACGGGGAAGTCGGAGATCGCCCGTGTCGAACCGGATGAACGGCGCCGAAGCCATGGTGCGCATGTTGCAGGCGCATGACGTGAAGCATGTCTTCGGCCTGTGCGGCGATACCAGCCTGCCGCTCTATGATGCCATGCTCCAGCTCGATCACGGCATCACCCATGTGCTCACCCGTGACGAGCGCTCGGCGACCTACATGGCCGATGCCTATGCCCGCGTCACCGGCAAGGTCGGCGTCTGCGAGGGCCCCTCCGGCGGTGGCGCGACCTATATCCTGCCCGGCCTGATCGAGGCGGGAGAGAGCTCCATCCCGGTGCTCGCCATCACCACCGACATCTCGGTCTCCACCTATGGCAAGTTTCCGCTGACCGAGGTCGATCAGGAAGCGATGATGCGCCCCCTGACCAAGTGGAACACGGTGATCCGCAAGGCCGAGCATATCCCCCGCATGATGCGTGCGGCGTTTCGCGCCATGACCACCGGACGTCCCGGCTCCGCGCATCTCGGCCTGCCCTACGACATCCAGTACGACGACGTCGATCCCGCCGATATCTGGGCTGATCGCAAGCTCGGACGTTACCCCTCCTATCCGCAGGCGCCGGAGCCCGGTGCGGCGGAAGCGGCGCTCGACGCCATCCTCTCGGCCAAGCGTCCGCTGATCGTCTGCGGCGGCGGCGTGGTGATCGCCGGGGCGATGGATGCGCTCGACCGCTTTGCCAGCCGGCTCGACATCCCGGTCGCCACCTCGATTTCCGGCCAGGGTTCGCTCGCGGAGACGAATCCCGTCTGCGTCGGCGTCGTTGGCTCGAATGGTGGTACGGACGAGACCTGGGAGGCGATGACGAGCGCCGATCTCGTCGTCTTCATGGGCTGCCGCGCCGGCTCGACCACCACGGCGCGCTGGGAGGCGCCGGATCCGGGCTCGCGCATCGTGCATTTCGACAGCGACCCGATGGTGCTGGGCGCCAATTACCAGGCCGAAGTCGCGGTGCTGGGCGATCTGCGGCTCGCCCTCGACCAGCTCAACGCCGCGCTCGATGCGCGCGAGGATGCCAGCGCACGCTTTCGCGGCGCGGAGATCGCCTCCGATATCCGCCGGCGCAAGTTCGAGGCCTTCATGCGCTATGCCGAGACCAACGAGACGCCGCTGCGTCCCGAGCGCGTCGTCGCCACCTTGCAGAAGATCCTGCCGGAAACCGCGACACTCGTCTCCGATCCGGGCACGACCTGCCCGTATTTCTCGGCCTATTTCACCCTGCCGCGCCCGGGCCGCCATTTCATCACCAACCGCGCCCACGGGGCGCTGGGCTATTCGCTCTCGGCCTCGCTCGGCGCCTGGTACGGGCGCCCCGACAGCAAGGTGGTGGCGCTGATGGGCGACGGCTCCTTCGGCTTCACGGCGGGCGAGCTCGAAACCATCTGCCGCGCGCGGGCGCCGATCACCTTCGTGGTGATGTCGAATTCCGCCTATGGCTGGATCAAGGCGAGCCAGAAGGCGGACAAGGGCGCGCGCTATTACAATGTGGATTTCGGGCGCACCGATCACGCCGCCGTCGCCGCCGCCTATGGGGTGAAATCCTGGCGCGTGGAGCGACCGGAAGATCTGGAGCGCGTGTTGCGCGAGGCGGTGGAGACGGACGGGCCGACGCTGGTCGACATCATCGCCCAGCCGCTGGAAGAAGCCGCCGCACCGGTGCGGCGCTGGATGGGGTGAGGGGCATGGCACAGTCGGGGCACGAAACGAAACATGTGGTGGTGATCGGCGCCGGGATCATCGGCGTCTCCACCGGAATCTGGCTGCGCCGCGCCGGCATCCCCGTCACCCTGATCGACCGGTCCGGCCCCGGACAGGCCACCTCCTACGGCAATGCCGGGGTGCTGGCCGCCTGTTCGGTGACGCCCGTCACCGCGCCGGGGCTGATCGGCAAGGCGCCGCGCATGCTGATGAACCCGGATTTCCCGCTCTTCATGCGCTGGTCCTACCTGCCCAGGCTCGCCCCCTGGCTGGTCCGCTATCTCTCCCATGCCAATGATACCGATACCCGGCGCATCGCCCGCGGGCTCACCCCGATCATCTCCGACAGCGTCGCGCAGCATCACGCGCTCTCCGACGGCACGCCCGCAGAGGCGCTCGTGCAGGACAGCGATTACTGCTTCGCCTATGCCGACCGCGCGGCGTTCGAGGCCGATTCCTACACATGGGAACTCCGCGAATTGGCGGGCTTTCGCCCGGTGGTGCGCGAGGGCGCCCAATTGCGCGAATACGAGCCGTCGCTCGGCAATGATATCGGCTGCCTCGTGAGCGTGAGCGATCATGGTTTCGTGCGCGATCCCGGCGGCTATGTGGCGCGACTCGCGGATGTCTTCCGGGGCATGGGCGGCACCATCGTCGAGGCGAGTGCCGAGAATTTCGATCTCTCCGGCGGACGCATCCGCGCGCTGGAGACGAGTGCCGGGCGGTTTGAGTGCAGCGATTGCGTCATCGCCACCGGCGCCTGGTCCAAGCCTCTGATGAAGAAGCTCGGGCTCGATGTGCCGCTGGAGAGCGAGCGCGGCTATCACATCATCTTCGAGAACGCACGCAACGGCCCGCGTGCGCCGACCATGGTGGCGAGCGGGAAATTCGTGGCGACACCGATGGAGAGCGGCGTGCGTTGTGCGGGAATCGTCGAATTCGGCGGCCTCGATGCCCGTCCTTCACGGAGCCCGCTGACGCTGTTGCGCCGTCAGGTCCGCCGTGCCTTTCCGCATCTCGAGGCCAGCGGCGAAAAGGAATGGCTCGGCCATCGCCCTGCCCCCGCCGACAGCCTGCCGCTGATCGGCGAAGTGGGCACGACCGGCGTCTATACCGCCTTCGGCCACCACCATATCGGCCTCACCAGCGGCCCCAAGACCGGGCGGCTTCTGGCCGACATGCTGGCGGGAATGCCGGCCACTATCGATCTGGCGCCCTATGCGCCCGACAGGTTTCGCGCATGAGACGGGCATAAGACGGGCATGAGACCGGCATGAGCGCCCGAATGCGCGGGGGAATACGGGTCGCGATCCGGGAGCGGAGCATCTACGCAAGAGAGAAGGCCCGTGTTAGCGTAGCGTAAACTAAGGACCACAACCAAAACAGGGGAACCGACAACATGCAGGGAATTCGCAGTCTTTCCATTCTCGGCGCCGGCCTGATGGCCGGGGCGCTCGTCCTGGCGGGACCGGCACAGGCCGAGTATCCCGATCCCAATCGCGAAGTGCGCCACATCATGCCCTGGGGCGCCGGCGGCGGCACCGATACGGTCATGCGCGGCTTCGTCGAGCATCTCCAGAAGCATCTGGGCACGTCGATCTATACCGACAACGTCACCGGCGGTGTCGGCTCGGTGGGCTGGATGACGCTCAAGGGCGCACCGCCCGACGGCTATACCATCGGCACCGTGACCTACGACATCCTCACCGTCGAGCACCAGAACATGGCGCCGGTTTCCTGGGAGGATTTCGAGATCATCGGCATGGTGACCGAACATGCCACGGCGCTGGTGGTACGCGCCGAGGATTTCGAGACGCTCGACGATTTCATCGCCGCAGCGCAGGACAATCCGGGCGGCCTGACCGTCTCGAACGCCTCCACCGGCGGTGTCTGGCACCAGCACGCCGTCGCCATGGAGCAGGAGATCGGCCTCGAACTCAACCACGTCCCCTATGAGAGCGCGGCGCCTCAGGTCACCTCGCTTCTGGGCGGCGAGACCATTGCGGCGGTGATCAGCCTGCCGCCGGTGATGGAATATGTCCGCTCGGGCGAGATGCGCGTTCTGGCCGTGATGGCCGATGAGCGTGTCGAGATGGTGGCGGACGTGCCCACCTTCACCGAGCTCGGTCACGATGTGGTCTATGGCAGCTTCCGCTTCATCGCGGCGCCGCCGGAGACACCGATGGAGATCGTCGAGGTGCTCGAACAGGCCATGTACGACACCTTCCAGGATCCGGAATTCCTGGCCTGGGCCGAACAGGGCGGCATCGGCGAGCGCTGGCTCGATCGCGAAGCCTCCATCGCCTATATGGAGACGATCGGCCCGGTCATCGGCCAGCTCATGGTCGATCTCGGCCTGACCGACTGACCGACCGGGTGAGCCGGCGCTGCGGCGCCGGTTCGCTGTCGATGCGGTTACACCCGGTTGCTCGGCGAGCCCGCAACTCTCTTCCTTCCGTCATCACCATCGCGTCGCGGCCCGCCCGTGACGCATCATGGGGGCGTTGATGCATTTGCCACGCAAGCTTTTGAGGGGTGATGCCGTCATCGGCGTGATCCTGCTCGCACTCGCGCTCTGGTACGGGCTCGAGGCCCAGGGTTTCCGGCCCGGTCGCGCCGGCGATCCCGGCGCGGGCATGTTTCCCACATTGCTCGCCCTGTTGCTCGGGGGGCTCGCCCTGTGGCTGATCGTCAGCGCCATGATCGCGCCGCCCGGCGCGGAAGAAACCGATCCCGAACGCCGTGCCCGCCAGCGCGCGATCGCACTGACCGGTTTCATCCGCGCGGCGATCGCGGCGGCTCTGTCCGTTGCCTTCGTCGCGCTGTTCGAGACGCTGGGCTATATCATCGCCACCGGGCTCTATGCGGCGGCGATCTCGCTGCTGTTTCGCCGCGACAATCTCCTGATCACGCTGCTCGCGGCGGCGGGGGCCGTGGGCTTCCTTCATCTGCTCTTCAGCGTCTTCCTCAATGCCCGTCTGCCGATGGGGCTGCTCGGATGAGCCGCGCCCGTTCGCTCACACCGCATCAGTGCCGTTCCGGAGGCTGCCATGCTGGCTGAACTGCCCGATGCCATCACTCTCTTCATGGGTGATCTGCGGCTGATCGGTTTCGTCTGCCTCGGTGTCGTGCTCGGCGTCTTCGTCGGTGCCGTGCCGGGTCTGACCGCGACGCTCGCGATCGCGCTGCTTCTGCCCTTCACCTTCGGCATGCCGGCGCTCGAGGCCGTCGTGCTGATGACCGGGATCTTCGTGGGCGGCATCTATGGCGGATCGGCCACCGCGATCATGGTGCGCGTGCCCGGTGCGCCGGCCAATACCATGACCATGCTTGACGGCTACGAGATGCTCAAACAGGGCAAGCCGGAAGTGGCGCTGGGCCTGGCGACCGCCGCATCCGTCTTCGGCGGCCTCGTCGGCGGCATCCTGCTGATTCTCTTTGCGCCGCAGCTCGCGCGCTTTTCCCTGAAATTCCAGTCGCCGGAAATCTTCGCGCTGGTGGTGCTCGCCCTCGTCGCGGTCGCGGCGGTGAGCCAGCAATCACTGGTGAAGGGGCTGATCGCCACGGTGATCGGGCTGATGATCTCCACCGTCGGCATCGATCTCGCCGGCGTGCCGCGCTACACCTTCGAGATGTTCCGCCTCTATACCGGCGTGCCGCTGATCCCGCTGGTGATCGGTCTGTTTGCTCTTGCGGAAGTGCTGCGCCGCCTGGAGGAACCGCACAGCCGGCCCAAGCAGGTGGCCTGGGTCTCGTTCCGGCGCATCTTCGCCTTCGTCCCGGTCTGGCGCCAGGTCGGCTGGAAACTGCCGTTGAAATCCTCGCTGATCGGCGCCGTGATCGGCGCTCTGCCCGGCGCCGGCGCGGCCATGGCGGCGTTCCTGGCCTATGCCGAAGCGAAGCGCTCCTCGCCGCATCCCGAGAAATTCGGCACCGGCATTCCCGAGGGCATCGTCGCCCCCGAAGCCTCCAACAACGCCATGACCGGCGGCGCCTTCATCCCGATGCTCGCCTTCGGCATTCCCGGCGATGCGGTCACGGCGGTGATCCTCGGGGCGCTGGTGATTCAGGGAATCGTGCCCGGCCCGCAGCTCTTCTCACAGGCGGGCGATCTGGTGCTGCCGCTGATGGTGGGCTTCATCTTCGCCTATCTCGTCCTGATGATCGTCGGCCTCGTCATGCTGCCCTGGTTCGCCCGCGTCGCGGTGATCGATCACGCCGTGCTGTTTCCGATCATCGCCGCCGTCGCGGTGGTCGCGGCCTATGTTTCCGAGCGCAGCGTCTTCGCCATGGCAACGATGGTGGCGATCGGCATCGGCGCCTGGCTGATGCAACGCCTGCATTTCTCGCTGGTGCCGGTCCTGCTCGGCGTGATCCTCGGGCCGTTGCTGGAGCGCAATTTCAGGCGGGCGCTGGGCATTTCCGGCGGTGATCCGGCCATCCTCGTCAGCTCCTGGATCGCGGTGATCCTGCTTCTGACGGCGGCCTTCATGGCGTTCTATTTCGCCTGGGTACAGCCGCGTCAGCAGCGCCGGCATGAAGCACAAGCGGCGAAGGCGCGCGGTGAGGCGGAGAACACGGGAGGCGGGGCATGAGAGCGACGGCTCAATCGGGTGCGATCGCGCGGGTCGTGCTGATCACCGGGGCGGCGAGCGGCATCGGCGCCGAACTCGCCCGCCAGATCGCGGCTCCCGACACGGCCTTCGTGCTGCATACCCGCGCGCGGCGCGAGGCGCTGGAAGCGGTTGCCGCCGATTTGCGCGACAGTTGCGCCGGCAGCATCTGCGTCACCGGCGATCTCGCCGATCCGGACACCGCGCCCGCCCTCGCGCGCGCCGCGCAGGACGAATATGGCCGGCTCGATCAGGTCGTGAGCGCAGCCGGTTACGCGCGGCGCGGGGCGCTCGCACAAACCGAAGCGGATGATCTCGAAGCGGCCTGGCGGGCGATGACGCTCGGCACATTCGCCCTGGCCAAGGCGGCGATGCCGCTCGTGGCGCAATCGCCCTGGCCGCGTTTCGTCGCGGTGAGTTCCTTCGGTGCGGCGCATTATCCGGAGAACGGCCTGTTCATGGCCAGCGCCGCCGCCAAGGCCGGGCTCGAATCGCTGATCCGCACCATCGCCTCCGAACATGCCGCGCGCGGCATCCCGGTCAATGCGGTTGCGCCTGGCTATACCGAGAAGGATGGCGGCCATTCCTCCCTGAGTGCCGATGCCTGGGAGGCGATCAAGGCCGATATCCCGATGCGCCGGCTCGGACGCCGCGAGGAGGTGGCCGGCCTGATCGCCTTTCTGCTCGGCCCCCTCGGCGGCTATGTCACCGGCCAGGTGCTGCATGTGGATGGCGGGCTGACATTATGAAGCCGTCGGCCTTGTAACCCTTGCCGCGTCGGCGCCTCGGTGCACGACCCGCCGCGAGGGCGTGATGCGTGCGCCCCTGCGGTGACGAGGCGTTTCTTTTACCATGATCACGGTCAGAAATTGACGATCACGGGAGTTATTCTGTACCAACGGCGCAACCTGATAATTTTACTATTTTTAATAGTGAGATTCGATGCTATCTGCGCGCGCCCCCGTCTCGCCCGTTCCGATGACCCGTATCCAGGCGATGACGGCACCGCCGGGCTGCCGCGTCAGTGCAGCCGGGGCTGTCGGATCGGCAGGGACGTCCGATCACCCGGCCTTGCCTCCCATGCCCGTCGCGACGCGGCCGATGCAGGCCCGCCCCGCCACGCCCGATATGCAGGAAACCTCGCCAAAGGCGGGCGGGCACGGGTCGGAAACCATCGCTTTCACCGGGACGCGCGGGGCCTTTGCCGGCCTGCTCGCACGCGGGAGCCTGCTGACGCTGCCGACGCTGGGGCTGTATCGCTTCTGGCTGATCACCGATATCCGGCGCCATCTCTGGGGCAACACGGTCATCGCCGGCGAGCCGCTCGAATATGCCGGGCGCGGGGGTGAATTGCTGCGCGGTTTCCTGATCGGCATGGCCGTGCTGATCCCCCTCAATCTGCTGCTGACGCTCCTGGGGCTGACATCCTTCGGCGGCTCGGCCACGTTGATGGCGCCGACCTTTCTCGGTCTGATGGTCTTGCAGCAATTCGCCCAGTTCCGCACCTTCGCCTATCGCATCACGCGCAGCCGCTATCGCGGCATTGCCGGTTCGCTCGATGCCGAATTCGCCGGCTATTTCACGCGCCGCATCGGCTGGGATTCAGCTGCCATCCTCAGCCTCGGCCTCGCCATCCCGTTTCGCCGCGCTTCCCTCGACCGTTACCTGATCGGCGGATGCCGGATCGGGGACCAGAAGGCGCAGTTTTCCGGCACGGGCTGGAGCCTGGCATGGCGGGTCTATCTCGGCTGGATGATCACGGTGCTGGTCTGGCTGGTGATCGCCGTGCTGAGCGTGCCGCTGCTGGCATCCCTGATCGCCGCCGTCGCTCCCGAAATGCAGGAATTGCGCGAGTTCATGACGGGACCGGCGCTCGCAATCATCGCAGCGGTGGTGTTCGGCTTCACCTTCTATGCGGTTTATGTCGCGATCTGGCATCGCTGGCGGCTCAATCACCTGTCCTTCGGCACGACGCGTTTCGTCTCCGCGCTGCGGGCGCGGCAGGTCGTCGCCTGCTATCTGCGCTTCGGCGCGGGCGTGCTGCTCCTGCTCTTTCTCATCATGGTGCTGTTGGGAACAGTCGCCCTCTTCCTGACGCAGCATTTTCCCGAGGAGACCCGTGCCCTGTTCGGCACCTCGGAGGAGCCGAGCACGTTTTCCGCGGTTCTCACGGTCGCCGGCATTCTCGTGGTGCTCACGCTGATCGGCGCCATGCGGCGGTACTTCGTCGAGCGCGGCGTCTGGGTCGCGGTGATGAGCACGCTGCAAGTGACGCAGCCGCAGGCACTCATCGAGCGCCTGCGCTATTGCGAGCCGACATCCGCAGGCGCCGGAGAGGGGCTGGCCGATGCCTTCGCCCTCGGCCCGTGACCCGCAGCCCTGCGCAGCGCAGGGATTGCACGCCTTCTGTTTCGACGGAACGCGCGCCGAGAGGCAAGCAACACTGCTGCGCCTCACGCCCGACGGCATCGGCTTCACCACGCAGGAGGGCGAGGCCGTGTTCTGGCCGAGCCGGGAGATCCACCGCCTTCCCGGTCCCGATGACCGTCTGATCCTGGCCTGCGGCGAGGGGCGCGCACGTGTGCATATCCATGATCAGGCGGCGCGCCGGGCCGTGTTGCAGCATATCGGTGCGCGCGGCGGATGGCGGGGCGGCGCAGGCGAACACCGCCGGCTGGTGTTCTGGCTGATTGCCGCGACGGCGTCGATCATGGCCTCCATCGTCTTTCTGATCCCGCCACTTGCCGACCGGATCGCGCCGCTGGTTCCCGCCCGGGCCGAGATCCGCCTCGGTGAGATGGTGGACGGGGCGCTGCGCGACCAGTTCGATCTGGTGACCTGCGAGGGCGAGCCGGGCAAGGCGGCCCTCGCGCAGCTGACCGCGCGGCTGACGGCGCTGCATGATCTGCATGTCGACCCGCAGGTCACCGTCGTCGCGCGCAACCAGATCAATGCGCTGGCTCTGCCGGGCGGACGGATCTACGTGTTCGCGGGGTTGCTGAAATATGTCGACGGCCCCGATGCGCTGGCCGGCGTCATCGCCCACGAGATCGGCCATGTGGCGCATCGCGACGGGCTGCGCAATGTCATCCGCGCCGGCGGGACGGGCTTTCTGCTAGGCTTGTTCTTCGGCGATTTCATCGGCGGCGGCATGCTCGCCGGGCTCGCCCAGGCGAGCCTGATGGCGTCGCATTCGCGCCAGCAGGAGCTCGCGGCGGATCGCTTCGCCGCGCAGACCCTGCACGCGCTGGGGCGCCCCACCCATCCCTTTGCCGGCTTCCTGCTCGATCTCGGCGCCCAGGAAGGCGGGCTCTTCGCCACCCATCCGATGGGGGAACAGCGCGAAGGCGCCGTCAGGGCTCTCGAGGAAACCGCGCATGCGCAAGAGGCGCGTCACGGCGGGGCCGCTCCCGCGCCGCTTCTCAGCGATGCCCAATGGGCTGATCTGCGCGGGATCTGCGATGCTGCGCCGGGGCCGGGCGCCGATGCGGATGCATCCTGAGCCCTGCCGCCGCGTCTTCGCGTCATCGCCA
>LFIK01004886.1_pt1 | contig 10808 bp, 8 predicted proteins | sample 643401 | NCBI WGS metagenome assembly LFIK01 (sample SAMN03777447, study PRJNA286221) | soda lake metagenome | biome: soda lake; feature: Kulunda steppe; material: water; isolation source: sample T5-Br brine of Lake Tanatar-5 | place: Russia: Kulunda steppe | collected 2010-07
ATGCGCAGTTCGGCCAACCGGAGGTTTGCTTAGGTATTATTCCGGGTGCGGGTGGAACGCAGCGGCTAATCCGCACCGTCGGTAAATCACTGGCAATGCAAATGGTCTTGACAGGCGAGCCCATTGGGGCGGCGACTGCGTTATCTAGAGGCCTAGTTTCTGATGTTGTACCAACTGAGTCGACACTGGAACACGCGCAAAAAGTTGCTGAAAAAATCGCTAGCCGACCTGCGCTCGCCGTCAGAACAGCAAAGGCTATGATGTTGCACGCATTTGATACTACGTTAACGGCAGGCCTCGATGCTGAGCGGCGAAGCTACGCGTTGCTCGCTGCTAGTGAAGACAGGGACGAAGGTATTGCCGCATTCTTAGAAAAGCGTGAACCGGCGTTCAAGGGTCGATAGAGAGGGGCTCAATGGAAGTGTTACCAGATACGGCTGTCGTCGGCGTTGTTGGAGCGGGCACGATGGGTGCCGGAATTGCGCAAGTAGCGGCAAGCGCCGGATATTCAGTCCTGCTTTACGATGCCATGGATGGTGCGGCAACTAAGGGCCTAGAGAAGATTGCTGCGCTTTTAGAACGGAAAGTGGAGAAGGGAACATTACACAGTGGACTTCGCGATGAGATTCTTGGTCGCATAAAAGTTGTGAATGCCCTCAAGGCACTCGGAGCAGCAGGGTTGGTGATAGAAGCAATTGTCGAAAAGCTATCGGCAAAGCAGCAGTTGTTTCATGAACTTGAGCAGTTCTGCGGTAAGGAAACCATACTCGCATCCAATACATCGTCTATTAGCATCACTGAGATCGGGGCCGGAATTAAATTTCCGGAACGTCTGGTGGGGATGCACTTTTTTAACCCACCACAAGTGATGAACCTTGTTGAGATTGTTTCAGGTCTGGCTACTCAGCGGGATGTTGCTGACATGGTCTTTGAAACAGCAAAAGAGTGGGGGAAGCATCCAGTTCACGCCAGTTCCACGCCGGGTTTTATCGTTAATCGCGTTGCTCGCCCTTTCTACGCAGAAGGGCTTCGGCTGCTACAAGAACGGGCCGCTAGCGTATCTGATTTAGACGCCGTTATGCGCGATATGGGTGGTTTTCGAATGGGGCCATTTGAGTTGATGGACTTAATTGGGAACGATGTCAATTACGCGGTGACGTCATCTGTTTTCGAGGCTTTTCAGTATGACTCCCGTTTTCGCCCCTCTTTGATTCAACAAGAATTAGTAGCCGCCGGTCGACTGGGTCGCAAGTCGGGCCGTGGTTTTTATGAATATTTTGAGGGCGCGCCGAATGATGATGTTTCTGACGCTATTCCAGCGCGGAAACCAACGGCTCCGATCTGGGTTGAGGGTAATTTGGGTATTGCAGAAGGTCTATACCCTCTACTTGCGGAGCATTTTGGGCCGGTCACACGAACAGAGGGTGAAGGGCTCATAAAAGTGGGTGGGGTTACCATTGCTCTGACTGATGGGCGATCTGCCACCCAACGGATGGCCGATGATCAACACAGCGGCCTCGTTCTTTTCGATCTTGCACAGAATTACGCGACTGCCTCACGAATAGCGTTAGCGGCTGCTGAGCAAGCATCCCCTGAAGCGCTGGAGGTAGGGGTTGGTTTATTTCAAGCACTCGGTAAAAAAGTCACGATTGTTAACGATGTTCCGGGGTTAGTGGTCATGCGGACAATAGCGATGCTTGCCAGCGAGGGTTCTGATGCGGTTTTGCAAGGTGTCTGCGATATCCCAAGCGTCGATGTGGCGATGTGCAGCGGACTGAATTACCCGGAAGGTCCAATGGAATGGGCGGATCGGATTGGGCTTTCTTATGTCCTCAGGGTCATGAACCACTTGCAGCAAAGTTACGGTGAAGAGCGTTATCGTGCTTCATTGCTAATGCGGACCAAAATAGCTGCAGGCCATTCATTTTACAAAGATAAGAGTTCAGTTAATGAGTAACGCATACATTTGCGATGGTATAAGGACCCCAATTGGTCGGTACGGGGGCAGTTTGGCGGCAGTCAGAGCCGATGATCTGGGGGCTATACCGCTTCGGGCGCTGATGTCACGCAACCCGGGTATTGATTGGGCAGAGGTGGACGATGTTATTTTTGGTTGCGCCAATCAAGCCGGAGAAGATAATCGGAACGTCGCACGTATGTCTGCACTTCTGGCGGGGCTGCCTGTTGAAGTGAGCGGTAGCACTATTAATCGGCTATGTGGATCAGGCATGGATGCGATCTCTGTGGCTAGCCGAGCGATTAAAGCGGGCGAATCAAAAATTGTGATTGCGGGTGGTGTGGAATCTATGTCCAGGGCTCCTTTCGTTTTGCCCAAATCAACGTCCGCTTTCTCGCGCAGTGCGGAAATTTATGACACAACGATTGGCTGGCGTTTTGTCAATCCGCTGATGCGAGAGCAGCATGGCGTCGATTCTATGCCGGAGACGGCAGAAAATGTTGCTGAACAATTTGGTATCTCACGAGCCGACCAGGATGCATTTGCATTGCAGAGTCAGCAGAGAACCGCAACAGCGAAAGCGGCAGGCTATTTTGATGAGGAGATTGTGGAGGTTTTAATCCCTCAGCGCAGAGGTGAGGCTCAGCGTATCGTTGAAGATGAGCATCCGCGTCCACAGACAACGTTGGAAGACCTGAGCCGATTGCCGGCCCCGTTTAGAGAGGGTGGAACCGTTACTGCCGGTAATGCATCGGGTGTTAATGATGGTGCGGCCGCGATAGTTATTGCATCAGACGATGCGGTGTCGCGCCATGGTCTGTTGCCGAGGGCGCGAGTCGTTGCAAGTGCGACGGCAGGGGTTGATCCGCGCATCATGGGATTCGGCCCGGCGCCAGCTGCGCGCAAGGTCCTTGCGAAAGCCAAGCTTTCTTTAGCAGATATGGACGTCATCGAACTCAATGAGGCGTTTGCCTCCCAAGCCCTAGCAGTAATGCGTGACCTTGGGCTTTCCGACAATGCTGCGCACGTCAACCCGAATGGAGGAGCAATCGCGCTTGGTCATCCGCTAGGTATGAGTGGTATCAGGCTTGTGCTTTCCGCAGCCCATCATTTAGAGCGCGTTGGCGGGCGGTATGGGCTTTGCACAATGTGCATTGGGGTTGGGCAGGGCATCGCTATGATTATCGAGCGGATAGAACCATGAGTATTGTTTCCGGAGTAAATATGCAAATCACCAAAGAGATTGCGGAGCGTGTTGCCAATACTAGCTTCAAAGACTTAAGCCCCGAAGATATAGCCTATACCAAAACACTCGCGATGAGCGCCTTAGGTGCAATGGTGGCAGGGCCATATCTGAAAGGCTCAGACGTAATTACTCGATATGTTAAGCGAGCTGGTGGCAACACTGAGGCAACGGTGTTTGGCGCCAGTGGTTTTAAAACCTGCGTTGAAATGGCCGCGCTAGCTAATGGTACTTTCGCGCATGCTACAGAGTACGAGGATGATAGCTTTCCGGAGGCCGTATCAAGCTATACGCTTTTTCCGCCTATTTATGCCTTAGGCGAACAGCTTGGTTCCGATGGCCGAGCAATCATTGAAGCGCTAGTATTGGGCTATGAAGCTCAAGCAAGAATTGGAATCGCCTGCAGGGCGGCGCGTAAACTAGGGTATATGGTACTAAGTCTTGCAGGGTCGATAGGCTGTGCTGTTGCTGCCAGTAAGCTACTCGGTCTCGATGCGCAGAAAACTGCGAATGCGATCAGTATTGCTGCTTCCCAGGCAAGCGGTATCGGGTATCAAACGGGTACTGAGGCGCATGTCGTAGAGATGGGTTTTCCTGCCCGAAACGGCTTAACGGCAGCGTACCTAGCGGCAGACGGGTTTGCTGGTAAGCGGGATATTTTAGAAGCGCCACGCGGTCTTTTTAATATTATTACTGCCAATAATGTGGAGGCGCCTGAGCGCATCCTGACTGATTGGGGTAAGCCTTATCGGATTCATGAAATTGGGATAAAGTTCTATCCTTGTTGCTATCATCTGCAACGGCTTATCGAAGAGACCCTCTCGGTCAGATCGCAGTTTGCGCTGGGTGCTGCGGATATTGAGGAAATTGAGTGTCACGTTAATGCTTTTTTTCCCACTGTTGTTCAACATCCTGAGCCATCCAATGAGATTGAGGCGCAGTTCAGTCTTCCGCATGTGCTATCAATTGCGATGATCGATGGGGATGTATTGCCTGAAGGATTCTCGCAGAAAAAGATTGTGTCGGAAGAGTTTAAACAATTCCGCAAGAAAGTTAAGACGGTAGTGCGAGAAGAGTGGGGTTGGAATCCCCACGGATGGACGCCGGAGATTATTTTTAGATTTAAAGATGGCCGTTCCATTACCCGTAACCCGGTGACGGCTAAGGGTCAGCCGCCCGCATTGATCAGTTTCGAAGAATGCATCCCGAAATATCAGGGCTGTGTGCGCAATATCTTGCCAGATGAACAAGTCATAGCCTCGATTGACATGTTACGGGAACTTGACTCGCTGGATGATGTAAGCGACCTGATAAGGCTTGTTACTGTCTAAAGATCTCTGCATTGGCTCTCGAACTGGCGTGCACATTGCTGAACGATCGTAATGAACTCCTCCACAATCGGGGAGCGTGGGCGCCGCATTGGTAATAGTATTCCGAAATCAAAGTTAATGATTGGCCGAAATGGTTTCATGGCAAGTTTGCTACTGTATTCACCGCTGGCGGTGAAGGGATCTACAACAGACACCCCGAGTCCGGCTGCTACTAAGTTGCAGATCGATACGCCTGACTGAGTCTCGATCATAAGACGACGCTCCACGCCCAGTTGGTTGAAAGCCTGATCGACCTTCATGCGCAGGATGGTGTCGGGAATGATGGAGATAAAGGGTAAGCCTGCCAGATCCTCGGCCCTTACAATTTCTTGTTTTGCAATCTCGTGATCCTTTGGTACGACGCAAACGCCATTCAAGCTTGCTAAGTTGCGTAAATGGGCTGCTGGATAATCCACAGGGAACGTTGCAAGCGCAACATCAAACTGTTGTGCCTCAAGCCATTTCGGCATCTCTCTCTTGACAACAGTATGTATAGACACCCGGACATCGGGATAGCGCTGCTGAAAAATACCCAAGGCCTTGGGTACCAGCCCCTGAGCCATTGGAGTAGATACGACCACTCTTAAGTGGCCGCTATCCAGTAGCCTGACGTTCCGCATAATATTACTAAGGTGGTCGAGCTTGCTGTAGGCCTGCTCCACTTCCTTAAATAAAGCTTCCGCCTCTGGCGTAGGGTATAAGCGCCCGCTCTGCCTGATAAACAATTCGAAATCGATTTGTGATTCCAGTTTTTGAATCAGGCGGCTAACAGCAGGCTGAGAGACCTTTAACAGCGCCGCTGCTTCACTTGTCGACCCTGAAATCATAACTGATCGAAAGGCTTCAATTTGCTTGAGATTTACCCTTATTCCCACAGTCTTTCCTCTATAAACTACTAGGATGAAAAAAGCCCACAATATAACCTATCACATAGTGAATAATGCCTAACGGTTGAAGCACATGATCTGTGGAATCTTAGGTATACAGAAAAAACATAAGATGATGCTAATTTGATATTTGACTGCATCATAGCCATTACTTAGCCTAAATTTCGTTATAACGATATTTCGCTCATTGGGGGATTTATGAGTAGGTTGCAGAATCCTAATGGTAGCTGGCGCGCAAAGGGTACGGTCGGTGTCATTGATACCACACTTCGTGACGCGCAACAGTGCCTATGGACCACTCGCATGACAACTGCAATGATGCTTCCTATCGCGGAGCGCATGGATCGCATCGGCTATGATCAGATTGATTTTATGGCCCCGGTTCAGTTCGATGTCTGTGTTCGTTATCTCAAAGAAAATCCCTGGGAAAAGGCTCGCGTTTTGCGGGAGAAATTCAGGCAGACACCACTGCGTGGTTACTGCCGGAGTAAGAGTTTAGTCGGCTTCAACTTGGTGCCTGATGACATCGTGGAGATGTGGATCGAGTGTCTGCATGCCAATGGCTTTTCAGTGGTAGGTACGCTGGATGCGCTGTTTGATGTTGATAACATGTCGGTGAGTATCAAACATGCCAAAAAAATCGGGATGTACTCGGTAGCGGCGCTGGTTTTCTGTGAAAGCCCGGTGCATACCGATGAAGTCTATGTCCGTGCTGCCAAACAGCTCGTAGAAAACGCCGGCGTTGATGGAATCATGATTAAGGATTCTGGCGCCTTATTAACGCCAGAGCGTGTGAAAACACTGGTTCCTGCGCTTAAATCAGTCTTGGGTAATGATCGCTCCTTAGAGCTTCATACACACAGTAATACCGGTTTGGCGCCGCTCGTCTGCATTGAAGCGGCTAAGCTGGGTGTTGATCAAATCCATACTTCTATTGCGCCGCTAGCCAGTGGCCCTGCACAACCGGCTGTGCAGGGGACGATGCGGAATTTAGGGCTGAGTGGGTTTCCAGTATCACTCGACCGAGCTGAAATAGACGCCGTGAGTGATTACCTTACCGATCTAGCTACTCGGGAAGGGTTTCCTCTAGGAGCCGCCATGGATTATGACGTTTTCCATTACAAACATCAGATGCCCGGCGGCATGCTTGCTAACTGGCGTTTTCAGCTTGAGCAGGCTGGTCTGGAAGATCGATTTGATGAGATTCTCGAGGAGATTGTTCAGATCCGTGAGGACCTTGCTTGGCCAATTATGGTGACACCCTTTTCTCAGATTATTGGCGTGCAGGCCATGATGAATGTGGTCGGTGGTGAGCGATATGCCTCTGTTGCTGATGAGATAAAGATGTATGCCCTTGGCCATTTTGGCAAGTTATTAGGGCCTGTTGATAGCAATGTACTAGACAAAATTGTGTCTAATGGCTCTCAGCAGATAGCTCTTGAACGTGAGCCGCTAGAGCCGGGCCGTCCCGCATTGATGAAAGCGTACCCAAATCTGCCAGATGAGGAACGACTGCTTCGCTATATGTTCCCTGACGGTGAGATAGAAAGTCTGCTTGCTGCCGGGCCACTGAAGTTAACGCTGAATAAAAATAAACCCGTTGAAGACCTGCTTGAGGCTCTCATTAGCCGTGATGTGGTGAAAGCTTTTGATGTGCAGCGTGGAGACATGCATGTCTCCATGAGCCGGCTGGGTCAGTATGGATAAAAATGGTTCGTATTTGGACCGATAACCGCTGTTAAAGCGACAAAGTGGAGGAGTGGAGTGATGAGTAATCTAAAAGAGGCAGTAACTCGTCGTGAGATGCTGAAATTGTTTGGTAGATTTGGGGTCACCTCGACGCTACTGGCGGCAGGTGGGCTCACTGCAGGTAGCTTTACACTGCCTGAACTTGCCAAGGCTGCTGAGGAAACGCAGAACGAGCGTTATGCAACGAAGCCGAAATATCAGATGAGATATGGTGCCGCTGGTTATGACGCAGAGCGTTTGAAACTGGTGCAGGTTGGGTCATTGGACTTTATTCGTGATCTTGAGGCGAGAAGCAATGGTGCGATTCGCGTAGAGTTCATCGGGAATAATCAGGTTTGTAATGAACTGGACTGCGTGCGGAACATGCAGGATGGAATTATAGAGATTTTTACATCCGCAACCCAAAACGCAGCCGGTGCGGCACCTTATTATAATGTGCTTGATTTCCCATTTCTTTTCCCAACCCGAGCCTCTTTTTATAACTTCCTCTACCATCCGAAGAGTGAAGCGCTCTTGCGTGAGCCATTGCGCAGGATGCACAAATCGATGTTTTTGTTCACGATGTTTGAACATCGCGGTTTGATGCTGGGGCCGCGGTACCAAGACCGTGATCTGGTGACATCGATAGATCAACTGCAGGGCGCGCAGATTCGTGTTACCGGGTCACAGTTAATTCGGATCGGTTTGGACCTGATGGGCGTCAATGCTGTCCCTCTTGCATGGGAAGAGACGATGGACGGCCTTAATCAGGGGCTGATCGATGGAATGGAGACTTGGTCTACGGCAGTTGCCGCGTTCAACATGACGCCGGTGGTTTCTCAAGCCGTAGAGCTTCGCTTTACAGCTGGACTTGAGCATTGCGCAATGAGCACGGATGTATTCGATAACCTAGAGCCAGAGCTGCAGAACGCCGTTCTCGAATCGGCTTATTTTACTCAGTCAAGAGTTCAGGCGGGTCATGAGGCAACGATTTACAACTCCGTAGGTGTGACAGAGCCCCCACTGCCCGGATCGGTGTTTGACGAAGCTGGCGTGAGGGTTTCAATGGTCTCAGAGGCAGAGGTTGAGAAGGCCAAGCAGATGTCCGCGCCAAGCTATGTGCCGGAACCCTGGGAGCAGTGGCGTGAACGGCTGAATGGCTGGGCAAATGGTCAGGATGTTTATTCCGAGATTCATGCTATTGCCAACGAGCTTCCGCTGGATACGCAGGCTCAGAATGTAGCACCGCGTCGGTGGTGGTAATGAAAACCGATGATAAGTCGACGTCTGGGGGTGGTCGTAATGACCGCCCCAGACGGGGTTTGCACATGTTGAAACAAGCAGTTCTATGGTTGGATAAAAACCTAGAGTCTGTTGTTATGAACATCTGCTACGCCGTGATGACATTACTTGTGTTCCTACAGGTTGTTTTGCGTTTTGGTTTTTCAACCAAAATCCCGTGGGGTACGAGCGTTGCGATCTATATGTTCATCTGGGTGGCGTGGATCGGGGCGTCTTATAATGTACGGACGCGAAGCCATCTTTGCTTTGGCGTTGTTCGTGCAAGCCTGCCTTATCTGGCACAGTTCATCTGTCGCCTGGTTGATGCGTTAATGTGGATCAGTTTATCCGCACTGGTTATTTACTTTTCGATTGATCAGGTTGCCGCATTAGAGCGGAATTTTGCAGTTGTTCCTGGAAGCTTCGGGCTAATGCAGTGGTGGTTCTACACCATCGGTCCAATTGGTTGGAGCCTGATTATCTTCCGCGCCTTACAAAATCTTTATCAGGATGTTCAATCCTACCGGAGGGGGCAGCCTTTGCCAGAGCCAACCCAAGTGATCGGTAAATCGGCGGAGGTGTAAAGAGATGGAAGGTTATTTAATAGCGCTTGTTTCTGTCGTTTTAGCTGGTCTATTCATTCTCGGCATGCCGATATTGTTGGTTATCGGTCACTGGGTTCTATGGGTCAGCGTTATTGTGGACTTCAGGCTATCGAATATCAGTATCACTTTAATTGAAGGGATTAATGTTTTTGGTCTATTAGCATTACCGTTATTTATATTAACTGGAGACCTTATTAGTGGGGCCGGTATTGCGAGACGCTTAACCAATTTCGCATATAGCTTGCTCGGCTGGATGCGTGGTGGACTCGGCATGGCCGCTCTTGGAGCATGTGGCATGTTCTCAGCTATCTCCGGCTCGAACGCGGCTACGACTGCAACCATCGGTTCCATCATGCACAGGGAAATGAAGGCCGGTAATTATGGGGCGAGTTTTTCAGCTGCCACCATGGCTGCGGGAGGAGTTGTCGGAATTATCATCCCCCCTTCGATTCTATTGGTTGTGTATGGATTTCTGCTTCATTTACCAGTCGGTGATCTATTTATGGCAGGGCTCATCCCGGGCGCGATGATGATTATTGGGATGCAGATTGTTTGCTTCTTTACAGCATGGCGAAATGGGTGGGGAATTCTAAATTCTTTCCATATGGGAGATACCGTCCGCAAGGCGGGTCAAGCTTATCTCGGATTTGTCACCATTGGCATTGTGCTTTTTGGCATTTATGGTGGCGTTTTTTCGCCAACAGAGTCCGCCGCAATGACCGCGGTGTTTGGGTTGCTTGCAGGGGTTCTCGTTACTCGCGAACTTCGAATTCGGGCGTTGCCGCGAATTCTGTTGGCATCTGGCCGCATAACAGGAATGATCGTTCCTTTAGTCGCGATTTCAATTGTTATGCAGCAGCTCCTCTCTATTATCGGGGCGCCGCAGGCGATTAGTGATTTTGTGATGGCCATTGGGGATGGCCGATGGAGTATTTTAATTGTCTGTATGCTTGTGATTTTGGTTGCGGGTTCACTACTTGAGAGTGTTCCGGTCACGATCATTCTTGCGCCCGTACTAGCACCGATTGCACAAAGTATTGGCGTGGATCCAATTCATTTTGCCATCGTTTTTGTGGTTGGAACCGCGATTGGATTCATTACCCCGCCGTTCGGACTAAATCTTTTTGTCGCAAGCAGTGTGACCGGTGTTCCGTTCATGAAGATTCTTCCGGCAATGATTCCCTATCTTGTCGTTCTTATGAGTGTATGGGTGGTGATTATGCTTTGGCCTGATCTAACGACGTTCCTCCCGTCTATTAGTGGTGCTCGATGAGTTAGTTCAGCATCTAGCAGGGGGCTATTTTGGTGCTATCGTTTTTGGTGATTTTTATCATCGGTGCTGCCCTCGGTAGCTATGTCCAAACAATGACGGGGTTTGCGCTTGGTATCGTTGTCACGGGGGTTGTTGCTTTATCAGGGGCGGTGCCCATAGCGGATACGGCAGATGCGTTGAGTATTATCGGTATAATTAATGCCGCCGTGGTTCTTCCGAGCATGGCATCTCATATCTCATGGTCCAGTCTGACCAAAATGATGTTCGCTTTGACGCCGGGAATGATGGTCGGGGTTGTTCTGTTAAGTGAGCTTAGTGCCCATCACTCCACCACATTGCGCCTCCTTGCTGGAGTCATTGTGTTGCTCGGGGGAGCAAGCCTTTTTATACGACCGCGGCCCTCGGAAAAAGCTGGCGGGGTGTTAGGGATGAGTTTTTTTGGTATGTCGGCGGGCGTTATGAGC
>LFIK01004887.1_pt1 | contig 10808 bp, 9 predicted proteins | sample 643401 | NCBI WGS metagenome assembly LFIK01 (sample SAMN03777447, study PRJNA286221) | soda lake metagenome | biome: soda lake; feature: Kulunda steppe; material: water; isolation source: sample T5-Br brine of Lake Tanatar-5 | place: Russia: Kulunda steppe | collected 2010-07
CTGTTGGCGGTACGAAATGTGTCGTAATCGTCACGAGAAATCATGATCCCGCAGCCATCCCGCGTGTAGAGTTCCTGCAGCAGAGCGCCGCTTTCGACACCGGAGATGACATGCACCCGTGATACCCCTTGTTGACAGGCGGTTAATGCCGCCCGCGCATCCGGCAAACCCTCGCTGTCGTCTGGCAGGGTATCCAGGTGGCGCCGCAGCTCATGCGGCGTCATCTGGCTTTGTTTGGCCGGATCTGGCAGTGCCGTCATGTTGCCCATGATCACCAGTTTATCGGCATGCAACGTACGGGCACATTCCCGGGCAATTTCCAGTGCGCTCAGGTTGAACAATTCACCGGTAACGGAAAACCCGTACGGGGGCACCAGCACGATGTTGCCCAGATCCAGTTGGTGCTGTATCTGGTCGCCATCAACACTGCGTACCGAGCCGGTAAACTGATAATCAACCCCGTCAATAATGCCTTGCGGCTTCGCGTAGACGAAATTGCCACTGATCGTGCGTACCGCCGCCCCGTGCATGGGGCTGTTGACCAGCCCGGTGGAGAAGGCGGCCTGTAACCTCAGTAACAACTGTTGTGCCGCACCGGTCGCGGAAGCCAGTGAATCGGCCGTGGTGACGCGCAATGATTGATGGAAACTTTCTTCAATACCATCGCGCTTGAAGGCCTCGGATACCTGAGGTCGGCTGCCGAAGACTACCACCAGACGCAACCCCAGGCTGCGCAACAACGCCAGGTCCGGAATCAATTCGGCACTGGCCTGTTTTAGCGCCTCACCCGAAATATACACCACCAGAGTCTTGCCCCGGTGGGCATGGATATACGGGCTGGTGCCGCGAAAAAACTGAAGAAACTGTTCCGTCTGGAATGGCATGAAATGGGGTTCCTGTGAGCTGAGCCACATTACACCAAATGTGCTCTGGCCTGAAAAGCTTTGCGGTTGAAATTTGAGTCCTTGGCCAGAATCATTAAGGTATGGGTATATTCCTGACAGAGTATCCCATGACCGACGAAGTTGAATTGAAACTGCTTGTCTCGCCCAATAACGATATCCCCATGGAAGAATTGCCGCCGCTGAAAGCGCTGGAACGGCTCACCTTTCCCTTGATTAACCGCTACTTTGACACACCAGATCACCAGTTAACCGCTGCCGGCATTGCACTGAGATTGCGTTTCCAGCAAGGGCAGTGGTTGCAGACGCTGAAAGCGAAGGGTGAACCGAGAGGTGGCTTGCATCAGCGTCAGGAGTTCGAGATGCCAGTGGCCGGTGAAGCACTGGAGTTGCATCAATTCCCCGCCGAAGTGTGGCCGGAGGACTTCAATGCGGATCAGTTGACGGTCATGTTCGAGACCAATTTCAATCGTCGTCAGTGGCAATTGCACCGGGACAGCGGTGATGTCGAGTTGGTGCTCGACACGGGTGCGGCGGAGTCGGGTGATCAATCCTCGGCCATTTGCGAAATTGAACTGGAACTGAAGGACGGTGACCCGTCGGCGTTGTTCGAAGTGGCCGCTGAATTGGCGGAGCATATCCCGTTGATTCCCTCGAACATTAGCAAGGCGGAACGCGGCTTTAACCTGCTGGAAAATCGTGTGCAATGGCCACCCGTACCGGGTGAGAATGCCACCACAGATGATTGGTTGACGGCGGTGTGCCGTCAGTTGGAAGCGTTGCCGGACAGTTCTGCAGACCTGGCGCAGAGTTTACAAGGGCTCGCCCAGCATGGAGACGGCCATACTGGCCTGATACAGAGTGTGGTTGCCGGGCTGGCGAGTGATGCCCAGCATTGGTCCTACCTGCCGGACGCCCGAGCGCTGGGGGCCTGGTTACTGGAAGAAAGCCGGCGCGGGTGGTCGGAACGAAAAGCCGGGTGACCCATAGCCGCCACCCGCGTGGTGATCACCATTCAGGCTGCCAGTCCTTGTAAACCGGTTGGTAACCGCTGGCCTTGATGGCAGCGATCACCTGTTCCACCGGGCGACTGTCATCGATGGAAAACTGCTCCAGTGCCTCATCCGCATCGACCGCATAGCCGCCCGGTTGGGTTTTTGATTCGGCACTCAAGGCGGTGATGCCCAGTTTGATCAGTTGGTCCCGGAAGGGCGCTCGCTCGCGGGTGGATAGACTCAATTCCACGTCTTGGCTGAACAGCCGCCAGGCGCAGATCAGTTGCACCAGGTCAGGATCATTGATCGGGTTGGGCACGGAATAGTCGCCTTCCGCTGGCCGTAATCGGGGAAATGACATGCTGAACCGGCTGCGCCAATAGGTTCGTTCCAGGTAGCGCAAGTGGTGCGCCGCCATCAGGCTGTCAGTACGCCAATCGGTCAGGCCCAACAGCACCCCCAGGCCCATCTTGTGCACTCCGGCCCGGCCCAGACGGTCCATGGTATCCAGCCGGTAGTCAAAGTCGGCTTTGTTGCCCTTGCGGTGGTGTTGGGCATAGGTGGGCCGATGGTAGGTTTCCTGATACACCAGTACTGAATGCAAACCACTGTCCATCAATTGTTCGTAATCCTGTTGTTCCAGGGGCTGAACCTCCATGCTCACTTGCGCGAATTGGCGGCGCAGCTGTTTGAGGGTCTTGGCGAAGTAGTCAACGCCCACCACTTTGGGCGCCTCGCCGGTCACCAGCAGGACATGACGGAAACCACGCGCCTTCAGCGCCTCGGCCTCACGATCAATTTCCTCAGCGGACAGAATCTTGCGCCGAATGTGGTTTTCCATGGAAAAACCGCAATAGGTGCAGATATTGGCGCAGGCGTTGCTCAGGTACAGCGGCGCAAACAATTGCTGGGTGCGGCCAAAGCGTTGCAGGGTCAGTTGCTGGCTGAGTTGCGCCATGATTTCCAGATAGGGTCGCGCGGCCGGGCTGATCAACGCCTTGAAATCTTCCACGCTGCGCTTGCTGTTGCCCAACGCGCGTTCCACATCCACGGCGGTTTTGCCATACAGGGACAGGCGTTCGCTGTCCCAGTCCAGCGTGGCTAATACGTTACCAAATGTCTTCATGTGTGGCCTCGTTGAGGGTCATTGCTGGGTGCTGTGCGGCGATGTGGCGAGGAAGTCGGTCAAAGGGCTGGACGCAGATGCCTGCACCTGCTGGCCTGCCAGACCGGACAGAAAAGCCGAACGACCAGCAGCCACAGCGTCACGGAATGCGCGTGCCATTGCAGTCGGATCGCCAGCGGTAGCAATGGCGGTATTGACCAACACCGCATCCGCGCCCAACTCCATGGCGGCCATGGCCTGGCTGGGTCGTCCCAGTCCCGCGTCGACGATGACCGGTACCTGCGCCTGTTCGATGATGATGTTGAGGAACGTCTCGGTTTCCAAACCCAGATTGGAGCCGATAGGCGCCGCCAACGGCATCACCGCCGCGCAGCCAACGTCTTCCAGCCGCTTGCACAGCACCGGGTCGGCGTGCACATAAGGCAGCACGGTAAAGCCCTGTTTGACCAGTGCTTCTGCCGCTTTCAAGGTTTCAATGGGGTCCGGCATCAGGTATCTGGGGTCTGGGTGTATCTCCAGTTTCAACCACGCCGTGCCCATGGCCTCCCGTGCCAGTTGTGCGGCAAAGATGGCGTCTTCCGCGTTGCGGGCGCCTGAGGTATTGGGCAATAACTGATAACCGGCATTGCTCAGCGGCGTAAACAGATTGTCGCCCTGAGTCGATATCTCCACGCGTTTCATGGCCAGGGTGACCAGCTCGGTCCCCGAAGCTGCCAGCGCCGACAGCATCTGCGTCGAATGGCCGAATTTGCCGGTGCCGGTGAGCAGTCGGGATTGCCACTGGCGGTCGCCCAGGTAAAACGTGTCATCGTACATGCATCAGCCTCCTGCAATGGCCTGAAAAATATGGATGTCGTCGCCATCGTGTAACTGGGTGTCTGGCCATTGGCTCGATGGCACCACCACCTGATTGATGGCCACGGCCACGCCTTGAGGGGCAATGGTCATCTGATCCAGCAAAGTGTTGACGTTCGCCGTGACCTCCAGGTGTTGCGGCTCTTGGTTTACCTGCACACGGATGGACGTGGTCTGGTCACTCATGCCTGTACTCCGGATGGACTTGGTGTGTTGATGGCCGCGCTCAATTGGCTGATCACGGCCTCGGGGTCCCCTGCCTCGGTTATGGCGGTGACCATGGCGACACTGCGTACGCCACAGTCACGAATGGCCGGCAGGTGATGAGGTTTGATGCCACCGATGGCGACCGAGGCGATACCAGCGCGCTCAGCCAATGCCTGATAGTCAGCCAATCGTTTGAGGCCCTGTGGTTTGCTGGGCATGGTTTTGGTTTGGGTTGGAAAGACATGACCCAATGCAACGTAACTTGGCTTTATGGCCAGTGCCCTCAATAGCTCGGCGTATCCATGCGTTGAGACGCCAAGACGAAGCCCGGCACTCTGAATCGCGCTCAGATCGGCGACGGTCAGATCCTCTTGCCCCAGATGCACACCATAAGCCCCGAGGTCGATGGCCAATTCCCAGTGATCATTGATAAATACCTGGGCGCCGTATTGCTGGCCGAGCCGCACTGCAGCGTTGATTTCATCTCTGAGATGAGGGTTGCTCGGACCCTTGACGCGCAATTGGACCGTTTTTACGCCAGCTCTCAGCACCCTGGCTAACCAGTTGGTGTCAGGTACCACTGGATACAGACCAAGCGGGTCATGGGTACAGGGCAGAAACCAATGTCTGGATTTTGTTTCGGTCTTATCATTCACATATACCGGGGTCGAGCTCGTGCGTGCCGCGCGATCATCGGATAGCCAACGCTTCGGGGTACCACTGCCCGAGCCGGTCGAGTAGGCTTGGCGCAGTGCACGTTGCAGATAGGTGATGGCGATCACCAGCGCGTCTTCCGGTGGGTGATCCTGAGCCAGCCCGGTGGCCAGGGCGCTGCTGAGGGTGCAGCCCGTGCCGTGGGTGTGCGGAGAATCAACGCGTGGCTGGGAAAAGGGCCAGCGAGAGTCCGGGGTGATCAGGACATCGATGCATTGCGGCGGCTGCGCCTGGTCGCCCCAGGACGCATGGCCGCCCTTGACCACGACGCTGCCACAGCCTGTTTTTATCAGCGTTTGTGCCGCCGCAATGGCGTGCTCCTGATGCGCTAACTGTGCCATTGGCTGACCGACCAACGCGGCCAGTTCCGGCAGGTTGGGCGTCAGCATGTCGACCCAGGGCAGCAGATCATGCAGCGCCGCCACCACCGCCTTCTGTGCCAGAGCGTCGCCACTGGTAGCGACCAACACCGGGTCCAAGACGATCTTGAGGCCCGGCCACTGCGCTTTCCATTGCGGTAGCCGATCCTGCAGGCAGTGAATTTGCCAACATTCACTCAGCAGGCCAATTTTGATGGCCTGTGGCGGCAGGTCGGCCTCCAGAGAGTCCAATTGGGCCCGGAACAGAGCTTCACTCACCGGCTCGACCACTTGCACGCCCACGCTGTTCTGGGCCGTTACCGAGGTCAGCGCGGTGGCGGGATGCCCGCCCAGCGCGTGTACGGTCGGAATGTCGGCCTGTATCCCGGCGCCGCCCCCGGAGTCACTGCCCGCAATGCACCAGACAATGGCCGGCGCGGTCGCTGTGTCATGAGTAGGCAACTCAGTCATTTGATGGTTCCTCGCTGGCTGCCGGTTCCGCGACGTTTTGATAGAGCTCGGCGCCGGAGGCACGGAACTTTTCCGCCATGTCGGCCATGCCGGCAGCACTGTCTGCGGCTTCTGCGCCCAGATCCCGTAACTGGATGCGGTCAGACTGGGTGTCGCTGGCCCCCTGGGCGCGAGCAATGTCCCGAACTTCCTGGCTGATTTTCATGGAGCAGAATTTAGGTCCACACATGGAGCAGAAATGCGCCAGTTTGTGGCCTTCCTTGGGCAGGGTTTCATCATGGAACTGGCGCGCGGTGTCCGGATCGATGGCCAGGTTGAACTGATCTTCCCAGCGGAACTCGAAGCGCGCCTTGCTCATGGCGTTGTCTCGGATCTGAGCACCCGGGTGCCCCTTGGCCAGATCGGCCGCGTGGGCGGCAATTTTGTAGGTGATCAGCCCCTGTTTGACGTCGTCTTTGTTAGGGAGGCCCAGGTGCTCTTTTGGGGTCACATAGCACAGCATGGCACAGCCGTACCAGCCAATCATGGCCGCCCCGATGCCTGAGGAGAAGTGGTCGTAGCCCGGAGATATGTCGGTCACAAGAGGCCCCAGGGTGTAGAAGGGCGCTTCATCACAGCTTTCCAGCTGTTTGTCCATATTGGCTTTGACCAGGTGCATGGGCACGTGGCCTGGGCCTTCGATGATGGTCTGCACATCGTGTTTCCAGGCAATCTGAGTCAGCTCACCCAGGGTTTCCAGTTCGGCAAACTGGGCCTGATCATTGGCGTCGGCGACACACCCGGGGCGCAAGCCATCGCCCAGTGAAAAGGTGATGTCATAAGCCTTCATGATCTGGCAAATGTCTTCAAAATGGGTATAGAGGAAGCTTTCCTGATGATGATACAGGCACCATTTGGCCATGATGGAGCCGCCGCGACTGACGATGCCAGTTACCCGATCAGCCGTCATGGGAACATGGTGCAGGCGCAAACCGGCGTGAATCGTGAAGTAGTCGACCCCTTGCTCGGCCTGTTCGATCAGGGTGTCCCGGTAGACTTCCCAGGTCAGGTTCTCGGCGATGCCGTCCACTTTTTCCAGCGCCTGATAGATCGGCACGGTGCCGATGGGCACCGGTGAGTTGCGCAGAATCCATTCCCGGGTTTCGTGAATATTCTGACCGGTGGAAAGGTCCATCACTGTGTCCGCGCCCCAGCGGGTGGCCCAGATCATTTTTTCCACTTCTTCTTCGATGGACGAGGTCACTGCCGAGTTGCCGATGTTGGCGTTCACTTTCACCAGAAAATTGCGGCCAATGATCATGGGTTCGATTTCCGGGTGGTTGATGTTGGCCGGAATCACGGCGCGACCTGCCGCGACTTCCTGGCGCACAAACTCGGGAGTAATGGCTTCCGGCAGGTTGGCGCCCCAGGCCTGGCCCGGATGCTGTTGCTGCAGCACTTGATCACGGATGCGCTCGCGGCCCTGATTTTCCCGAATGGCGATGTATTCCATTTCTGGGGTAATGATGCCCTGGCGCGCGTAGTGCATCTGACTGACGTTGGCGCCGTCGCGGGCGCACACAGGCGAGTGATCACCGTCGAACTGCAGGTGCGCCAGTTTCGGGTCCTCCCGCCGGGATTTGGTGTAATAGGCACTGGCCTCTGCCAACGGTTGAGTGTCGTTCCGCTCAGTAATCCAGGGCTGGCGCAATTTAGGTAAACCGGCGCGAACATTGATGGTGGCGATGGGGTCGGTGTAAGGGCCTGAGGTGTCGTAGATTGGTATGGCTTCGTTTTCAGTCAATGCTTCACTGTCGCCGATGCGGGTGGGGCTGAGGGAGATTTCCCGCATACCGACCTGGATGTCTGGGCGCGAACCGCTTAAATGGAGTTTTCTGGAAGCGGGGAAAGGGCGGGTAACGTCTTCACTCAAGCGGGCCACGCGCTCCGCTGTGGCATGGTTTTTCGGGGTTTTTGCTGTGGTAGTCATTCCAGTCTTCTTCTCGGTTGCTCATGAAAGAAAGACGGAGTGACCGCGATGTGGGGGTGGGTCTACTGGCCTCTGGTTTTCCCTGCTATTGCTCCCCGCACACACCAACGCTCGCAAATCGGGCAGCAAAAAGTACCCGAATGTGGCATCTGGTGTCGGTAGGGGAACTGAAGCAGGGTAAACAGGTGCAGTTGACTGCCAAGAACGACCATCGCTGATTGATGGTGCTTTCCTGTTTCCTACGCGAGCATTAACTCGGTCAGGTTCCACGGATCCCGCTGCTGCGATCTCAGCCTGAGGGTGTTAGGACATCCACCAGGCGCTCCGACAAGATTGGGGCAAGCGTAAACTAAAACACCGTTCCATTCAATGCGGGAACTAAAGAACGCGCCGTCCGCTTTTTCCCAGGCCTTCTGGCGAGGCGAGCAAGGCGAAAGGACTTAATCGATTAAGACGACATGAGATCGCTTTCAACGACAATCGACGCCATCAATCGCTAAATCGCGACACTTTCTGCACTGCTGGCGCTGGGCGAAAGATCACTTTCGGTGTAAAGTGATAACTAATAAAAAGCGTCAAAGAACGCTGCCAAAACGCATATCACACTTGGGTGTGACCAAGAGACTATGATCAACCAATCCGGGTGGTGTGGGTGAGCCGCACGACGGTCGCCCTGCCCATGGAACTGCCTGCAGGACACCACGCTATGAGTAAACTCATTACGCTCGACGAGTTTGTAATTTCAAAACAGGCCGAGCACCCCGAATCAACCGGCGAACTGAACCAGATATTTGCCGCCATTAAATTGGCCGCCAAGGTGCTCAACCGGGAAATCAATAAGGCCGGGCTGGTGGACGTGATCGGCTCCTCCGGCATAGAAAATGTACAGGGCGAACAGCAGCAGAAGCTGGATGTGTATTCCAATGATAAAGTGAAAGCTGCGCTCATGGCCCGGGGGCATGTCGCTGGAATGGCGTCCGAAGAAGAGGACAGCTTCGTTGCTTTTGATGACAAGTATTCGCAGAGCGGCAAGTATGTCGTGCTTACGGATCCGTTGGATGGCTCCTCAAACATCGACGTCAATGTGTCCATCGGCACCATATTCTCGATTTACCGGCGAGTATCACCGCTCAATACACCAGCGGTGTTGGAGGATTTTTTACAGCCCGGTAACCGTCAGGTTGCTGCCGGGTATGTGATTTTTGGGTCCTCCACCATGTTGGTTTACACCACCGGCAGCGGCGTTCATGGCTTTACTTATGATCCGTCCATCGGGGTGTTTTATCTGTCGCACGAGAACATTCGTATCCCCGACGATGGCAACATCTATTCGGTGAACGAAGGCAACTACATCAAGTTCCCCACTGGGGTAAAAAAGTACCTGAAGTACTGTCAGGAAATCGTCCCCGAAGACAATCGTCCCTATACGTCACGCTATATTGGTTCCCTGGTCGCCGATTTTCACCGCAACCTGCTCAAGGGTGGGTTGTACATGTATCCTTCCTACGCCAAAGCCCCCAATGGCAAGCTGCGCTTGTTGTATGAGTGCAATCCGTTGGCCTGGATGGCCGAGCAGGCTGGTGGCAAGGCGACGAATGGCCACACGCGGATTCTGGATATTGTCCCCACCGAACTCCACCAGCGCGTGCCTTACTACATTGGCTCGAAAAATATGGTGGAAAAAGTGGAGTCCTATTTGCGCGACTTTCCGGAGGGCGTTACCGAATGATGGGCAATCTGATAACTCTGGGTGAGTTCGTTGTCCGCCAGCAGAAAGAAAATCCGGAGGCTTCTGGTGAGTTAAGCCAGGTGTTCGGCGCGCTCAGGCTGACCGCCAAAGTGCTGAATCGGGAAACCAACAAGGCTGGCCTGGTCGATATTATTGGCTCGGCCGGGCTGGAGGACCTTGAAGGTAAACAACGTCAGCCATTGGACCAGTTTGCCAACGACAAGATGCGCGCCGCCCTGCGCGCACGGGGGCACATCGCGGGCATGGCGTCCGGAGAGGACGGTAATTTCATCGCCTTTACCGAAACCGGGTCGCAAGACGGCAACTACGTGGTGGTCGTAAACCCACTGGATGGCATGTCCAACATCGATATCAATGTGTCTATCGGCACCATGTTTTCCATATACAAGCGAGTCTCACCGTGTACCGGCCCAGCTCAGCTTGGTGACTTTCTGCAGCCCGGGCATAAACAGGTGGCAGCCGGGTATGTGATTTTCGGTTCGTCGACCATGTTTGTGTACACTACAGGACAGGGCGTTCACGGGTTTACGTACGACCCATCAATCGGGGTTTTTTACCTGTCACACGAAAACATCCGCATCCCCGAATCCGGCTCGATCTATTCGATCAATGAGGGAAATTATCTGCAATTCCCTGAAGGGGTAAAGCAATACATCAAGCACTGTCAGCAGTCTCAGCCTGAATCAGGTGGCTCCTATTCCGCGCGCTATGTGGGTTCTCTGGTGGCGGACTTTCACCGGAATCTGCTCAAGGGGGGTATTTACCTTTACCCGTCCCATGCGCTGGCACCTGATGGTAAATTGCGCCTGCTGTTCGAATGCAACCCGTTGGCATGGATTGCAGAAGAGGCTGGGGGGATGGCGACTGACGGTCGGCAGCGGGTGCTTGATATCGAGCCACAAAAACTGCATCAGACGACTCCCTATTTTGTCGGCTCTCCCGCCATGGTCAAGACGCTGGAACGGTTTCTGGAGGATGAAGTGTCGTTATGACAATCAGTAAGCTGATGGTTCGCCCGGTAGTCACGGTCCATCCCGAGGACAAGCTGGAAGAAGTTCGTGATATTTTCAATCAGTCAGGCTTTCACCATGTTCTGGTTGTGGAGCGAGGATATCTCGTGGGTGTGGTCTCTGATCGGGATTTACTCAAGGCACTCAGCCCCAAGGTTGGTACGCCCCTGGAGGGTCGTGCTGATCGGCTTACTCTGGATAAGCGGGTGCATCAAGTAATGAGCTCGCGCTTGCGCGTGCTCACAGAGCAGCACCGGGTGGTGGATGCCGTACAACTGATACTGGACTATGGGGTCAGCTGTGTGCCCGTGGTGGATGCGGATGATCGACCGGTCGGGATTCTGACCTGGCGGGATATTCTGCGGGAGTTATTGCGAGTCAGAAAGTAGCTGTCAGACCGAAAACGTCATGTCTGGCAGTGCAGTGACCTGGCAGTAAAATGATTTGTTA
>LFIK01004889.1_pt1 | contig 10800 bp, 11 predicted proteins | sample 643401 | NCBI WGS metagenome assembly LFIK01 (sample SAMN03777447, study PRJNA286221) | soda lake metagenome | biome: soda lake; feature: Kulunda steppe; material: water; isolation source: sample T5-Br brine of Lake Tanatar-5 | place: Russia: Kulunda steppe | collected 2010-07
AGCCCGGGATGGCCCGAAACAAGAGAGGCACCCCACCTTTCCAGGGCCGAGCTGGTCGACAATGATCTTGTTCTGCTCATCATGGGCGCGGATCCAGCCAAAGCCCATTGACGGGGAGATGGTCCGGAATCGCAGGGCCAAAGCCTTGAGGACGCCAGGGACATGCTCCTTGTTGGTGAGCAGCAGCACCTGAGGAAGGAGGCCAGATGGTAGAGGAGCGTCCCTCACTCTGGAGTCATTGATCTGCTGTGGCTTGTACTGAGGGGCACACTCACGGAACACCAATGCTGTGAACTACGAGAAAAATCCTAAACGCTCCCAAAGCAGTCCTCCTTGCTGATCATCCGCCGCATGGTCTTCTCCAGGTGCTCGGCCTTCGTATCATGGCATGGATCCATGACGAGATGGCAGAGTGCCGATCCATCAAGGACCTGCTGTGGTCCTCACAGTGAGCAGGACCGTTAATCAGGAGGCGCCCTCAGCGCCATGGACCACCAGCTACAGAACGCGCCAATTCCAAAATTAAAACTCCGCCTGTGTCAGCCCTGGATGCAGGAGCAGCACTTGGCGCTTGCCAATCATGTTTACAGAGCAGCCTGGCAGCCAGTGGCAAGAACGAGGGCATACCTTGGGGGGCATGGGCGGCATAGCCGCTACCTCCTCTTCATCCTCATCATCCTGCTCGTCATCCATCCGCTCACTGCCATCGGTCATGAATGCCTCCCTGCAAGTTTTTACAAAATTACAACTTGCAGCTCACCAGCCATGCCTCCCTACAGAGGGCCATGCAACACTTACACAGAGGAAGGCGTCTGTCTGTGCCCCCCCCCCTCCAGGCACAGAGGGAGGGGTCCCAGCGACGCCCTGATGGTGGAGCCCTTAACCGGGCCAACTTGCGGGCGCCTCACCCCCAAACTCCACAGCTCAACGCGTTTGCATGGGAACGCACAGAACACATGTGTGCAGGCATGGCCCATGTCAAGCCAATATGATCCTGGGTCCAATGGCTCGTCCTGGGGGGGAGACAAGGCATAAACGGCGAGAGCTGGACAAGCCTTAGCTGGTATCTGCCGCAGCAATGCTCGCGCTCTAGCCCTAGCTGGCAAGGTGCGCCCGCAGGAGGATTGAGTAGGGGGTCGCCATGTGTGCATGTGTGCTTGGGCCAGGGCGCGCGGGCTGACCCAGCCACCCACCATGTCTCAGGCATGACCTCAGGTGTCAAGTGGTCGGGCATGATGTCAGTCACAAACGCCTGCAAGGCCTTGCCTTCCATGGGCCCATCATACACCTGCACACGTGCCCCAGCAGACGGATCAATTTTGGGACTCAGCGGCATCCTTAGCGGAACCCCCCCCCAACCTGGCCACAATGCACACCGCTACATGCTGGGTGGCCCAACAGTCTCAGTCACCCGGATGATTATCCTGACCTACCATGTAATCATCCTCCTTGTCCTTGCCAAATGGCAAGAGCACCACTTGAACCTGGCACCCGTCCTCAGCCAGGACCTCCAACTCTGAGCCGTACTTGTCTTGTGCCTGCACCCCAATCAGTCAAGATACCCATAAGGAGTGGAGGAACTCTGCTTCATCTGGGTGATACTTGCTGGAAGTGGCTGGCCAGGGGTGTGCTCTGCACTCCTTGCATGTCTGTTCAGTGGTCGCGTGACCCTAGTTGCCAAACAGGTAATGGCACAATTTGGCTCATTGTTCAGCAGCAAGTGCATCATGTGAGCGCTGTCTTGCTTGGCCTCACCTGGTTGATTTCATCCTCTTTGAGATGAACCATGTGCACATCAACGACGCTTTGCATTTCTTCCACAGCTCTTTTAAATGCCCCTATTTCTTCAGTACAATCTTCCTCTGAGCCTGAGAGCACCATGGAGAAGGAGGTGTCTTTAACATGTGCAGACAGCCATGTCTGCCAGGATCACCAGGCTGAAAGTGCTGTCCCCTCACCTGCATACACTCCCAGGAGCTTCATGTCCTCCTGGAAGTCTAGAGCCTGTGCACCCTCAAAATCCAAACCGTTCAGCAGTACCCCTGCCTTTGCAGCACACAGCTGTGAGAAGGAAAGTGCTAGAAGGAGGGCCAGCAAGTGCCGAGCACAATGCCTCGTGCAAATCATTCTGAATTGCATGCAAAGAGGAGAGGCTGTAGCCTGCACCAGAGGCTTCTCAACGGGGTTGGACGAACTCGATCATTAAATCAACCAAAAGAGTGCGGAAAATGAAAGGAAAATGAAGGGGTAAATATTTAAAAATAACCGCATTATGCGCACTCACGGCGTGTTTATAACCGAGTTCTGTTAACTCTAGAGTTAACTCTAAAGACCGATCTCTATGTAAAGTATAATTTGCACAAGGTCTCAAGAATCTTTTTTTGAGTGTGCGTACCTAGCTTATAAGCTAGAGTAAAGCTATGAAAGGTAATTACCTAAGGCTACTTATACATATATCTGTTGACTCTGGTGGAGTTGATATTTCCTTATATCGACATGCGATACCGAACGGCATCAGTATGGTACGCATAAACAGAGCAGGACTAATGGCATAGCCACTGACAGTGCCAACTGATTTCATCGATGCTTGTTGATGAACAGTGCTTAGCGAAGATGCCAAGCTTCAAACTCGCACTGATGCTTGCAAGCAATTGCTGATGATCAGCGCATAGCACTCTCATAAGTGCTATCTCCAAGATCTGAGTCAGATCAGGTAAGGTCGTCCCCACCACTGGGTCACCCCTTTCTTAGGCAAACATGGCCAAGTAGGCCTCTCAAGGCATAACTTTGCATCCACCGCACCGTTTCCTGACCTGAGCACACCATTGGATAGCTCATATTTTCTGGTTCTGAAGGTGCTCTTGGGTTTGAAATTGGTGCGGTGAGTGGAAGGCAATCTTGGAAAAAAGGTATGATATGTTGGAAGAGTGCGCGCTGTTTCCCACTCCTAGCCCCAAAGTCCGAGCTTACGATGCCTGCAGATGTGTAAAATTGGCCCGCACATCCTGTGTGGATTTGGGTGCGGGAAGCTGTCCCGTTGAGCTGTGCACTCAAAAGAGGCAGATGTTAGGAAATGTTTTGGCCCGCCGCTTCCCACCCACACCCTCGATCGGCTCCATTTTAAATTTCCTAGATTTGATTTGATTGCCCGCAACCCTCAGACTTGATCTGGCTTGAAAGCATGCATGTGCTGCGGAGATATCGCATTTCCTGTGTTTGGACCCTTATCCGGTCGCAACAGGGTCACCCACAGAACACACCTTCCCAACCGCCTCCCCCAAATCCAACTTTGCAGCATGGAATAATCATGCAAGAGCAGTAAGTTCTGGAAAGCATCAGGATTGGAGCAAGTTTGGGGATGCACCATTAATGTTGCCTGCCAAAAGGGTGCAAAATGGTGCCAGAATGGCCAAAGGCGCACACGCCGCGCCCTCACCTCGCATTTTCTCACACAGCCTGACTTTCTATGACATATGTACATGTTGTGCATGGTTGGGTCTGGAATTGGGGCCAGCAAGTGGGCGGAAATGCTACTTGGCCATGTTTGGGGGGGTCCAGTGGTGGGGACGACCTTAACGAAAATAGATCACGTAGGAAGCATATGCGTAGCAAACTCTTGGAACAAATTGTCTCCATGATTAGAACCCCAATCAGACACTCCCATACTCTTTCATGATGTTGAGGTAATTGGACGTGAATGTGCCAATGCAATTGCAAAACATGCTGCTATCAATAACTACGGGCATGATGAAGCACTTTTGCCACCCTCACCTGATGGCAATCCTTTCTCCCGGATCTACTGGCCCACAGAAGAGAGAGACTAGACCAGTGGCACCCAGTTTATTTCTTGAACAAGCCTTGCTCCCTTTCAAAACATTTATGGACACAAGCTCACACAAGCATCACAGACTGATGTTACTATGATTATTGGGTTGCTAATATCAGTTTAGCTTACAACTGGCACATAACAAAAGAAATTATATCACAAGAAGGAACATCATGAAATTCAAAACGGGCACTCTATACAATGTATCTGAGTATACACAGAGCTGCAAGTTCCTCGTGCCTGCTGTGTCATCAGACGTATTGCCAACTCCATATGCTTCCTGGCTGTCGGATTGCATTTATTCAAAACAGAGACTATAACCACAAGATTGCTTCCAGGCTTATCATCAAAAACCTTGAGCAAAGGTGAATTTCGGGGAAGCATCACTCTACATGTGTTTGAAGTGAAGCATAGATGGCTCCACGAAACTTTATTTTGCTTGCACATGTAGCCAGTATGACCTTACCTCAATGGCTACTCCTAACCAGCTACCTTTCTTCTGCTATGAGCGCCTTTCTAGTTTTGATTGAGGTTGCAGGCCTTTAAGGCTTCAGCTACTAGCCTACGGTACGGAGACATTCACATTCGGAGACGAACACTTTTTTCTGTTAAACAAGCTTTTGTTTTTCCAAGACATGCAAAAACATTAACATCTTTCTCATCAACAAACTGATTGGTTTTCTCTTTTAGTCAAGTTTCCACTAAGATGCCCTTAAGGCTTGAGGCATATAAAGTGAGCTGCTTAGTAAGCTGGCTTAGTAAGCTCCCCTTGTTCGACGGATACAGCTATGTAATCTAATCTACCTACCAACAAATGAAGTTTTACCTTGTTGTTGATAAAATGTGTTTTGAATACTGCCAACTGGACAGCAGAATGGCCATTTAAGTAACATCCAGGCTTCTTAAACTTCGAAATGGAATGTACACCTCGTCCAGAGGTTTTAATTATCAATAGGTTAAGCATAATGACGAACAAGACCAGAGCAACATCTAGCAAGCCTTGCCCTAAGAGCAATTTGCTTAAGGTTGAACCTTAAGGTATTGCAGATGAAGACGCGCAGTTGCATAGAAATGCCATAAGGTGAGCGCACATTTTATTCATAGTTATTCGATAGTTATCCTTGGGGCCGCCGCAGCGGCTATAGCTATCTCGGGTTGTCATACTGAGCTACCCCTCTGTGAACTGCACCTCAATGCAAAACGGAAATAATCAACACAAGGCTGAAGCAAAGTACGTAAAGAGCTTGCACCAGTTGTAAACCTCTCCCTTAATTTACGCCAACAGGGGTATCCCTGCTAGCGTAGTCCTGAAGTCTCAAATTGAAGCTGCCCTTATCATGGCAGTTACAAAAAGAAAATAATAAGTACGTATGCAGTGAAACAAATAGTAAGGACAAAGATTTCCTAGGGCCTAGTAGGCACCATATGACCCCTCCATCAGCGATACAGAAACAAAAGAAGTCAATGGGGATCAGGAGGGTCACGGTGACTAGCAGTACCCCATTCTTGACCTTCAAGGTCAAGTTGACTATGAGAGGTCACATTAGAGCGCGACAAAATGATTCGATTTCTTCATATCCTATCTTATTAATTGGAAACAAAGTTGTTTTCATCAAAATTCAGAACACCTGTTTGTGCCTTTTTCCAAAGCTTTTTACTAAGCTTAGTGATAGTATGCCAGACACAAGAACTGACTTGCCTCAAGGCAGAGGATGCATACGGTGCCTAGGCCCTAGGTGACCGCTTTTCCTTTACTGATGTAGGGAGTTTTGACGCTGCAAGTCGAGACAAGAAGCTGGAAACATCATGATGGTACCTGTGATGAGTGAGGCTTGCAGGCAATTCAAGATGAAAAACACGCTCTTTTCCTGTGCCCTTGCATGCAAATGTGTTCGTTGAGGCTTCAATTTGCAGACTTGTTTCATGATTTTCCAATGGCACACAAAATTACTGTCGATCAGACTGGAGCTTTTTATTCTCCCAAGCTTGTTCTGAGGATGTCTTCAATTTTTCCAGAAAGAAACTAATGATTCCTATCGTTTTATTTCAGAGCTTATGGATGTTTTTTTTATGGCCGGTGGTCACCAGCAACCTGAACAGTCAAACTACCTGGCTAAAGGCCAAACTTACTAAGTTTTAAGTTTAGTAAATTGTAACTTGACGCTGTCGACGCTAATTTCCTTTTTTCTTTGCCTCAAGGTTTAGATGAGAAGCATTAACTTGCCACGGTGTCTGACAGATGCTTTCCATTTTGTTGTAAACTACCAGTGCAGCCTCAGACTCAGCAATGGCTTCCAGAGTGAGTCAGCCTTGACAGTAGCTTCTTAAATGGCAGTGATTCTTTCTGGGAGTGAATCTTTCTTTTCTTCTCGAGTTTCCACCGGCATCACTTCCCATGCATCCCTTGCCCTTGTACTAAATGGAGCTTTTTATTTCTCCCAAGCTTGTTTTGAGGATGTCTTCAATTTTTCCAGAAATAAACTAATGATTCCTATCGTTTTATTTCAGAGCTTATGGATGTTCTGTTGATGGCTGGTGTTCACCAGCAACCTGAACAGTCAAACTACCCGGCTGAAGGTCAAACTTAAACTTGTAAATTTGTACTGACCTGTTGAAGAACAGCACATTTGAAACGATAGCAAATGAGACGTATGCCGCTGTGTGCGGCACACACAAAACAAATCACACAGCACAAAGATAAAGCCAGCCAGAATCATACACCTGTCTGCAAGCTTCCAGCACTGTGCGTCCTCTGGTTGCTGCCTGCTCTAGGGGTGTCATCTTGGGGCGCACGGCAAGGCTCAATGGCCGAGAGGGCTGTGGCTGACTGATTCGTGGAGGGGGGGGGCAAGAAAGCTTGAACGCTTGACATGCCAGTCTCAGCTGCAGCATCTTGTTTGGCCCTCGAGCTTGGATGGCGGTAAAGCGGCACATGAGGGTGCTGGTTCTGAGCACCCAGCAGGGGTGCTCCCGCTCCCTGCGGCTGGTGTGGGCGCTGAGGTGGTGGAGGGGGAGGGGGGAGCTGCCCTGGTAGAGGAAGGAATTGCCTGGGTGGCCTAGGGAGTTGGCCAGGCGGCAGGGGGAAATAGCTGGGCGGCTGAGGGGGTTGGCCGGGTGGCAGGGGGAATTGGTTGTGCGGCAGGGGGAGTTGGCTGGGCGGGAAGGGGAGTTGGCCAGGCGTTAGGGGAGGTTGGACAGGCAAGGTGGGTGGGTGGCCGGGGACTGGGGGCGGAGGCCCGAATGGGGTTCGCCCGCCAGGAGGGCGCATGGGCTGACCAAGGGCAGGGGCCTGAGGGGGAATAAGGGCGGCAGCCGCTCCTCCTGGCTCGCCCTGCCCAAGACCCCCGTGTTGTGCCATTCTTGCACTGTTGGGCCTCCTGGACACCACAAATGGCTGTGTGGCCATGCTCCCTGTGTGCTGCAGCGCCAACCCCCCCGGCTGCCCCACAGGCGTGTGGCCCCCTGCACCCTGCCTGCTGTGCAGCTGCGTGAGGCTGGTTTGCACACCACTGTGGTACGCGTGGCTGGCGTCTGCCAGCTCGCTGGCCAGGGCTTGGGGCTCCACGGCCCCCTGCATGCGCACACCGCACACAGCAGGGCCCAGGGAGCAGGCAGGGACCCATTTGATTTTGCTGCCGCAAGTGCAGTAGCAAGGCTGACGAGGCAAGCGTGCAACAAGCTTGGGCCTTCCTGCATTGGTTGTCTTGAAAGAGTGCAGGCATGCAAACCTGGGCGCCACTCCCCAGATCAAGAGGTGCTGAAGGGACGACTACTGGAGCAGGCTTTTAGGGGCCAGCTTTTGAGCATACAGGCGGCAGGCAGCAGCGAAGCTGTGTAGAGTGACAATGCATGCAAACCATTGCAGCACAGTAGATGATGAAAGAATGACGAACTCAGACGTAATCCTTGCATGTCAGCTTCCAAGCTCTGCTTGCTATGAGACATTCCCTTCCTGCCACCTGATGTAAGGCGCAACCAGCAGCAGCGTATGACAATGGATTCCACCCCACGAGGCAATGGCTCAAGCAGAATGGAGAGACCTGGCAGGTTTATCAGCAGAGCCAGGCGTAAGCTGCTTGTTTGCTGCAAACAGCAAGGTGAAGCCTGTTTTGCAGCTCACCTGGTGGATGCCATTTGATAGTTGCGTCCGGGAAGGAGACATGTGGGGATGCTGGCCCGCTTGCCTCCTAGTTGAAGCCGAGGACTTCAAGGGCGACACGGGTGCACCCATATTCATGCGCCCGATTGCTGGCACGAGGTGCCGCGATGTGGGTCGCCTGTGCAATTTGCCTGAACAAATGATGCGCACACACACACACACACACACACACCAGCAGAGCATCATCCATGGAAGCGTTGATGGAATCGATGGAATAGCTGGGAAGGCAAGGAGTGCAAATGGATGAGCGCACTTAGGATTGCGCTCCACATTCTCGGCATGGTCAAGCTACCCCCAGAGAGTGCACAGATGTGCATGCACACACGCGCACCCACATGCACTTACACGCACACATAAGCATGATGTTTGTGTGGGCAATTGTGAGCAATGGCAAGGTCTCCAAACACAAAGCGTTGTTCCAGGAAAACACCCGCGGCTGCTTTTGGCGCGCCCACACCCCATATCCTAAACAAGCACCCTGCCAGATCGCCATCCGGCTTCAAGGCAGGCCCCGGCATAGAGGGTGCGCTTTGCGGTGCCAATCTTAGATGCAGACAGCAGGCATGAGCATGACAGTGGCATGCACGCAGCAGGCCCGCGGCAGTGCTTGCGGGACTCCACTAAAAGCGAGCTCCGCCCCACACAGCTGCCGCCACAACCCAAAGCACCTGGCCCCCGGTGCCCGCAACCCACATGCCCCCATCACCGCACAGAACGGCCTGCCTCCTCACCTGCCGGGTCATCCTCTTGAGCGGCGGCGCGCTGCTCCTGCTGCGCCACCCACCACCAGGTGTACAGCCCGGCGTAGAACATGGCCAGGAGCACTACCAGCAGCACCAGCTGGCCCTTCCAACGGCTCCACAGCGTGCTGGAGCGCACCACGTGCTCCAGCAGGGCATCCCGGGTCTGCAGGTTGCAAGTCACGGCCTGCGCGAGCGCGGCGCGGGCACGGCCAGGCAGGCAAGCACCGCAGACCTTTTGGGGTGGTGCACGTGCAACTGCCAGGCGAGCCGGGTCTCCTCAGCTGTGATGAGGATGCTGCGTTTGTTTCTTTCTTTTTAGGCTCGCCTAGGTGCGTTTGCACGCATGTGGCAGACAGGGTGGGGCGAGAGCTACAGCTTGGGCTGCGACTGCCATGCTGCATGCGTCAATGTCAAGCCTCTCCTGTGTTGCAGGTTAGGGCGCCAGCTCGCGCGGGCGCACAAGCATGAAGGAAGGGTGAGATGATGGTGGTGAGCGGGGCGTGCACCTTGCAGGCGTAGGATTGGACCCAAAGGGTGCACATCTTGCAGGCGTAGGACTGGAACAGTGCACACCCAGCAGAGGGACCCATTAGGCACGCACCTCGCAGAAGTAGGACTCAAAAAATGCGCGCGCAGTGTCCCAGCGGTGCTCAAACGGCTCTTTTAGCCCGTGGTGGTGGGATGTCCGCATTGCCCTGTCTGGAGTGTGCACTGGGAAGCACCTGCGCAAAGCGCCCAGCACGGTGGGCCCGCAACGCTGGTCAACCAGGTCAGTCATGTGTATGGCGGGGCTTTGACAGAGGATTCTTGTCCCATGGGACAGGCTGGCCTCGAAGCCTGCACACACCATGAACAAACACACCAAGAACAGACTGCATGCTCCTTACTTTTGTGCAAGCTCGTGGCAGCCCTGGCGCGCAAGCGCGGCAAGGAATGGCACGCACTGCGTGCCCAGCTGAGCGCGCTTTGACCAGATCTGTGCTTTGCTGTTGGCCTCAAGATGCCGCAGCTTGAACCACTCGCAGTGCAGCGAGTCGCAGTGGTCCGCTAAGCAGGAAGTGGCACCCTGCAGCAGCAAGAGGGAGAAAGAGCCGGGTGCATACTCTCAGTGCGCACCTCCTGCAGCACCCACTTCGTTTGGGACTCGAATATGACTTATTGCGCTCCAAGGGCACCTACATCCATCTAATTTATGCGGCTCAGCTCCAATAAATCGGAGATCCCCTCTTCCTTGCTGGCCCTTCCTGGGATCATGCGGGCCTGTTAAAATGCTCACATGAATATTTTGCAGAGCCAGTGGTTCAATGGCAAAGCAGGAAAACCAGACTCAGTGCCCACCTCAGGGATGCGATCCACGTGCTTCCTTTGCATATGTTTGTCCAAGTACGGCTCTCCCTTGAATACCTGACACAGCATTCAGAAGCGGAGAAGAGCTCGAAATGATAAGCTACTGACATGCATGACGCTCTCAAAACTTAGGCCAGCTTTGTAGATAGAAATGGTTTTATGACCGGTTCCCAAACATGTCAGATGCCAAAAAAGGCTTGCATCACCATTTCTGTATCACATTTGGATGTCAATTCATCTCGGTGCATCACTTAAACTTCGCAGACGTATTTTTAGTCATTCCAGGTACACCAAATGCTGCATGAAGGCCATCATCCAAGCATTTGTGACACATTGAGAAAAGGCAGGGGAGCAACAAGACAACGAAGAAGATAGTGCAATCATCACAACTTGAGTGGCCTCAACACATGTACAATCATACACCAACCCATACGCACATGTATATGCAAGCACATGCGCACACACATGCGCACACACACATGCGCTGGCCCACATACATGCACACATGCGCAAACGAACAGAGACGTGCGCGAGCACGTGCGTGCACCCATGCAAGCATGTACGCGTGCGCACACACATGCACACACGCACGCATGCACGCTCATGACCACACGCACGAACTCGCACAAGCGCTTGCTCATGCGCTTGCGCGCATGCACGTGCACACACACACACACACACACACACACACACACACACACACACACACACACACACACACACAC
>LFIK01004891.1_pt1 | contig 10794 bp, 4 predicted proteins | sample 643401 | NCBI WGS metagenome assembly LFIK01 (sample SAMN03777447, study PRJNA286221) | soda lake metagenome | biome: soda lake; feature: Kulunda steppe; material: water; isolation source: sample T5-Br brine of Lake Tanatar-5 | place: Russia: Kulunda steppe | collected 2010-07
TGACCATGGTTATGATCCATCTCGCCATGCGACCTCGATGGGTGGGATTCCTCCCCGTAGCACCGTACTCCCCTTCCATCCTACCGAAGAAGACGAGTTAACATCTGCAAAAACACAGCTTGGCTGCATCCCCTACCAACCGAAGAACGACCACGAAAGGGTTTGGAGAATCGATGCGACGTTGGTGCGCAACAACCACGTGTTCGCGTCGTCGTGGTGAAAAGGTAGGAAGATGGTCGCCGAAGAACGATGGGATGGGAGCGACAGGTCCCTACGTAGACCACTCATGCACGGACAAAGGACAGGGAGGAGAGAAGACTCGACATTGCGGGAAGTGGTGGTGGACGTAGACACCACCGAACCCAACGAACCAACCTCCACCTATCCTAGCTACACGAACGAACCGATGATGGGAGATGCAGATGCGACCATGAGAAGGCTGGATGCCAGACCGTCCTTCTCGGCTGCAGACTTTGGATTCGAAGAACCACCACCCGTACCAAACTGGAGATTCTGGGATAAAACAGACGAAGAAGAAAAACACAACCCGAAAAAAGTGCCAGTGGCGCCATTGGCAGATCGACCCGTACCAGACGGACCGAAATTCCATTACAAGCTCACGAGAATGATGAGATTGGCAGACGAAGGGAAGGGAAAGGTCAAAGTGGTGAGGTACAAAGAAGCCAAGCTACTGAGAGAAGGTTTCCTCTATCTATGGCAAGGAACCATCTTCGAAAGTAAATTTCTTTGGCAACAAGTAGGATTCATGTTCTTTGTTGCTTCCATCGTAGCAGGAGTCACGTGGTTAGTTGCAGATCATAGGAACCTGTCCCTTGAAACTGCACAATCACTATCCACCATCTCCGAGACCTTGAGCACCATTGTAGCGTTCATACTGGGATTGTACCTTCAGAAGACAGTTGATATCTGGTGGGAATTGCGCCATGGAACACTTCAGAAGCTGATGAATATTGTGGATAACATGTGCATGAGAATGTCCATCTACTTCCCTGGTAGTGGATCGAATGATGTAATGGCAAGAAAAACTATACTTAGGTATGGTCTACTCAGCATTGCGCTTCTTTTCAAAGAAGCAAGAGAAATCGATGCATGGACTGAAGAAGAGAGAGAACAGCTTGGAGTTGACGATCTCTCAGACTTGGTTGTTGATGGGATGCTCACCAATTCGGAAAAAGAGCTCTTGGAAGACTGTGGGGGCAAAAGCCAGATGATTTGGGTGTGGATATCTTCTCTCTTCACAAAATGGTGCTTAGACGGGCGCCTGCCAGACCCCCTCAACAACCAGGAGATGATGCTCAAGTATTGTGAAGAAGCAAGGAATGCAATTGGAACCATCTTGGCTCAGCTCAACATGCAGTTCCCTCTCAGCTACACCCACACAGTAGTCTTGATGACCAAAATGATGCTCCTTGCAGTGGCTGTTGAGTCAGGATTCAGTGCTGGTGTTGCCATTTCTCTTGGCAAATACGAGCATCTAGCTCCACCAATCACCTTCCTCATCATTCTACCCCTTATCTACCAAGGCCTCATCGATATCAAGGAACACATTTCGAATCCATTCCGAGATGACTCAACAGATTACTGTTTCAAGGTGAGTTTCGATTCAGCTTCAACGTGGATTTTCCTTCTTGCACCGTCGTACGTTTTGGCTGACAAACTGATGCTTTTCGCATTGCTTTTTTCTCCTACATTGGTATGATTTTTGCTTCCTTCGCCAATTTATTCGAAAACGCAGATGTTTCATGCTAGAATTACCTCTGAATGTCGAGACTTTTTCAAGGCCGGTTCCAATCCTCCGTATGGACGCCCAGCAGTTTTACCACCGCAACTTCTGGAGCGGCAAATAACTTCTGCTTTCTACGACTAATGCTAGGTAGGAGAAGCGCCGTGTGCACCGCCTTCATGAGGATACATTGGTAGTACCATGTTTACATTGATAGTTCTGAGTTAATGTACTTTTGTATTTTAGTCACAACTACGCATTTCACTTTATATTGTAAGTTTTCGTACAGGTTGTTATGATCCCTGCTTAGAAAATATTCCCGTCCGTCACCTGAGGAACCATGACAATTCTCTGTGGAATCAGTTGCGCCGACATCTGCAGTGTCAGATAAAAGAAGCATTGTACGTGCACACTCTCATTCGTGGCATTAAAAAATTGTGTGACGAATCCTTGTCTTGCCAGTATAAGAATAGGCATCTTAGGCGGTATCCTGAGCATTTTCGCACTTAATACTGACCGACAAAAACTCAATGTCAGGGAGTGGTTCGTTTCCAAAATAGCGGTGTGACATTCAATAGCTTTTTAGCATGCTGCAGATTGCATTGATATGGTCTATTGATGCACAGAGGACACCGCCTCCCTCTATGAAGACATTCAATCCCACACCTCACGATTACCATCTGCAGCGCGGAGAAAGCCACAAGCTACACAGGCAGGAGCGGTGCATTTTTATCCAAATTCATTCAAGAATATCAACCTGCGATCAGAGACAAAGAGTACTCTAGACATTTCAAGCGAAAGCGAGTTCAACCAGGAGGAATACAAGGTGTTGTAACTTCGAGAGGAGCAAGGCTAGTGGAAGACTTTTAAAATGAAACGGAGTGTGGACTAGCATGCATGCAATATTCTACAGGCCTGCGTGTAGAAGCAATAATGAAATCTCATGCCATTTTGCAATGGATCGAAATGGACTTTTGTTATTGGCAAGCAATGCAGTATCCGTTTTTCGTCAAACCAAACACGTTCACCATATGGAGGACGTGCTCTCCAAACCTCATCAAACTCAGCAAGGGTACTAGATTTTGTCAAATTGCACGAATTGGGAACCTCTTCCTGATACAGCAACAACAAAACCACCACCATGCTGGCCATTCCATACAGACATGGTTTCAATTTCTGGAACTTCCACAGTGCACGAATGCAGGTGCTTCACTCCGGTTGCAACTTTGTCATTGTTGAAGCATAGGACCCACATTCTCACGCACTGATCCAGGCCTGATGAAAAAATGTGCTTCCCGTCTGTCCACACACTCTTTACTGCACACATGTGTGCAGCAGGTATTGTGCACTGGAAAAGCAAGTTGGCAAGTAAGCTTTCGCCAAAATCTCTGTCTGACCCTTTGCATTTTATTTGATATAGGGAAATGCTGTTATCCTCCCCAGCAACCACAAGCAACAAACTTTCGTCGTTGATGCTTGAAGCAGCAATACTGTTGGCTCCTGCAGCGTGTAATGTCAAAAGAGCTTGCATGGGTTCATGAATTTCTTCACTTGGATTACGGAAGTCCCAAATTCCATCCAAGATACCAGGCATACTACTAGACAAGTCCCAAATGCAACAGCACCCATCAGAACTACAGCTTAGCAAAAAGGCGCAGTCTCCTAGTCTAAGCAGCTTGACATCTAAAACAGGACAGGTGTGGTACTTCAGGCTTTGCAGGTATTTCCATTTCCTCGTTCTTGAGTCAAACGCAAACGTTGAAATAGTGCTGTCAGAACTTCCAGATGCTATCAGAACTATGGAGGACTCATCAGAGATCCTTACTCGAAGAGCAGTCAATGACATACACCTATGTTGACTTTCAGTTTGCTTCTGACTTGTGGGATGTAAACCCTCCTTTGGTGGCTTTGTGCTCAACCAAAGAGTTGATACATCAAAAATCTTGCGAGGTGACTCGGTGCACTTGACAGACAAATGCCATGTCATCAACACTTCCTTGGAACCACCCGAAATAAGCATATATTGATTATGTACGTCTGTTGAAAGAACACACGTGGCTTTTACAATTGTGCCTGCCGCATGCTCACCGATATTTAACGACTGCAGTGCAGCCACAGTCTCAGACCATTCGTTATTCAGACTATTTACTGGGTGCAATGTGCGGAGCAAACCATCTTCTGCCCCTGTGATTAGAATCGGACAATGCGTAAACGGGAGAAAAGATGATGAGTGAATTTCCTTTCCATGATATGCAGTGCAAAGAGCAGCTCCGTTGACCAAAAGAGAACAATCCTTGCTCTGAAAGGGTGACATTTTGAGGTAGGTGTGAATTTGGCCATTGGTAACAAAACAAAAACAAATTGCCAGTTCATTTTCGCCGGAATCGGTACAGAGGAAGCTTACTGGTCGGCGCCAGCCACCACAGGGCTTCCTGAAAATTTCGCTGTTCTGTGACACGTTGTAGACAACAAAATCACGTGCATGAAAACCTGCAACGATTCTATCCCCACCTCGAACTGTACAATAATTCAATACCATGGAAATATCCGAAGCCCTTTGAACACCATAGCATGAAATAGATTTCTCTGCACCAATGTGCTGTGTGTAGAAGCGTATAGTACCATCATGCCCTGTGGTGAAGAAATTTACAACTCCGTGTTGTCCCTGTAGAAATTGAGCTGTAACGATAGCGCCTTTTGAGTGCTGACAGCGCAAGGAAATTGCGGTAGATTCAGGGTGCTGTGCCATGATGTCTGTGTGCAGTTGGTAGAAAACGACGTTCCCTTTTTGATCACCAAAGACTAGAGCATCAAAAGGGCTGGACAGGTCACCACATGTATATCTCACCCCAAAAGGGTTGCTCAGGCGAAGAAGCAATTTTGGGGGTTGTGCCAATGATAAGTCCGTGCCTGTATTCCAAAGGCATGCACCACCACAAGCGTCTAAGGACATAATTAAATATGTACTATTGCCATTGATAGTGCATTCAAATATTTTCACGGTCAAGACTCTACTCTGAGCATGTGCAGTCCAATTACAGTTTCGAAGGCAGTCCCCACCGTTGAAGATACTTAATGTTACTCCTCCCTCAATGTTACCTGCTGCAACCAGCCATAGAGATTTATTCTTGCAGTGCAGAGCATGCAAGGACATCACCGATGGAGACATCTCTGTTGGATCAACCGCCGCACTGGGAAAGAGTTCAGCCTCCCCCAATTGCAAACCAAGGCTGACTACTTTCCCTCGGTTCGTCCCCAGAAAAACCCTGCTTTTGTCTGGGACGTGCATACAACGAATATATTCAGAGGAGCTGTCTGCCATGGGATGTCCATCTTTATCTATCCCTGAATGCACAATATGCTGGACTCCCTGTCTTGAACCTGCATTTGAACAATCTAACCTACCTAACTCTACAGAATCCTTTGCATTGAGCAGCTCTTGTATATCCCAATACTTCACTGATGCATCTGCACCGCCACTGAATACCGATGCTTGCTGTAAGTCCATTGCACACCTCCATGCCCCTCGGCCAAGGTGAGCTTTTAAAACTCCTATCACAGAGCCGTTGAATCGGCTCCATAGTCTTACAGTTCCATCTTCACTTGCCGAAGCTAAGATACCCCCTTGGATGTCAACGTCCCAAATCCTCCCTGTATGCCCATACAAGATTGCAATGCATGCACCATCATGGGAATTATGTGCCCCGTTACGACACCTGATGAGCTCTAGGTCCCAGATCCTCAAAGTTCGATCGTCTGAAGCGCTGACTAGCTGCTTGTCTACTTCGATCCACCGCAGTCGGTGAATGGATCCTTCGTGTCCACGCAATTCAAGGGCATGACAGCACTGCCGTGGGGAAGAGATCAACTCTATCTTCCAGCACAAGATGGTACAAAAAGCAGTCCCAGATATGACATGGACAATCTTGTCTCCCTGTTTCCAATCCAACTCCATGCTGTAGAGCAGTGCAGGTACACTACAGTGGTATTCTGAAAGGCAAATCTTGCCTTTCAAGTCCCACAGCTGGACGGCATTGTCACTGAGACCCACAGCAAGGTTTCCATCCAGACCCCATATTTCTTCTCCTTTTTCAGTGGTTTCAGAAATTCTTCGGGATCGCCCTTCATTTTCGATAGAGTACGCGGCATGACTCGTACCATCGGTCAATTTCGACAGAGCCACATTCATCACCCATCGATTGAACCTGGGCAGGACACCACAGGGTATCAACTGTGCATCAAGGTTGTGTTTGATTTCTTCTACCTTCCACAAGGACACCATTTTGTCTCCAAAAACCACGAGATCCCACTTTCCATCCCCTTTGTATCGGGAGTGCAATCCATGAACCCTGCACCCATGTGTGACTTGTATCCCATGATTTGCATTCCTCTTCCTTCGAGTGCTTGTGGGATGGATCCAGACCTGTCCACCCATTCCATACAACAGCCAAGCACCACGTCCACCTTCATCTCGGAGGAGATGGAGCGCCGTCACATCGCCGACGTACGTCCCACGACATGCCATTCCCTGGCTTGGAAGCGGTGAAGATGGATGTCCGAAGGAGAGAAGAAACCCTGGTGGACTGTCGGCGACACGGATCTCCTTCCTTTTCCCTTTCGAAACCGGTTTCTTTCGGGTTTATTCCGATCGTCTGGGTCGATTCGTTCCAATCGATTGGAGATTTGGGTTCCGATTCCACCGGTGGAATTCTTCCAATGGTCCGTGGCGGACAATAGGGAAAACCCACCGACGCACGTGTCACCAGATCCGTCCACGTCGAAACGCGATGGCGATGATGCGCTGTGCGCGCGTCATGTCGCGAAGCACGGCGCAGCGAGGAACGCAGAGGCTCCGTGGGAAGCGACTCGTGACGTGCAGCAGGACGTGTGCGACTCTGCCGTGGGGAAACGGAAGCGCAACGGGGGTTGGAAGCGTAGGAAGCATGGTGGAACAAGAGACGTACGACGTGGTGGTGGTGGGAGCAGGACACGCAGGATGCGAAGCAGCGATTGCGTCCGCGAAATTGGGATGCCGCACGCTGCTCCTGACGCTCTCCTTGGAACGTGTGGCGTGGATGCCGTGCAATCCAGCCGTCGGCGGACCAGCCAAATCGCAACTCGTGCACGAAGTGGATGCACTAGGAGGAGTCATGGGAAAATTGGCCGATGCTTGTGCAGTGCAGAAACGCGTGCTGAACCGTTCCAAAGGACCAGCTGTGTGGGCTCTGAGGGCACAGACCGACAAACACGCTTATGCTAGAGCCATGCGCCGGATGCTCGAAAACACACCCAATCTCGTGTTGAGGGAAGGAATGGTCTCCGATGTAGAGATTGACAGCAACGGGAGGATTGCCGCACTTCAAACGCACTTTGGAGCAAAGTTCAATTGCAAAGCAGCAGTGGTCACAACAGGTACCTTCATGAATGGGAGGATATGGGTGGGCAGAAAGTCCATGGAAGCTGGCAGAGCAGGAGAAGCCCCATCCACGGGACTGACTGAAGCATTACAAGCACTTGGTTTTGAGCACGGAAGGCTAAAAACGGGAACACCAGCCCGTGTGGACGGTAGATCCATTGATGTCTCAAGACTGGAAGCTCAAAATGGAGACCCAGAAGTAAGGTGGTTCAGCTACGACCCGGAAGCTCGCAGGTGTGACACCCCTTCCATCCCTTGTTACTTGACGCGGACCACCCAATCTACCCACCGAATTATCCAAGAAAATCTGCACGAAACACCAACATATGGAGGGTGGCTGGACGCAAAAGGTCCAAGGTACTGCCCTTCTATAGAAGATAAGATCGTGCGCTTTGCGGATAAAGCAAGTCATCAAGTGTTCTTGGAACCTGAAGGATCTGAAACACCAGAAGTGTATGTGCAAGGTTTTTCAACTGGCTTGCCTGAATCCATTCAGCTGGAACTCCTCAGATCATTACCTGGGCTTGAAAAAGTGATCATGATGCGCCCAGCCTATGCTGTGGAATATGACTACTTCCCAGCTCATCAACTAATGCCAACATTGGAGAGCAAGCGTATCGAAGGCCTTTTCCTAGCTGGACAGCTGAACGGTACAACTGGATATGAGGAGGCAGCAGCTCAGGGTTTACTTGCTGGTATCAATGCTGCTAAGAGTGTAAAAGCGGAAAAGCAGACAGTGCTTTCTCGGAGTGGTAGTTATGTTGGTACCTTGATAGATGACCTGGTCACCAAAGACCTCAGGGAACCATACCGAATGCTCACTAGCAGGTCAGAATATCGGCTCCTTCTGAGAGCAGATAATGCAGATGCGCGACTAACCCCGCTCGGTAGGGAGATTGGCCTGGTGGATGACAGGATGTGGAGAGTTTACACAGACAAAATGTCTAGGTTAGAAGCTGAAGGTAAAAGACTTAAAAGCACCCGTTGCCATGAAGATGACCCTGTGTCGAGGGATTCGTTCTGCTTGAGTGGACACAAAATAAAAGGCTCATGCAGTCTAGAGGACCTCTTGAAACGGCCGCATGTTCATTACGATGTGCTAGACAAGCACAATCTCGGAGGTGCAAATCTTTCTACCATGGAAAAGGAATGTGTAGAGATTGGCATCAAGTACTCTGGTTTCATCAAGCGACAGGAGCAGCACTTGGAGCGTGTCTCTGCAAAGTACTCAAAGATTATACCAAAAGATCTCGACTACCAGTTGATTGATACTATCTCCATGGAAGGGCGGGAAAAGTTGGCAAAAATCCGGCCAGTCGACCTAGGTCAGGCATCAAGAATTGGAGGGGTAAGTCCAGCTGATATAACCGCACTCCTTCTCCATCTGGAGCTGCGGCGAAGGAAAGTAGGTAGCACTAAGCTCGCAGTGGAAGGTTGAACCAATGAAGACAAAGTCTCAGTGTGGAAATGAAAGTCCCCAGATGGTAAACATCCATGACCAGGGTACGGTAAAATTTTCAAAAGTCTTGCTTTATGCTCAAGATGCTAATAAGTTATGGATAACGAAGCTCATGAAAAACACAACACAGAAGATTGCCTAGTCCAAAAAGAGTGGTGCCATCACTAGAGTGATTGTTGCAAGCATTTTTATCAGGACATGGAGGGAAGGGCCAGCAGTGTCCTTGAACGGGTCTCCAACTGTGTCACCTGTAATAGAAGCCTTGTGAGCCTCACTACCTTTACCCCCATGTGCGCCCGTTTCCACATACTTCTTTGCGTTATCCCACGCACCACCCGACGTATTCAGGAAGAGAGCTAGCAAGATCCCAGACACAGTGGCAAACATGAGCATACTGGCTACCACCTTGGCTCCAAGAAGTGGGACTTCACTCTTCTTCCCAATAATTCGGAAGACTACGCCTATTGCGCATGGTGCGCTTACAGCAAGAACACCTGGTTTGATCATCTCTCGAAGGGCAGACTCTGCTACAATGGACACACAGCGGGCATAATCAGGTTTTTCTCTGTGTGTCATGATACCTGGCCTTTCAATGAACTGTCTTCTCACCTCATTCACAACTTCTTGCGCACTCTTTCCCACAGCCATGCAAGCCCACGCACTAAACAGGTACACCAGCATACTTCCAAGTAGTCCACCCACAAAGACTTCAGGAATAGCAATGTCTACTTGAGTAAACGGAGTGGATGTAAAGCTACTAACTTCATCCATGTATGCAGAAAAAAGCAAAAACGACGCCAGCGCTGCACTTCCGATCGCATAGCCTTTGGTTGTTGCCTTGGTTGTGTTCCCAACAGCATCAAGCTCATCCGTGATTTCCCTCACTGATTCCGGTTGATCGGACATCTCAACGATACCGCCAGCATTGTCCGCAATCGGTCCAAACACATCCATGGTCAAAACGTACGCCGCAGTGCTTAGCATACCCATTGTTGCTACAGCAGTGCCGAATAATCCACCACAGGCTTTGCCAGCGGCGTCTGTCAATCCAGAAGTGTGCCCCAACCAGTAAGCAGAAACGATTGCAGCGGAAATCGTGAGGACAGGTAAGCAGGTTGCTTCCATCCCAAGACTGACTCCAGCAATGATATTTGTTCCATGACCTGTGCAAGATGCTTCTGCAACCATTCTAACTGGCCTATACTTGTGGTCGGTGTAGTACTGGGTGATCAATACAAACATGTATGCCGTCGCGATACCGATTAAGCCACAGCCCATAAAATGCATCCATGCCTGTGGAGCTGATGGCACATAGAGCATGTATCTTGTTGTCACAAAGAAGCCAGCTGTCGCGAGAAAGACTGAGATGTTGTAACCCCCTTTCAGCACATCGTATGGGTCGTCCATAGCACTCTTAGCACTGCCAGGCCACGAAGTTCCTCTGACAGACATGATACCTGCTGCTGAAACAATGAGATCAAGCGTGTGCACCACCAATGGAAACAGGATGAACCCACGCGGGTCCTGAATGCCTGCTTTTCTTGCCATTGTACCACCGAGGATCATGGCACTGATGATTTCTGCTCCAATGGACTCGAATAGATCCGCACCTCTTGCAGCGCAATCGCCCACGTTGTCTCCAACCAAGTCAGCAATCACTGCTGGATTCCTAGGGTCGTCTTCGGGAATCTCTTGCTCAATTTTGCCGACCAGATCTGCCCCAACATCAGCTGCTTTGGTATAGATTCCCCCTCCAAGCTGGGCAAAGAGCGCCACGAACGACGCTCCGAAACCATACCCTACCAACAATAGAGGTACATCGTTGATGGTGAAGCTTCCACCAGATCCCGTCGTAAAGTACAGGCAAAAAAGGGAAAAAAGAATGCTTATGCCCAATACTGCCATGCCAACCACAATCAAGGCGGAGAAGCCTCCAGCTCGAAGCGCAATTTGGAGTGCCTCTCTTGCAGATCGTCTGGCTGCACCCGCAACCCTTACATTGGCCCTCACGGACACCCACATCCCTGTGTACCCTGCAACACCCGAACACAGAGAACCAAGGAGAAAAGAAATGCATGTGATTCCTGCCATGGACATCTTTGTGAGGCCTGCCATCTCTTGATCCGGAGTGATTTGCCTGAACATGTAGACCACGTAGATGATACCTGCGAGCAA
>LFIK01004895.1_pt1 | contig 10784 bp, 14 predicted proteins | sample 643401 | NCBI WGS metagenome assembly LFIK01 (sample SAMN03777447, study PRJNA286221) | soda lake metagenome | biome: soda lake; feature: Kulunda steppe; material: water; isolation source: sample T5-Br brine of Lake Tanatar-5 | place: Russia: Kulunda steppe | collected 2010-07
AGATGATTTTATGTTGACACCCTGAGAGAATATGGAGAGCACTATCTGCTTGCTGACAGAGTGGACACAGAAGGCTGGTGGACATTTTAAAGCGGACAGCGTGTTTTTGATTAAAAAGGGTGCCTGTGCGGTACTGGAAGATATTGCGCTTCATTTGGAGAGAGTTTGGACATGCTCCAAAAAGCATTGCTTATGCCTTTGTGGACGTGTGGAAGCAGACTCTGGTAATAAGAGTAGTACCCTGTTTTTGAGTTCGCATAGCCCAGTTTATGGTTTGAGTGCATGTGCGATTTTAGTGCAGCTTGGAGGTTTGGAAGGTAAGTCAGTCTAGGGCTGTGTTGGGGGGCTGCAGGGTCAGATTCTTGCTCATTAACTTCTTCAACAGCTAGCCAGCTAATATCAAAGAAGGGATTGCCACCTGGGCCTGCCGTGCGGATGGACGTTTCAGCTGGGAGGCTGTTTCCATGGCAAGCTTGGTATTTAGCGAGGGCATCTGCGCATTCATTTCCAGCAATTCCGGCATGAGATTTTACTTTATAAAGGACAATGTGGGATTGAGAGTTTCGGATAGCATTAGAAAGAATTTTGAGGATGTCTCCTTGGACATGATGACAGTTTTTTTCTGGATACAACAATTATTTCCTAATTTGATGGAGTGAGTTAAGGCTGTCTGTGGCAATATGAGTATGATCGTGAGTAATAGCGGCAGCTATAGCTGCTAGTTCTGCTCTCCCTATGGTGTTGGTTATACCAGCACCAATAAGTTCAACTAAGTTAGAGTTGCCCGAACTGGGGTGGTAGACCCCTGCCCCAATACTTGTTTTGCCTTCCTGGATATGGCAGCTACCATCCGTGTAGGTCCAGGATTTCCAGTCAGAACTTTTTAGTGTGAGTCCCGGTTTGGATCGATGGGAAAAGGGGGCCACTTCACCCAAAGCAGGTCTTTGGGAGCACCTGGTAGTTTGTATTTTGTCTGAGTGAACTTTTTCAAATTTCTTGAGACCCCTCAAACTTTTCAATAGAATTGATAACTTTAAAAGTTGAAGGCACTTCTGCTGGCGGCCTGGAATGGCCCGGGGCCCCCATCTTCATAAGTTGAGTGCCCCGAGCGAGTTGTTTAACTACTTCAATAGGTTAAATTAATTTAGGTCACTTAGCTGTATCCGACAAACGAGGGCAGCTGAGCTGAAACCTAGAAGGCCTTTAACCTGGACCTAATCCAAAGAGGCGCAAAGATGAGAAGAAAGGTAGTTTCTGAAAGCTAGAGGCTTTGGCTTTTATAGCCACCCGTGTCCATTGTGCTGTTGTAGTATGCAGCTTCTGATGATAAGCAGCCACTGCTACAACTAACTCACAATCATGATGCCATGCTCTTAGTATGATAAACATAATTCGAGGCAAACTGAAGATTTTGGATGTAAAGTTCGAGCAACACAAGAGTACTCAACAGGAAGCTTTATAGAGAGATCCTATGAGGAAAAAAGCCTCCCTTTGGTGCAGAAACGGACATTGCAACGAGTCCTCGCGTGCTGTTTACACATTGCGCATGATGAGGTGCAAGTTCTTTTTCACTGTCAAGACTGTAGGTACTAGATTTGGTTCTCGATTGAAACCAAATGTGTGCCAATGATTCTCCTTTTGAAAGAGAGCAGTTCGGTCACAGGACTTCTGGGCTGGCCTGACGCAGAGCGGAGTACTTGCCTGACCGTGGAGAGGTGTCTTCATAGACGTGGTATATATATCTATATAGTTGTTACATGTCGACAAGTGATACAAAGCCAACACGGATCCAGCAGACAAAGAGAAGTAAAGACTGGACTGGGATTCTTATCAATGACACAACTCGCAATGTACACCAACTCTAGTCAATAATAGCCAACAAGTGTATATGTGGTCGGCAGCATTACAAGTGGCTTCAGTCTCAACCTCACAATCAACAATACATGATTTACAATCAATAATACGTTACAACTTGGCGCAAGCTCAAGTAGCTTGAGCACAGTAACCTTTTGTTTTAGGCCTCCTCAATGCAAATATGTGTCTTAGAAGGCAGGAGCTTTGTGACGTCTCGCTAAGTCATGATATCTAGGTGCCATCCAGAGGGTGCAAGCAAGTTATGACCTCTTTAGGTCTGGATTTTCTTCTCAAATGTGATGCAAGATGTGCAAAGTCTTCTCTCCTTTCCTCTTGGAAATTGTGGTGTGTGATGCACAAAAACACAAACATTGTACTTACAAAGACTTGTTTGTGTGCTCACTAAGAACAATTGGCTTTTTCCTTTTTTCTCCCTTTTTTCCAGGCTTATGTTGATGCCCCTTATCCTTTGCATGCCTTGCCTAATCAAACTCTCTTGAATGTCCTTCTGTTTTCAGTGGCACAAAAAGCCTCAATAAATTATTTTAGAAATCAGCTCAACGAGGCCAGCTATTGAACCTTGTGAACATACCCTTGTAAACAAACAGGTAAACAAATGTATAAGGAAAAGGAGTTAAGAAATAAGAGACCGTCTCTAGTCGTGACTTATCACTCGGGATCCCTTGTATCATACTGGGCCTTTCTGGGAGAGGCATTGCATCCAGTGCAAGCATCAGACAGTCATCTATAATTACAGAATACTTGCAAACAACACACAAAAAACACGTTTTCACATCATGAATAATTTTATGTTTGCCCTTTCGCGGTAAAAGCTAGTATAGCGTAGCTGCTAAACAGCTCATGCTCCTCAAGAAGTTTGCTTAATTCAGAGTGCTCCATGCTACAATTAGTCAAGTAAGCTGTAGGTGATAAGTTTGGATACGAAAAGGGAGCTACAGACCATCTTTCTCAAACACTATTTGCACTATCTAGTAGATGGTGAGTACCGAACACATTAGCTTGTATATCTAGTAGATGCTGAGCACCTTAGTAAGACAATCCTCAGAATTCAAAGCAAAGAGCAGCAAAGAGACAAATTAAGAGACATTCAGTTGAAGTTCTTAATACACGGAATCTTATAAATTCAGCACATTTTACAGGTTTGAAAGTGCTGCCCTCCTGCAAAAAAGCTCAACCGCTCCAACCCACACCCTCTTATGAGATGCATGGCATGCCATGGACGAGCAGTGCTCATCCATACCAATTGCACACATTCTTGAAGGTACATTCATTCAAGTGGGGGCAGCTTGCATGCTATAACCACCCTGGTGTCAGCACATGTTACCAGCCTATCGATCTCAAGCTCAGGATTTTTGGTTAACAAGGCTTTGCAGCAAGCATCCAAGGCATTTGATGGTTCCTGCACATCAATTAGTGCTCTTCCTGAAAGGGCTCGTGACAGTTGGGCGCAAAAATGGCAACCTGGTATAAACATTTTGTCGTCCAAGGACATGGTCCTAAGGATGATCTGATGATCAGGCTGTAACAGAATTGCAAAATGAAAGGCAGGTCCTCATTGCACGACATATGCTCTTCATAAAAATAGCAGGATTGCAACTTCATGCAAATCACAGAATTGCAGAGAGGTCTTTACTTTACAACATGATTCATGTTACAAAGCCTGGGCAAAAAGTGGCTCAGCTTGGGCATGTGCACCCTTCAGCTCCAGGCAAGGCGCCAGCCTTTTGATGGAGCTGCTTGTGTGTGCATGCTCACCAAGGACCCTTTGCCTCAGCTGCAGGGTGGTGATGTGCAGTTGTGATGCCTCTTCAAGCCTGAATAAAGATCCCCCCTTTCAATTTAGAAGGGGAGGTAATGGGGGTATGGGGGTTGCCAATTTGAGGGTCACTCAAAGATCTCACAGCCAGCACACAGGTACAAGCGCACGCAAAGAGGCAAGCTCCAAACAGACATGTGCCCACCAAAAAGATTGAAGCACACAGAGAATGAATTGAATCGCTGCATATTACAAAACATACATACCTCATACGGATATCGTACATGCATGTACACTGTCACACCAAATTAGTGCAGTGCCAGATTTATGCTGCATTGTGACCCAGAGGTTGGTTGAGTCAGTTGGTGGAGTATTTGATCCCATTGTCAGTTCAGTTATAGCCGTATTTGAGCACGTCAAAGACGAACTCGCAGTTATACCTTGTTTGCTCCTAGCAACCTTGTAACATGTACGCCAGGGAGTAGACCCTTTTAGCCCTTGGGGGGCACACAGGCGTGGCAGCGTCCAGTCCGGTCCAGTCCAGTCCAGTCCAGTCCAGTCCGTCCAGTGTGAGTGCATCCGACAGCAGCTGCATGCAGTGCTAACCTTGCCTAATTGCAGGCTGAAGTGAGAGAGAGAAAATGTAGGGAAGGATAAGGGTATCGGAGGCTCCTCAGTCTCATCGCGGGCAACCTGTTGTCTGCTTGGTGTACACTGTCGCTGTCAGCAGCCAGTCCACACACCACATTTGCTCAAATACCAGCCCAAATAGTTTGGATGCAGCAGTCTCTCGGCGTGACAGCACATATCAACACTTCCAACAGGAGGGAGGACTGCAGCACTTATCTGGTGTGACTTTTCCTGTGCCCTTGCATGCAAATGTGTTCGTTGAGGCTTCAATTTGCAGACTGTTTCACGATTTACTACTGGCACACAAAATTACTGTCAACTTGAGTCTGATTGAATCAGACTGGAGCTTTTTATTTCTCCCAAGCTTGTTCTGAGGATGTCTTCAGTATTTTTCCAGAAACAAACTGATGATTCCTATCGTTTTTATCTCAGAGATTATGGATGTTTTCTGTATGGCTGGTGTTCACCAGCAACCTGAACAGTCAAACTACCTGGCTGAAGGTCAAACTTAAACTTGTTAATTTGTAACTTATCTGGCGTAGTCAGTGTGGGTTAGGAGGGTGACTAGCAGTTTCCCATTCCTGTCATTGGTAATGAGAGGTCACATAAGTTCTCTCAAGAGTAACCCCTGTTTGCGTGAATTAAGGAAGAAGTTTACATCTGGTGCAGCCTGCTTGGCAAGCACCAGGCAAATCACCACCATCAAACAAGGAAGAAGGTCATTAGTGGGGGTCGGGAGGGTTCTGAAAAGAGCCATATGTTCTTTCCTTGGTGTTTTTCAACCTCCTACTTGTATTTATAATCTTTGTTGCGTATTGAATAGAATGAGTGTTAAGATCGAGAGTAAGTTTTCTTGCTCTACACCGGTCTGCTAGTAGGCCAAGCTTACTGGGGGGTAGTTCAGTATGACATTTATAGATGGTTCTTATCACTCCAATCAGGATAGTATGTAGGCTTACTCTGTGGCATTGCTGTGCAAGGGCAGGTTTGGTAGAAGCCATTGGGGTAAAGTCCTGTTGGCTACATCATGATGTGCCGGTAAGACCAGACTTCGTTGAGCCATCCGTGTTTCACTTCCAATATCTGTAAAAATTATGTACTAACAAGTTTATAGGCACACTGAACCGATGAGCAACTTGAAGAAGCCTCATCTAAGAGCTTGAAAGAAGGTCTGGTAGCTTTAAGGGGAGTAAGCCCAAGGCTCTTAAGTGGCCCGTTACTGCAAAATGAGGCACATGTTCGTTTCCTCCGTCAAGACTTATTTGTATGCTCTTTAGAATAATAATCATCCCTTTCTCTCAGTCTTTTCTCCGTGGAAGCCCCTCATGTTTTGTTTGCCTTCAAGTTGCCTAATCGGACTGTCACAGTCAAAAACGTTTTTTGATCTCCTTTCTCTATGACACAACAAACTTAACCATCTCATCTCAGACAATGTGGATTACTTTTTTGCTGGCGAAGACTAGCCACAAACCAGCCAGCCTCTATGGCCTGGCTGGCGGTAAACCCTAAATTATATACTTGTGGATGGTGGAGGGGTGCCTGTCAGTGGTTCTTGCACCAGATGTGAACTTCTTCCTAAGTTCACGCAAACAAGGGTTTCGAAGGCAGGCTCAGTCTTTTTTTGTTCAGAATTGAGGTCGTCTATTCACCCATTAGTTGACACCTGATGCCGGCTTCAGCCAAAGCCACGCACACGGGATCATGGCATTACACCTACTCTGTGCATTGTATGCACTAAGCTCATAGGTCTGATGCAGCGTTGGGCGTTCGAGGCGTTCGTAATCCTCTCCACCTTAATTACTCCATTGATCATCCCAAAGCGGATCATCCCACTAGCAGAGTCCCTGCGCCTCCACGCAAGCATCACGCCAAGCAAAGCACTGCACAGCAACCTGGATGGGCCAGCCAATCACGAATCCTCGTCATCAGCCTATGAGTAGGCTAGCAGTCACACTCCTTGACTGAAGGCCTCATCCTTGTAATCCTTCTTATCCAATCAAGTGGAGCCCACCCACGGGCCCTCGTGCTCAGCCTCGTAGATGCTTCTTGCTGCTCGCGCCCCTTCTTAATCCAAGCGCACAGCGGCAGCAACAGCGAGCAGCCTGGATAAGTGAATTTAGCCGGCAGACTGAGACAGCAGACCAAGCAAGTGACTGAGCCAGTAGACCAAGCAAGTGACTGAGCCAGTAGAACAAGCAAGTGACCGTGCCTGCACCGCGCTCCGCACTCCCTCAAAAAGCTCAAAAAGAATGGCTAGTCACACAGCCATTCCCACAGCAGCCCGCCACGGCTGCACCAGGTAGAAGTGGAGTCGGAGGTAACACGGAAGCCATGACACTGGTTCTTAAAGCCTTACCATGATTTGCCAGGCATGGACATCTGACAGTGTACTCCCAATGAGTACACTGTGTACTCATTGGGAGTGCCCCTGAGTTGTGCTCCTGCCAACTGTCTTGGACTCAAGCATAGCACCCCGGCCTGGCAAGCCCTAGAGCCACACCGGCAAGGCCGTTTAAGGCTCTTGCTTTGGTCACCAGCCTTGTCGCCTTTTGGCGGCTGCTGCTGCGCTGTGCAGTGGCCGGCCCAAGCTGCCGCTCAATAAATAAGTAGCGCCACGCTGCAGCTCACGCAGCCGACCCGCGCTCTGGCCCTGCCACGGCGCTTGAAGGCCAGCACCACTTTCGCCTCTTGCAGCCATTCCATGCTCGCATCATGCTGCGGCCCTTGCAAATAATTCCATTGACAGGAAGCAACCCATGCACTGCAGACCATGCTTCCAGCCCCAACACCCCGACCAGTCGCAGCCCTGGCACTTGCATCCAGCCCTGGCTTTGCAGCACTTTGCCTAACTCTGCACATAGCAGCCCGCGCTGGCACAGCACCATGCTCGCCTTGCGCGCCACACGCCAATGCACAACGCCCCACATGCCATGCATGCGCTGCACCAAAGCACGCACGCCGCCTGCAGCGCTCCTGGCAGCAGCACCCCAGGCATCCATCACATCCGTCCTCACCAGGCTCACACATACTCCAAACATCAAAGCGAGTCTACAAAGCACGCGTGGTGCAGCAGTTCCACAGAGCACGCATGGTGTAGCGATTCTACAGAGCACGCGTGGTGCAGCGAGACTACAGAACACGTGGTGCAGCAGCGCGCCAGCCACTGAAGCTACTTCCACCAGGCTGCCCAGCCACGCCCTCCTCTTTTTCCACTTGGCCGCCAAGTGGGCGCACATTGCGCAGCGGAGTGTCAGCTACCTCAAGCAACTGCCACTTGGCTGCCAGGTCCGAGTGCCTTGCATCCACCTGGCTGCCAGACAGAGTGCCCCCTGCTTCCAACTGCCTGCCCCGCCATATCCTCCTCCTGCACCACTTGGCCGCCTGGTGCCGTGACGTGGTCGTACGCCTGACTTCCACTCGGCTTCCCAATGGGTGAGCAGGGGGCAGCGGCACGCCAGTGCTGCGACCTACTTCCACTTGGCCGCCAGGTTGGTGCGCTTGGTGTAGATGTGCGCCAGCAGCGAGGCGGTGCTGAGGCCCACCAGCGCCGTGACGAGCAGGCCGTAGTTGAAATCGTCGTCTAGAGTGTCAAAGCCACGGGCCGGGGCGACACGCGTGTACTGCACGCGAGCCAAGGCAAGCAGGCAGGCAGCGTGCAGGCGTGTGGGGACTGAGCGAGTGTGGGCAGCAAGCAGCAGCAGTCCGTGCGGCTTGGCGGGGCGGAAGGCGCGCAAGCGTGCGTGTCTCTGCATGGGACGCCACGAGCGGCAAACAATGATAGCATGGGGGGATGAGTTTTCTGACACCAGCGGCCAGCTTTTGAAGGAGGTCCGTGTTTGAGGTTGGTGCAAACATGCCTTTTACACCGGCGAGGTGCGCCTTGCGCATGCTGCTGATGTCGATGCAGACGATGCTTGGAGGGACAGTGGGAGGAACGCGAAGCTACAACCCGCGCTTCAACCCCTCGAACCGCGTGCTCGCTTTTTCATTTGCTGCCCCCACCTTCCCTTGCCTCACGCTTGCTTTCCAGTGCACTGCCCCTCACAACCCCCCTTGACAGCGTGCTGACTTCCAACTTGCTGCCCTTGCCCCCCTCAGCCCCTGCACGCTTGCCATCTATTGCGCTGCCATCTGCCCCCCCTGCACGCTGGTTCTTGTTTATGCAGTCAGGGTCATGGCAAAGCAGGTAGCCTGAAATGATCAGCTTAAAGGTTGGAAGGGGGTGCATGTGTGCTGCCTTGCTTGCAGCAGCAAGTAGCATAAAGAGCACGTGCTGCCTTGCTTGCAGCAGCAAGTAGGATGAAGAGCACGTGCTGCCTTTCTTGCAGCAGCAAGTAGCATAAAGAGCACATGCTGCCTTGTTTGCAGCAGCAAGTAGGATAAGGGGCACGTGCTGCCTTGCTTGCAGCAGCAAGTAGCATAAAGAGCACATGCTGCCTTGCTTGCAGCAGCAAGTAGGATAAAGAGCACGTGCCGCCTTGCTTGCAGCAGCAAGTAGGATGAAGAGCACGTGCTGCCTTGCTTGCAGCAGCAAGTAGGATAAAGAGCACGTGCTGCCTTTCTTGCAGCAGCAAGTAGGATAAAGAGCATGTGCTGCCTTGCTTGCAGGCGCGTGTACCTGCTGCAGCAAATGACTGGCGGAAACGGCCCAATTACCTGCACCAATCAGTGCTGACATGGTAACCCCAACCAAGGCATCTGTACAAAACAAATGACTTAGAAGAAGAGAGCGGGAGCAGGGCAAGGAGGTGCTCAAGCTCAGCATAGGACTAGAAAAGAGAGCGGGAGCAGGGTTAGGAGGTGCACAAGCTACTGCACGCTTGGGTCCATGGGGATGCTCATGCTGCTACATGCCTGTGGGTCTGCAGATGCTTTGGGTCCATGCCTTTCAGGATTGCAGACACCTGGACACTAAGATCGTACAACGGGCACAAACCTGCACGCCCCCAGCATTTGCCACACTAGATACCATAAGCGTGTGGCACAGAGGCACAGAGAAGCAAGCAGCAAGGGGGTTTGTGCTCGTGCTCACGCCTCAAGAGCGCCAATCGGCATTGATGCATCACAAGGTTGACACCCACGGGGGTTATAAGGCAGGGACAGCAAGTGAAGATGGGAGGGGGCGCTTGTGCTGCCTCCCCAACAGGAGCGTCTGCGCCCAGTTCGACAGCTGCAACACAAGACAGCTGGTTTTGACAAGGAGGTGCTTCTGCTGCCTCACCTGCAAGTCCACGCCCCAATTGAAGATGAGCGAGGTTGACTCCAGGCGCGAGGCTGCCGTGGCGGTCCCTCGCAGGCCCAGCACCTGCAGAGAGCGGCAGACACAGTCGCGCGCATATGCAGCAGGCTTCATTTCTCACACGTGCGCCCTGCGTCTGTGCTTGCTTGTGCCCTGGCGCACACACCTGGTGCACACACCTGGCGCACACACCTGGCGCACACACCTGGCGCACACACCTGGCGCACACACCTGGTGACCTGGCGCACACACCTGGCGCATGTGTGTGCTGGGGCGTGTGTTGCACACCACCTGCTCGGAATGGGCATGCACCATGAGACACCCCACTGAGGCGCCCGCACGCGCGTCTGACACCACGCTGAAGAACTCAAAACCTGCACAGTGAGCGCACTCAGGCGTTCCCACAGCGCCTGCGCATGCACGCAGCTGATGTGGCGCCACGCCCCTGGACATGCGTACACAGCCCGCTCCATGCTTTTGCGCTTGCAATCGCCCACTCACTGGCGAACAGTTGACACAGCAAGCACGGGCATGCACACATGCCACCCCCCTGCACTCCTTCACATTCATGCACGTGTACGCGCATGTGTGTGGGCGCGTGTGGGCATTCCCTGCGCACCTGCTTGTCGAAGCTCACAAAGCCCTGGGAGTTGATGGGCAGCGTGTCCTGGTAAGGCAGCAGCCGCTCTTCTATGTCCTCCGTGCTGAGCTTGGCCTTCTTGGGGCGCCGCGGGTCGATGAACCGCGGATCGACGGCGTACACCTGTGGCACGTGCAAGCATGATGCACCGCATGCGTACACAGATCAGCAGCGCACGCACGCCAGCGGCCATGACAGGATGCATCACGCATTCGCCCACCGGGCGCGCATCTGTGCACATGCTGTTGCGTGGAAGGACAGAAAACATGTGCTCACCATGCACGGCAGGGCACACCGCGCGCACGGTCCAACGCGCACACCCACCAGGCACGGCGCACACCAATCACGCAGCGGCGCACATGACACGGGGTGCATGACACACAGGGTCCCACAGTGTGCATGACACACAGGGTCCCACAGTGTGCATGACACACAGGGTCCCACAGTGCGCATGACACACAGGGTCCCACAGTGTGCATGACACACAGGGTCCCACAGTGCGCATGACACACAGGGTCCCACAGTGTGCATGACACACAGGGTCCCACAGTGTGCATGACACACAGGGTCCCACAGTGTGCATGACACACAGGGTCCCACAGTGCGCATGACACACAGGGTCCCACAGTGTGCATGACACACAG
>LFIK01004896.1_pt1 | contig 10784 bp, 8 predicted proteins | sample 643401 | NCBI WGS metagenome assembly LFIK01 (sample SAMN03777447, study PRJNA286221) | soda lake metagenome | biome: soda lake; feature: Kulunda steppe; material: water; isolation source: sample T5-Br brine of Lake Tanatar-5 | place: Russia: Kulunda steppe | collected 2010-07
CGCAGCCGACGCAGGACTGGTCGATGCTGGCCACCGGGTCGTCGCGCAGCGGATCGCCCGTGTGGCGCACCGACAGCGACGGGCAGCCCGACAGCCGCATGCAGGCGTGATCGCCGGTGCAGACATCCTCGTCCACGCCGAATTTCGGCCGCTCGACGCGCCGGCCCCCCTTTATCGCCTGCGCCTTGAGCGGCTTTTCGCGGCGCTGGCGGTTGAGCATGCATTCCGACGACGCCACGATCACCTTCGGCCCCTGATGATCCGTTGTCAGCGCCTCCTTGAGCGTGTCGCGCATGCGCCCGACATTGTAGGTGTTGTCGATCTGGCGCACCCATTTCACGCCCACGCCGCGCAGCGCGTCGGAGATCGGGTGGCCGGTGGATTTCGAGGGGTTGTCGGCGCGCGAGGAGGGCACATCCTGGCCGCCGGTGGCGGCGGAGTAATAGTTGTCGATGATCACGGTAACGGTGTCGGAGTTGTTGAACACCGCGTTGGTGATCGACGAGGAAAGCCCGTTATGCCAGAAGCCGCCATCGCCCAGAAGCGAGATCGCGCGCTTCTCGCCGCCGCCATCAAAGGCGGCGTTCGAGGACGGGCCGAGCCCGTAGCCCATCGTCTGCCCGCCGATCTCGAAGGGCGGCAGCGAGCCGAAGAGGTGACAGCCGATATCGCCCGAGATCTGGTGCTGGCCGAGTTCTTCCTCGACGAGCTTGAGCGCGGCGAAGATCGGCCGCTCCGGACAGCCCGTGCAGAATCCCGGCGGCCGCCCCGGCACCACCGATGACAGATCCGGCACCGGGAGCGGATCGTCCTCGCGGTTGGGCGCGCGCCGCGCAGCGGGCAGATACTGCGGCGCCGCCTCGCGCAGGAAAGCCTCCACGCCGTCGAGCATCACCTGCCCGGTATATTCCCCGGCCATGGGCAGCATGCCCTTGCCATGGAGCCGGGTGGAATGGCCGGCGCGGTAGAGCATCGTGGCGAACTGCTGCTCGATGAATTCGGGCTGACCCTCCTCGACGACGAGGACCGACTCCTTGCCCTCGCAGAATTCGAGGAACTCCTCGGCCACGAGCGGATAGGTCACGCCCAGCACGTAGAGCGGGATCTGCGTGTTGCCGTGAATGTCGGCGAGGCCGAGCCGCTGCAGCGCGCGGATCACGCCGTTATACATCCCCCCCTGCACCACGAGGCCCACGGGCGCCTCGGCGGGGCCGTGGAATTCGTTGAGCCCGTGCGCGCGGATATGGCGCTTGGCGTCGGGCCAGCGCTTGGTCACCTTGTCCTGCTCATGTGCATAGGACATCGGCGGCAGTACCACGCGCGAGAAATCGCGCCGCGGCGCCGAGAGCGCCTCGCGCACCGTCAGCGGCGGGCGGCGGTTGTCGCGGGCGGTGAAGCGGCCGGTGACATGGCAGGACCGGATCCGCACCATCAGCATGACGGGCGTGTTGGTCGCCTCCGACAGCTCGAACCCGTCCTCCACGGCCTTGACGATCGCGGGCAGGTTGGGCTTGGGATCGAGCAGCCAGAACTGCGACTTCATCGCGAAGGCGTGGCTGCGCTCCTGCATGATCGAGGAGCCCTCGCCGTAATCCTCGCCCACGATCACGAGCGCGCCGCCATTGACCCCCGACGAGGCGAGATTGGCGAGCGCGTCGGAGGCCACATTCACGCCCACCGAGCCCTTGAAGGTCACCGCGCCGCGGATCGGGTAATGTACCGAGGCCGCGAGCATCGCCGCGGCGGCGGCTTCGGAGGCATTCGCCTCGAAGCGCACGTCGAGCTCGGAGAGGATCCCCTCCGCATCGGCGAGCACATCCATCAGATGGCTGATCGGGGCGCCCTGGTAGCCGCCGACATAACCCACACCGCATTCGAGCAGCGCCTTGGTAATCGCGAGGATGCCCTCGCCCTCGAAGGTCTCGCCCGCACCGAGGCGCAGCTTCTCGACTTCCCTAGCAAAGGACCGTTCCGCCAATGAATGCCTCCCTCGGATCGACCGCGCCGCTGCGATACATGCAACCTCATGTAAAAGAGGAAGTCATCGGGCATCGCGCGTCAAGAATAATTTCCATTTGCATACAAATCCGGTTTTCCCATGAGCCCGGCTTCAGAAGTCGTGCTTGCGCACATTGGCGAGGATCTTCTGAAGCGTGGCCGTGAAGGCCGCGCGCTCGTCCTCCGGGATGCCACGAAACATCTGCGCATAGCTTTCGGCCATGGTGGGCCAGAGCGCATCGAAGGCGGCGCGGCCCTGCTCGGTGAGGAAGATCCGCGTTGCACGGCTGTCCTGCGGATCGGGCTCGCGCCGGATGTGGCCCTCGGCACACAGCGCGTCGAGCGCGCGGCTCAATGTCGACTGCTCGACCACGGCGTAGACGGAAAGCTTGCCGATCTGGATGCCGTCGACCACGGCGAGCACGGCGAGCGCGCGCATCTTCGGCGTACTCAGCCCCAGTGCGGCGAGCTCCTCGCGCATGCTCGCGTTGTAGCGGCCCATGATCCGGTTCATCAGATAGGGCGGGAAATTGTCGAGCCCGACCTCGTCGAGCGGCGGGGCCTGCGGCCTGTCAACGCTGGGATCGCTATCTCGCATGAAAATGACCTTCTTCAATCCGGGACGCGGTGCGGCGCGGCATGCCCCGCGCCGCACCGCGCTTCGTCTCAGCCCCGCTCGACCAGCGCGAGGGCGCGGATCGGGCTGCCGGTGCCGTTGCTGATCTTGAGCGGCGCGGCGACGAGAATCGCCCCGGTCGGTGGCAGCCTGTCCAGGTTGGCGAGGCTCGCAAGCCCGTAGCGGTTGGCCTGGTGCAGCAGATAATGCGCGGGAAAGGGCGGTTCCATCCCCCCGGCGCAGCCTGCATCCGTGCCGATGCATTCGCTGCCCCAGCCGGTGATGCCCTTGCCGACAAGGTATTCGATGCACGACGCGGTCGGTCCCGGCGAATGCGGGCCGTCCTCGTCGGCGTTGAGAAACAGCGCCTCGTCGTGGTTGCGCTTGTACCAGTCGGTGCGCATGACGACCCAGTCCCCGGGCTCGATCTCGCCGTGTTCAGCTTCCCAGGCCTTCACGGCGTCGGCTGTCAGCAGGAAATCCGGATCGGCGGCGGCCTCCTGCGAGCAGTCGATGACCTTGAGCGGGCCCACGAATTTCTGCGGGTCGATCCGGTCGGTGTAGCCGTCGGGATGGTCCTTGCCGCTGATCCAGTGATGCGGGGCGTCGAAATGCGTGCCGGTATGTTCGCCCAGGACCATCCAGTTCCAGGCGAAGAACGGCCCGTCCGCGTCATACTCCGAAATCTTGTGAATCTCGACGCGCGGCGTGTTCTTCGCGAAATCCGGCGGCAGCTGCAGGATAGGTGTGTCCGGGCCGAGCGTGCCTGACAGATCCACCACCTCCACAGCGCCGCTGGCGAGTTTCGCACCGAGCTGGCCCAGGAGACTGTCCGTGTTCATGCTGTCCGTCCTCCCTGAAATCGGTCCGGGCGCATGCGCCGCATTGCGCCCTCGCGGATGCTAGACCCGGATCCATGCCTTTGCAAATATACTGGCGCGCAGAGGCTGCGCCTTGCCGGGATCGCCCGATCGGGCCACAAGGGGCGGACCCGCGGCGTGCCGGAGCTGCGGCCGGGCTGGCGGCAAGAGGGACGCGGCAATGAGTATCGAAGCGGCCGGGCCGCGCCACTGGGCGGCCATCGTGCTGCTCGGCGTGGTCTGGGCGGCGACCTTTCCGGCGATCTCGGTCGCGCTCGAGGGTTATGCGCCGCTCACCGTGGCGGCGGCGCGCTGCCTGCTCGCGGCGCTTGTGCTTGCTCCGGTGATGCTGGCGCTGCGGCTGCGGGCGCCGGGGCTGCGGGCGCCGGGCGCGCGCCGCATCTGGCTTCATATCGCCGGGATGGCGGTGTTCTCGACGGCGCTGCCCTATGCCTTCCTCGCCTGGGGGCAGCAGCATGTCGCCTCGGGCTTTGCCGGGGTGGCGATGGCGGCGGTGCCGCTGTTCGTGCTGCCGCTCGCGCATGCGCTGGTGCCGGGCGAGCGGATGACCCCCGGCAAGGCTGCGGGGTTCGGGCTCGGCTTCGCGGGGGTGGTCATGCTGCTCGGCCCGGAGGTGTTTCGCGCCGCGGGGGCCGAGCACGAGGCGCTGGGGCGGATCGCCTGCATCGCCGCGGCGGCGAGTTTCGCGGTCGGCGGCATCGTCACGCGGCTGTGCCCTGCCGCCGATGTGCTGGTGCTCGCGGCGCTCTCGCTGGCGCTGGCGGCCGTCGCGATGGTGCCGCTCGCGCTCATCGTCGAGGGACTGCCCGCCGCCGCGGCGGGCGTGCCGACCCTCTGGCTGTTCTATATCGGCCTCGTGCCGACGGCGCTCGCGATCCTGCTTCGCGTCAAGATCACCCGCGATGTGGGGCCGAGCTTCATGGCGCTGACGAGCTACCAGGTGCCGGTCTGGGCCGTGATCATGGGGGCGGTATTCCTCGCCGAGCCGGTCCCCGGACAGCTTGTCGCGGGGCTGGCGATGATCCTTGCGGGGCTGGCGCTGTCGGGGCGGCCCGATCGGGCGCGGCGTCGCCGCTGAGCGGTTTGCCGGGCGCGGCGGCGGTGCTACGATGGGCCGCGACAGGGAGGGTGCGATGGTCGATCTCGTGGTGCGCAACGCCAATCTGCCAGGGGGCGGCAGCCCGGTGGATATCGCGGTGCAGCATGGCCGCATCGCCGATGTCGCGCCCGGGATCGACGCGCCCGGGGTGGCCGAGATCGACGCCGCCGGCCGGCTCGTCACGCCGCCCTTCGTGGATGCGCATTTTCACATGGACGCGACCCTGTCGCTGGGGCAGCCGCGGCTCAACCGCTCGGGCACGTTGCTCGAAGGGATCGAGCTGTGGGGCGAACTGCGCGCGACGCTGACGCGCAAGGGCATCGTCGAGCGGGCGCTGCGCTATTGCGATCTTGCGGTCGCTCAGGGGATCGGGGCGATCCGCAGCCATGTCGATGTCAGCGATCCGCGGCTGGTCACGGTCGAGGCGCTTCTGGAGGTGCGCGAGACGGTCGCGCCCTGGCTCGATCTGCAGCTCGTCGCCTTCCCGCAGGATGGCTATTTCCGCGCCCCCGAGGCGCGCGGCGCGCTGGCCGCCGCGCTCGACATGGGCGTCGAGGTCGTGGGCGGCATCCCGCATTTCGAGCGCACCATGGCCGAGGGCGCGGCCTCGGTGGCCGAGCTGTGCGCCATCGCCGCCGAGCGCGGGCTGCGCGTGGACATGCATTGCGACGAGAGCGACGACCCCATGTCGCGCCATGTCGAGACGCTCGCCAACGAGACGCTGCGGCGCGGGCTGCAGGGCCGGGTGGCGGCCTCGCATCTGACCTCGATGCATTCGATGGACAATTACTACGTCTCCAAGCTGATCCCGCTGATCGCGGAGGCCGAACTGCACGTGATCGCCAACCCGCTCGTCAACATCACCCTGCAGGGCCGCCATGACAGCTATCCGAAGCGCCGCGGGCTCACCCGCGTGCCCGAGTTGATGGCGGCGGGGGTCAATGTCGCCTTCGGGCATGATTGCGTGATGGACCCCTGGTATGCGCAGGGCTCGGGCGACATGCTCGAGGTGGCGCAGATGGGGCTGCATGTCGCGCAGATGACCGCGCTCGAGGCGCGCGCGCAGGCCTTCGCGGCGGTCACGGAAAACCCCGCCCGCGCGCTGGGGCTCGATGGGTATGGCCTCGCGCCGGGGTGCCGGGCGGATTTCGTGATCCTGCAGGCGCGCGATGCGCTGGAGGCGCTGCGCCTTCGCGCAAACCGGCTGACGGTGGTGCGCGGCGGCAGCGTGATCGCCGAATCCGCGCCCGCCGAGATGCGCCTCTCGCTTCCGGGCCGGCCCGCGAAGCTCGATCCGGCGGAGTACGCGCCGCCGCGCGCGTGATTTCACACCGCCCAGTCGGCCGGCACCCAGCGATAGCCGCCATCGACCTTCGCCACATGACCGAGCCCGCCGCCGGGCAGGTGATTGGCGAAGATGCGCGCCCGTGCGCCGGCGAGGCTCTCGAGCAGCTCGCGGCGGGTCGCCGCGCCCTGTTCGGCGTCGGCATCGACCCCGAGCGGCCAGTCCGGCCGCGCGAAGGCCGCGACCGGATCGGTGAGCACATCGCCCGTGACCACGAGCGTCTCGTCGCCGCGCACGATCACGATCGCGGCATGGCCCGGCGTGTGGCCGGGGCTGGGGCGGTAGCGGAGGCCGTCGATGATCGCGTCGCCTGGCGCGACGGGGTGCATCCGATCCGCGATACGGTCCAGATGCGCCCGCGTCTCGCGCGCGATCCAGGCCGCGAACTCGTTCGGCATGCGCTCGGCGAGCCCGTCCTGGCGCCAGAAGGCAAGCTCGGTCTCGGGGGCGATGCAGCCGGCTTCGGGAAAGGCCGGGGCGGCATTGTCGGCGTCCGTCACCCCCCACAGATGGTCGGGGTGCAGATGGGTGAAGACGACGAGATCGATGCTTTCGGGCGCGATCCCCGCCGCCTGCAGGCTTTCGGGCAGGGCGCCGCCGCTGGGCTGGAACTTGCCGCCGCCCCCGGCATCGATGAGGATCCGCCGCCCGTCGAGATCGAGCACCATGACATTGGCCGCCATGCGGTGCGTGTCCGGCGCCTGGCCGAAGGCCGCGCGCAGCGCCGCGCGCTCCTCGGCGGGGGCTTCGGCGTAGAAGAAGTCCACCGGGAAGGCGACGCTGCCGTCGCTGACGATGGTGACCGCGGCATCGCCCAGCTGCGCCCGCATCACCGGGCCGTTTTCGCTCTCGCGCATGGCTGCCCCCTTGCCGGATTTCGCGTCCGGCGCGCAGGGTAGCATGACCGGCGGCCCCGCGCTTGACGGAGTCCTGCGGAATTCGTGGCGGTCGCCCGGTTGCGAGCCCCGTGTCGCCGCGCGCCCCCTCCGAACGTGACATCGCCGCGCGGCGTCGAACCGCCCGGTGCGCGCAAGCTGCGCCCGTCACGGCGCCGATCAGCGCCAGAAGCTGACATAGTCGATGAGGCCGTCGAGCTGGCGGCCGAGGAAAAGGTGCAGGTTCCAGCCGAAGAAGAACAGATCCGCGGCGATCACCGCCGCGAGGACGAGCCCGATACCCAGCGCGATCCGATCGGTCACCGCGCCCCGGCCCTGAAGCGCGCCCGCGTCAATGCAGGAGCCGGCCCATCGCGGCGGCAGTGTCGGCCATGCGCGCCGAGAAGCCCCACTCGTTGTCATACCAGGCCAGCACCCGCACCGTGCGCCCTCCGACGACGCGCGTCTGGTCCGGCGCGAAGATGCAGGAATGCGTGGTGTGGTTGAAATCGACGGAGACCTTGGGCTCGGGGTCATAGGCGAGCACGGCGCCCATGGAGCCCGCGGCGGCCTCGCGCACCACCTCGTTGACGTCCTCGACGGTAACGTCGCGGCCCGCCTCGAAGGTCAGATCGACGGCGCTGACATTCGGGGTCGGCACGCGGATGGCGCTTCCGTCGAGCTTGCCGGCGAGTTCGGGCAGCACCTCGCCGATGGCCTTCGCCGCCCCCGTCGAGGTCGGGATCATCGCCATCGCGGCGGCGCGGGCGCGGTAGAGATCGTCATGGCGCCGGTCGAGGGCGGGCTGATCGCCCGTATAGGCGTGCACGGTGGTCATGATGCCGCGCTCGATCCCGATCGCGTCATTGAGCACCTTTGCAAGCGGGGCGAGGCAGTTCGTGGTGCAGGAGCCGTTCGAGACGACGTGATGCGCATCGGTGAGCGTGCGGTGATTGACGCCGTAGACGACGGTGTTGTCGGCGTTCTTCGCGGGCGCGGAGACGAGCACGCGCTGCGCGCCGCGCTCGAGATGGATGGCGGCCTTGTCGCGGCTGTTGAACTTGCCGGTGCATTCGAGCACCACATCGACCCCGGTCCAGTCGAGCTCGCCGGGGTCGTAGGTCGAGGCGACGCGGATCGGCCCCTGCCCGAGATCGAGCGTGTTGCCCTCGACCCGGATCTGCCCCGGAAAGCGGCCATGGACGCTGTCATACTTGAGCAGATGCGCATTGGTCTCGATCGGCCCGGTGGCGTTGATGCCCACGACCTGCACGTCGTTGCGACCGCTCTCGGCGATATGCGCCAGCGTGCAGCGCCCGATGCGTCCGAACCCGTTGATGCCGATGGTGATCGTCATGCTCCGCTCTCCATGCTCGCGCGCCGCCGCGCATCGTTCCTGCGCCGTACATACGCGGCCAGCGGCCATCGCGAAAGAGCGAAATTCCGTCACAATCAGCATGTTAGCGCAAAAACAGCGCCGTTAGCGCCAACCGGCGGTGCGCCGCTCAACCGGTGAGCGCGCGCACCCGCTCGGCCACGGCCGCGGCGGTGATGCCGAAGCTGTCATAGAGCGCCGGGGCCGGCGCCGAGGCCCCGAAGCCCTGCATCCCCACGAAACCGGCTTTTGCCTCGCGCCCGCGCTCGCCGCACAGCCAGCGGTCCCAGCCGAAGCGCGATGCCGCCTCCACCGCGACGCGCACCGGCCCGGCGGGCAGCACGCGGCGGCGGTAGCGTTCGTCCTGCGCGGCAAAGAGCTCCCAGGAGGGCATCGAAACGACGCGCGTGCCGATCCCCTCGGCCTGCAGCGTATCGCGCGCCGCCATCGCGATGCCGACCTCGGAGCCGGTGGCGAGCAGGATCGCGCGCCGCTTGCCCTCCGCCTCGGCGAGCACATAGGCGCCCTGCGCGCTGAGGTTCTTCGTGCTGTGCTTGGTGCGCAGCGTCTCGAGCCCCTGCCGCGACAGCGCCAGCACGCTCGGCCCGTCGCTGTGCGTGAGCGCGATCTCCCAGGCCTCGGCAGTCTCGACGGCGTCGGCGGGGCGCAGCACGGTCATGTTCGGCGTGGCGCGCAGCATGGCCAGATGCTCGATCGGCTGGTGCGTCGGCCCGTCCTCGCCGAGCCCGATGCTGTCATGCGTCATCACATAGACCGCCGGCACCCCCGCCAACGCCGAAAGCCGCATCGCCCCGCGCGCGTAATCGGCGAAGACGAGGAAGGTGCCGCCATAGGGCCGGATGCCGCCATGCAGCGCCATGCCGTTCATCGCCGCGGCCATGGCGTGCTCGCGGATGCCGTAATGGACGTAGCGGCCCTTGCGGTTGTCGGGGCCGAAGATCCCGAGCCCCTCGGTGAGCGTGTTGTTCGACCCGGTCAGATCCGCCGAGCCGCCGAGCGTTTCGGGGGCGACGGGGTTGATCGCCGCGAGGGCCATCTCGCTGGCCTTGCGGGTGGCGACCTTGGGCGCCTCCGCGCTGAGTCGCTTCTTGAGCGACTTGACCGTAGCGGAGAGGCGCTTCGGGGCATCGCCGGCAAGGCGGCGGTCGAATTCCGCGCGCCGGCCGCTGCCGAGCGCATCGCGCCGCTCGCGCCAGGCAGCATGTGCGGCGCCGCCGCGCCGGCCGATGGCCTCCCAGTCGGCCTTGATGTCGGCGGGGATCTCGAAGGGGCCGTGCGGCCAGCCATAGGCCTCGCGAGTGGCCTTGATGATCTCGTCGCCGAGCGGCGCGCCGTGCGCGGCGGCGGTGTCCTGCTTGCCGGGCGCGCCGAAGCCGATATGCGTCTTGCAATCGACGAGGGTGGGGCGGTCGGAGGTCTTCGCGGCGCTCAGGGCACGGTCGATATCGGCCGGGTCGTGCCCGTCGCAGGCGATGACCTCCCATCCCGAGGCGGCAAAGCGCGCCCGCTGGTCGGTGATGTCGGACAGCGCCACATCGCCGTCGATGGAGATGCCGTTATTGTCCCACAGCACGATCAGCCTGCCGAGCTTCTGGCGCCCGGCCAGCCCGATCGCCTCCTGGCTGATGCCCTCCATCAGGCAGCCATCCCCCGCGATCACCCAGGTGTGGTGATCGACAAGCTTGGGGCCGAACTGCGCGCGCATGGCTTCCTCGGCCATCGCGAAGCCCACGGCGTTGGCCAGGCCCTGGCCGAGCGGCCCGGTCGTTGTCTCGATGCCGGGGGCATGGCCGTATTCGGGATGGCCCGCAGTCCTCGCCCCGAGCTGGCGGAAATTGCGCAGCTCGTCCATCGTCATGCCGGGTGTGCCGGTCAGGTACAACAGCGCATAGAGCAGCATCGAGCCGTGCCCGGCCGAAAGGATGAAGCGGTCGCGATCCGGCCAGTCGGGCGCGGCGGCGTCGAACTTGAGATGACGCTCGAACAGCACCGTGGCGGCATCGGCCATCCCCATCGGCATGCCCGGATGGCCCGAATTTGCGGCCTGGACCGCATCCATCGCCAGCGCACGGATCGCGCAGGCCTTGTTCCAGTGCTCGGGGTGCTCGGCGCGCAGGCTCGCGATATCCACTTGGCATTCCCTCATGGCTGGGGTTACGTCGCGGGGGTGATAGCAGCCCGACGGCGAAGTTCAAGCGCGGCGCCGCCGGCCGGCGGGAAGGGGGCGCATCCCCGGCCCGAATTGCGTTATCATTCCGCGGCATGGGCGCGAACCGATTCGCCGCCGGGCCGGGCAAAGGGAGAGGGCGATGAGCGAAATCTCCGATTATTCGCGGCGCATCAACGAGGCGCTCGAGCGGATCGACCGCGCGGCGGCGTCGCTGAACCCGGGCGGGGGCGACGGCGACGGGGCGGCGGCGCGCGCGCGTCTCGAGGCGGAACTCGAGGCCGAGCGGTCGGCGCGCGCCGAACTCGCCGCGCAGCTTCAGTCCGGCGCGCCCGACGGCGCCGCCGCGCCGCAGGGCGAGACGCGCGCGCAGCTCGACACGCTGAGCCGTGAGGTCGCGCGGCTCA
>LFIK01004898.1_pt1 | contig 10784 bp, 9 predicted proteins | sample 643401 | NCBI WGS metagenome assembly LFIK01 (sample SAMN03777447, study PRJNA286221) | soda lake metagenome | biome: soda lake; feature: Kulunda steppe; material: water; isolation source: sample T5-Br brine of Lake Tanatar-5 | place: Russia: Kulunda steppe | collected 2010-07
CAGCACGACGAGGGTGATGAGCACGAGCATGATGCCGAGGACCGCGGCGGGCGCGCGGTCGAACGCGGTCCGGTACTGGAGGAAGATGGCGCGCGTGAACGTGTTCGTCCTCAGCATCGCGACCGCACCGAAGTCGCTGAGCACGTAGAGGGAGACGAGCAGACCACCCGCGGCGATCGACGGTCGGAGCTGTGGGAGCACCACGCGGACGAAGGTGACGAACGGTCCACGACCGAGCGTCCTCGACGCCTCCTCGAGTGACGGGTCGAGCCCACGGAGCGCACCGCGCACGGTGAGCAGGACGTAGGGGTAGGAGAAGAGCGTGAGCGCGACGGCTGCGCCGCGGAACCCGTAGGGCGACGGCGGGGTCCAGCCGGTCAGGTCGGCGACGAGTCCGCCCGGGCCGAGTGCGGACACGAGTGCGAACGCACCGACGTAGGTCGGGATGACGAGCGGGAGCGCGGCGGCGATCCCGAGCGTCCGCCGCGCCGGGAGGTCGGTGCGCTCCGTCAGCCATGCGACCGGGACCGCGATGAGGACGCTCGCCGTGGTGACGGCGAGCGCGAGACCGATCGAGCGTCGTGCGAGCTCGAGCGTGGAGGGATCGACGGCGATCGCGAGGATGCGCTCGGCAGGGAGCTGCCCGGCGACCATGACGAGGTACGCGACCGGCACCAGCATCGATGCGGCGACCAGCAGCGCCGGGAGCCGCACGGAGAGCGGCACTCCGAGGGCGCCCGCACCCGGTCGGACCACGCGCGAGCTGCCCGCGGAGCGCAGATGCGCCGCGGGCCCCTCGATCGTGGGTGTCGCCACCGTGTCCTCGCCCTCGGCGACCTCAGCTGTCGAAGGCGCCGACCTCCTGCAGGAGCGCGAGTGTGCCCTGCAGATCCTCGAGGCGGGACAGGTCGACGTCGGGGGCCCCGAGCGAGTCGAGGGTCGGGAGGAGCGTCGAGTCGACCCCGATGCGCAGCGGGAACTCCGCGGCGTCGACCCGGGACCCGAACGCGCGCTGGATGTCCTCGGAGAGCATGAAGCGGACGAACTCCGCCGCGGCGTTCGGACGCGCGCTCGAGCTCACGATGCCCGCTCCTGCGACGTTGACGATGCCACCGACGTCACCCGGCAGGTAGACGTTCACGGCCGGGAAGCCCGGGTCCTCGCTGGTGAAGCGCGGCAGGTAGTAGTTGTTGGTGAGTCCGATCAGGACCTCGCCGCGCCCGACGGCCTCGACGATGGTCGTGTTGTTCCGGTACGGCGTCGCTCCGTTCGCGATCATCCCCTCGAGCCAGCCGCGAGTGACGTCCTCGCCGTGGACGACCCGCATCGCGGTCACGAACGCCTGGAACGAACCGTTCTGCGGCGCCCACCCGACCAGCCCGGACCAGCGCGCGTCGGTGAGGCCGAACACGCTGTCGGGCAGCTCCGCCGGGTCGAGCCGATCGGTGTTGACGACGAGGTTGCGTGAGCGACCGGTGATGCCGGTCCAGCGGTCCTCACGCGACCGGTAGCGGGGGTCGACGAGCTCGACGACGTCCGAGGGCAGGATCGCGAGGCGACCTGCCGCCTCGAGCGCGCCGAGGGCGCCGGCGTCCTGACCGAAGTAGACGTCAGCCGGTGAGCGGTCCCCCTCCTCGAGGATCTGGATGGCGAGCTCGGCGGTGTCGCCGTAGCGCACCTCGACCGCGATCCCCGTCGCTGCCGTGAAGTCCTCGAGGTAGCCCCCGATGAGGTTCTCGTTGCGGCCGGAGTAGATGACGAGCGCACCGGGCGCATCCTCGGATGCGGGAGCAGCCGGGGTCTCCTCCGCCCCACCGCAGGCGGCGAGGACGAGCGCTGCGGTGGCGAGCACGGCCATGGACCGGACCGTCCGGGACGATGTTGACATCGGTTCGCCTCCTGAGGGTGTCGGACGAGGGGTCGTGAGCGCCTCTCACGAGGACCCCTCGTGACCGTGTTCACTAAGGTTACCCTTACCTCATAGGACTGGTCAAGGAGCCCTGTCGGGCACCGCAGCCGTCGTTAGGCTCATCGGACGCTCGAGAGGGAGGCTGCGCCGTGGTGAGCTCCGGTCCTCCCGCGTACGCCTGGGACTGGCTGGCGCGCCAGCGGATCGTCTGGCAGGAGTGCCGGCGGCGTCTCCTCGCGACGGACCCGGACGGATCGACCCGCCACTCGGCGACCGGGTCCGGCGGCGACGTCCCCGACTGGGCCGGAGACCACCCCGACCTCGTCCGGCCGACGTCTCCCGAGGCCGGTGAGCACGGTGCCTGCACACGCGACTACCGCACCCTCGACACCCGGGCGGAGGTCATCGGCGCGCTGCGCGCGGACTACCCGAACGATGGACGCGTCCGCGGGGTGGTCGACGCCGTCGTCGGCGAGGTCGCGTTCCTCGGGCGGCTCGACGTGACCCTCGCGGAGCTCGGGGTCCGGTCGGCACCGCGCGGGATGCGCTGGTGGTGGTCGCACCTCACCGGACGACCCGTGCCGGCCGCGCCATCCGAGTCACCATCGACGTCCGGACCTGCGGCGTCCGTCCCGCTCCAGCTCCGCCTCGTCGACGTGCTCGCCGGCTACGGCGACGCGACGGAGCTCTGAGGCGAACGGCCTATCCTCGGGTGACGTCGCTGGGGTGCTCCCGCCCCTTCGAGACCTCAGAGCGGACAGGGGTGCAGATGTCCGAGACACTCACGCGCGGGGCCCCGGGCGCACCGGGCCTGCCCATCGTCCGCGACGCCGTGCGTCGCGTGCTCACGCGCATGTTCGGGCCGCCGCCCTTCGACCCTCACCGCGATCCCGGCGATCCGGGCCTGACCGGCCCCCACTCCCCCTCGTGGCGCGTCATCGGTGAGCCCGCGGCGATCGCGGGCGGCATCCGTGGCCTGCTGACCCAGGTCAGTCATCCCCTCGCGATGGCCGGCGTGTTCGACCACTCGGCGTTCCGCGAGGACCCGCTCGGCCGCCTGCAGCGGACGTCCGCGTACGTCACGACCTCCGCCTTCGGATCGACCGCCGAGGCGATCGCGGTCGCGGGGCGCGTCCGTGCGGTGCACCCGCGGGTCGTCGGCACCGCGCCGGACGGCCGGCCCTACCGCGCGGACGACCCCCGGCTGCTCGTCTGGGTCTCGATCGCGCTGACCTCGAGCTTCCTCGCCACCCACCGTCTCTGGGCACCCGACGTCCTCACGCCGGAGGAGGAGGACCGTTTCGTCGCGGAGCAGTCGCGCATCGGTGCGCTGCTCGACCCTGAGGTCGACCTGCGGATGCTGCGAGACCCCGAGGTGCGCGACGCGTTCCGTGCGGGCGAGCTCGACGGCGAGCTCGGCCTCATCGGCCCCGACCTCCTGCCGCTCACCGTCACCGAGCTCGACGCGGTGCTCGCGAGCTTCAACGACGAGATCGGCATCAACTACCAGGGACGGGAGGCGCTCGCATTCCTCCGGTGGCCGCCGATCCCCGTCGTCGCACGCGGTGGGTACCAGTCGCTGCTGCTCGGTGCAATCGGTTCGCTCTCCCCCGAGCTCCGCCATGCGCTCGAGTTCGACGCCACCGCGCGCGTCGCACCGGCGATGCGCGCGCAGGCAGGCATGACGCTCCGGGTGATGCGGCTCACCACTGGGACGTCGCCGTCGATGCGTGCCGCGCACGAGCGGACGAGCCGCGCACCTGCGGACCGAGCGGCGTGACCCGACCGACCGACGCGCCGGGGCGCACGTACCTGATCGACGGTCCGGTCGGGGTCGCGGACGGCTGGTGGGTCGTCGAGGACGGCCACGACCCGAGCCGCGTCGTCGCCCTCGCGTCCGCGCACCTGACGGGGAACGGATCGCTCGCCTACCGGGGCACCTGCGCCGGCTGGGAAGCGGATGCGACCGTGGGCTGCGTCGTGCACGACACGTGGGACACGGCACCGGGTAGCGCCTGGACGGAGCTCTGCACGGTCCCGGACGCGCTCTGGGCGCGCTGGAAGCTGGCCGACGGAACCCCGCTGCTCCTCGCGCACGACCAGCCGCAGCCGGAGCACGCGGCGTTCACGCGCGACCTCGACGTGCGGCGCGTCGAGCAGCACCACCGGCTGCTGCTCGATCGGGCGGCCGGGACCGTCGCCATGCACGAGCGTCGGTTCGCCTCGCTCGCCGACCGCCATCTCGTCGTTCAGCGTCAGACGGTGACCGCCGCGCCGGGGACCACACTCACGTTCGAGGCAGCCGTCGTCGGCGAGGTGTGGAGCCTCAACGGCGAGCATCTGCACGGCCACCTCGCGGAGGACGTCGACGGCACGCTCGTCGTCACCGCGACCACCGGCGAGCGCGGCCTGCCGATCGCGGTGGCACAGAGCGTCGCGGTCGGCGGCGCCCCTACGGGGACGCAGGACTGGACCGTCGACCTCTCCGACCCGCTGCGACCGCGACGGAGCCTGGAGATCGTCGTGGACGACACGGGGGTGGTCGAGGTCGTGCAGTGCATGGCCGTCGTGACGGGCCACGACCTCGTCGCGCCCGACGCGCGACCGGCGCTCGACCGCCCGCGGACGCACGCGAGCAGCGAGCAGGTACGCGCCGCGGCCATCGAACATGCGGTGCGGGCCCGGACGGCCGGTCACGACGCGCTGCTCGCAGAGCACACCGCGGCATGGGACGCGCTCTGGGCGGACCTCGACGTGCGGATCGACGGGGACGTCGTCTCCCGCGTGGTGCTGCGCTTCAACCTCGCGCAGGCCGTGATGGCCACCCCGATGCACGCGGCGCACCTGCCGCTCGGAGCGCGCGGTCTGTCGACGCAGGCCTACCAGGGCGCGGCCTTCTGGGACCAGGAGATGTACAACCTTCCGATGTGGGTGCACACGCGACCCGACGTCGCACGCTCGCTGCTCTCCTACCGACACCACACGCTCGACGGGTCACGGCGCAAGGCGGCGCGGCTGGGGTACGCCGGCGCGTTCCTCGCATGGGTCTCCGGGGAGACCGGCGACGAGCTCTGCCCCGACTTCTTCTTCATCGACGTCCACACCGGGCGACCGACCCGCCAACACTTCAACGACTGGCAGATGCACGTCGCGCCCGACCTCGTCGTCGCGATCGACCGCTACGTGCGCGCCACGGGCGACCGCGCGTTCCTCCACGGACCGGGTGCGGAGATCGTGTTCGAGGTGGCGCGCTTCCTCGTGTCGTTCGTGCACCTCCGGCCGGCGGACGGCCGCTTCCATCTGCTGCGGCTGCTCGGTCCCGACGAGTACCACGAGAACGTCGACGACAACCCCTACAGCATCGAGCAGTCCCGCCTGGCGCTCGCGATCGCCTGCGACCTGCACGACGAGCTGCGCTCCACCGATGCCGGTCGGCTGGCGGAGCTGTCGGGGGCCGTCGGGCTCCGGGAGGACGAGCGCGACGCGTGGGAGCGCATCCGCGACGACCTCGTCGAGATCCTGCCCGATCCGGACACGCACGTGATCGAGCAGTTCGTCGGCTACCACGACCTCGAGGACGTCCGTCCCGACGAGGTCGCGCGACGCCTGCTCGACCCGAGCGAGTACTGGGGCTGGCCCGCAGGGGTCGCTGTGCACACGCAGGTGATCAAGCAGGCGGACGTCGTGCAGCTGATGATGGACCATCCCGACCGCTACCCCGACGACGTCGTCGCCGCGAACCTCGACCACTACCTGCCGCGCACACAGCACGGGTCGTCGCTCTCCCGTCCTGCGCACGCGCTCGTCGCCGCGCGGCTCGATCGGACCCGGCTCGCCGAGGAGCTGTTCCTGCGCGGGGCGCTCGTCGACCTCCTCGCCGACGCGAAGCAGGTGTCGGGTGGGACCTTCATCGGCGGCATCCACACGGCTGCCGCGGGTGCGAGCTGGCAGGTCGCCGTGCTCGGCTTCGGTGGGGTGCACGTGCACGCCGACCACGTCGAGGTGCTGCCACGGCTGCCTGAGCGCTGGGACGGCCTCGCGTTCCGCATCCGTGCGCACGGCGGGGCGCTCAGCGTCGGGATCGACCACGAGCGTGTGACGGTCCATGCGGACCCCGAGAACCCTGCGCCCATCGTCGTCCGGTTGCCCGATGGGTCCCAGACGGCCGCGCCCGGCGCGACGCTCGTCGCTCCCCTCACGCCGCCCGACGGTCGCGGCTGAGCCGGACCGGAGCACCGCTGGCCGTGTGGCAGACTCCACGCCTCCTCGACCAGGAGGACGCATGCCGTCCGAGACCGTCCCTGCCGCGCTCATCCTCGACCTCGACGGGGTCGTGACGGAGACGGACGCGCAGCATGAGACCGCGTGGCGCGTGATGCTCGAGGAGCACGGCCTGCCGTTCCTGTCCTCTGCCTACGAGCGGACCCGCGGGCGGAGCCGAGCCGACTCGCTGCGCGAGCTGCTCGGCGAGCATGAGGTCGACGACGCGACGTTCGAGGCGATGCTCGCCGAGAAGAACGCACGCTACGTCGAGGCGCTCGAGGACCTCTCGCTGCGCGACGTCCTCCCGGGCGTCATCGACCTGCTGCTCGCGGCGGAGGCCCGCGGCTGGAAGGTCGCGATCGGATCGTCGTCGCGCAACGCTCCGCTCGTGCTCGACCGCATCGGGGTGACCGACCTCTTCGACGCGGTCGCCGACGGATCCTCGGGCGCGCCCAAGCCTGCACCCGACATCTTCCTCGCCGCCGCGGCGATGCTCGGTGTCGAGCCTGCGGCCTGCGTCGTCGTCGAGGACGCGGGCTCGGGGGTGGACGCGGGCATCGCCGCCGGGATGCGCGTGATCGGCGTCGGGCCCGCGGACCGGGTCGGGCATGCGCACGTGCGCGTCGACTCGACGCGGGAGCTCGTGCTCGACGAGCTCGAGCCGGCGCTGCTCGCCACCGCCCCCGGCCCGGCATGACGAGCTCCGGTCGGGTCGGGATGGTCGGTGCGGGTCAGCTCGCGCGCATGACGCAGCGAGCGGCCATCGACCTCGGCGTCCACCTCACCGTCCTCGCGACCCGCGACGACGAGCCGGCGGTGGTGGCCGGAGCGGCCCACCGCATCGGCGGGGCGGACGACCCGGCTGCGCTGCGTCGCCTGGCGGAGCTCGTCAACGTCGTGACGCTCGACCATGAGCTCGTCGACGCCGCGACGCTCGCGGCGATCGAGGCGAACGGTGTGCCGGTCCGACCGTCGGCGCGGGCGCTCCGCGTCGCGCAGGACAAGCTCGTCGCGCGCGAGACGTTCGCGGCGCTCGGGCTCCCTGGACCCGACCACGTCGTCGCCGGCGACGAGGCCGGCGTGGAGGAGCTCGCTGCGACGCACGGCTGGCCGCTCGTCGCGAAGTCGCGCACCGGTGGCTACGACGGCAGAGGCGTCGAGGTCGTCGCGGACCGCGCCGCGCTCGACGCGGTGCTCGCGCGCGGTGGCGAATGGATCGTCGAGCAGCGGGTCCCGATCGCGCGCGAGGTCGCTGCGCTCGTCGCCCGCCGCCCCGGTGGGGAGACGGTCGTCTACCCGCTCGTCGAGACCGTCCAGCGCGACGGCATCTGCCACGAGCTGATCATGCCCGCGCGCGTCGACGCGGCCGTCGCCGAGCGGGCGGTCGACATCGCGCGGCGCATCGCCGAGGGCATCGATGCGGTCGGGATCCTCGCCGTCGAGCAGTTCGTCACCCCCGACGGCGAGGTGCTCGTGAACGAGATCGCGGTCCGGCCCCACAACTCCGGGCACGCCACCATCGAGGGCTGCGCGACGTCACAGTTCACCAACCACCTGCGCGCCGTCCTCGACTGGCCACTGGGCACGACGGACCTGCAGGCCGGCGTCGCGGTCACCGTGAACGTGCTCGGGGTCGACGGGTCCGACGTCGCGGCCCGCGTCCCCGAGGCGCTCGCCGTCGAGGGGGCACGGGTGCACCTCTACGGCAAGGAGTCCCGTCCCGGGCGTAAGATCGGCCACGTGACCGTGCTCGGCGAGGACGCGGAGGCGGCGCTCGCCGCGGCACGTCGGGCGGCAGCGGTGCTGCTCGGGACCGCCTGACACGGCAGCGGAGGGGGACGCACATGGACGCACGTGTCGGCATCGTGATGGGCAGCGACTCGGACCTCGCGGTGATGCGCGCGGCGGCCGACGTCTGCGAGGAGTTCGGCATCCCGCATGAGGTGCGGGTCGTCTCCGCGCACCGCGACGCCGAGGCGATGCTCGCCTACGGCCGCGACGCCGCGGCGCGCGGCCTCGAGGTGATCGTCGCGGGCGCGGGCGGGGCGGCCCACCTCCCCGGGATGCTCGCCTCCGTCACGTCGCTGCCGGTCATCGGCGTCCCGGTCCCGTCGGGTCGTCTCGACGGCCTCGACGCGCTGCTCTCGATCGTGCAGATGCCCGCGGGGGTGCCTGTCGCGACCGTCGGCATCGGCACGGCGCACAACGCCGGCCTGCTCGCGGTGAGGATCCTCGCGCGCGGCGACGAGGACCTGACCGCAGCGCTCGATCGTCACCGGGCGGCGCTCACCGAGCTCTCCCGCGCGAAGGACGCCGGCCTGCAGCGCTGAGCGGCCCACACCGAGGGACCTCCGGAGGAGGTGCACCGTTCTCCAGTCGTATGTATGCTGCATGCATAGACATGGCCGCCGTCGACCCGGAGCGCACGTTGCCGACCGACACACGCCCCAGCGGGCGTCGACAGCTCGCTGGGCTCGACGCTGCGCTGCTCGAGGTCCGTCGGGTGGTGAACCGCCCCGGGTACCGGCGACGGCTGCTGGGCCCGCTCGGCACGCGTGTCGAGCTCTCCACGGTCCGCGTCCTGCACGCGGTCGATCAGGCCGAGCGGCCACCGAGCATCGGTGCGGTCGCGTCGACGCTCGCGATCGACCCGTCGACGGCCTCGCGTCTCGTCGACCAGCGCGTCAACGATGGCCTGCTCGAGCGCTCCCCCGACCCTGCGGACGGTCGGCGCGTCGTGCTCCGGCTCACCGAGGCCGGGCGCGAGCTGCTCGCCGAGCTGGCGGGATCACGACAGGCGATGCTCGCGGAGGTGACGCGCGGCTGGAGCGGATCCGACCGGCGTGAGCTCGAGCGGCTGCTGCTGCGCCTCATCGACGGGTTCCACGCGATAGAGGCGGACGGTCGTGACTGAGCCTGAGCACGCCCCCGCGGGCATGGAGGCGCGCCGCGTCCCGCAGCTGCTGCGCGACCGGGTGTTCGGTCCGTTCTTCATGGGGCAGATCGTCGCGACCATGGCGGTCTGGATCCACAACGTCGCCGCCGCGATCGTCGTCTGGGAGCTGACGCGGTCGACGTCGCTCGTCGCCGCCATCACCGTCGGCCAGTTCGCCCCGCAGATCGTCCTCACGCCCTGGGCCGGTGCCCGCGCCGACCGGTCCGACCGGCGCCGCCAGCTCGTCGCCGGGACGCTGACCGCCGCGTCGGGGACCGGGCTGCTCGCGATCTGGTCGATCGGTCCCGGACTGTCGGGCACGACCGGCGCGTACGCCGTCATCCTTGCCGCGACGCTCGTCGGTGTCGGCTTCGCCATCGGTGGCCCGGCCGCACAGGCGCTGCTGCCCTCCCTCGTGCGACGTTCGGAACTCGCGACGGTCATCGCGATCTCGTCGGTCCCGATGACCGTCGCCCGAGCCCTCGGCCCCGCGGTCGGCGCGCTCCTGATCACAACGGCCGGCCCGACCGTCACCTTCAGCGTCGTGACCGTGCTGCAGACCACCTACGGCGCGATGATGTTCCGCCGGGAGCGCGCACCCTCCAACGGCTCGCGACGTGACACCCGGATCCTCGCCGCGGTCTCCTACCTCGGGCGCGACCGTTCCGTGGCGTGGCTCCTCGTCGGGGTCACCGTCGTCGGGCTCGGGGTCGACCCGGTCATCACCCTCGCGCCGGCGTTCGCCGACGGGCTCGGAGGGGGCGGCGACGTCGTCGGCCTGATCGCCTCGAGCTTCGGCGTCGGCGCCATCCTCGGCTTCGTCGTGCAGCCGGGACTGCGTCGTCGCATCGGGATCGAGCGGTCCGGAACGATCGGCCTCGTCGTCCTCGGGGTCGGTCTCGCCCCGCTCGCGCTCGCGACGACGACCGCGCTCGCGACGCTCACGATGCTCGTCGCGGGCGCCGGTATGACGCTGTCGCTGACCGCGTTCACGACCGGCATCCAGCAGCGCGTCCCCGACGCCCTGCGTGGACGCATCATGGCCCTCTGGTCGATCGCGTTCCTCGGATCGCGCCCGGTCGCTGCAGCCCTCTCCGGCCTGCTCGCGGACGCCTTCGACGAGCGCGTGGCTCTGGGAGCGGCGGTCGCGACGATCATGGTCGGAGCGGTGGCCAGCCGGCCGGTCCTGACGCGGCCGTCCGCGCCACGGCCCGGGTCCGGATCGACCGAGCGCTTCGCCGGACCTCGCGACGCCTGAGCACGACCGTCGGTGCGTGCAGGGCGCTGCGGTCAGACCGTCCCGTCCGTGCCGTAGGGGCGCAGCGCCCTCGGCCTCCCGAGGACCTCTGCGACGACGACCCCGACGCGGAGCGCCTCGGGCGACGCGAGAGCTCGGCGCACCGAGGAGCGGGTGGCGCCGGTCGCCGCGCGTGGCGAGTAGGCACTCGAGGTCGACCGTCGGGGCGTCGCGGACCGGGGCGTCGGGGGCTCCGGTGACCCCTCAGCGCCTCCGGCGTCGAACGCAGCCGCGGTGACCCGCTGCCGCTGCCCGTCCGGGGCCTCGCGTCCACCGCGCCCTCGCGTGCCGGCAGGGACGCTCCTTCCCTGTGCGGGAGCTGGAGCTCCGACCGGCGGCGCGACGGACCTCGGCGGTCCGGACGGCGGCGGAGGTTCGAC
>LFIK01004899.1_pt1 | contig 10784 bp, 14 predicted proteins | sample 643401 | NCBI WGS metagenome assembly LFIK01 (sample SAMN03777447, study PRJNA286221) | soda lake metagenome | biome: soda lake; feature: Kulunda steppe; material: water; isolation source: sample T5-Br brine of Lake Tanatar-5 | place: Russia: Kulunda steppe | collected 2010-07
GGGACGGTCGGCAGGGGGCATGGGGCTGGGGGTGGCGCCGGGCGGCGGGGGAGGAGGGGCGCGGTTGCCACGGCCCATGCCGCGGCCGCCACGGCCGCCGCGGTTGCCGCCGGCGAAGCCCGCGGGCGGGGGACCAAAGAAGTCCATGGGGCCGGCGGGGCCCATGGGGCCCATGCCGCGGCCACCGCGGCCGCCGCGGCCGCCAGGCATGCGGGGGGGCATGCCGAAGGGGCCGGGGAAGCCGTAGGGGCCCATGGGGCCCATGCCGCGGCCGCCCATGGGACCCATGGGGCCGGCCGGGAAAGCGCCGTAGGGGCCCATGGGGCCGCCAAAGCCGGGCGCCATGCCGGCGCTGGCTGCGCGCGCCACCATCTGGTTGCGCTGCGCTGCCTGCTGCTCCAGCTGCGCCTTGCGCACCTCCTTGCGCAGCGCCAGCGCCACATACAGCGGCTTGCCGCCAATCATGGCGCGGTTCATGCTGGTCACGGCGCGCGTGGCCTCGTCGGGCGAGGAGTAGCACACAAACCCAAAGCCGCGGCTTTTCTTGCTGTTCTCTTCGCGCATGACCTGTGCGTGAGGGAAAGCGGGAGCACATGGCAGCACCTGTCAGCTTGCTTGCACGCAGTGTGCCTCACCCCACCCCAAGAGTAGACGGACAGCTGCAGTGGAGCGCAAAGCCAGCACACGCTTAGTGCAACACCCTCTTGGCTTCAGGCACGTGGCCAAGGTCTGCGGGTTTCTGCTGCCCAGGCAATGCACTCGCACGTCTCTAAACCACATCGCCCCATGTGGACGCGCGCGGTCAGCTGCACGCTTTTCACTGGCCTACACGCACCCTGGCAGAGGTGATGGTGCCAAAGGGGGCGAACTCAGCGCGCAGCTTGTCATCGTCCACCTCGTCAGCCAGGTTCTTGATGTACAGGTTCATGCCCTGGAACTTAGCATTTCGCTCCTGGCGGACCTGCGCATGCGTGGGCGACAAGTAGAGCAGCAACCACAGCCAAGTTGGAACTCTGCATTGCGCCCCTGGCGGACCTGCGCATGCGCGGGCAACAAGTACAGCAGCAACCACAGCTAAGAGCACAAAACCACCCAAGGTCCCCTCAGGCACCCCTCTCCCCTGGAGTGCCCCATCACAGCTCCCGTGCTCCCCATGCACACCAGCAGCTGCACAAGGCAGCCTGCCTCGCATGCCTCCCTACCTCCTCCCGAGGGTTGAATGCAAGCGAGCGAGTGCACTGCCGCTGCTCCTGTGCGGGCTTGCACACAGGGCAACGCGGGGACACAGGCCTGCCCTGGCCTCGTGGCATTGCAGCTCTCGCTGACAAAGACCAGGTTAGCACCTGGCGTCAAACAGCAACAGAGAGCAGCAGCAGCAGCAGCACCCCAGCAGTCCACCCACCTCCTCAAACTTGGCCTTGAGCCGGGCTGTGCGCTCCTGCTTCTTCTGGGCGCGGGCCACGTACAGCTTCTTGTCCTTGGCTGCGATGTCCTCCTTATTGGGCAGGTCCTCCACAGCCTTTTTGGCGGACTCGGGGTCCTCAAAGTTGACAAACGCAAAGCCCTTGCTGGCAGATGCAGGGTCCTCATTGTTCTCCTAAAAGGGCCGGGCCAGAGCAGGGAGCGGGCAAGCTCTGAGCAGCGGCTGTGCTGTGCATGCTTGGGTGAGGGCACCTGGCGCAGATGGTCGTCACGGAGCTTGCAGCAGAGGGGCCCACGCAGCATCAAGGCAACAGCTCCATGCATAAGCTGGAGCTGACTGCATCTACACCAAGGCTGACACAGCACAACAGCAAGAGCAGCGGCCATGGATGCACAGCGCAGTAGCCACCACTGCTCTGGGCTCATGGCTTTTTTCTAGATATGATTCACAGGCCACATCCACATACACGTACCCGCATGACCTTGCAGCTGGTGACCTTGCCGTACTCCTCCACGACCTTCTGCAGCTTCTCATCCGTGACATCCAGCGCAATGTTCTTCAGGTAGACATTGGTGAACTTCTCCTGGCCCTTGGGGCGCTCGTCCCGGCTCTTGAAGGGGCACACTGTGACGATGCGGTCCTCGATCATCATGCCGTTCACCTGAAGCATACAGACGTGGGGAGGCAAAGCAGAGCGTCATGTCATGCAAGCCTTTCCAGCTACTTGGAAGGGTGAGAGCGTCATCAAGCCAGCCATGGCAGACTCATCAGGATGTACAACTCTGCTATGTTCCAGAGAGGTACCGCCAGAAGCTGATGCTGATCATAGATGCCTTGCCAGGGTCTTGTCAGTGAAGATCAGGCTGCTTTCCAGCTGGGCAACGGGTCACTGACAAGAGCAGTTCATTCGGGCTGGACACGCAGCGACAGGGCCTGCACGGGCTTGCTGCATGCAAGGCCAAGCCCTTCAATGGAAGGCCTTGCCTTGGAAACCCTGCATGTGTACTTTGCCAGAGGGGGTTATCTGGTACTTTGCCAGAGGTACTTTGCCAGAGGTACTTTACACATGCTTTGCATATAGCCACGCGCATGTATGCATGCAAGCTCAGGCCGCAAGCAGCACTCGCAAATGAGGGCTTGGGGACGTGCTCAGAGGGACCCAGGGGCAGCACTATGCAGAAAATTCCCTGCCTCAAATTTGCCATTCAAGTGCTCTGCAGCTGCATGGAAGAATCACCAGTCCAAGCCACCAGCATGGCATCCCACCTTCTCGATGGCGGTCCGTGCAGACTCGTCGCTCTCAAAGTGGATGAAACCGTAGCCCCTGGACGCGCCGTTGGCGTCGGTGGCCACTTTGCAAGACAGGATGCGCCCGAAGGTGCTGAACGTGTCGTGCAGCGACTTGTTGTCGATGGAGGGGTGCAGGTTCTGCGAGGGGAAGGCACAGCGGCACGGGAGGTGATGAGGGAAGGCATGTGAGCGTGGATGAGGCAGGCGGAGTGGGGGGAAGGCCTCAAGTCAACCCTTGCCCTGTTGATTTTTGGGCGGATGCCGCCCGCCCTTCCCGTCCCACCCACCTTGATGAAAATGTTGCCCACGCCGGACTTGCGGAAAGAGGGGTCCTTCGCGCTGTACATAATGCGGATGGGCTTGCCGTTCATGACATGGTAGTTGAGCACCTCCCTGGCGCGCTCGGCTGCAGGCAGGGTGAGGAGGAGCAAGGAGGAGGGGGGTCAGGATGATGGGGAGGCGGTGTCCCAGGGCCTCCCCAACCCTTAACGCTGTAGTCTTGTCTAGGAGGCTCTGTCAATGTGTTCTCCTGCCCAGCAGCCTCAAGGGCATCCATGCATGGCAGGGGCAGCCACCCGCTGAACTGCCCGCAGGGGCACAGGGAGGGTGTGCCTGCCCACCTGCGCTGGAGTCCAGCGCCTCGTTGTAGTTCACGTACGCGTAGCCCAAAGAGCGACGGGTCACAGCATCGCGGCAAACGCGAATGGTGGTGACGGGTCCGATCTGCGATGGGAAGTGGCGGGTGGCAGGCGGGTGGGCCAGGCATGCAAACACATTCCACCCGCTTCTCAGCAGCCCCCGCCCCCCAACTGCCCAACCCGTTGCTCTGCCCGAGTCACAAAAAAGTTGACACATTCATACAGCTTGTACGAGTAGCTGCTGCACGCCTCGACCGACGCCTCGCACCTGGCTGAATAGCTCATAGAGCTGGGCGTCCGTGACATCACGGTCCAGGTCGCCCACGTACAGCGAAGAGGACTGGGCGGGCATGCCAGAGGGTGCGACCGCGGGTGCGGTCGCGGGAGGAGCAGTCTCGGTAGCGGTCGCCATGCTGCGCCTGACTGCTGCTGCTGCTGGTGCTGGTGCACAACCAAAAAAGGCTGCTGCTGTCCCTTCTTTCCCGCCGCCGCTGCTCCTGCTCACAAGCTCCTGCTCCTACTGGGGAAGGGGCTGTCGATGCCTGTCCTAACTATCACAGTGCCCTGTTCTTTTTTTCGCCCTGGGTGTTGCACCAGGGGTTTTCTGCCTGGCTAGGGGCTGTCCCGCTAGCTGAAGGCTTTTTTTTATAAAAATGTGGGTTTTGGGGTGTGTAAACACGAAAAAGTTTGAAAAGGGCGAGGTGTGTCCCACGCCCAGAATTATGTAACGAACACCCCACCTTTGCACATGCAGATCAAACATGCACAATATTGCTCACGCAGAATTCGATTGATTTACAAAAAAGGTTCATAAACACTCTGTTGCTTTCATTCTATCAAGCTGGCATCTCTAAGCACAGCAGCAGCTGCTGCCTTTAGTCAGTAAGCACGTGCTTGGGTTTGCTGCTCAGAAAATGGAGGGCGTGGAGGAAGAGGATGATTTGCGGATAGGTGATGCATGATACAAGCGAGCATAGGCGGCATGGGACCAGGCTAGCGCTACGTGGATCCCTGCCCAGCTATCCCGGCTTGGACCCTGATGTGCACATGGCTTTTTTTGTTGCGTGTGCTGTAGAGGATGTGCCGGAGGAGGACTTGTTTGGCAGGAACCGATACCTGGCCAGGTGCCAAGAGCTGCGCATTAGCCCTGTGTCACAGGTAGGTGGAAGCTGTGCATGCTTGATGGTTTGCTGTCCAGTTCGCAAATACATTTGCATTGGAGACAGCACGCACATGTACTTGCATTGGAAATGAAGATGATGGACAGGTACATTCTAGCAGAGCACGGGAGCTTGCAATCTGGATCAATCTCATTCCTTTGGGCTCATGTTTGCAGGTACTCAAATTCTTGGAGTCCCAAGAAATGCACATCACTCATTATGGTCTGGGATTGAAAGGCACACAAGCGCTACTGAGTGCCTTGGAGGTGTGTATTATATCTGGTACTACTACAGTGTGTGCACTTGATTGAAAGGCACGCAGCAATGGTGACAATGGTGTCCTTGCTCCTGTGCCCCGCCTGTTGCCTGCCAGCAGTGCTGAACCAGGTCCAGAAAATACGTTTCTCACACACCACGCACAGTCACCTCATCATACTGCTGGAATTCTGCTGTGTCTGATCAATTAAAAGCAGCCAGCATTTTTAGAAGCCAGGAACAACAGGAAAAATCCATACATCGCCTGGGCTTGAATGGCAGGGCTTCTGTGGCAGCTGCTGCCTTGGGCTACATTTCACTCTAGACAGAGCACCGGCGCTTGGCATGTGATTACTACTTGCTGCCTACAGCTTAACAAGACCATCACCATTTTAAGGCTCACATACAATAACATTCCTGATGAGGGCATTTGTGCCCTGGCGGAGGCCTTGAACAACAGAGAAGACAATGTCATCACAGAGATAGACATCAGCGGAAACAAGCTGCAGGCCAGGGGGGCAAGAGCGTTGTCCCATTTACTAGAAAAGCGTGGATGCATCCTGAAGTCGGTGGGTGTGGTCAAAGGAAGCATGGAGGATGGATGTTTGCCTGCAAGTAAGCTTGTGATGCTTTCAAGCAATCAATCTAGCACAAGCTAAACATGGGCACAAATTAGCGCAGAATAGAGCTAGGTGTTCAAAATATTGTGTTCTAAGCGTGCGGTGTATGCTGCTTGCTGCCTTTATAGAGAACAAACCAGAGGACATACAAGCAAATACCTTCAACTGCTTTGACTTGTTTGCACCTGCAGTTAAATCTCAGCCACATGCACCTCTGTGACAAGGATGCAACGCCAGTTCTCCTTTCGTTGGAGAATAATCAGAGTCTCAAGGTGCGCATGCATCACAAGAATGTAATATGGTGGGGCTTGTTGGTATTTTGCACACAGGTCGTGCACATGTCCTCTCCCTATTATTGCAGTAAAAGCTTATGTGCACTGTTTGCTTGTGTGCACTGTTTGCGCCACAGTTTATTGGATTGCTGAATCATTAGGCTTTGTCCGCCGACAGTGATGCGCAATTAAGAGTCTTGAAGCAGCTCACATGCTCTTGATGATGTGTGCTGAAGCAGATCTGGTATTCATCTATCATATGTGTGCCACCTGCAGAGCTTGGACCTCTCTAACAACGACCTTGGAGACAAGTCTGCCCTTGGGCTAGCCAGCATCATGGGCGTAAGTGCTAGTCAGATGTCTTGTAGAATTGTAGCCTGCATTTGTCCCTGAGTGGAAAGCTTTATAAAGAGGAGGAGGGGGTTGTATGAGGCTAACATGCTAGCATGCTCTGCTGCCCAAGGCTCCGCGGCAGCTCTACTGGAACATTGGCTAGCATACACCCAATCCCTGTAGCAACCCCTGCTAGCTCATATAATGAAATAACAGCTTGTCCCATGGGACAGAAGACTGGATCATGCATTATATCAGTCATCATGCATTATTTCAGTCAGAAAATTGTGTTCACATTGCATGTTAGCCAAAAGCTTCTGACATTGTGTTAGGCTTGCAACCCTGGTATGATGCGCACAGTATTGCTGTCGCCTGGCTCTGGTAAAGAAGTTGTTCGCTGATGTTTGGAGCAAGGACCCTTCACACAAAGTTGAATGCACTCTCCTAGCCTACACCCTCTTGGCGTTTTACTGACTTTACACACACGTGAGCACTGGAAAGCGTTCTCAGCTGGACTTTTTTTTATGAGCACGTCTGTGCTGGCTTGACTTATTCCAGACCAACAACTGCCTTCAAGAGCTCGTTTTGAGTTGGAACAAAGTGAGGCCTAAAGGCGTCGTTGCTTTCGCCGAGAGTCTAAAGCCAAACATGGCTCTCCAGGTGGGCTGTGTCCAATGTTTAGGTGGGACCCAATTACAATTATGCGTTCTTTTAAGCTGTCAAGCGCATGGCTCTAGGCATGCAGATGTGGCCCAGTGCATGTGACCCCAGGGATCTTATTCATGAGGCTGGCAGCAACTGCTCACAGGCTTCAGGGCACCATTTGCATGCTTTGGCTTGCATTCATTTTTTGCCAACACCAGGACGGAGGGTCTCCCATGATGGATGCACCTCTTCGTCCCCGCAGCTTGCTGACACTGCTCGAGTGAGATCAGCGTATTCACCGTTATTGACAACGTTCCCTCAATAAGGTTGGGCATGCAACTCGCCGAGATTCGACAAGTCTTGCTAACAATGAGTCCAAGCGAGACTCTTTGGGGGAATGACCTAATAGGGTCACTAAGCGGGTTTGGGCATAACTTTGCAGCGCCTGCACCATTTGCCAATCTAATCACACCATTGGATGGATAATTGTTTTAAATGTAATTGTAAAAAATGGCACAAGGGTTGGGCGGCAAAAGCTGGAAAACCAATCGTCAGGTTCCTGAAAACGGACACTATCTTCTCCACACTGAACCAAACCGGAACCTTGATCCACCAACTTATCCCCAATTCTACCTTGCAAAACATATGGGAGGCTTCAAAAAGTTTGGCCCTTCCTGTTGGGGCTTAAAAAAACTCTGCATCAGGTTCTTATACTGGCAACCGCTTGACGCTCAGACCACTGATTTACCTCTTGCTCTTTTTTATACACCTGCTTTTACCCACAATTCTCAGTCTGGGTTCAACACGAATCTGTTCAGTGGCTGCAAAGATATTGCATTTTCTGCGTTGGCATCTACACCCCATCACAACAGAGTCACCCACGGAACACACCTCCTGGACCCCCTACCCCAATTCTGACTTTGCGGCGTGAATCCATCATTTAAGAGAAGCTCAAGTTCAGGAGAGCGGAGGGAATGAAGCAAGTTTGGGACAGTGTCAATTCCTGCCAAATCGGTGAAAATGGTGCGAAAACCGCCAACGCCGCACACACCCCCCAACCTCTTGTTTTTTTCATGTACCCTAACTACTTGCATTACTTGAACATCTCATGCATGGTTGGGGCAGGCAATGAGGCATCTTAGATAGCTGGAAACCCAAGTGACCCTTATTTGCCCAGGTAAGGGGGGCTTCAGCTGGGGACGACCTGTGAAAAGCAGGAGGTATTCTATGATAATCTCCCATGTGGGCCCTCCCCATCTACAACGAGTCTCGCCGAGTCTTAGCAAGTCTCTTGGGCAGACTGTACTACCCTCTTTACCCATCCTTGATCCTCAGACACGGACTTGTTGTGCTCAATGTGCATGTACCCTGGAATGTGGCCATCCAATGCAGGTCTTGGGGCTAGCTTGGTGTGGCGTCCAAGACTCAGGGGCTGTCGCTATTGGTACCATGCTCAAGTCAAATAATGTGAGCAGCACAACAAAAAATTGTTTCTGGACTCCCTCTCCTACTTGCTGACTAGATGCTATGTGCTTTACATCCATTGTAAGCAGCGGTCCCCTAGCTTAGTATGCAAAGCTGACTTGCAGATTCTGTCCTGTCAATGGAGGCACGAATGCTCAACCATTGGCCGTTTGCAGCATGTCACATGCTTTGCAGCCAAACCAATTCTTTTTTAGCATGGTCCCCTGCCACCAAGCTCGAAGAAGTGGAAAGGAGCCTTCTTTGCTGAAGCCGAAGTGGGCAGCAGTCTCAGATATAATGACAAGGACACTTGGGACATTCCTGCACTGTCCCCTTGCTTGTATTGGATTGGCAGAGGCGCGTGAGAGGACAGCTGCTAAGGTTTAGAGCATGGTACCACACCACTGATACTTGCTGCTGTTGCAGGGCCTTGTGGACATTGATCTGAGTGGCAATGGCATAACCAGCGAAGGGGCCATTATGCTTGCCCAAGGGATAGCTGCATCGCAATCCCTGGCTGCCGTCCTGCTTGACAACAATGACATCAGGTACTTGAGCCCCTTGGATTATGAATCCGAGTCCTGTACCTGTTGTTGGTGTCGCTGTGTCATTGTGTGACACCTGCACAGAGGAAGGGAGGGCCACAACTTCAGACAGGCAGACTCCAGCATCTGGTGCTCAGGATGACAGCCATATGTGACATGCTAACAATATCATGTCAATTATGGTATGTCCTGCACAAGAGAGGCAGCTCATGGCGGTTTTCTCTATTGTGTGCCATACCCATGATAACGCAGCTTTAAATGCAAGGCTTTGACGCTCTCCCAGCCCGATGAGCAGATGGGTACGAGGCCTTGGCATTGAAAAGCCCTTCCCAGTAGACTTTGAAGATGGGCTTTGTTTTGCCCGGGTCCATCTTTGCCAACAAGTCTTGCGCTAAATAACTGTGATGTGCCGTCTGGGCAGCTCGCTTTACATATAGACTCGGTGGCATGCTTGAGCCACGGGCCCTGCTCTCTAACCAGAGTCATCGCTGCGTCGCTGTGGCCATCTCAATTCAGATGGCGTGTTTGTACTAACAAGAACAGGCGCGCCAAGCGTGCTATGCACGTTTGCTTGCTTAGCTCTACCGTATATTATGCCCATATTCCAAGCGCTGCCACATCACAAGCAGTTACAGTCATGGTGCTTGAGCTGCACGGTGTAGAACTGCACGCACAAAATCCAGCATGCGTATCTCTGGTCCGGCCTTTGCCTGTGCACGCTTGCTTGTTTGGCCTTGCAATCTTAGTGCCTGTCAAAGCTTCACAAAGCGTTGATGTTTGGCAGGCTGCGACCAGCAGCTTGCCAGTACGTCGAAGCAGCGTTTCTGCCTGTTCCCCAGCCACTCGATTGCTATGGGTAGCTGCCGGTTCACCTTCCTGCTGTCGCTGCCCTCACGTCCAGGGAAGAGGGTGGCAAAGCAGTGCTCAAGGCGGTGCAAGAGAACAAAGGCCTCGTGGCTTGCCAGATGGAAAACACAAACACAAGCCCCCAGTTGCGCTCAGCCATGGAGGCCCTCCTAGCGCCGCGCGTCCCCCAGTGACAGCTGCGCAAACAAGGGCCGCACGTGCCAGTCATGAGAGCAAGACCGATAATTTTTGCAACTTGAATGTTGCTGCAGACCTTGGACCAGTGCAGCAGCGCTCTTATCTAGGGTTTCATGCCAGCTGGCATCGCCTTGTGCTCCGTCCCCTACGTTAGTTGCAACATGGCTCCAGCTCCTGCATTTAGGTGTATTCAATTCATCCCCTGATGTGCTTGCTCATAAGGACGTCTCTGCGCATCAGTGTGTAGACTGGCACTGATATTACATTTTTATCCACATGCGTCTGCATTGAACATGATTGATGAAGCATCAAGCAATGTTCATGAGAAGGTCTTCGTGGTGGATCTCATTGAGGTTATTCATGATATCGAGATAACTGAGATAATTTGTACTGCTGTGCATTTACTGCTGAGAACCTGATTTGTGTCCGCCCTTTTGCAGTTTCCTTTTTGTAGACTTGTGTCACACAGGTGTACAGTGATGCACCACGGGTGCAGCATGAGGCACCAAGGGTGTACCATGATGGTGGCGCGCATGTGTGTGCACTTGTGTTAGCATTGGCAGCCCTAAAGCTATCTTGCGTGGGAACACTTTTTGCTTGTGTATGCAATTCCATTTCCGGGAGAGACGCCAGTTTTTAAAAACAGATTGATTCATCTGCCTCTCGCAGCACAAGCGTGGGGGCGTGCAGGATCTCCCAAGCCAGACCCCGCAGTGCAGTGCAAAGACTCACCAGTGTCAGTCAGCTTCAGATAGGAGAAGCATCTGTCATGACAGCAGCAGCGTGACACTGAACGGCTATGAAGCTGTTGGGAGTGAAAGCGGGCACATAAGTGAGCAGACAATTCAAGTCCTAATAGTCTACTGTTGCATCTAACTAACAGACCGCATGCTTCCAAGGTACAAAACGAAGTTTGTAAACCCAGACCGCTTCTCTGGATATTTACTTAAGATTGAAATTCCTCAAAACCGATATGCAGTTCGAACTGAAGCCAGAGCACGGTAAGAAGCTTCGATGTCAACTCAACACACACACATACACACACACATACACACACACACACACACACACACACACACACACACACACACACAC
>LFIK01004901.1_pt1 | contig 10778 bp, 8 predicted proteins | sample 643401 | NCBI WGS metagenome assembly LFIK01 (sample SAMN03777447, study PRJNA286221) | soda lake metagenome | biome: soda lake; feature: Kulunda steppe; material: water; isolation source: sample T5-Br brine of Lake Tanatar-5 | place: Russia: Kulunda steppe | collected 2010-07
AGCTGGCCAGGGCAGCCAACTTTGCCTCATGGGCTCAGGCGCGCTCCGCCATCGAAGCTGTCGTCGATGCCCTGTCAGGCTTTCGCACCACCGCTCGCGAGCTGGGCCTGAAGGCTGGCACCACCCGCCTGATCGAGCGCCAGCTGGATCAGGCCTGGCGCGACAACCGGCATCTGCTGGCCCCGTGTTAGCAGAGCGCCGCGCGGCGTTGCGGCCGATTGCCCATGGCCTGCAGGCGCGCCAGCGCGGCCTGCAGGGGCGCCGCGCTGCCTTCGGCTGCGGCATCCAGCACAGTCAGTGCCCACTTTGGCAGTTCCGGGTTCAGCCCGTAGTAGACCCACTGACCGCAGCGTCGATCGCTCAGCACGCCGCCACTGCGCAGCCGCGCCAGATGCCGCGAGACCTTGGGCTGCGACTGGTCCAGCGCCGCGGTCAGTTCGCACACGCACAACTCGCCCTCGCGCATCAGCAGGCCGACGATCAACAACCGGGTCTCCTCGCCCAGACACTTGCACAGCTCCACGGCATCCACGTTCAGGCCTCCTCCTTCGGCAACGCCAGCGCCAGCAGCGCGCTCGCCGCCACCAGTGCTGCCGACACCCACAGACAGGCCGCCAGACCCTGAGTCTGGTAGATCCAGCCGCTCAGCAGCGTCCCCAGCAGACGACCCATGGCGTTGGCCATGTAGTAGAAGCCCACGTCCATGGAGACACCGTCGGCACGGGCGTAGTGCACGATCAGGTAGCTGTGCCAGCTGGAGTTGATCGCGAACAGCACCGCAAACGCCAGCAGCCCTGCCACCAGCCAGGTCACTTCCGCCATGGGCACCAGCGCCAGCAGTGCCGGCAGCCCCGCCAGTGCCGCCGCCCAGAATGCGGTCAGCGCCGGCGCACTGCCCCGGATCAGGCCGGTCAGCCGCGGCGCCTGGGTCTGCACGCCGCCGTAGCCGATGATCCAGATGGCCAGCAGCCCGCCCACGGTCCAGTGACTCCAGCCGTGCTGGTCGTACAGGAACACCGGCAACGCCACCACGAACCAGACATCACGCGACGCGAACAGGCACAGCCGGGCCGCGGCAAGCACGTTGATGGCACGGCTTTTCGAAAAGACTTCCGAGAACTTCGGCTTGCTTCGGGTGCGCCCCAGGTCTGCCTTGAGGCGCACCAGCGACAGCAACAGCACCGCTGCCAGCATGACCGCCATCAGCACCACCGCGCCCCGAAAGCCCACCAGCGTCAGCAACAGGCCGCCGACGAAGAAGCCGGCACCCTTCAGGGCATTCTTGGAGCCGGTCAGCAGCGCCACCCAGCGGTAAAGGGTGCTGCGTGCGCCGGCGCCCTCCTGCGGCACCAGCACCTTGATGGCGCTCTTGGCGCTCATCTTGTTCAGGTCCTTGGCAATGCCCGACAGGGCCTGGGCCGCCATCACCCAGGGCACGGTCAGTGCTGCCGCCGGCACCATCAGCATGGCCAGCGCCACCAGCTGCAGGGTCAGGCCCAGATTCATGGTGCGATTCAGGCCCAGACGCGCGCCCAGCCAGCCACCCACCAGATTGGTGACCACGCCGAAGGCCTCGTAGAACAGGAACAGCAGCGCCACCTGCAGCGGCGAATAGCCCAGCTGATGGAAGTACAGCACCACCAGCATGCGCAGCGCGCCGTCAGTCAGCGTGAAGGCCCAGTAGTTGCCGGTGATCAGCAGATACTGGCGCACCTCGAAAGGCAACGCCCGCAGGCGCGCACCCAGCGACAGCCCCTCAGCCATGCCCCACCTTCAGCGCCAGTTCCGCCGTGCGGTTGGCGTAGCCCCATTCGTTGTCGTACCAGGCATACAGCTTCAGCTGGGTGCCGTTGACCACCATGGTGGACAGGGCATCGACGATGGCGCTGCGCGGGTCGGTGCGATAGTCGATGGACACCAGCGGTCGCGTCTCGTAGCCGAGAATGCCGGCCAGCGGACCTTCGGCGGCGGCCTGCAGCGCCGTATTCACCTGGGCTTCGGTCACCGACTGTTCCAGCTCGAACACCATGTCGGTGAGCGAGGCATTGGCCAGCGGCACGCGAATGGCGTGGCCGTTCAGGCGCCCTTCCAGCTCCGGGAAGATCGCCGTGATGGCCTTCGCCGAGCCGGTGGAAGTGGGAATCAGGCTCATGCCGCAGGCGCGCGCCCGCCGCAGGTCCTTGTGGGGGGCATCCAGAATGGTCTGGGTGTTGGTGAGGTCGTGCACGGTGGTCATGGAGCCATGACGAATACCGAAGGTCTCGTGCACCACCTTGACGATCGGCGCCAGACAGTTGGTAGTACAGCTGGCCGCAGTGACAATGGCATGCCGATCCGGGGCGAAGCGATCATCGTTGACCCCCATGACCACGTTGAGCACGTCCGGCTCCTTCACCGGGGCGGTCACCAACACGCGCGGGACGCCCTGGTCCAGATAGGGCTGCAGCGCCGCCCGGGTCCGGAACCGGCCCGAAGCCTCGATGACCAGGTCACAGCCGGACCAGTCCCGATCCCCCAGCCCGGCCTGGTCAGTGAAGCCAATGCGGCGGCCGTCGATCACCAGCGCCGCCCCATCCGCTGCCAGGCCCGCACCGGGCGACCAGTGGCCGTGCACCGAATCGAATTCCAGCAGATGGGCGAAGGTGGCCGCGTCGCCACCCGGGTCGTTGATGGCGACCACTTCCACCTGGCCGGCGACCACCCGGGGCCAGAGACAGCGCAGGGTCAGCCGCCCCATGCGCCCGAAACCATTGATGCCGATACGAACTGTCATGGAGTGCTGCTCCAGCCGATGGACCCGAATGCCCGGAAGCCGGACGCCCGGACGCAGTGAATGACGTGCTTGCGCTGAGAAAAGTAGAATTATAATTGAATATCCGCATATGTTTATCTGCAAGAGCACGTCCACTCCGTCTGCGGCGACCAGCCATTGGACGCGCGACCTGCAGGATGGGACCACCGCGCCAGCTGCGTGCCCCGGAACTGACATGAGGAGCCCGAAATGCGCCCGAACCAGGACCAGCCCGCCCCGTCCACCACCGAAGGCATGGGACTGTTCGAACGCTTCCTGACCCTCTGGGTCGCGCTGGCAATCGTCGCCGGCGTGCTGCTGGGCCAGTTCGCACCTGCCATACCCGAAACCCTGGCCGCATATGAGGTGGCGCAGGTCTCCATCCCTGTGGCCATCCTCATCTGGGCCATGATCTTCCCGATGATGGCCCGGATCGATCTTGCCGCAGTGATGGGCGTGCGCAGGCAGCCGAAGGGGCTGATCATCACCACCACCGTCAACTGGCTGATCAAGCCGTTCACCATGTTCGCCGTGGCCTGGCTGTTCCTGATGGTGATCTTCCGTCCATGGATTCCCGAGGACCTGGCCAGTCAGTATCTCGCCGGGGCCATCCTGCTGGGCGCGGCCCCCTGTACCGCCATGGTCTTCGTCTGGAGCTACCTGACCCGCGGCGATGCGGGCTATACGCTGGTGCAGGTCTCCGTGAATAACCTGATCATGCTGTTCGCATTCGCGCCCATTGTCGTCTTCCTGCTGGGCGTCTCCGACATCCAGGTGCCCTGGGATACCGTCGCCCTGTCGGTCCTGCTCTACATTGTCATACCGCTGACCGCCGCCACCCTGGTCCGCCGCATCCTGATCGGCCGACGCGGCAGTGACTGGTACGAGGGGGTGTTCCTGAAGCGCCTGGCCCCGATCACGCCCGCGGGCCTGATCGTCACGCTGGTGTTGCTGTTCGCCTTCCAGGGCGAAGTGATACTGGCCAATCCGCTGCATATCGTCCTGATTGCCATCCCGCTGATCCTGCAGACCTTCCTGGTCTTCTTCATCGCCTACGGCTGGGCCAGGGCCTGGCGGGTCTCCCACAACGTGGCGGCCCCCGGCGCCCTGATCGGTGCCAGCAACTTCTTCGAGCTCGCCGTCGCCGCTGCCATTGCCCTGTTCGGCCTGCAGTCTGGCGCAGCGCTGGCCACCGTGGTGGGGGTGCTGGTGGAAGTACCGCTGATGCTGGCGCTGGTGCGCATAGCCAACCGGACCCGGCACCACTTTCCTGCCGGGCACCACGCCTGATACTGCCGAACAGCGGCCAGAGACGGCCGACCCTGACCGCGCCCCGCTGCTCCAGGGCCGCACACGGGCCGGCGTCCGGCAGAGCGGCAGGCTGCCCAGCCGGAAATCTGCCATAATGCCAGTTACCGACCGCTGCTTTCCTGGACCCGGCGTGCTACCCGCCCTGTCTGTACCGGAATGCTGTGGCCCGCAAGGATCACTCCACAGCGCAGGGTGAACCGATCATGAAGATGTTGCTGCTGTCCGTATGCGCCACTGCCATGCTTGCCGCCTGCTCGCTGGCTCCCGCGGCCGACCCGGAGCAGGACCAGGCGAACGCTGGCAACAGGGCCACCAATGACGAGGCGGTCAACGCGCTCTACGCGGTCATCGACAGCAGCGTGCGCGACTATCATGACGGCCTGGAGGCCGCAGCTGTAGGCCGCGTCAATGAGGCCCGGACGCTGATCAAGGAAGCGGTGGCAGCCCTGTCGCGTGCCGGCATGGAATGCGCTGAAACTGCTGGCTGCGAACCCCAGCGTTTCATGTCGGCCTATGGCAATCTGCTTACCGAGCGCAGCGACGTGTTGACCGGCGCCATGGCAGACTTCGTGGAGGTCGAGCACCGCTACGAGGATGAAAGCGTCATCCTCAGCGAGATCCCCTCGGCAACGCGCACGGTGAACCTGCTCAACGGCGAGGAGCTGCGCGAGATCATCGAACTCAACGGCCCGGTCAACGCGGCCATGCACGACTGGCTGACCTGGATGCGCCCGCAGCTGATGGACGCCTGGGAAAACTACCAGTACCTGCGCGACCTGATGTGGCCCGAATACGAGCAGGCAGGCCTGCCTGAAGCACTGTTGTTCGGCATCATGGCCAAGGAGTCCGGCGGTCGCGTGCACTCGGTGTCGCGCGCCGGGGCTGCCGGCCCGCTGCAGTTCATGCCCCACACCGGGCGCCGCTTCGGTCTGGGCCAGGATAACGGCTTCGATCAGCGCTTCGACCCGACCCTGGCGGCGCGCGCCAGCGTCGCCTACCTGAACGAACGCTTTGCCGCCCTGAACGACAACCTGGAACTTGCGCTGGCCGCCTACAACGGCGGCGAAAACCGCATCCAGCGGCTGGTGCGGCAATCCGCCGACGCCAACTTCTGGAGCCCGGAGATTCGTGCCCAGCTACCGCGCGAGACGCAGGACTATGTGCCCTATGTGCTGGCTGCCGCCTGGCTGTTCCTGCACCCGGACGAATACGGCGTCGAGTTCCCCGAGGTGCAGACCGAAACCACCCGCGTAACGCTTGCAGCATCAGCGAGCCTGGGCGAACTGGCCATCTGCCTGGGCCAGCAGGACAGCCGCAACGGCTGGTTCCGCACTCTGCGCAACCTGAACCCGCGCCAGGAGCCCTTCGATCGCCTGCAGACGGGTACCGAGCTGGTCATGCCGGCCCGGCTGGAATCCGTCTATCACGCGCGTTGCGTGAAGGACGATCATCTGAGCGTGGCCGCAGTGCTGCACGAGTCCAGGGACCATCGTCGGCCACCCAGCCGCATCTACACGGTCAGGTCGGGCGACACGCTGTCCACCATCGTTGCGCGCAACGGCTGCCCGAGCCTGCGCGCCGTGGCACGCGACAACAATATCGACCCGCCGCGCTACATGATTCGCCCGGGCCAGCGGCTGACGCTCACCGGCTGCCGGAACTGAGCCGGCTCGGACTTTCGGGCCAGGCGCGGCCGCGGCGGGGCACTGCAGGCAGGGGGGGGTGAGGATTATCGTGCGCGCTGCTGGCCGCGAATCGCCGGGGCATCTGCCGCATCGGTTTCCTGCGCATCAGGCGCACCACCAATGCAGACCACCTTGCCGTCCCGCCAGACCACCGCGTACTGGCCCAGCCGGCGCTTGCGCTCCAGCTCCTGCGAGACCGCCTTCTGCAGGCAGTCCAGCATCGCCTGGGTTTCCGCATCAAGCTGAGTCATGACTGCGCCATCCGGTTCAAGAGCTCAAAGTTATCGTGATCGAACACACTGCGTTTCCCATCTTCAAGAAAGAAGATCGGCCGTGGCTGCTCAGCATCATTCATGAAGCAGCGCACACTCGTGACAACCGGTCCGTAGATGTGCATCAGATTATACAGGCTGCGCGGAAAACGTCTGCGCAAATCCTGATCCGGGATGTCGTGACCACCATGGGCGACGCGCTCCCGCACCCGCATGCGCGAAAGCTCCACCGAAGGCAACGCCAGATAGAGCAACTGTACCCGCCAGCCGCCGTCCAGCAGCTTCCGGACTCGATGCAGGTGGCCGCGCCCCGCCAGTGTGGTCTCGAACGCAAAGTCCTCGCGCCGGGCGGCTGCCTGCCGCAGCTCCTCCAGCACGATCTTGCTGGCCGCGACAAGCTGGCGGCGCGGCTCCAGCGGAGACAGCCCCGCAGCGATCAGATCAGCATTGATGAAGGTCGAGCATTGCGCCACCTCCGGCAGGTACTGCAGCGCAAAGGTCGTCTTGCCCGCCCCATTCGGGCCGGCGATGATCCAGCATCTGGGCTGCGACTGCGCCATTTCAGCGGTATCCGAGCTCGGCGAGCAGGCGGTCGTCACGGTCGAAGTCCTGCTCGTACAGGTCGCGGCCCTCGCGGTCATACCACTCCCAGGCATCGCGATAACCGTCCTGAATGCCGAACCGTGGCCGCCAGTCCAGATCGCCCAGCGCCCGGTCGATGGACAGGATTGCCGAACCCATGGTTGCCTCGCCCCAGTGAATCAGCGGCGGCTGCAGACCGCGCGCCACCTCCATGGGGACGTGGACGATCTCGGGCCGCACGCCCAGTGCCCGCGCCGCCAGATTGACCACGCCCACCACGCTGCTGACTTCGGAACCGGCGACGTTATAGGCCTTGCCAGCCACGTTCGGGTTGCCCAGCAGCGCCACCATCAGCCGCGCGACATCATTGATGTGCACCAGCGACAAGGTCGCGAAGCCGTCGCCGGGAATCAGGATCGGCCGGCCCGCCTCCAGCCGCTGAAACAGCCAGGGGTCGCGCGTCACCCGCGGGCTGCGCGGCCCGAGCGTATGCCCCACCCGCAGGCTGGTGGCGGGAAAGCCCTCGCGGTCGAACAGGTCGAAGAGATGATCCTCGCACTGCACCTTGCCCACGCCATAGGCCTTGGCGGGCATGGCGTCATCCGGAGCATGGCGGCGGAAGTCCTCGCGTAGCGGCTGCACGAAGCTGCGCCGGTAGACCGCCTGGGAACTGGTGAAGATGTAGTGCTGGATACGGCCGCGGAACAGTTCGATCAGTGGCGCCATGTCCGTCGGCTCGAAGGCCGTGTGGTCGAAGATGGCATCGAACGCATCGCGATGATCCGCCAGTGCGTCAGCCAGCGCACCTGGCTCGCGCCGGTCGGCGTGGATGCGCTGCACGCCTTCCGGAAGCGGTGCCTCATGACTGTTGACCACGGTGACCTGGTGCCCGGCTGCCGCCAGTTCATGCACCAGATCCAGGCCGATGTAGCGGTTGCCGCCGGTGACGAGTACGCGCATGGCGATGCCTCTCCCTCTTGTTTGTTGTTCGCGTTTTCGATGCTGGAATCTCTGTCGATGCCAGCATTAAACGGGTGGGGGTCGGGGCATGGCAATGTGCAGCAGGTATGGCGTGGCAGCCAGACTGTTGAACCACGTGGCCAGCAGGACCACTGGTTCGAACTGGGGGAGCGCCAGCGGGGATCCTGTGTGGCGGGGGCAGGGGATTGTGCGGACAATGGCGGGTCTCGGGAAAACCCTCCTGGCTTGAATGGACTTCTGCATGCCCGAAACGGCACCGATTCGGCCCGGCTTTATCGTCCTGCAGGGCAACCGCCTGGAAGATCTGCGCCAGGTGACGCTGCAGTGGCTCGCTCAGCAACCGCTGACGCCACTGGAAGAGGAAGTGCTGCTGGTCCAGAGCAATGGCATTGCCGAATGGCTGCAGATGTCCATGGCAGCCTATCCGGACGATGCCGACCAGGTGGCAGGCCAGGGTATCGCCTTCGGCCTGAAGACACTGCTGCCCGCCCAGTTCCAGTGGCAGGCCTACACCGATGTGCTGGCCCGGACCGGGCAACCGCTGCCGCGCCAGTCGCCATTCGACAAGCAGCCCCTGCGCTGGCGATTGATGCGTCTGCTGCCGCAGCTGCTGGATCAGGAGGCCTTCGCGCCGCTAAAGCATTATCTCGGCGACGATCCGGATCAGCGCAAGCGCTTCCAGCTCGCCGAGCGTCTGGCCGACCTGTTCGACCAGTACCAGGTCTACCGGGCCGACTGGCTCAATGCCTGGGCCAGAGGGGAAGAGCTGTGCCCGCGCCAGCCAGGTGGCGATACGCCGCTACCCGCGGAACAACGGTGGCAGGCCGCCCTCTGGCGGGCGTTGCTGACTGACATGGCCGGCCCGCAGCAGAACGCCCACCGCGCCGCCATCCATGCAGCATTTCTTGAGCAGGCCGCAAGCCTGACTCCGTCCGAACGTCCCCGGAACCTGCCCCGGCGCGTCGTCGTGTTCGGCATTTCGGCACTGCCCCAGCAGACCTTGCAGGTACTCGGCGCCATCTCGCACCTGACCCAGGTCCTGTTGTGCCTCGTGAACCCCTGCCGACATTACTGGGGCGAGCTGATCGAGGGGCGCGAACTGCTCCGCCACGAAGTACGGCGCCTGCAGCGCAAGCCGGGCATGCCTGCCGAGCTGGCGCCGGAGCTGCTGCATCTGCACGGCCACCCACTGCTTGCAGCCTGGGGCAAGCAGGGTCGCGACTACCTGCATCTGGTGGCCGAACACGATCAGTCAGAGGCGCATGAGGCAGCCTTCCACGCCCAGAGGCTGGACCTGGACCTGTTCCAGCCAGCGGACACCTCGCGACTGCTGGGCCAGCTGCAGGACGACGTTCTCGAACTGCGCCCCCTGAACGAGAGCATCCGGCGCTGGCCGCCTGTCGCCGCGCGCCAGGATCAGTCGCTGGTATTTCACGTTGCCCACAGCCCGCTGCGCGAAGTGGAGGTGCTGCACGACCAGCTGCTGGACGCCTTCGCCCGGGACCCGGGGCTGCGCCCACGGGACGTGATCGTGATGGTGCCGGACATCCACAAGTTCGCCCCGGCCATTCAGGCCGTATTCGGCCAGTACGACCGGTCCGATGACCGCCATGTGCCCTTTCATGTGACCGACCAGAAACGGCGCCACCAGCAGCCGCTGCTGGTAGCACTGGAAACGCTGTTGAAGCTTCCTCAGCTGCGCTTTCGTACCAGCGAGGTGCTGGATCTGCTGCAGGTGCCGGCGCTGCAGCAGCGGTTCGGCCTGGACCCGGCCGACCTGCCCACGCTGCAGCGCTGGATCGAAGAGGCCAACATCCGCTGGGGGCTGGACGCGGAGCAGCGCCGCGACCTCGGCGAAGCGCTGGGCCTGGGCGCCGGAGGGGACACCCATGGCTGGCGTTTCGGGCTGGAGCGCATGCTGCTCGGCTACGCCATCGGCGATTCCGAGCTCGGCGCGCCTGACTGGGACGGGGTGGTGCCCTACGGGGAAGTCGCCGGGCTCAATGCTGCCAGTGTCGGCCCGTTGTATCGGCTGATCGATGCCCTGGACCAGGCGCGCAGACAACTTCAGGCGGAACGTTCGCCAGCGGATTGGGTGCGCGAACTGCAGGCGCTGCTGGAGCGCTTTTTCGTTGCCAGCACCCCACAGGAAACACGCCTGCTCGGTCAGCTGGGCGAGACCCTGGAAACCTGGCTGAACCAGTGCGCGGAAGCCGACTTCGCCGAGGCCCTGCCGCTGACCGTGGTACGCGAACACTGGCTGACCGCCATGGACGAGAACCGCCTGACCCAACGCTTTTTCGGTGGCGCGGTGACTTTCGCCACCCTGCTGCCCATGCGCGCGATACCGTTCCGTCATGTCTATCTGCTGGGCATGAATGACGCCGACTACCCGCGCCAGAGCGTGCGTCAGGACTTCGACCTGATGGCAGATCCCGGCCAGTACCGGCCGGGTGACCGTTCGCGTCGCGAAGATGACCGCTATCTGTTTCTGGAAGCGCTGCTGTCCGCCCGCGAGCGGCTCTACATCAGCTGGACGGGTCGCAGCGTGCGCGACAACGCCGAGCTGACCCCGAGCGTACTGGTGGGGCAGCTGCGGGATCACCTTGCGGCCGGCTGGCGTCTGTCGGATCAGACTGCAACTGCGGAGAAGTCTGCCGAATCCCGGGGCAAGGCATTGCTGCAGGCACTCACCACGCTCCACCCGTTGCAGCCTTTCAGTCGCGACTACTTCCACGCCGCCGATCACGACGACAAGCGCCCGGATACAGCCACCAGCATTGCCGAGGCGCGCCGCTTTACCTATGCACGCGAATGGCAGGGCATCTACACCGCTACCGACCTGCCGTCCGTTCCGGATCCGGCAAGAGAGACTCTGCCACCCTGGGCTCCGGCTGCGCCGCTCGGCCTGCAACAGCTGCGCCAGTGCCTGCGCGCGCCGATTCACGTGCTCTTTCACGAGCGCCTCGGGGTCCGGTTCGATGCGGAGACCGACGTCGCCATGGACGCGGAGCCGTTCGCCGTGGCATCAGGTCTGGATAGCTGGCAGCAGATCGAGCGCGTCATCAATCCAGTGGCGCTGCGGCTGGCGAATCAGCCCGACGCGGACCCGGAGGCCCTGGCGGACGAGATCACGACCCGGCATCACCAGGCCGG
>LFIK01004902.1_pt1 | contig 10778 bp, 9 predicted proteins | sample 643401 | NCBI WGS metagenome assembly LFIK01 (sample SAMN03777447, study PRJNA286221) | soda lake metagenome | biome: soda lake; feature: Kulunda steppe; material: water; isolation source: sample T5-Br brine of Lake Tanatar-5 | place: Russia: Kulunda steppe | collected 2010-07
CATGGCTGTGGCCCCGAGGCTGCGGGCAATCGCGAAGCTGCGTTTAGCTGGCATTATAGAACCTCCTGTGGTTTGCATCAGTTTCTGCTGCCTGCCGCCTCGCCCGCCCGCTGCGGAATAAGGTTGGGCTGTGGAAGGTAGCGCGCTCGATTGATGCGTTGCACAAGCCGTGCCAACTATTCTTAATTTATTTTATATCATTGTTTTAATTGAGTTTTTTGATGAATCTGCGGATTGGCACCTGCGCGATCCCCCGGCTGCACACGACAAACGGCCCCGGTCCCTGCTCACCTGCTCGCCGGTGACGGCGCGGGCATGATCGCCTGATCACTTCATGTGCACGAAGATCGCTTTCACGAGTCGGATTTTTGAATTATTTCCGCATATATTACAGTAATTTAAGCCGGGCCATAAGTTGATATTATGCCCTGTGCCCACAGTTTCGCCGTTTTTTGCTCTGGTGAGCGTCAGCTTCCCGGAATTCGAATGTCCTGAACCGCCCTCGGGGCGAAGCGGGAGATCCGGGTATCGCGGGTGCGGCGCAAAGCCAGCCGGCATTGTTGCGCGAGTTTGTCGGGAATGTTCAGGAGTTCCGGGCCGCGCGCACCGAGGACGATCGTCCGGCTCAACCCCGGCGGCGGCAGGGGGTGGACGTCGATCCGGTCGAGGCTGTCACCGGCTTGCAGCAGGCCGTAGGGCGTCGTGATCGCCCAGGCATCACCCGCCGCCACCGTATGCGCAATCATCGAGACCCGGTCGAATTCGAAGCGCCGGGGGACGCCCAGCGTGATGCGCCGCAGGTAGGTATCGATCAAACGCGCCAGCCTGCGCTGCGGACTGAAGCGCACCATGGGCAATCTCTCGGCCAGCGCCTCGATTTCCACTTCACCACGGAAGAAGCCCTTGGGGGCAAGCAGAACACCGGGCTCCGTCACCAGTTCGAACCACCGCATCCCCTCGACCATGCCCTCTTGCGCCAGAACCACGATATCGTGGCGCCCATCCAGCAGGGCTTCTTCGAATTTGGGCTGCGGTGATGCGGCGATCTTGATCTGCTCGGCCAGTGGCTTGAGCGTCTCGATGATCGGCAGTTCCAGCACATCGGCCATCGTTTCCATCAATCCGATGCTGATGCGCGGGACCAGTACCCCCTGATAGCGCAGCATTGCGACTTCTGCCTGATGGGCGGCCTCCAGGATCCGGATGGCGTGATAGCGCAGTTGCAGGCCGGCCGGCGTCAGGACCAGCACGGCACCGGTCCGCTCGAACAGGCGCACATCGAGAATCCGTTCGATCCGCGCCGTCTGTTGCGAAACCGCCGCCTGACTGATGCCGAGGGCGCCTGCGGCGGCGCTCATGGTCCCGGTCTCGCAGACCGTCAGGAACGTCTCCAGTGCCCTCGTCGTCAATTCCGTCGAGAAAACCCCTGCTTTACCCGTCACCATGTTGACCCTCCAGGCGGTGGCTATCGAGCGGCATGATGCGCTCCGGGCGGTCGGCGCGCATCTTGGCATACTCCTTGCTGCGACCGTTCACGGCAATCTACGGCGCCGCAACCCCGTGCTTATGGCCCGTATGACATTGGAGACCAAGCGATGAACCATGTGGACCGTAAGACCGGCACCGAACCCCTGCTCGATGTTCGCAGCCTTACGACTGTGTTCCCCAGTGTCGACGGTGATGTCGTCGCCGTCGATGACGTATCCTTCCAGATCAGGCCCGGAGAGACGGTGGCGCTGGTCGGGGAATCCGGATCAGGCAAGTCGGTCACGGCCCGCTCGATCATGCGGCTGGTTGATTTCATGGGCGGCGAGATACGCAAGGGCGAGGTGCGGCTGCGCGTGGACGGGCAAACGCTCGATCTCGTCGACCTTCCCGAGTCGCAGATGCGCCGCCTTCGCGGCAACATGGTCTCCATGATTTTCCAGGAGCCGATGACATCACTCAACCCCGTGCTCAGCATCGGGCAACAGATAACTGAGGTGATCCGGCTTCATCAGCGCGTCGGGGAGAAGGAAGCGCGGCGCATTGCGCTGAAGACGTTGAAGCTGGTCCGTATTCCCGAGGCGGAAAAGCGCCTCGCCCAGTTCCCGCACGAGTTGTCCGGCGGCATGCGCCAGCGTGTGATGATCGCCATCGCGCTCGCCTGCCGCCCCGCTTTGTTGATCGCAGACGAGCCGACCACGGCCCTCGATGTCACGATTCAGGCGCAGATCCTGCAACTGATCAAATCCCTGCAGGCCGAGATCGGGATGGCAGTGCTCTTCATCACGCACGATATGGGCGTCGTCGCGGAGGTCGCAGACCGCGTGGTCGTCATGTATCACGGTCGCAAGGTCGAAGACGGCCCGACGGAAGAGGTGTTTGCCGCACCACGCCACAGCTATACCCGCGCCTTGCTGTCGGCGATCCCGCGCCTGGGCAGCATGGCCGGAAAAGCGGCGCCCGAGCCCTTTGCCGTACTTGATCCCAAGAATGCGAAGAGCATCGCGCGTCCGGTCGATCCACTGCCTGCGGCAACCCACAACAAGCGCCGTACCCGGGTGCTCGAGGTGCACAAGCTGACGACGCGTTTCCCCGTCCGCAAGGGGATATTGCGGCAGATCACAGGCATGGTGCACGCTGTCGAGGAAGTCAGCTTCTCCCTGTATGAAGGCGAAACGCTGGCTCTCGTCGGCGAGTCCGGCTGCGGCAAGTCCACATGCGGGCGATCAATCATGAAGCTGGTCGAGCCGACGGCGGGGGACATCATCATCGAAGGGCAGAATATTACGGCTCTGACCCCACGCCTCATGCTTCCCTTTCGCAGCCGCATTCAGATGATCTTTCAGGATCCCTATGCCTCGCTGAATCCGCGCATGACGGTCGAAGACATTCTGCTGGAACCCCTGATGATCCATCGTCAGTTGATGAAGCTGAAGCCGGCGGAACGCTCGGCGCGGATCGATATGCTTCTCGACCGGGTGGGCCTGCCACGCAGCAGCCGGCGGCGCTATCCGCACGAGTTTTCGGGCGGACAGCGCCAGCGCATCGCGATTGCGCGGGCCCTGATGCTGAACCCGCGCATCATTGTCGCGGATGAGGCGGTCTCTGCGCTCGATGTCTCGATTCAGGCGCAGGTGGTGAACCTGCTTCTCGAGCTTCAGGCCGAACTCGGTATTGCACTGATTTTCATCAGTCACGACATGGCAGTGGTCGAGCGCATCAGCCATCGCGTCGCAGTCATGTATCTCGGCCAGATCGTTGAAATCGGTCCGCGTGAAGCGGTGTTCCGCAACCCTGCACATGCCTATACCAGACGACTGCTCGACTCCGTCCCGGTCGCAGACCCCACGCAGAACCGTCAGCGTACGCTGGACCATTCCGAGATCCCCAGCCCTGTCCGCTCGCTCGGAGACCCGCCGATCGTCCACCCGCTGGTGGAGGTCGGTCATGAGCACTATCGCCAGATAGCCTGATTCCGCGCGAACCGAGGCCATAGCTGGCGAGTTGGACAGGCAGGGGCGGGGTAATGGTCCCGCCCCGAAAGCATGGGTGAATTCGGAGCGCCATCCGTTCCGTATCGGTCGACGAGTGCCGAGAGGCTTCACGTGTCAGGCAAGGAAGGCGGACCGTTCGGCGATGTCGCGCCCGGCGGCGACTTTTTCTTGAGCTCTCGAGCGTTTCAAACTCTTCGAGCATGCCTCGTCGTGATCAGCGGGAATGTCTTTCGGGTCGGGGCCGGAAACGAGCCGGGCGCCGGGCATGCACCAATACGGGCAACGGCAACCGGTACGCGCCGCAACATCATCGGGCACGCAGCGCACGTACTGTTCAGCGTCTTTACATTTGTTGACGAGGTTGGCGCGTGCGATGCAGAGCATCAAGCACTAAAGGATCATTCAAGCCGCAAACCCGTTCGACGAATGGGGGCTACCTCAGCCCATCGGCCAGATGCTGCATATCGTCTTGGCAGTCGCCCTCCACGAAGATAAATTTGAGTAGACCTGAACCGCCCCGGGTTTGCCGGAGGCCATGTGGTTTGAGTTACGCTGCCATGGCCGGTTTTTCCAGGGTGGCGTGGTCGCGTTCCTCGGCTTCGGCCGGCGGGATGTTGCCGATGGGCTCCAGTATCCGGCGATTGTTGAACCAGTCGACCCAGGTCAGCGTGGCGAACTCTACCGCCTCGAAGCTACGCCATGGCCCGCGTCGATGGATGACCTCGGCCTTGTAGAGGCCGTTGATAGTCTCGGCGAGAGCATTGTCGTAGCTGTCGCCGACACGACCGACGGAAGGCTCGATGCCGGCTTCGGCCAATCGCTCTGTGTAGCGGATGCTGACATATTGAGATCCTCTGCCGGAATGATGCACCAGGGCACCGCGTTGAACGGGCCGCCGCTCGTGCAGGGCCTGTTCGAGAGCATCAAGGACCCGGCTTCAGCTTCAAGTCCCGCTTCGCCTGCGCCGACAGCTTCTCGGGATCGGCCCGCTTGGCGACATGGTCGCGGCAGGTCGACGGGGCGATCGGCAGCACCTTGCAGATCGGCTCGACCCCATGCGCCTCGCGGTGATCGTTGATGAACGCGATCATCGTTTGGATGGGCGGTCGAGCTCCGCCTGGGCAAAATAAGCGGAAGCCTTGCGCGGGATCTCGTTGGCCTGCCGAAGCTCGCGGTTCTCCCGTTCAAGAGCCTTCATCTACTCGGCCATGTCGGTCGGGACCCCAGCTCGCTTGCCGGCGTCGACCTCGGCCTTCTTCACCCAATCCAGCAGCTTGTGCGTCGAGCAGCCGATCTTCGTCGCTATCGACTGGCAGGCAGTCCAGCGGAAGGAATGATCAGCCACATGATCCAACACCAACCGCACCGCACGCTCGCGCGCTTCAGGGGAAAACTTGTTCGTCGTTTTGCTCGTCACGGCTCCATCCTATTTGGAAGTTGAAGCCTCCGGCAAACCCGGAGCGGTTCAGTTGTCGGAATGCGTGTGCGACCGATATGGGCCGCCACATCGTCAGGGGCGCGACGCACGTATTGGTAGATGCCGTTGCGTTTCGTGACGTGGGTGGGGAGTGCCATGCTATGCATTTCGCGGCGTTTCAAGCCGCAGACATGGCGACAAGCATTAAATCGCGGGGGAGGGCTTTTGGAGGTGGCGCGCCAATCTGAATAAGTATGCGAACCGATATGCTGTTGAGATATTTATCTGAATTGAGAATTGTTAGTTCTGGCGCCGCTTAACCTGCTTTTCTGCGATTCTCGCTGCGCCCGCCCGGGTCGTGTCCCCTGTGATGGTGTAGCTCGCCGTGAGCGGAGCCGACCGTACACGCGCTTTTGATTGCGCCGTAGCGGACGGTCGGCTTTGCGGGGTGGTCACCAGTGATCTTCCGGTAGGATTGGGTCGCAGTCTCAACCTGACCTGAAAGGACGACCGATGACCGATCCCATGATGAACTTTCGCACGCTTGTGAAGAAGACCCCCGACGCAGATATCCTGTGCGAGATGATCGGCTTTGCCGCCGAGCGTCTGATGGAGTTGGAGGTTGGCGCCCATACTGGTGCCGGCTGTGGCGAGAAGCGAACTGATCGCCTGGCGCAACGCGAAGGCTATCGTGGCCGCGACTGCGAGACGCGGGCCGGCACCGTTGAGTTGCGCATTCCGAAGCTGCGCAAGGGGAGCTGCTTCCCGTCATTCCTGGAACCGCGGCGCATGGCGGAGAAAGTCCTCACCACCGTGATCCAGGAGGCCTGTATTCAGGGCATCTCGACACGCTCCGTCGATGATCTGGTCAAGGCGCTCGGCATGAGCGGGATCTCCAAGGGGGCGTAACGCGCCAGGTCAGCCGGCTCTGCGAGGAGATCGACGAGCGGGTGAAAGCCTTCCTCGAACGCCCGATCGAGAGGGACTGGCCGTATCTGTGGATCGATGCCCGCGAGGGTATCAAGTCCGCCGCCTCCAAGGTGCTGACGGCGACCCGGCAGCGGTGCCGCGTTCACTTCACCAGGATTATGCCGGCCCATGCCGGACGCAGCGGACGGCGTGTCGTCTCGTCGCCGATCAACTCAGGCCCAAGGTGCCGAAGCTCGCGGCGCTGATGGACGAGGCCGAGCACGACGTTCTCGCCTGTATGAGCTTTTCGCAGCAACATCGCACGAAGCTGCATTCGACGAATCCGCTCGAACGTCTGAACGGTGAAATCGAGTGACGCACCGACGTCGTCGGCATCTTCCCAGACGAAGCGACCATCACCCGTCTCGTCGGCGCGATCCTGCTCGAACAGAAAGATGAGTGGTACGGCGTGAACCCCTTGCAGCATGCCCGCACGATCTCAATGGGAACCGTCGCCGCAATGGGCGATGATGAACCCGTCAGCCTCCCGGTCCTCGGGGACTGACGCGTGATCCGGTCCTGCCGGATATCGCCGCTGGCCATCCGTCAGCTACACCACGCTGAGGGACAGGATCCCCATAATTTTCTGCTCACGCTGGGCGAAGCTCAATATCGACGCAACGATGTCGCCATACCCTCCACCTTGACGCCATGCACCCATCCCGCGAAGTGCGTTCGTTCCTCGGTTCAGATCGGAAGCCGGATGTCGAAGGCCCTGAGCCATTGTCGATCGGGGGTGCGTTTTGAATCGGCCGATTTTCAATTGGAAATGTAATTTCAAATTGTTACCCGACTTTACAATTTTCTTTTGATTGCGTAGGCCTTGAACATGCCGCATGGCCGAAGGTGCGGACGATTGAGGACTCCTCTGGGAAGATGGCGTGCAATTGGTGATGGATTCAATCTGAATCAGGAACCAAATGGCATTTCCCAGAAAGATCACCGCGGTCGAAGCCATACCTGCAAGCTTGGGGGGCGATGAAAATCTCCACTTCATTCTCTATTGATGTCTGCTCTCGGGAATTGCTTTGTGATCCCATTGAGGCCTCAGTTCCCGCAAGCTTATGTGACCGATTAAAGGCCCATGCGCAGGAAATGCCAGATGCCATTGCGCTGGAATGGGGGGACGAAAAGGTCACCTATTCAGCTTTGTGGCAAGTCATCAGAGCATTATGGTCGGTTTGGCGCGATCAGCGACGGCCAGCCTCAGCCTTCGTGATCGAGACCCAACTCGACCTTGATAGTTGCCTCTACGTCATTGCCGCGCTCGCCGAACGGCGCCGGATTCTACTCGTCGACCCGGCGCTGTCGGCGGACCACCGAAAGGCGATGATCGAACGGCTCGATCTTCCGGATGTGCGCGTCGTATCGCAGGCGCAAGCAGCCCTTGAAACGGCGCAGGCGCGAAAACCACCTCCTTCAACGGAAGCGGCTCCCATGCCATCGGCCGATCCGGAGACGGGCGGCTACTATGTCTTTACCTCTGGCAGCACGGGCTCACCCAAAGGAATCCGCGGGCGGCTGATAGGTCTTGAACACTTCTGCGGATGGCAGGCCGACACATTCTCGATCGGTCGTGGCGATCGCGTCGCCCAAATCACCAATCCGATGTTCGACGTCGTGTATCGGGAATTGCTGACGCCACTCATCGCTGGCGCCACCCTCGTACTTCCGGAGGGCGCGCGCCCCCATGCGGACAGGATCATTTCCTGGTTCGAAGAGAAGGCGATCTCGGTTGTTCACTCTGTTCCGAGCCTCGCCAGGCGTTGGGATGCAGCAACCTTCGACAGTTCTTGCAAGGCAATGAAGCAGATATTTATGGCCGGAGAGCCATTAACCGGTTCGGTGTGCAATGTGCTTCAGCGGCTGTTCCCGCATGCCGCGATCGTGAACCTCTACGGGCCCAGTGAAACCACACTCGCCAAATTCTCGCACCCGATTCGCAATCCGCAACACCCAACCCAGCCCGTCGGGAACGCAATGCCGGGAACCCAGGCGTTTGTGTTCGATCATGCACTGAGGCGTATTTCGTCGCAGGGCTGCGGAGAACTTGTAATCCGTACACCATTCCGTTCAGCCGGATACCTTGATGCGGAAGCGACCAGAAAGAGCTTTATCGAGAACCCTTGCCGATCCGATGTGAACGACACGCTCTATCTGACCGGCGACGAAGCAGAAATCGGGACCGACGGCCTCGTTTGGCTGCGCGGGCGCATCGACGATCAGATCAAGGTAAACGGCGTCCGGATAACGCTTTCTGAGATTTCGGGTGTGGTTCAGGCTGCGACCGGCCAAAACGCTATCGTGCTTGCACAAAAGCATGAAGACGAAACCGTGCTGAAAGCCTTCATCGAGAGCAGGCATTCCGATAGATTGCAACGCGATCTCGACACGGCCTTTCGGCAGCACCTTGCCGACTTCGTACGTCCCCATGCGGTGAGTTGGATTGAGAAATTTCCCCTTACCAATTCCGGCAAGGTTGATCGACAAGCGCTGCTCGCCCATAAACCAAGGCGTCGCCCCATCAATACGGCAGAAATTTGCCGAATCTGGTCGGACGCTTTCGAGCGTGCGATCGGCGCCGATGACGATTTCTTCGAGTCTGGCGGCGATTCATTGATTGCAGCAATCATTGCAGCACGCCTTCATCATGAGGTGGGTGCTCTGATTAGCTTCTCCGATCTTACTGCAGCGCCAACGCCCGTTCTCCTGGCACGAAGACTGGCCGACCGGCACGCTCTAGCCGACACCCGCAGTCAGCGCGCGGCGCCCGAGCATAAGCCACGCTCCCAGCAACAGTCACTCTTTGCTACCGCCCTTCGACATGGAAACGGCGACTATGCGACGATGGCTCTGGCGATAGAAATGCCGAAAACAATGACAGCCGAATCGATTCGGGCTGGTTTGCAAGAGATCGTAGCGCGACATGTGGCGTTCAGGCAGCAATTCTCTATCCGGAACGACCTGCTGGCTCTGTCGCTGGCGGATGAGGCGGCGCTTCCCATTGAGAGTAGAGTTTTCGATGGTCCGGCCGCTGAGGTAACGGCGAAATGGGTGCAGCTTTCGGATTTTCTGCGCACTCCGATCCCAGTGAACAAGGCGCCTCTGGCAAAAGCGCTCGTGGTTGATGCCGCCGATCACTCGATCCTGATTCTGGCAGTCCACCATCTGATTGCAGACGGTGAGAGCATGCGAACGCTGGCATCTGAGCTACGCTGCATGTGCGAGGGAGAGGCCTCGCTCCCGAACTCGCCAGCCGATCCGCCGATGGACATGCCCCCAACCGCCGAAGACGTCGCGTTCTGGGAGCGCGAGTACCGGTCGATGCCTTTCAATCCAAGGCGCTTATACCCGGCACCGGTGATTGGACTGAGGCGGCAGACTGCAGCTGTGATCAATCTCGGCGAAACCTGTTTGGTCACCATCCGCTCACTTGGCCGGAAACTCAGGACGACACCCGGCACCGTGGTGCTGAGCCTTCTTGCAGGGTTCTTGGCTGCCCGCTCACAGGATTTCGTGATCAATGTACAGTCGATTGGCTTCGAACATGCGATCGCTCCCGAGGCAATAGGTTGTTTTTATCGTCCGCTCCCCCTGCGGTTTGTGAATTACCCAAGTGCACTGACGACGGCAGCCATTGTCGACACCGCGTCGCAACTGAGGCAGGCGGACATGGCGAAGAACGTAAGCTTTGCTAGAATCGCAGAAATCGCGCGTTGTCCCGAGCCAGTAGAGTCCGGATTACTGCCTTTGGCAACGACGACATTCAATATGCGCAGGGGAATAAAGCAATCTTTTCGTCTTTGGGCGCAAGATGACGGTCTGCTGATTGCTCCAATATCTACGCTATACGAAATACAACTTTCCATTGACGCAGATGATCCTGCTTTGTGTGCACTTATTGTTGGAGGTGATCTGCAACCGGAAACGCGTAAAATAGCCGAAAACTTTTCAACCTATGTTTCGACGTCGCTCTTGGCGCTCGAAAACGAGGAGTTGCACTAATGCAGGGGCGAGATCACGGAGCGTTCGGCCTACTGATAATCATCAGTGCGATCTGGGGTGGCTCTTTCGCGTTGATCAAGATCGGGTTAGCTGATTTTTCACCGTTGCAGATCGTCTTCCTCAGGACCGGGATTGCCGGGCTGGTGATGATCCCGGTGTGCCTGTTTGTAATATCCGAACATCGTGTTCGACGCATCGATCTGGCCAGGATCTGCCTGCTGGCCCTGATCGGATACGTACTGCCGTTCTTTCTGATCTCGTGGGGCGAGTTGCATATTCCGTCCAGTCTCGCAGCAGTGATCATGGCAACCGGACCCCTTGTCGCCTTCCTGGTCGCACGCTTGACCGGCCAGGAGATGATGACTCCTAGAAAGGCGCTGGGTCTCCTTCTTGGTTTTCTTGGTGTCTTGCTTCTCATTTTCACCGGCACCTACGATGGAGCGCCTTCGGAAAGCGCATTCGCCATGGGTGTCGCGGCAGTGTTGATTGCTACATTCGCATATGTTGGCGCAGGCTTTCTGACAAAAACATTAAACCATATACCCAGTACATTATTAACAGCAATGACCTTGATAATTGCAAGTGCGGCATCTGCCATTGCTCTAAGCATTAATGATGAATCGTTACTGAACAGTGCAAGCATCAGATCATGGACTGCAATTATAGTTCTGGGCTTACTCTGTACCGCAGTTGCAGCTATGCTGCGATTCATTCTGATTCGCAGAAGCGGTGCCGTTTTTGCGTCATATGTCGGCTACCTTATACCGGTGTTCGGCATTCTCTACGGCTTGATTTTTTTGCGTGAAACGCTGGAGCCTGTCAGCTGGATTGCAGTCGCCCTCATTGCAATGGGGCTTCTGACATTTCGAACTCAAGTCAATGCGGCAGTTGCGGGCGTTCGACCGAAC
>LFIK01004903.1_pt1 | contig 10773 bp, 18 predicted proteins | sample 643401 | NCBI WGS metagenome assembly LFIK01 (sample SAMN03777447, study PRJNA286221) | soda lake metagenome | biome: soda lake; feature: Kulunda steppe; material: water; isolation source: sample T5-Br brine of Lake Tanatar-5 | place: Russia: Kulunda steppe | collected 2010-07
CCGCAGCTCAACACCCCCAACTGGCTCGCTGACCGTGCCACCACCGGCCGCACCGCCACCGAACTCGCCGACGAACTCGGCTGCAGCCCCGACGTGATCCGCCGCGCTGCCGCCCGCCACCACATCGACCTGCCCGTCGCCACCCCCACCTACCCGCAGCTCAACACCCCCGACTGGATCCGCGCCCGCGCCGACGCCGGCCTGACCGCCAACAACATCGCTGCTGAACTCGGCTGCACCCCCTCCACCGTGCGACGTGCTGCCGAACGGCACCACATCGACCTGCCGGCCGCGCCGCCACCGACCGGCACACGCAGCTCCCGCTACCCGCAGCTCAACGACCCCGCCTGGCTGCACGGCCAGGCCGACGCCGACCTGACCGCCGATGACATCGCTGACCTGCTCGGCTGCACCGCACCGACCGTGCGACGCGCCGCCGAACGGCACCACATCGACCTGCCGACCATCAGCCGCTACCCGCAGCTTGACGTCCCCGGCTGGCTTGCCGCCCAGGCCGACGCTGGCCGCACCCTCACCGACATCGCAACCGAGCTCGGCTGTGTACGCGCCACCGTGCGCCGCGCAGCCGACCGTCACCACCTCGGCTTCGATGGACGCCGGTCCCGCTACCTGGAACTCAACCAGCCCACCTGGCTGCAGGAACGCGCCGACACCGGCCACACCACCAGCGACATCGCCGACGAGCTCGACTGCACCCCCGAGACCGTCCGCCGGGCCGCCGCACACCACCACATCCGTCTGCCGCACCCCACCGCACGGCCCGACCAGCTTGACCAGCCCGACTGGCTCACCAACCGGCACCACCACCAGCACGCCACCGTCGTCGAGATCGCCACCGAACTCGACGTCGAACCCGCCACCGTCACCCGCGCCCTGCGCCGCCACCAGCTCGAGGTCCGCACCGACCAGCAGGTCCGCATCGCCCGCGGTGAACTCCACGCTGACATCACACGCCTCGAAGACCCCGACTGGCTCCACGACCAGTACATCACCCGCCTGCAGTCCGGCCGCCAGATCGCCGAACAGCTCGGCGTCACCCCCCACACCGTGACCCGCTGGCTTGGCATCCACAACATCGAGCCGCGGCCCCGCAAGACCCAGTACCCGGCCCTGTGCTACCGCCAGCACCTCGACCCGTACATGACAGCCGGTGGCAGCCGCGAACAGATCGCGGACCGCATCGCTGCCGACCTCGGCTGCTCCCGTGGCGCCGCCGAGAACGCCCTGCGTAAGCACTACGGACGGCCCGGCCGCACCGTCCATCCCGACCTGGCTGACCCCGACCGGCTCGCTGCCCTGTACGCCGAACAGTCCGCGGGCGACATCGCCCACCAGCTCGGCGTCGGCGAAACCACCGTGCACCGCTGGCTGGCCCGCCACAACATCCCGACCCGCCCCCAGGGTGCCCGCAGCCCCGCCTACCAGCCGACGTCCCGCATCGACCAGCTCAACGATCCCGTGTGGCTCGCCGACCGGTACGCCACCCGCGCTGCCGCCACGATCGCTGACGAACTCGGCTGCTCCGAACCGGCCGTGTTCGACGCGCTGCGCCGCCACCACATCGAAGTGCGCCGCCCAGGCGTCCGGGCCGCTTAGAGCCGCCCGGCGGCGGTTGCCACCTCGGCCGGGTCAGGCCGCCACCGCCACCGCCGGTCAACTGGCGGCATCGACGCAGCCACCACGGTGTCAACCACCCGGTCGAGCGCACAGCCGTACGTGCCGGACGACCAGGGCGCGTTGGCCTCCACGACCAGCCAGCGGCCATCGACGGTGCAGGCCACGTCCAGCACCCAGCCGGCCGGGGCCTGCCCGGCAGCGTCGGCCCAGCGGGCCACCTGCCGGGCGAACCGCCACGCACCGTCGGTGTCGACATCGGCACGGGCGTCGAACTCAGGTTCCCACGGCTGCCCGCCGACCAGATAGGGCGACGGGCGGCACGGCACCCCGTACAGCACGAACGTGCGCCACTCGACGGCAAGGTCCAGGCGGGTCGGGGACCACTCGACCATCGTGCCAGCAGGAAGACGGCCGGCAGCTGCCACGACCGCGCCAGGCAGGTCGTCGCGCCAGCCGGCCGGCAGCTGATCGAGCTTGGCCAGCGACGGTTTCACGAACCCGGCCGCCGGCAGCAGCTGCGTGTGCGACGCCGCCCACGCGAGCGTTGCGGTGGTGATGGTCCGGCCGGTCCAGCGGCGCGGCAGCCGGCCCATCCAGCCCGGGTCGACACAGGCCAGCTGCAGGTCAAGCCCTGCGGCTGTCAGGTAGGCAGCCTGCCCGGTCGGCATCCACCAGGCGGTGGCCGCCAGATCGTCAACCGCAGGGATGGTTTCGGGGTGGCGGACCCACTTGACCGGCCAGCGGCCAGCCACGCCGACCTCGAGGTCGTCCACGACCCATCGCAGATGGGTGGCGGCGATCAGCACGTCGGGGCGGGTCATCGTGCGGCCGCAAGTGGCAGCAGATGGGCGGTGAGCATCCCGACGGCATGGACGGTGCGGGACGGTTCCGACCCGGGGGCCAGGTCGAGCGCCATCAGGTGGGCGGCAGGGAGACGACCGCGCTCAGGGAGCGCTGGGAGGCCGTGCCGTCGTCCCAGGTGATGGTGAGCGTCGGGTTCCCGCCGTACGCGTTGGCCTTGGCGGCCGTTGCCGTGCCCTCTGTCCGGTCGGTGACACGCCGGAACCGACGACCGACGTAGCGGCCCTCGACATAGGCCTGTTCCGCCTGCAGCTGCTCGGGCGGCAGGGACGTGAGCGTGGCAGCCGTGGGGCCCTGCGGCGCACCGGCGTCACGGACCTCGGCGAGCGCGGCGGCGACCTTGGCTGCGACGGCATCCTCGTCGTCGCGGGCCTCGGCGTAGCTGCCGTCGTTGCTGTCGTCGTCGAGACCGATGTAGAGCTCCTCGGTGTCCGCGATCCCGCGGACGGTGCCGTCGGTGGCGGTGGCGAACGAACCGGGCCCGACCGCGATCTCGGCGCGGCCGTCGTCGGTTTCGTTGCCAACGAGCAGGGTCGCGACGCCACCGCCGGTCTGGGCCACGTCCGCTTCGATGCCGTCAGCACGGAGCTGCTCGGCGACGACGGCCAGGTCGATCTGCATGGTGGTTCCGATCGTGTGGTCTGTCGGGCTGAGATGTGCAGTCTGCCGGGTTGCTGTGACGTCGCCACGGCCCGCTCCGGTGGCTGTCGGGGCAGGCACGGTTCAGGCGGGCGTCCAGAGGGCGACCAGGGCCGCGCGGATGTCGGTGGCGGCCAGGTCGGGCCTGCGGACGGTGTCGGGCAGGTGCTCGTCGGGGTGCTGGTTGAGGGAGTCGAGCAGCCACTCGGCGGTGTCGCAGTCGTTGAGGGCGTCGTCCTCGAGGCGCGGGGCGGCGGGTGTGGCGGGTATGGCGGTTCCGTTCAGGTGGCGGTGCGCTGGGTGGGGGAGTGGCTGGCGGGGGTCGGGGTCGTGGCGGTGCGGTGTCGGCGGCGGTGGGACCGGACGAGGACAGCCACGGTGGGGATGCCGCCTGTGACAGTCACGATGGCGATGTCGTGCAGGGTGCTCCAGGTTTCGATCATGCCGCTTCCCACCAGGTGCGTCCGTACAGTTCGGAGGGGGCGAGGCCGGTGGCGATGCACAGCCGGTCGATGGCGGCGGCGGTGACCTCGCCAGAGGCTTTGGCGCGCAGGTAGGCGCGGCGGAGGCTTTCGCGGCCGGCCTGGTCGGGTGGGAGGGCTGCGGAGATGCCGCCGGTGTCCTCGATGGCCTGGATCAGTGGTGTGGCGTCGAACCAGACGCGGGTGAGGGTGGGGCCTGCGGGGCCGTGGTGGCCGGTGCGGCGGGTGCGGCGGTAGTGCTTTTCGCACTGGCCGTTGCCGACGAGGTCGTCGCGGTCGCAGCCGGGGATGCGGCAGATGGTCATGCTTCGTCGACCTCCCACCAGGCCTGCCCCCAGATGTCGACGGGGTGGCGGCCGGTGGCGCACGCGAGGTCGTCGGCGGCGGCGGCGGTGACGCGGCCGGTTTCGAGTGCCCGGTAGTAGGTGCGCCGCAGGTTCTCCGTGTTGCCTCTGCGCAGCGCGTTTCGGATGTCGCCGAGGGGGGCGATGGCCCGGGTGAAGGGCTCGATGGGCAGGGTGACCGAGGCGAGGGAGACGAGTCCGTCGCGGCGGTCAGCGTCGCGCTGGCGGCGCCGTTCGGCGGAGGTGAGGGGTGCGACGTCGAGGGTGGTGGGGGCTGCCATCTGGGTTCCGATCTGTCCGCTGTCCGTCTGGTGCTAGTGATAGTAGCGGTAGACAGCGCGGGCGTCAAGAGGCACACCCGAACTTCTTGAGAAATCTCAGCCCGCGAACGACACCGCGGCGAACAGCCGCCGCAACGCCAACACATCACCGTCAGCGCGCGGGTGCCCCTCCACCGTCCGCACCCCAGAAGGCCCCGACAGCCGCAACACCACCTGCTCGTCCCGGCCCAACTCGGTCACCGTGACCAGACCCGACCGCGACCCGCGCTCCAGCCGCAACACCTCGACCTCCGACACCGACTCCCGCAACTGCGGAGTCATCGGCAACCGGCCATCCAGCCCCCCCATCCGGAAGCGGGCCCGCCCATCCTGCAGCCCTGTCAGCTGCACCTGTGTCGAGGTATCCATCGCTCTGCCTTCCACTATTCGATGTCGCCCTGATGTTGGTCACGATGCCAGCCTGCTAGCCCCGTGAGACACGACGACGTCCCGGCCGACCATGCCTGCCGTCACCGCCACGGAGAAGCCCATGGCCCGCGCCACCTGCGCCGCAACCGCGGCCGCCGTCGCCACCATCGCGTTCGCCGTCACCACCGGCCTCGAGATCACCTGGCTCGGCATCACCTGGCGCCCCGGCGCACTCCTCGCGGCCGCAGCGGCCGCACTGCTGGCCAGCCAGCCAAGCGCGTACGCCATGCCGTTCGGGCTTGCTGCCGGCGGAGCCGTCGTTGCCCTCGCAGGCGGCCACGCTGGCACCGCCAGCTACGTCCACGGCGGACTGGCCACCGCCGCCGCCGGCACCCTCCTCACCATCGCGGTCGCAGCAGCCGCGTACCGTCCCTCACATCCACCTGGACGTCGTGTCACACCCCGTGCATATCGTGGTCCCAGCCAGCCTGCCCAGGAGCCCTACCGTGCCCGCCACTGACCCGGCCGCAACGCCCCACGCCTACGTCATCGGCACCGAGGACGCCGCCCCCCTGAAGTTCTGGGTCGCTGTCGACCCCGACCACTATCTCCAACTCGACGACGTCGTCGCCCTCGAACGCCACCTGCCCGGCGTCGACGACCCCATCAAGATCTACGGCGTGGTGTCCAACATGCGCAACCGGCAGGACGGCGCCCGCTTCGACTCCGACGTCATGCTCGCCAACGACGGCATCATCACCGCACCCGTGTCCGAAGCCGCCGAGATCCTCACCACCCGCTTCGAGCCCGAAACCTACGTGCCCCCACGCCCCGGCACCCACGTCCACATCGCCACCGGCGCCGACCGCGACGCCGCCCTGTTCTTCGACACCTTCGACGACCACGACCGGCTGCCCGCAGGCCTCACCCGCGGCGGCCAGCCCCTCTACCTCGACCTGTCGTTCATCGACGGCCGCCGCGGCGGCCACATCAACATCTCCGGGGTGTCCGGCGTCGCCACCAAAACCACCTACGCGATGTTCCTGCTCCACTCCCTGTTCACCTCCGGGCAGCTGCCCCACGCCGGCAAATCCAAAGCCCTGGTGTTCAACCTCAAAGGCCAGGACCTGCTCTACCTCGACCACGCCAACACCCACCTCGACGACACCCAAGCTGCCCGCTACGCCGACCTTGGCCTGCCCGCCACCGCGTTCGCTGACGTCGGCCTGTACGCCGCCCCCAAACAAGGCGCCAACCAGCCCGTACCCGACTGTGAACGCCAAGAAGGCGTCAAGTCGTACTGCTGGACCATCGCCCAGTTCTGCGACCAGGAACTGCTGCCCTACCTGTTCGCCGACGCCGACGACGACCGGCAGCAGTACGGCCTGGTTGTGGCGAATGTGACTGCCCGGCTGAAGAAGCACACCACCCCGCTCGCCGACGGCGGCGTCGCCCTCGACGGCACCTCGTTCCACCACTTCAACGACCTGGTCGACTGGCTCGTAGACGCCGTCACCGACGAAAGCGACCAGACATGGCGCGGCCCCGCAATCGGAGTCGGCACCGCCGGCGCGTTCGCCCGACGCCTCATCGGCACCAAGAAAGCCGGACTGTCCGCCCTGATCCGCGGCGACATCCCCAACCCCGACAACCACACCATCGGGTTCCAGGACCAAACCACCGTCGTTGACATCGCCCAGCTGCCCGACCGGGCCCAGCGGTTCGTCGTCGGTGTGCTGCTGCGGTCCGCGTTCGAGACCAAAACCAAGCTGGGGACCCGCGAGCCCGTCCTGTTCGTCGTGCTCGACGAGCTCAACAAGTACGCCCCCCGCGACGGACGATCCCCCATCAAAGACATCCTGCTCGACATCGCCGAACGAGGCCGTTCCCTCGGGATCGTGCTGATCGGCGCCCAACAGACCGCATCCGAAGTGGAACGCCGCATCGTGGGCAACTCCGCGATCCGGGTCGTTGGCAGGCTCGACACCGCCGAAGCCGGCCGGCCCGAGTACGCCTGGCTGCCCGACGCGCAACGGCAGCGGGCCACCATCATCAAACCCGGCACCATGATCGCCGCCCAGCCGCGGCTGCCCATCCCCATGCCGCTCGAGTTCCCCTGGCCCGCCTGGGCCACCCGCCGCGACGAAGCGAACCTGGCCGACCGTGACGGCACCGGCGACACCGCCGCCCGCGACACCGCCGTCGACGACGTGTTCGCCAAAGCCGCCACCGCCGCAGGCGAGACCTACTACGACGCCCAGGGCAACGAGTTGCCGTTCTGAGCCGCGCCATGCCAACCGCGATGTGTCCCAACTGCCTGGCCCGCACCACCATCGACGGTGACCGGGCCGGACCACTGGCCGTTGCCGCCGCGATCCGCACCGTCCTGCTCGGCGGCCTCGCCTACCTGGCGCTCGCGTGGCTGCTCAACCCGATCGTTGGGATCGTCGGCGCCACCGCCATCGCCGCCAAGAACATGGTCTCCGTCTTCTGGGCCATCGACCACGGCGCCACCACCTGCCACGCCTGCGGCCAGACCTTCGAGACCCGCTGAGCTCGCAACGGCACGGCGACAGCGGTCGGCTTTGGGTGACCGCCCCTTGGCCGACCCGGTGGGGAAGGTCCCGGTAGACGACCAGGAGAACCTGCATGCCTGCCACCGCCGCCCGCGGTCCCGGCTCGAACCAGTACGGCGACAAGCCACCGGTGACGGCCACACAGCCGCCCCCGGCCGCGACCGACATCGACGCCGCCGCGGGCGCTGCCGTCCAGGCACCGTTCCTGTCGGCACGCACCACCGACGGCGAGGTCACCATGCCGATGCAGGCACAGGACCTTGCGCCGGGCGACCGGATCGACGGCAAGACCGTCACCGCGACCTGGGAGGTCGACCCCGACATCGACGACCCGGGCGACGACCCCGGCTACACCGCGGTCGAGTTCCACGACGGTGCGGTCGAGACGTTCCGGCCCGACGAAACGCTGCAGACCGTCCCCGCCGCCGACGACTGCTTCGACGCCGACGGCTATCCGAAGGTGCCGGCTGGCCAGTAGCCAGGTGCGGCCGACCGTGCCGACGGACCGCGAGGAGGCCAGCATGGACGTCGAGCAGGCGATCGACCAGGTCATCGACCATGGCCGCAGCCAGCATGTGTCGGTGTCGCCGGCGCAGGAGAAGCTGCTGCGCGCCCCAGAGGGTGCGGTCGATCTGGCGCGGACCCCGACGTTGCGTGACGGGCTGACCCGGGTTGTCGGCCAGTTGCTGGACCTGGACGTGCCGGTCGCGGTGGAGGACGCGACCGTTGAGGCCGCTTCGTCCAACACGATGTTCGGCGCGCTGATCCGTGACGTGCTCGCTGCGATGCCACCACCCCCCGAACCGGAGCCCGAACCGGAGCCCGAACCGGAGCCCGAACCGGAGCCCGAACCGGCCGAGGAGGAGGCGGGTTCGCAGGCGGTGCTCGTGGAAGCACCAGAGCCGGAGCCGGTAGCGCCGGTCGCTGCCCCACAGCCGGAACCGGCAGCACAGCCTGACGCGGAGGCGGGGTGGACCCCGACGGTCCCGACGGTGGCGCCCGGTGGGGGACGGACCCTGCTCGATGTGCTGTCGGCACAGGGGTCGCTCGAGGAGCATGACGGGCCACTGGAGCTGTCCCGCCAGGACGGGGTACGGATGAGCCCGCAGGCCGCGTTGCGTCCCGCGCCAAGCTCAGGCAAGCGCCGCCGGTTCCGTTGACACCACCCCCACCGTCCGCTATGGTCACTAGCAGTAGACAAGCATAGGGCAGAGGGAACCGATGGCACGCCAGTCCAACACCGCAAGCCTGTTCGAGGTCGCCATCGTCGGCGCCGCCGGCTACGCCGCCTGGCAGCACCCCACCGGCCGCATCGCTCTGCTCGTCGCCGGCGCCGCCGCCATCACCTACGTGGCCTGGTGGCTCCACAACCGGCGCACCACCCGGCCAGGCGCCGGCGCACGCACCGGCGCAGCCCGCACCGGCGCCGTCACTGACCTCTACCGCCTCACCCCCGCCCAGTTCGAGCACGCCATCGCACAACTGCTCGTCCAGGCCGGCTGGACCAACGTCAACGTGTCCGGCGGCGCAGGCGACCTCGGCGCCGACATCACCGGCCACCTGCCCGACGGCCGCTACGGCATCGTGCAGGCCAAACGCTACAAGCCGGGCAACAACGTCGGATCCCCCGTTGTCCAGACCATGATCGGGATGGCGCAGGTCCACCACCGCGCCTGCGTCGGCATGATCGTGACGACCTCCGGGTTCACCCGCGACGCCCGCAACCTCGGTGACGCCCACCCGCAGTTCATCCTCGTGGACGGCACCGACCTTGAACGCCCCGACCTGCACCGCCGGCTCGCGAACCCGACCGTGGAGACCGCCCGCCGATGAACGAACATCCCACCATTACCGACGCGTTCCACGCCGCCACCGACAGCGGACAGCAGCACGCCGGCCCCTGGAACCCTCCAACCCCAGCCCTGGTGCCCTGCCCCGCCTGCGACGACCCGTGGGCCCTCGCACACCACCGGTGGGTGTTCCCCCTGACCCGCCCGCTGGCATGGCAGCAGCGCTGCGACAGCTGCAACACCGTCACCGCGCACACCTCCGACCGGCCTCTGCCTGCAGATCTGCTGCTCGTTGACGCCCATCGCAGCAAGAGCCAAGCGCTGCTCGCTGCGGCCCGTGCCGTTGCCGACGACGCCTACGGCATCGACCCGCTCGAACTGTTCGCACCGGCCGCGCCATGACCCGCACCAACCACTCCACCCAGCTGCCCGGCGAAACCCCTGCCGACGCCTGCCGCCGGCACGGCTGGCGCGTCGGCGACCAGCTCGTCGGCGACGAAGGAAACGGGCCAACCGTCATCCGCATCACCGCGATCGGAGAGCAGGCCATCCTCGCGGTCGCAGAGTCCCACAACAGCGTCCCCGACGACCCGGCACACGAGAACAGCTGGACGCTGGCGCACCGCACCTGGACCCGGCTTCCACGGCCTTCCTGCACCTGCCCCGACAGCGGCACCGGACCGTGGGACCCCGACTGGGACGGCACCAGCACCCTCAACAACGACTGCCACTGGCACGGCCAGCCCACCGCTGGGAAGGACCACCGATGAGCGCCTACACCGCCGCCCTGTCCGCCGCCACCGAAGCCGTGATGCTGGACGACCCGGCCGAGGTGTCCGCCGCGTACGACCGGCTCGTGGCCCTCCACGGGCATGACGTCACCTCGAAGGCGTGGCACGAGGCGTGCAACACCGCCGACTGGTACGCCGAACACCCCGAGTGCCGCACCTGTAGCCAGCCGACCCACCTCGAGGACCTCACCGACCCCGTCGATGCCGGCACCGACTGGGCTGGCATCTGCCTGCTGTGCTTCGAGGCGGCCACCCGCCCGGCGGCCCGCTGATGGGCCACACCGCCGGCGGCAGCCATCGCGTCCGCTACTTCCATTTCAGCGGCCATCCGTTCCAGCCAGGCGAGATCGTCCTGCCCGCACAGGATCTCCACGGCTGCAACGAACCAGCGTGGAACGCGGCGTACCGGCCCGATGCCGTCTACCTGTTCGACGAGGTTGCGTTGCACCACATGGATCTGGATCCGCCCTGGGCGCCACGGCTGTTCGAGGTCCGCCCCAACGGGCCCGTGGAACCCGACCCGGAACGGGCCGCGGACCCGCACCTGCCGGTCGCGCAGCACTCGTGGATCACGACCAGCGCCACGGTGCTCCACGAGGTCGACATGTACGGCAACCTGCTGCCGGCCGCAATGTCGCGCCCGTGAGCCGCACCGTGGAGCGTGGCGCGGTCGTGGCCATCAAAGGCCAGGTGTTCACCGTGACTGACAGAGGAGCGCGCTATGGGCATGGACAACGACGGTTGGTTCCGAACGGAGCTCGAGGACGTGGAGAACCGGCGTGCGGAGCGGGCGCTTGGGGAACTGATGTCCGAACCCCCGAACGGTGACGGGGGGGAAGGTTGCGGGCACCCATGAACGAGATGCGGAGGACGTCTATGAGCAGGACCGTTCGCGATACCAGCATCCTCACGCCGGACCCCGAGAAGCGGGAGACGCCCGTGCTCATCGACTTCGGCGATGGC
>LFIK01004904.1_pt1 | contig 10773 bp, 8 predicted proteins | sample 643401 | NCBI WGS metagenome assembly LFIK01 (sample SAMN03777447, study PRJNA286221) | soda lake metagenome | biome: soda lake; feature: Kulunda steppe; material: water; isolation source: sample T5-Br brine of Lake Tanatar-5 | place: Russia: Kulunda steppe | collected 2010-07
GGTTGCTCGGCCAGGCCAGGGCCGCACACTCCGGCACCATGCACTCCCTCGTTCGTCACCCGCCTGTCCTGCTGTCGACTTTCTTGACAGTTCGCACCAGCCCCCTCTGACATCAGCACGACCAGCAACCACAAATCCCTTCCAAACAATAGGTTACACGGCACCAGGAGGTTTAGCCCAGGAATTGCCAGAGGTAACGATGTCGAACTCGTTCGACATACGTGGGCGCAATTCGACCTGCATATCCAATCAACGTACTGCAGGAGAATCAGGGATGAATCCTTCCTTTCAACGACTCGGAGTTCGAAGCAGGAGCTGGCTGAGCCGCCTGGCAAGCGGCACTTCGGCCATTATCGGGCTGCTGGTGTTGCTGCCGGCTACGACACTTGCAGCACCATCCGTCAGCTGGACATCACCACCAGACAACAGCGTCTTCAACGTCGGCACGCTGGTACAGCCGACCGGACAGGCCGCTGGCACCGTCACCGGAGCTGGCCTGGATCTGACACTGGTACTAGACCGATCCGGCAGCATGGGAATCAATGCAACCAGCGACGGGGTCACCAAGACCCGCCGCCAGTGGCAGGCTGACGCGGCCATTGCACTGGCGACCTCACTGCCTACGGTGGCCACTTCGGTCGCCATCGTGGAGTACGCATCGTCCGGTTTCGTCCGGTTGCCGCTGACACCGACCACTGCCACTGCAGACATCGTCAATGCCATCAACCAGGTCCCGGCAAGCGGCGGCACGGCCATCCATGCCGGCATTGACGTGGCCCTGGGAGAACTGAACACCAATGGTACCGCAGGCAGATCCCGCCAGATGGTCGTTATCTCCGATGGCGGATCCAATGTCACGCTGGCGGTGAATGCAACCAATGCGGCCGTTGCCGACAACGTCACCGTCCATGGCGTCGTCATTCCTCGCGGCAACATCTCGACCATGCAGGCCATTGCCACGGCGGGCGGCGGCATCTTCGCCGACTTCTCGGACACGGCCGATCTGGCGGGGCTCGAAAGCTTCTTCAGCGCCGGCGGCGGTTTCGTCGGTCTGGACAAGCTGGACCTGACCCTGCCGGATGGCACCGTGCTGGCTGACTATCCAACCGACGCCTTCGGCAACTTCGTGGTCAACCCGGCCTGGGAAATGCTCGCCGGCAGCAACCAGTTCCTGGCCACGGCGACCTTCCTGGATGGCACGGTGGCAAGCGCCACACTCAACCTGAACGGCGTCACCAACGGCGTCCAGCCCGTACCGACACCCGCGCCCATGGCGCTCATGGTGCTGGGGCTGGGTCTGGTCGGCCTGTTCCGGCACCGACGGCTGCAGCGCACCTGAGCGCTCCCGGGGGCAGTGATCCGCCCGCCTGCCCCCGGGCTTTCCAGACCGCCAGCTCGCAGCAATCCGCCAACGGTTGAATCAGAGGGGATCGACACCATGCCAGCAAGGACCTCGGCGATCATGGTTGCGGTAGTGCTGTCGCTGGCCGCTGACGCACTCGCCGGCCCCATCACCCTGCCCACCCAGCCGACCCTGGTCGCCCCCCTGGACCGAGGCCACGCGCATCCATCGCAAGCCCCCCAGGCCCCGGAAGCAGCACCCGAAGTCACGGCCATCCGACTGGAAACCGACTTGCGCGAGCATGGGGATCTTCAACAGATTCTGCTCAAGGCCCCGGCACTGCTGGCGCGGGCCCCTGAATCAGAAAGTCTTCATCACCTCTACGCAGTCGCGCTCGCTGCCAGCCGGCAGCCTGAACAGGCGCTCGCAGCGCTGGAAGCTGCCCCGGGCCCCAGTGCAGCGGGCTGGGATGCGGTCGCCAGGGCCCTGATCGCGCGCGACAAGGGGCAGCTCGGCGAAGCAGCCGACCTGATCGGTCAGGCACTGCGCGCGGATTCAGACAACGCCTATGCGCACAACGCGGCAGGGACCATCGCACTGGCCGGGAACGCGTTGCCACGTGCGACAACACACTTCCAGCAGGCAACGAAACTGGCACCCGACAGCGCCCTGTATCTTGGCAATCTGGGGGCCGGCTATCTGCACCAGGGCCGATTGCAGGAGGCCGCACCCCTGCTCAGGCAGGCGCTGACACTGGCCCCGGACGATTGCGCTGCCCGCACCAATCATGCCGCCCTGCTTGCACAAGCGGGAGCGCTGGCGGCAGCACGCAATGATCTGGAAGCCTGCCTGCAAACCCGACCCGACTTCACGCAGGCTGCGGATGCGCTGTTCGATCTGCTGCTGCGACAGGCTGATCACGGTGCTGCCGAAGCCCTTCTGCAGCGCACCCCCAACCGCCTGTCACGCCCGCACCTGAGTGCCGCCAGACTGGCGCTCCAGCGTGCAGATGGCACTGTTGCACGGCGCCACCTGCAGCATGCACCGCCGTCTGCCGAAACCGACCTGCTGGATGCGCTTGCCCATGCCATGCAAGGTCGATGGCAGACCGCAGCCGATCGCAGCAGGGACCTGGCTGGGCGCCATCCCACCCAGCCACTGATCATCATCAGCGCGCGAGCACTTGCCCTGGCCACCCATGCAGCACTGGCTGACGAGGGCTGGGCCGTCCCGGAAGACCCGGCGCTTGCCGCAGCCATGCAGTTCCTCGCGGGGCTTGAAGCCACCATGGCCGGTAACCAGAGCGCCATCGAAACCGCCTTTCGGCAGGCCGATGGCATGCTGCCGGGCCTCAGCCTGGCCGGACTGGGCGCCCGGCAGCACCAGGCACTCGACGGCGCCGCCGCAGTGGCGCCGCTGGCGGCGGGCTTTCTGTTCCAGCTCTGGCAATTCGATGATGCCGCCCGCACGCAACTGCAACAGGCAACCGCGGCGGCGCCCGAGCTGGCGCTCCCCCAGCTGCTGCTGGCTCGGCTTGCTGCTAGAGCGGGCCACCGCAACGAGCTGGCGCAAGCCCTTGAACGCGCCCTGGAGCGTGCCCCCGGGAGCTACTCGGCAAACCTGCTGAGTGCAGAACAGGCTCTGGCAGAGGGCGACCTTGCAACCGCGTTACCATTGCTGATCAATGCGTCCGCCGCGCACGCCGATCCGGACACACTGCTGCGCACCGGGCTGGTGGCAGAGACTCTGGCCGATGACACCAACGCCAGGCGCCACTACGAGCAACTGCTGGCACTGCAACCGGATTCCTTCATCGCCAATAACCAGCTGGCCTGGTTCCTGGCAGTGCGGGAACAGGAACTGGAACGTGCCATGGCGCTGGCAACCACGGCGGATCGACTGCAGCCCGGCAACGCAAGCATCCAGCACACGATCGGCTACATCCATTTTCTGAACGGACAGCATGCAGATGCTCTGGAACACGTCCGCAATGCCTTCCGGATTGCTGGCTGGGAGGTCCCTCTGATCGGCCTCACCCTTGCCAGAACAGAACTGGCAGTGGGCAACCGCGACACAGCCAGAAGTCTGTTGCAGCGGCTGGCCGAGGGGCCGGAAGACGCCCAGGGCCATGCCAGCGCAGCACGCGAGCTGCTTGAGGGGCTGTGACAGGTCGGCCAAAGCCCTGCGGCTCATGCTGGAAGCTGCTTTAGACAGCTGTTGGCAGCCCCGAATTCAGACGCGCCGGGGTCACGATTCGATCCACGCAAGGAAATCTGCATTCGAGTCCAACTCCTCCAGCACCAGCTTGCAACGCCGCTACTCACAGCAGCCAGGCCAGCATCATGCTGAAAGCGGTGATAAGCACGAAATAACCGCTCAGCAACAGCGTCTCGGCCCGGTGCGACCGCAGGGCGGCAGGCAGGCCGCGCCAGCCCTCTGCGGCCAGCGGCCTGCAGCCACCCGGCAACAGCGCCACCCCTGCTGTCACCAGAAAGCCGGTCAGGTTCCACCAGAACCAGAACACCTGTTCAGAGAAGAACAGCCATAACAACAGGTTGCAGCCGACTCCCGCCACGATGCCCACATTCATGGCACGACCGCTCACCGACCGGGTCAGCATCCCCAGCAGGAAGGTCGCGATCACCGGCCCGTAGAACAGCGAACCGATCTTGTTGATGGCTTCGATCACGGTGGGGGCAATGCTGCCGGCGGCAAAGGCCAGGGTCACGCAGATCACACCCCAGAACAGAGTGTAGCGGCGCGACAGCCGGTAGCGTTGGCGCTCGTCCAGCGGCCGCCGCCGCGACGGCACCACGAAATCTTCCACGGTGGCCGCACTCAGGGAATTGAGCGCCGAATCCAGCGATGACATGGCAGCGGCCATGATCGCTGCCACCAGCAATCCGATCAGCCCGTGGGGCAGATATTCCGCAATGAATACCGGCACCATGTAGTCGGGCCGATCCGCGGGAATGCGGGCAGCAAATTCCGGCTGAGCCAGCACCAGCGTGCCGATCAGCAGGCCCATCAGGCAGTACAGCAGCACGGTGGGAAAGCGCATCAGGCCATTGAACAGCAGCGCCCGGCGCAACTCGCGCTCGTTCATGCTGGACAGCATCCGCTGGGCCTGACTCTGATCGCAGCCGTAATAGGCCGCGTACAGGAAGAAGCCCCCCAGCACCATGGGCCAGAAGCCGAACTCCTCGCCATCACCCAGGCCGGTGGCGGTAAAGTCCACCGCCAGCAGGCGATCCCGATCCAGGCCGTCCAGGAAGGCCTGCCAGCCCCCCAGCAGGTGCAGGGCAAAACCACTGCACAGCAGAAATCCCAGCAACAGGATGCCCATCTGGATGACATCGGAGATCACGACCGCCTTCATGCCGCCCATGTAGTCGTACACCAGCGCCACCAGACCGACCATGACGATGTTCAGCCACAGCGGAATGGCGAACACCGCTGCCAGCACCATGGCCACCGCATAGATGGTGATGCCGGCGGCAAACGCCCGACTGAACTGGAACACACCACTCAGCAGACGACGGGTCGTGGGCCCGTAGCGCGTTTCCAGCCAGGCATAGATGCTGATGACGCCGGACCGGTAGAGCGGCGGCAGGATCACCACCATCAGCAGGATCATCGCCAGCGGCACAGCCAGCTCGTAAGTGAGCCACTGCAGTCCCCCCTGCTCCCGCAGGCCCACGAATGCCGGTGCCGAAATGAAGCTGACGGCTCCCAGCTGGGTTGCCATGGTGGACAGGCCCACATGCCACCAGCGAAACGAACGGCCGGCAAGATAGTAGTCTTCGCTGGAGTGCTGACCCCGACTGAGCCGATAGCTCAGCCAGATCAGCCCTGCCACGTACACGCTCACCACGATCCAGTCGAGCGGGTTCATCTGGCGACCACCCCGTTGCTTGCCGCAGGCTGCACGAACCCGATCACCACCTTCTGGCGAAAGTACCCCATCGATGCTGGCCGACCGGAACCCGAGCGCCATCTATGGTACAAGAGCGGCCGCGATCCGAACGTTTTTCAGGAGGCATTGTCATCATGGCTGCAAGAACGCTCACCCTGTTGCTGGCCGTGGCCCTGCTGCTGGGTGCAGGCTGGTGGTTCACTGCGGGATCCGCCCCCGACGATGCAGCGCCCCCGGACCAAGCGGCAGCCAGCAATGCCACCGCCAACGCATCGCCCGGCCAGTCCGAACCGGCCTCGAACAGCCATGGCGAGGATCCACCCTATGCGGTGGTATTGATGTATCACCGCTTTGGCGAGGATCGCTACCCGGCTACCAGCATCCGGGTGGAACAGTTCGAAGCCCACATCGAGTACCTGCAGGAACACGATTTCAACGTCGTCCCGCTGGGCGAGATCATCGATCATTTCGAGCGTGATGAACCCCTGCCCCCGCGCACCCTTGCGATCACCGTGGACGATGCCTATCGATCGGCCCTGGACGTGGCGCGTCCCATGCTGGCCGCGGCCGACATGCCCTGGACCCTGTTCGTGACCACCGACCAGCCCGATCGCCAGCTGGGCGACTTCATGAGCTGGGATGACCTGCGTGAACTGCACGAGGATCCCATGGTCACCATCGGCCACCACTCCGGTGCCCACCACCACATGCCGGATCATGATGCCGCCACCAACCGCCACGACACCCGGCGTGCCAACCAACGCTTCCGGGAGGAACTGGGAGACGTGCCGGACCTGTATGCCTATCCGTTCGGCGAGTATGACGATGCGGTGCTGGCCGTGATGGACGAGTTCGAGTTCCGGGCGGCGTTCGGCCAGCATTCCGGTGTTGCTCACGCGGCGGAAGCCCGCATGGAACTGCCCCGGTTTGCCATGAACGAGAACTGGGGAACCATGGAGCGCTTCACCGAGCGCGTGCACACGAAGCCCTTGCCCGTGACGGATATCAGCCCCGGCGACGCACTGGTCGTGCAGGACAACCCGCCGGCGTTCAGCTTCACCCTGGCCCATGACGGCGTCAACGCCGCTCAGGTGGGCTGCTTCCCCTCCGGCGGCCTGCAGGCAGAAGTGGAGCGGGATGGCAACCGGCTGACCGTCACCCCCAGCGGCGCCTTCAGCCCCGGGCGAGCCCGCATCAACTGCACGGCACCCTACGGCGACGGCACCCACCGCTGGTTCGGTCGTCAGTTCGTGGTCCGCGAGCCGGACGGCGACAGTCACGTCCCGCGCTCGGATCCGGGTGCCGGGGAACCGGAAGCGCCCTGATGCTCCCTGCCCGTATGCGCTGGCCCGGGTTCATCCTGCTGCTGCTGGTGATCGCTGCCTATCTGGCATGGCTGAGCACCCCCCAGTGGCTGCCGGCAGCCACCGGCCGCATGCTGGAGCAACAGGGCCTGCGGCTGGACAACCTGGAGGCCGGTCGCCCCGGACTCACCCGCTGGCAACTGGAGCATGTCCAGGCCCGGCACCCGGCCACCGGTGCCGGCCTGACCCTGCGCAATGTCGCCCTGCATCGGCCGCTGGCAGCACTGCTGGGACGCCCGCTGCGCCGACTGGACATCGGCCAGCTGGACCTGGCCATGGTAATCGACAGCCAGGACCTGCAGGCCGCCCTGACCGCAATGGGCAGCGACCAGGGCACGACCCATGGCGACCCCCTGCAACAGCTGGCGGAGCTGCTGCATGCGCTGCCGCTGCAGGAAGCCCGCGTCGAACGGATGCGGGTGCGGCTGGCCACCGGCGACAATGATTTCGACGCACAACTGGCCCTCGGCGAAGGCGGCCTGCACTGGCAGCGTGCCAGCGACCGGCTGGACACCGATGCCCTGACCCTGCGCATGGAGCTGACCCGCTACCCGCCCGAGCAGGTCACCGCACCGGCCCCGCAGGCAGACGCCGGCCTGCGCGTGGTCGCCAATGACAGTGCCCAGGCCAGCCCCTCGTCACCATGGCCGGAAGATGGTGCGGCGCTGGACCTGATGCTGGAACTGAGTGCCACCGATCTGATGAACCCGGATGCCCGGCGCCTGCAGGCGCGGCTGACCGATCCGTCGGGATTGCTGCTGGAAGCCTCCCTGCAGGGCACGGCGCAGGCACTGACCCTGCAACTGAAGCAGGCTGAGGTGCCCCTGGCCAGTGGCCTGCTGCCAGGTCTGTGGCCACAGACCTGGCCGCTGCGCAGCGGCACCCTGACCCTGCAGGGCGAAATTCGACTGCATGAATCGCGGGACTGGCAGGGTCTGCGTCTGCGCGGCCTCCAGAGCGCCGCCAGCCTGGAGCTGCGCCCGGACCAGTATCGGCTGAAGCTGGAACAGACCCGTGCCCGGGAACTGCGCTACCAGGCGCCCGGGGCCGGCAGCCCTGCGCTGGAGGCCGAACAAGCCGAACTGACCGGCAACCTGGCGCTGGAGACCACAGCCGGAAGCCTGACCGGGGACCTGACTGGCCAGCTTGACCTGAGCCTGGCCGCGCTCAGCCGGGGCGATCTCTCGGCACAACGTTTGACCGGCACGCTGGATCTGTCCGGCACACCGAGCCTGCCGCGAGCCGATGGCACGATCGCCGCCGAAGCGCTGCAGACGCTGGTGCCCACCAGCGACCTGCAGTGCCGGCTCAGCCTGCAGGCGCCGGCGCTGCTGGAACTAGGCGACTGTTCGCTGCAGGCGCTCGGCGGCAGCCTGCGGCTGGCCTCCGGCCATCTGAACTGGCGCACCGGTGCAGGCTATCTGCCGCTGGCGGTGGACGACGTCGAGCTGAACGCCCTGCTGGCACTGATGCGGGACCCTGCGCTGGGCGGCAGCGGACTGCTCAGTGGCAGTCTGCCCGTACGGCTGCAGGCCGGCGCTCCCAGCATCCAGGATGGCTGGCTGGCGGCGCGCACGCCCGGCGGCACGCTTCATTATCTGGCCACCCCTGAACAGCTGCAGGCGGCCCGCAACCCCCAGCTGGAGCTGGTCATGAAGGCACTGGCGGACCTGCGCTACGAGCGCCTGCGCGCCAGCGTGGATTACGCCGAGGGCGGCGAGCTGGTGCTGGGCATGGACATTCGTGGCCACAGCCCGGAACTCGAGGACGGCCGGCCGATCGAAATGAATCTGAAGGTCACCCAGAACCTGCTGGACCTGCTGCGCAGTCTGCAGTTCGACCTGCGGGATGCGAGCGGGGTACGGACACCACGCTGAGCTGGCGGCTGGCAGGGCCGCTGCAACCCCGCAGGCCTTTCCAGAATCCGCAGACTCGGCGAGAATCCAGTTGGCAGCTGCGGGACAACCCCCAGCTTCGGCACCAGATCGGAGGTCCGATCAGATGATTCCAGCCCGCCAGTCCACCGCACTTCACCGCATCGGCCCGCTCTGTCTGGTCCTGTTGCTGGCCGTCGGTTGCACGCCAACCGTGCGCGTGGCCACGGACGAGCCGATCCGCATCGACATGAACATCAACATCCAGCATGACATTCGGGTCCGCGTCGAGCGCGAGCTCGATGACTTCTTCAGCGACAGCGGAGTGTTCTGATGATCAACCATCGAGCAACCTGGTGCGCATGGCTGCTGCTGGCCTGGCTGGTCGCTCTGCCCGCCTGGGCCCTGTCCCTGGACGAGGCCAAGGACCGCGGTCTGGTGGGCGAGCAGCCCAACGGTTATCTCGGCTTCGTGGAACCCCCCGGAGGCCGCGAGGTCCGCGAACTGGTCGAGAGCGTGAATCTGCGCCGCCGGGACGAGTACGAGCGCATTGCCGAACGCAATGGCGTGCCCAGAGAGGAAGTGGAGCGGCTGGCAGGCAAGCGCGCCATCGAACGCACCCAGGCAGGTCACTACGTGCGGTTGCCCAACGGGCGCTGGGTCCAGCAACGCTGACCAGGACGGTGCCTCGCTGGCACAGCCGGCCTCTGACTGCCGACCGCTGCGGCCCTTGACGACGGCGCTGCATCAGCCACGAGCCCCCGTGCCCCACGACAAGAGGCCGCAGACCGCGTCGCGCAGACCGCGTCTGGCTGACCGCGTCTGGCTGACCGCGTCAGAAGCTGTCGTCCGCGAGCGTTCGGGTCGCATCCATCCAGGCCCGCACCCGAGGCAGGTGATCCACGGTGACCAGCACCCCGGCCAGATTGCGGTCGCGATCCCACCAGGGCCACACGCCCCAGCTCCCCGGGCTGCTCAGGCGCGCGCAGTCCTCGTCGCGGCCCGACCGATCGCGGCCCGACCGATCGCGGCCCGACCGATCGCGGCCCGACCGAACGCGGTCCGGACGCTCACACCAGGCGCCAAGCGCATAGCCCCAGTCCGGATCTGCCCAGGCCGGTCGCTCGCGGATGTCACGGGCGGCAATACGCTGGGGCAGCAGCCGTTCCACTGCCTCCGGGGGCAGCACTCCGACACCGGCATAGCGACCGTCCTGCTGCAGCATGGCCAGAAATCGGCCGTAGTCCTCCAGGCTCATGTGCAGGCCGTAAGCCGGACTCAGAAAACCGTGCCGGTCCGGACCCAGTCGCGGATGCCCCCAGGCCGCAGAATCCAGCGACATGGGCCAGCCCATGCACTCGATGAACAGACGTCGCCAGGAACGATCCGCCGCCGTCTCTGCCAGCCAGCCTGCCACCTGCATGCCGACGCCGCCATGGGCAAAGGGTTCCGCATCGGCCTCCGGCGGGTAGCGCGCCATCAGAGCCTGCGCGGCGCGCTCCATGGACGTTTCACCGGCGAACTCCACCCCCATGCTGGCAGGCGTTCCCGCCTGGTGCGACAGGATCTGCAGCAGCGACATGTCGTTCCAGCGGCCGGGCAACTCCATGATCGCGCTCAGTGGCGCATCCAGGTCCAGGTCACCACGCCCTTCCAGACAGGCGAACAGGGCCGCCGTCGGCCACATGGACGCCGCCTCCAGCGCCAGCGGCTCGGTCGGATCCAGATCACCCGCCACATGCTGGAAGACGCGCTCCCCGTCACGCAGCAGGATCAGGCCGACGCCGTTGAGACCGCCCTCGGTGACGCCGGCATCCAGCCAGGCACGCAGGGCATCGGGATCCCGCTCCGCTGGCAGATCCGGTACCGGCATGGGACGCGCCGCTCCCGTCAGCCACTGCCGCAGGATGAAGCGGCGCAGGTCACGCCCGCTGATCTCGCCACTGTCGGCCCGATCAATGGCCTGGAACTGCTGGCGCAATACCGGGCCGGCCTCATCCCGGGACAGCGTGCCCGAGCCATCCCGATCCAGTTCCCGCGCGCCTCCCGGCAGGCGCGGATCCAGCAACCAGCTGGCCAGCAGCAGGCCACACAATGCCAGCACACCCAGCACCCAGCGCCACACGATTCCTCCCGAACAACTGCTGCAGCGGGACGGCCGCTGCCTTCCGACCGGGAGACCGCCGACGCAACGCGCGGCTCGACAGGCAGGTCCCGGCACGCCTAACCTCTACCGCTACCGGTCCGGAGTCAAATCAGTCAATGCATCCTGTTCCA
>LFIK01004905.1_pt1 | contig 10773 bp, 8 predicted proteins | sample 643401 | NCBI WGS metagenome assembly LFIK01 (sample SAMN03777447, study PRJNA286221) | soda lake metagenome | biome: soda lake; feature: Kulunda steppe; material: water; isolation source: sample T5-Br brine of Lake Tanatar-5 | place: Russia: Kulunda steppe | collected 2010-07
ACCACGTCTGTCCGTCTCTTTGCGTCGGTACGATACGCAGGGCGCTACGGTTGGATTGATCCTGCACAAAGGCTTCCAGCGTGTCCGGGTTGCCCGCTGCAACGATCTGGATGGTGTAGCGCTCGGCGGGCCGACTGGCCAGCCAATCCGCACCGGATCGGGCCATGGTGTTGCCGATGTGCGGCGCGGCTTCGGCTTCTTCCTCGGCGGCGACCGTTGGCGCGTCGTCAGCAGTCGGCTCCTGCACTTCCTCGGGCTCCGCTTCCGTCGTTGCCGTATCGGGCTGCGCCTCCGTTGGTTCCACCGGCACCGGCGGAGATTCGGGTTCCGCCTCTGCGCGCTCGGCGTCCGCTGCCGGTTCGGTCGGTTCCTCCGGCACGGGAATAGATGGCAACTCGGAAGCCGCCGGTTCGGGGGCCTCCACCTCCCGGTCCGTTGCGCGGTCGCGCTCGGGAGGGCTTGAGGACTGGGCAGGGACCGGTCGCGGCTGCAGGACCAGTTCATGCTCGGCTGGTCCCCGGTCACCGCCGTCGCGCAGCAGCGTGAATGCCGCCACCACCAGGAACAACAGGCCGGCGATGATGATGACCACCGCCTGGCGGTTGCGCAGTGCCGCGGGCATCTGCGCGATGGGCGTGACAGATGGCAGGGCCAGTCGGTCGATGAACCCCCCTTGCGGTTGCACTGGACCATTCAGCGCCTGCAGGCAGGCGGCCCGAACCTGTGCCGGGTATCCGCCGGAGCGCAGGTGGATGTCGTCCGGATCAAGCAATTCGGCCGCAGGCGCGTCCTCATCGGCGCCGGCACGTTCCAGGCCTTCCTCGATGTAGATGGCGACCTGCTTTCGGGTCCAGGGCTCAAGGCGGAATACGTGAAAATGATCGTCGTCCATCAGCTCGCCCAGGCGCGCTACCCGTTCCTCCAATTCCGGCGCACCGGCGAGGAGCAGCGCCGGGCCGATGTAATCCTCGTCCTCGCCCTCCTGCATGCTGAGCAGGGCGTCCAGTGTCTGCTCGCTGAGATCGTGTGCGTTGTCCACCAGCAGGGCGGGGCGGTCGCTGGCCTGGGCCAGGCTGTCCAGCCAGTCGGCCACGTAGTCCAGCAGCTTCGGGCCGGAGGTGGCCGGCGCCGGCGGCAGATCGAAGGCCTCCAGGCAGGCGTGGCAGATGTCATCCGGTGTGGGATGCGCTTCACCGTCAATGGTGAGCAGGCGCAGGCTGGAGTCGTCCGTGCCCTCGACCTGCAGCACGAGTCTACTGACACCGACACCCACCGGCCCGGTCACCAGCACCGTGCCGCTGCTGGTCTTTAACAGCTCGATGATGCGGTTGGTGCGGGTCTGGAGGGTGTGGTCATGGAGTAGGGCGTCCTCGGGAAAGGGTTGACGCCGCAATCCGAGTTCTTCCAGGCGTACAGGGTCCAGTTGCATGTTGCGTATTCCGACCGGTTGAGATGAACCACCGCCTCAGTGTAATGCAGTTCCGGCGTCGGGAGATACGCGTCTATGCGGGACAGAGTTCCGTATAGCGGAATTGAGTTTTATTTATTGACATGGTTGGTGGGGCTGCATAGTCTCAGTGGTGAGTCATCGACGTGTGCCAGGCGAGTCTTCATCCGTGTGAGACGCGGATGCATAACTGAGAACAGGCAAAAGGAATCGCTTTTGGCAGTTATCGCAGAAAAACCCCCGTATGGCTTGCAGGGAAGCGACGCACGAAACGCAGCAAGCGGGTCGTGAGTCGTTTTTTTTGTCGCAGCACGGCCACCGAGATGGTTTCCCGTACCCCCCTTTGGAGGAGAGAAGATGAACGTACTTCGTAAGTTGTTGACCCGCGCGTCCGTGGCGGGCCTTGCGGTTGCCATGGTCACCGCGCTGATCCCGGTTGCCGCCTCGGCGGATGTCACCCGTTGGCGGGTTCAGACCCACTGGCCGCAGGCCAGCAGCTCTTATAACGACAGCCTGGTTTACCTGAAGGAAACGCTGGAAGAGCGGACCGATGGACGCCTGGTGCTGGAACTGTATGAGGCCGGTTCGCTGGTCCCCACCTCGGATATCTTCGATGCCACCCGCCGCGGTGTGGTGCAGATGGGTACCATCGCCCCCGCCTATGTACTGGACCGCTCCGAACTGGCAGGTATCGCCTTCGGCCTGCCGAGCGCGTTCCGGGATGTGTGGGAAGCCATCTACTTCTGGCAGCACCTTGGCTTCGAGGAGATGCTGCGCGAGGACTTCGAGCGCTACGGTATCTATTGGTCCACCGATAAGGTTTATGCCACGGAGATGGTGGTCAAGGAGCCCATCGAGAGCCTGCGGGACTTCGAGTCGCTGAACATCCGCTCCTCCGGCACGCTGCAGCGCTTCCTTACGGATGCCGGCGCGGCTGCGTCCATGATTCCAGGCGAGGAGTTGTACCAGGCGCTGTCCACCGGCGTGGTTGACGGCGCCCACTGGGGCGCGGTGCAGGGCGCCTACAGCATGAGCCTCTACGAGGTGGCGAAATATCACGTGCGCCCCCCGCTGAACATCGGTGGTATCGATGTGTTCATCATCAACCAGGACGCGATGAACGATCTGCCGGACGATGTGCGTGACATTCTGGTGCAGACGCTGAAGGACCAGTTCTATTACCGCTCCATCGAGTATCAGTACAAGGAAGAAATCACCCTGGCGCGTGCACAGGAAGAACTGGGTGTGGAAGTCATCTCACTGCCGGATGAAGTGATGGATGCCATGACTGCGGCTGCCGCGAAGGTCTGGGAGAACGAGCGAAACAAGGGCGACCTGGCCGCGGAAGCCATGGACCGCCTGGAAGGCTTCCTGCGGGAGTTGGGTTACATCGACTGATCGATGATCTCGTGGCCCCGTCCGACCACACGTAGTCGGGCGGGGCTGTTCGTAACACCACGGATGACGCCTGAGCGGGGCTGTGACAAGCCGACCGTCTGCGCGTCCATTTCCACGGAGGTTCCATGCGCGCCCTCCAGGCATTCATGCGATCGGTCACCTGGTTGAATGACCGGGTCGGGCATCTGGTGTCCTACCTGGTGTTCTTCATGTTCGTCTTCCTGCTGCTGGAAGTGTTCATGCGCTATGTGCTGCGTTCCCCCACGGTGTGGACCGTGGAATTGACGCAGATGCTGTTCGGTACCTATGCCGTGCTTGCCGGCGGGTATCTGATGGCGCATGGGGCTCACGTTAATGTGGATATCTTCTATTCGCGCTTCCCGCCCCGCGTCCGCGCCGTGGTGGATATCTTCACGTCGTCCCTGTTCTTCCTGTTTCTTCTGGTGCTGCTGTATTTCGGTGGTCAGTTGGCCTGGGAGTCGCTGGAGCGCCTGGAAACCTCGCAATCTGCCTGGGATGTGCCCGTGTATCCGGTCAAACTCATGATTCCGCTGGGCGCCGGCCTGCTGTTCCTGCAGGGTGTCGTCAAGCTGCTGAACGACATTTTCATCGCGCTGAATCTTGGTGATGTGATCGGCGCGCAGAAGCAGGGTGGTTCATCCGCGGAGGACGCCCTGTGAGTATCGAAATCCTGACAGTTCTGTTTTTCGGGTCGCTGCTGTTCTTCCTGTTCCTGGGCTTGCCGCTGGCCTTCGTGCTAGGCGGCGTGTCGGTGATCTTCCTGTATTTCACCTGGGGCCCCCATGCCTTCTACATTGTTGCCTCGCGCATGTGGGGCAGCATGAACAGCTTTTCGCTGGTGGCCATTCCGTTATTCATTTATATGGCCATGTTGCTGGAGCGCGCCGGGGTCGCCCGCGACCTGTACCACATGATGCATGTGTGGTGGGCCGGGGTGCGCGGCGGGCTGGCCATCGGAACGGTGGTCATCTGCGCGATTTTTGGTGCAATGTGCGGCATCAGTGGCGCAGCCGTGGTCAGCATGGGTCAGATCGCCCTGCCTAACATGCTGGAGCGCGGCTATGACAAGGAACTGGCGCTGGGGGCGATCAACGCCGGTGGCGGTTGGGGTATCCTGATCCCGCCCAGCATCATCATGATTCTCTATTCGCTGATCACCGGTGTCTCCATCGGTAAGCTCTTCGCCGCCGGGGTGGTACCGGGCCTGATGCTGATGGTGATGGTGTCCATGTACATCGGCATCCGCGCGTACATGCAGCCGCACCTCGCGCCTGCACTGCCGAAGGAAGAGCGGGGCGGCATGCACGAGCGCCTGGTGTCGCTGAAGGCCGTGCTGTTGCCGATTCTCATCGTGGTGATGGTGCTCGGCTCCATCTTCACCGGCGTGACCACGCCCACCGAAGCTGCGGCCATGGGTGTGCTGGGCGCATTGATTTCCGCGATCGTCTACCGGCGGCTCAGCTGGCAGTTGCTGCGTGAATCGTCGATACGCACGTTTAAGCTCACCGGCATGATCATGTGGATCCTGTTCGCGGCTCATGCGTTCAGCTCCGCATACAATGCGATGGGCGCGCAGGCCATGATTGCCGATTTGATGGCCTATGTGCCTGGCGGCCCGTATGGCGTCCTGATCGCGATGATGGTCATCATCTTCCTGATGGCCATGGTGCTCGACCCGCTGGGTATCATGCTGATCACGCTGCCGGTGTTCGTACCCATCATCACGTCGCTGGGCTTTGATCCCATCTGGTTCGGGATCCTGTTCATCGTGATGATGGAGATCGGGTATATGACGCCCCCGTTCGGCTTCAACCTTTTCTATTTGAAGGGGGTGGCGCCACCAAGTGTCACAATGGGGGATATCTACCGGTCGGTAATCCCGTACACCTTCGTTGAACTGAGTGGCCTGGTGTTGATCATCATTTTCCCCGCGATCGCACTCTGGCTGCCTAGCCTGCTATAGCGCAAAACCGCCTCAGACCAGCTCTGCACCCTTGTGGGGCTGGTCTGAGGCGCCTCTACTGCTTTCGTCTTGCCCCCCTTCCGTCATCGGGCGCTTTCCCTTGCGACCATGTCCACGCATTTTGCTTGACGATATCAAGTAAGTTTCCTAATCTGGAATTGACGGCCCTCCGTGCCTTCGCACGGAAGGGTGTCGTCGAACATGATCCAAGCATTCCACCAATAAAAATCCGGGTCCTGTCCTTCCGGAGGAGATCTCATGAAAGTCTTTCCAAGCATGCTTAGAAGGGCGGCCATCGCGGCTGTCTCTGTCGCTGCACTCGGCTTCGTCACCTTGGCACCGGCATCTGCCGATACCACAACGTGGCGTGTGCAGTCCCATTGGCCCAGTGCTAGTTCCTCGTATACCGATAGCCTGAAATATCTGGCCGACAAACTGGAAGAGCGTACCGATGGACGTCTGAAGCTGCGGCTGTTCGAGGCGGGTTCACTCGTCCCCACGTCGGATATTTTCGATGCCGTGCGTCGCGGTGTCGTTGAGATGGGAACCGGGTCACCGGGCTACGTGCTTGATCGCTCGGAGTTGGCCGGTATTGCCTTTGGGCCGCCTGCGGCCTTCCGTGACGTGTGGGAAGCCCTGTATTTCTTCAAGAACCTCGGCTTCGAAGATATGTTGCACGAGGAATTCCGTCAGCAAGGCGTCTACTGGTATACGGACAAACTGATTGCCACCGAAATGGTGGTGAAAGAACCGATCGAAAGCCTGGGTGATTTCCGGGGCATGAACATACGGTCGTCCGGGACGCTGCAGCGTTTCCTGACGGATGCCGGTGCCGCGGCTTCGATGATCCCCGGCGAGGAGTTGTACCAGGCACTGTCTACGGGCGTGGTGGACGGCGCACACTGGGGCGCCGTGCAGGGTGCGTTGAGCATGGGTTTGTATGAAATCGCCAAGTACCATGTTCGGCCAGCGCTGAATTACAGTGGCGTGGATGCATTCTGGATCAATGAAAAAGCCATGAACGATCTGCCGGACGACGTGCGCGAGATCGTCCAGCAGACCCTGCGGGAGCAGCTCTACTGGCGGACCATTGATTACCAGTACAAGGAAGAGGTTGCGCTGGCGCGGGCCATGGAAGAGCACGGTGTTGAACTGAACCATTTGCCGGATGAGGTGTTGGCCGCGATGAATGCCGCTGCGGAAACCACCTGGGAGCGGGAGCGTGCCAAGGGCGATCGCGCGGCCGAGGTAATGGACATGCTCGAGGAAATGCTGCGCGATCTCGGGCACATCGAATAGGCGTCCCAGCGCGCTTGACAGCCCTGGGGGCGCTCCGTATTATGCGCCCCATCTTGGCGCTGCCAAGGTCCGCGTCCCCTTCGTCTAGAGGCCTAGGACACCGCCCTTTCACGGCGGCGACAGGGGTTCGAATCCCCTAGGGGACGCCACGATTCTGGAAACCGCCGGGCACTGCCCGGCGGTTTTTTTATTGTGCTTTCAGTTGGCCGTTGCCACCCCTTTCCGCGGAAGCAGAGCAGGAATGAGGCCGACAAATCTCCGGCGCAAGGACGCGCGGGCTGCAAAAATGTCGTGGTACCAATTAGACGCATGTCCATCGCCCAGCAGACTCGCCGAATCATTGCCTCCGTGGTATTTGCCGTACTGCTTACCGGCTTGGTGGTTGCCGCTGCGGTTTCCCTGCCGTTATTGAATCAGATTCAGACTCAAACAGTGCAGACTGGGATTGCGGGCGCCCAGGCACGCGCAACCGCTTTCTCGAGCGAATTTGCGCGATTACGGGACATCGCCGAGCAACCCGCCAGCCGAAGTGAGATCGCGAACCGGCTCGAGGAATACGTCCAGGATGAACTGAGTCGCGACGAGCTTGTGCGTTCCACTCGCCCGCGCCTGGCGGACGCACTGGGCCGGATTACGGATGTGCAGGCCATGATGCGGCTGGATCATCGCGGCAGGGAAGTGGTCCGTCTCGGTCCACTGGCGGATCAATTGCCGCAAGCTATTCCCGTGCCGGAGGGCCTGGAGGTTCACACGCTCCCGCTCAACGATGGTGGTGCGACACGCCTTTTCATCCTCACCACGGCGCCGGTGCTGGGGCAGGGGGGGCAGCCCGTGGGGCAGGATGTCCTGCTGTTTTCCACGGATGCCCTGGGTGCCCTGTTTGTCGAAACCGAGGATTTCGGCCCCGCCGCGACCATCTGCCTGGTCAATCGACGCCAGGAGAAGCGGGTGCACTATGACCGGGAAAACGAAGAGCTGAGGTTGAAGCCCCTTGGGGACTGCCTCGCTCGCATGGGGGAAATCGACGGCCCGGAGTCTGCCCAGATGCTCTCCGGCCGGGATGCTGAAGGGATGCGGCATATTGCCTTTCTCCATCCATTGGAAGACATGGATTGGGATATCCGCATCCGGATGCCGGCCAATACCTTCTATGGCGGGCTGCACCGGGATGCCGGCCTGGTGCTTGTGATGCTCCTGATCCTGATGGCGGCTGCCGGCTGGCTGGCATCCCGAGCCCTTGGCCCCTTGCTGCATCGCCTGGCAGGCCAGGCCGAACAGATCCAGCGGGCCAACGTGGACCTACTTGAGGCGGCCAGCGTGTTCGAGCAGAGCCAGGAGGCCATTGTGATCACGGACCGGGACGGTATCGTGATGCGCGCCAATCCGGGTTTCGCCGACATGCTGGGATACGAGAGTCGGGAGCGGGTCGGGACCTCGCTGCTGGATCTGGTGGACTTCGAACGTAGCCAGGCGGATTTGCTGAACCATGTGGTTCGCTGTATTCGTGTGGATCACGCCTGGCAGGGCGAAGTGTGGTACCGGCGGCTCGATGGAACCGCCCTTCCGGCCCTGCAGACCTGCAGCGCGGTGCGCGACGAGGAAGGCAACCTGATCCGCCTGATTCATGTCTTCAATGACATCAGTGAACGCATGCGGGCGGAGCGCCACATGCAACGACTCGCGCATTACGATGAGCTCACCGGTCTGCCGAATCGTTCATCGCTGGAGAAACATCTGGCGGACAGCGTTGCCCATGCCGCTGAGCGTCAGGCGCGGTTCGCCGTGCTGTTCCTGGACCTGGACAAGTTCAAACCCGTGAATGACAGTCTGGGCCATCAGGCCGGGGACCACTTGCTGAAGCGCGTGGGTCAGCGATTGCGGAATGCGGTGCGTAGCCGGGATATCATCGGGCGTCTGGGCGGTGACGAGTTCCTGCTGGTGACAGACGAACTGCGGGATGCGGATGACGCGGCGATTATCGCCGGGAAGATCATTGCGAGCCTGGAGGAACCGTTCCAGGTGGATTCCAGGTCCATCGAAATCGGTGTCTCCATCGGTGTCGCGGTCTATCCCATGCATGGAACCTCGTCCGAAGCCCTGATCAAGGCGGCGGACAAGGCCTTGTACACCGTGAAGAACGGTGGCAGGGGCTACTACGCTTTTGCCGATACCGCGGACGCCGGTGGTGATGCCTGAACCTGAACCGGGAATGATGTCAAAGGCAGCGAGATGATACCGGATCGTGTTTTTGTATACGGCACCTTGCGCCGTGGCGGCAGCAACCACGGGCTGATTGCGGAGGCGCCGCTGCTTGGCGAGTTCCGGACCGCGCCTGCTTACCGGATGCTGGATCTCGGCTACTATCCGGGCGTGATTGCCGGCGGGGAAACTGTGGTTGGCGAAGTCTACCGGGTGACGCCGATCATCATGCAGCGGTTGGACCGCCTGGAGGACGTGCCGCACCTTTACGTCCGGGATCGCCTCGAAACGCCGTGGGGGCATGCCTGGATCTATATCTACCGGCAAAGTGTTCGCGGTGCGCCCCGCGTGCCGGAAGGTGACTGGATGCGGTACGGGCGCTCTGAGGGGTAGAATGCCTGCCACGTATTCCCGAAACCGTGTGGAGCAGGCCGTCGATGAGCAATTCCCCGCATATCAAGCACGTCACCGCAGAGACCTTCCAGCAGGACGTGGTGGATGCCTCACGCCAGCAGCCGGTGCTGGTGGATTTCTGGGCGGACTGGTGCGCACCCTGCAAGCAACTGATGCCGGTGCTGGAAAAGCTCGCCGACGAATACCAGGGCGCGTTCCTGCTTGCCAAGGTGAACTGCGACCAGGAGCAGGAGCTGGCCGCCCAGATCGGCGTGCGCAGCCTGCCCACGGTCATCCTCATCAAGGACGGCCAACTGGCGGACCAGTTCATGGGTGCCTTGCCGGAAGGCGAGGTGCGGAAGCTGCTGGAGAAGCACGTGGCCGCGCCGCAGGAAAGCCCGCAGCAGCAGGCCCGGCAGCTCATGGAGCAGGGTGATTTCGAGGCGGCACTGCCGCTGCTGAAGGCGGCCTATAACGCCAGCCCGTCCGACGAGGACCTGGCCCTGGACCTGGTACGCGCCCTGTTTAACACCGGGAACCTGGAAGACGCGGACCAATTGCTGGCGGCCTTGCCGGACAGCGTTCGCCACGACGACCGGGTCAAGGCCATGAACGCCCAGCGCCGTTTCGCCGAGCGGGTGCAGCAGTTACCGCCGGAATCGGAACTGCGTCAGCGTGCGGATCAGGGTGATGACCCTGAAGCCCTGTACGGTGTTGCCATGTACCAGGCGGCCCGCGGCGACTACCAGCAGGCCATGGATCTGCTGCTGGACGTGTTCCGCCGTCACCGTGCCTGGAACGAGGGGCAGGCGCGGACCACGCTGCTGGAAATGTTCGACCTGCTGGGGCCGGAGAATCCGCTGGCGCGTAGCTACCGGCAGAAGCTGTTCCAGCTGCTTTACTAATGGCGGCGAGGTAGCAGCACGGCGGCAAGCACGCCGCCCGCTGCGCCATACCAGTGCGATTGCACAATCACGTCGCCGCCGATCAGCTGCGCCAGCGCCGGGTGCGCCCCGGCCTGGATTTCAGCAATCACCTTGATGGCGAGCAGGGCCAGAAAGCCCCAGGCGGCGACCGAACGGTAGGCAAGGATGCCGCGCAGGCTGGCGGCGGCCCAGATTGCATGAATCAGGCCGGAGAGGCCCACGTACCAGGCGACGCCCTCCTCGAGCACATACAGCCCGAGCGGAATGCTGATCATGCCGAGCAGAGCGGCCAGCAACAGGCCGCCGCCGCCGAGCCATTGCCCGCCGATCAGCACCACAATGGCCAGCCCCGCCAGATTCAGCGCAAGATGCATGGGGCCCAGGTGGACCCAATGGGCGGTCAGGCCGCGCCACCAACCGCCATCGGTCATGGCTGCACGCTCGTAGCGCAAGGCCTGTACCGCGTCCTCGCCAAATACGGCCAGGATCAGCGCCGGCATGGCCAGCGCGATCAGGACGAGTACCGAAAGAAGCAACTCGTGGCGGGCTGTGTGGTCAGTCATGGCGGCGAGTCAAGTCCGATCTGCAGGCTTGAACCATACACCCCGCCCGCGTTCCGGTCCACGGGAGCCCCACATGAGCGTTTTGCTGATATGCCTTGGTGACCAGTTGTCCACCCAGTCGCCGCTGCTGCGTCACGGCAGCAAGGCGGATGACACCGTATGGATGGCCGAGGTCTCGGAAGAGGCCACCCACGTCTGGTCGCACAAGGCGCGTATTGCCCTGTTTCTGGCTGCCATGCGGCATCATGCCGGCGCGCTGGAGAAGGCGGGGTGGGCTGTGCGTTATCTGCCCCTGGACGTGCACGAATTCGATGGCCTGGGTGCGGCCCTGCTGGACGAACTGGAAACCGGCCGCTACCGGCAGGCGCGCGTGGTCAAGCCAGGGGATTACCGGGTCGAGCAGGCCCTGCGGAGCGCCTGCGAACGGGCCGGCGTGCCCCTGCAGGTGCTTGAGGACACGCATTTCATCGACAGCCCGGAGGGGTTCGCCGATTGGGCGAGGGGCCGGCGGCAATTGCGGCTTGAGTACTACTACCGGGAGTTGCGGAAGCGGCATCGTGTCCT
>LFIK01004906.1_pt1 | contig 10773 bp, 11 predicted proteins | sample 643401 | NCBI WGS metagenome assembly LFIK01 (sample SAMN03777447, study PRJNA286221) | soda lake metagenome | biome: soda lake; feature: Kulunda steppe; material: water; isolation source: sample T5-Br brine of Lake Tanatar-5 | place: Russia: Kulunda steppe | collected 2010-07
AGAGAGAGAGAGAGAGAGAGAGAGAGAGAGAGAGAGAGAGAGACAAATACTTTAAAGGCATAGATGGTATATAGATGGTATACAGTAAACCAAGCCATGTAATGTACAGTCTAACAATGGACCCACCGACTTTCAAGGAAAAGCAAATCAAGCTGCCTGGCACAATCCTCAGGAGAAGTGTCTTATTGAAGGCAAGGGGGGGGGGCAAACCTTTTCAACCTGGTGGGATCTCGTGCTGCCCCTCCTCGCACCTTATGCATACTGTTCTGGACCACCCTTGCAGTCAAACTCCTTGCATTGTCCACCCTTGCAGCCTATGCTTCTTGCGCTGACCACCTTTACAGCCCTGCTACCTTACATCCTGCCTCTACCTTTTCATAAACTACCCCTCCCGGCCTCTTCCTTTAAAGGAAGCTTAAATAAGCTCAGAAGATAACCTAATTCCTGCCCTTTCCCTTAAATAAAAGAGGAGATCCAGAGGCCTGTCAGGCCTGAGCTAAGCTGTCCTCAACAGCAGGCACAGCTGTGCAACCCTTCCCTCAACCCATTTTTCCCTGCTATTGGATTAGGCCTACCGAGTCCTAAATTCGTGGCCAAGTTGTGTATCAAAAGCTGCACAGTTGCAACGGCATGCTGCCCTCAATACCAGGCACAGCTCTATGCGGTCCTTCCCTTTGTACCCACCTGCCATAGCTGGTGGCCTCCGCACCAAAAGGGAGGATGGTGCTGAGCAGGCCCACCTCGGCCAACATGTGCTCCGCCTCCTGTTAATGCATGAACACAGACACGGCACTGCTTCAATGGCATATATTCAGCACCATGTTCCACCATGCTCATGCAGGACATGCTCTGGCGGGGTTTACTTTGAGAGTGACCTGTGGCACACAAATTCTGTACAGCCCTGTTACAGGCACGGCCAATATAAGTTTAAAAATATGCATCTTGGTTACTGAATTGCGTGCGTGTGCAAATTGGAGGTGCTCCTCAGGTGGACCCTCAATTTTTGTAATTACAGCTTCCCATGTTATGAGTGATGTGAGCAGTTTTGTGCTTGCATATGCACACAATTTCAATAGATTTCTTTGCTTTCATAGGCTGATATGGACAACGTGGCAAATGTGAAAATCCCAATTTCTTTTTACATTATGGATTATTTTGGCTATGACAAGGCATAAGCCGTATGGCAACCAGGCTGACGGTCACCTTATTGCATGAAACACATGCATTGCAGGACAAAAATGCACATGCAGGAAGCACACAATCAGTTGTGTTGCAGGTAAGAGGGTGAGGGTGCAAGGATGAGGGTGTGAGGATAATGCGTAAGCAAGCAGAATGGCTACACGCACACCTGGAGTTGCATGGTAGGAAGCTCCCCCACAATCAAGCTGTGGTAGGCTGCCGCATTGGCCACTTCGTTGAGCACCGCATGCACGCTCTCCTTGCTGAGGTTGTACCCATCCAAGCCCTGTGTTGACAGCCAGCAAATGTTGCCCGCACAAGGCCATTCAGTTCCAGAAAGAACAAGCCTTGGTTTGAAATCCCAGGTTGGAGGGGGTCAGTTTTGAACCTGAGTTGAAAGGTTGCTTTCCAGATTGATGGAAGGTGGATGCCTCACCAATCATTGGGCCCTCTGCACAATTTCGTTCCCCTTTTAAGTCTTAGAGTTTTTGTATACGGAAGTATAAATTCAAGCAAAATATCATGTAATCTGAGGAGTTCACTCATAAAAAAGTGTTGCCAAAGACATTTTTTTAGCTGCCAGCAGTCACAAGCACACGCGCTGCATCCATACCCTCTCAGCGAGTCAAAGACGCCTCTGCTCCCCGCAAACACAGCATGCGCTCAAAGTCAGAGAGGTCAGATCACAGGAAGGAATCCACTTTTGAGCTCCCATGAGGGATGGGTAGACAGGGTTTGGCAGACCCTATCAGTCGAGGCTCTGCAGAGCCTCTGTAGAGCCAGTTTCAGCCTCAACAGAGCCTCTTCGGCATATTGATCAGGCCCTATTTACCCATCCCCAGCTCTCATGCATGCCCCAGAGGCAGATCCATGGAATGCCAGCTCCGTGAGCTCTGCAAAGACTCACCCCAACAGCCCACCCGGATGGCCTACCTACCGAGCTCCTACATCATCAAGCTGGCACCCCACCTAGATGGCCCCTACACCCAAGCTACTAACCTTCTGGCTGATGGCTTTCCTGCACAAGCACACATACACAAACCGTGCATGCTGTGCACATGCAAACACGCATACACACATCAGGCTTTGTGCGATATCATGACAGCTCTCACCTGGATGGCCCAGACACTGAGCTTCGTGCCTTGGTAGCCTGCTCGCTGCAGCTGGGGCAGGAACACCGGGTCTCCGTCATGCTGCAGGGCGAAGCACGCACGGAACCAGTTAGGGATGCGACAGGGCAGGGGCAAAGAGGCAACAGGGCAGGGTTGAAGGACCAAAACAGGGTGGGGTTGAAGAGCCAAAACAGGGCGGGGTTGAATAGCCAAAACAGGGCAGGGTTGAAAACCAACAGGGCAGGGTTGAAGAGCTAACAGGATAGGGTAGATGAGCCAGTAGGACAGGGTTGAAATCAAATAGGGCAGGGTTGAAAAATCAACAGGGTAGGGTTGAAGAGCTAATAGGGCAGGGTTGGAAAATCAACAGGGCAGGGTCGAAGAGCCAACAGGGCAGGGTTGAATAACCATCAGGGCAGGGTTGCAGAGCCCACAGGGCAGGGTTGAAGTGCCAACAGGGCAGGTTCGAAGAGCCAACAGGGTAGCAGGCGTGCTGCGAGAAGGGGCACCCATGGAGTCAGCTGTGGGGAATGAGATGGGCATCTGGCTTGCTTCAGCAAGGGGCGTGCAAGGAGCTCCCACTCGGGAAGCAATTCATGCAGCTTTTGGTCAGGAAGCAACGCAAAGGCCTGGAGAGAGGGCGGGCGGTCCCCAGAGGGCTGCACAGACAACGAAACAGTGCACAGCCAGGCCTTGTTTGCCCCTCCCGTGTGAGAGCAGATTCCCGCCACTCCGCACGAAAATGGCAAGCACATCAGCAGGCGCTGATTGTTCATGTGAGTTCATATGAAAGGTGCCTCCCTCCAAGTGGGTCACACAAAGATTGTGTGCAGAGCCGGCGGATGAGTGAGCCACTTTCATCCCCAACTGTACTGCAGAGCGCCCCAAGCCCATACTCGTGCAGTGGCCACCTCACAGCCACACCCATCTGTCATGCACAGCCACCCTGACCTGAGCTTCCACGACTGCCCGCACGCTCAGCGTGGCAAGGAGAATGAGCCACCCGGCGTGGCGCAAACAGCGTACACACACTCCAAGCATTACAGCACGCAGTGCGTGAAGCTTTCAATCCTGATAATCTGGCTGCAGGCATCGCCTTAAACAATAAGTCCACAAGCACAAAGCACAATCCTAATGGTCTTGCAGCGGACATCACCGCTGCAAATGACAGGTCTACAGATACTTGGCACAGAAACAGTGTCTTGCTGCAGGCATCACCACTCTTATGACAAGTCCACAGACACCCAGCACAGAAAGATTGTCTTGCTGCAGGCATCACCTCTCTCAATGACAAGTCCACAGACACCCAGCACAGAAAGAATGTCTTGCTGCAGGCATCACCTCCCCTGATGACAAGTCCACAGACATCCAGCACAGAAAGAATGTCTTGCTGCAGGCATCACCTCCCCCGATGACAAGTCCACAGACATCCATCACAGAAAGAATGTCTTGCTGCAGGCATCACCTCTCCCAATGACAAGTCCACAGACACCCATCACAGAAAGATTGTCTTGCTACAGGCATCACTTCTCACAATGACAAGTCCACAGACACCCAGCACAGAAAGAATGTCTTGCTGCAGGCATCACCTCTCCCGATGACAAGTTCACAGACATCCGGCACAGAGAGAGTGTCTTGCTGCAGGCATCACCTTTGCCATTGACAAGTCCACAGACACACGACGCAGCAGGCAGCCGGACGGTGGCTTCGCCCCGCTCTCTTTCAGCACTGCCTCTGCTGCTTTGTGTGCCTCTGCCGCAGCCACCTGCGGTCAGGGCCATGCATAGGTGGGCGAGAAACACCGGCCTACTCGCTGCTCCCCAAAGGGGCAGTGGGCGGCTGCCTGCAGGGGCCCTGGACATCCCGCGGTGCGTTTCCCTTACATTCATGCATGCGACGCTTTTCACACTCATCTGGCATTCTTGCAGCCCTGCAATGAATTGCATGGAGCAGGCTCTGACCCAGCGCCGGGGGGGTCTTGCAGTCAGAGCTGGGGAGGTTCTTGCGAAGCTGGGGGGTGTTGCAAACAGAGCTGGGGGGCCGTCTGCCGAAGGTTGTGCTCTTTGGGCAGCATACCTAAGGGAAGAGGGCACTGGCCTGGGAGGGGCACACCACTTTATCACTGTGATGCAGGATAAGAGGCACTTGCCAGGAAGAAGCCAACCCCCCCAGCCAGACTGCGAGCACGCTCATGCATGAGTGGGGCACACCACTCAATCACGGCGATGCCAGAAAGGAGGCACTTGCCAGGTAGAAGCCAAACGCCACCAGCCAGACTGCAAGCACGCTCATGCATGAGTGGGGCACACCACTCAATCACAACGATGCCGGAAAGGAGGCACTTGCCAGGAAAAGTACAACTCCCAGCGGTCAAAGCACGGACACGCCAGTGTATGTGAGGGGTATACATCGCTTGACTGCTGCGGTTTAGGAGAGGGTGCAATTGCCAGGAAGAACATGGCCCCCCCCGGCCACAGTGTTTGAAGCTTCATCATCTACCCCTGACCCAAACCCTAATCTGGTCCTCACGAGGAAGAATATGGTCCCCTTTGGCCACAGCTTCCTGAAGGTCCTCCATCTACCCCTGACCCGAACCCTGACAGGCCCTCACCAGGAAGAACATGGTCCCCTTGGGCCACAGCGTCCTGAAAGGGCGGGTGTCCAGTCCATCCCCCAGGAGCACCACCTGCGGGTGGCCAAGCAGCCAAACATGTGACCAAGCATGTGACAAAGCGCTTGACCAAGCACAGTGACCAAGCACGGTGACCAAGCATGTGACCTAACATGTGACCAAGCATGTGACAAAGTGCTTGTCCAAGCACTTGACCAAGCACGGTGACCAAGCATGTGACAAGCATGCGATTGAGCATGCCGGAAGAGGAACCTGAGCGCTTTGGTGCAGGCAAGCGGGTCTGCAGGTGTATTTGCATGCACATGTTGTGAAGCGCTGTGGGTGCATCAACACATAAATCGTTGCTGCGCTGATGCATGCAGGACAAATGACTGAGGCATGACAGCCACGTGCACAGGTTAGCCAAGCTTCTGCGCAGAGACCTTTGGCCTGACCAGCTGGTAGCGCCAGCGTTAGGAGCACTTTCATGATTTATCTATGCCTTCGAGAGCACTATCGAGGCACTGCCTTCCGCGGAGTATGCGCACAAGCATGTGTTTTGCACTGGTGCCTTGTTGGGTGCGTGTGTAAGCGGGAGTGTGCGCGCACGCACAAGGTATCTGCACAGCATGTCACCAGCTCTCTCCAAGGCTTCCCCCCTGTGGCTGCTGGACCCCAGTAGGCATCGGGGAGGGAAACCACAATCATGGCCTGCCCGCCCACCTGCTGGTAGTCCCCCTTGTTTATGGTGTTCATGCTCGTGCTGGCCATCGCCACATCCAGCGTGTCATCGATGTACTTGGTGGCAATGATGTCTTGCGCAAGCCGCAGCGGGCTAGGCGGGAGGCGGGAGGCAGTAGGGGCTGCCAGCCCTTCCGCAGGAGAGCTGCAAGCAGGCGTTTGGGGCGGACAGTAGGGGGGTGCAGCTGGGGTTGGCGTGCGCTGAGGGTGACCAGGGGGGTGGAGCGGAGCGCAGGGGGTGCAGGTGAGTAGGTGTGTGGTGCAATGCTGAGGGTAGGCAGGGAGGAGGGTGGGGCCGAAAGTGGGCTTGTGCAGCTAAGGGTGGTGCAGCACTGAGGGTAGGCATGGAGGGTGGGGCGGAGGGTGGTGGTGCGCACAGGTTAGCCTGAGGCACACAGGCAGAAGGAGCTGCCAGCGTCTTTTTGCAGGCGGTCTGTGGCATATGAGCACAGAGGCTCCCTGGCACAATGCATCAGGTAGGACAGCGAGTGGTCACAGGCATGTGCGCAAAGGTTGTTTGGCGTGTGACCCATTCCATAGGTATCAAGCCACCACCGGCAGCGGCTACACTGTCACAGATAGGCATGCCAATAACCACAAGCCGCAGCCGCAGCCGCAGCCGCAGCCGCAGGGGATGGAGAAAAAATAGGCCCAAGAGCAGCTGGGTACATGGCGGCGCTTAGGCAGGTCACCGCCACGATTCATGTACGAGCACGAGCGAGCATCACATGGCCCAGGTAGCCAAGATCAAAAGTAGGCCGGTCACACAGCACATGGTGTGAGGGTGCATGGTGTGGGGTGCACAGGTGACGGACGAGCTGTGCACAAACAGGTCACAGGCATGCATCATGCACATGCGGGCATCAGGCAGAGGGGTTCTAACAAACAGGCGGGTCACATGTTACGGGGAATTGAAGGACGCAAGGTAGGTTGGATTCGAAGCGCAAGCAGGCGCACGCAAGCTGGCAGGTGGAACACGCACAGGCGAGCTGGCAAGTGGAACAGGCAGCCCAGCACGTGTGTGTGGAAGTCTCTGGTTTGCAGACACTAGCGACCGAGTGTTGCCATTCCATCTGCTTGTTGCATGTAAGCGTGGCAGAGCTGCTTGCATGCCGACAAGAAGTGCACAAACCACTCGTGCTCTCGTTAGGGTGCACGCCCAAGGCGCAGCTGCATGCGTGCTCCATTCTTCTTACCCACTCGGGCCTGGGGCGGCGCACAAGGCGCAGGCATAAGGATCCTGCAAGAGGGGGCTAGTTTGCTCAGCTTCGCTCATGCGGCTGAAGGCTAGGTCCAAGCTTCTGTCCAAGGGTAAAGACTGGCAGCAGCTTGGAGGTCGTGGCTTGGGGGTGCTGGGTGCAGCCTGCGCAGGGGGCAGGATTACCTGGAATGGCCCGAACATACTAGAAATGTAACAGCAGCAACGTAAGCAGCTGCACAGTGAGAAAAGCTGGTGTGGCTGGTGTTGCGTGCGCCTCACCTTGCAGCTCATGTTGTGGACCTTAGGGCTTGGCTTTGCAGACAAGGTGTGCGCTGGTGCATATGTAGATGCAAAATAGGAGCAGCCAGATCCTAGATGTGCTTTCATGGGCTTTGATTGTGGAGCTAGACCAGTGCGCATTTTTAATGTGTGGCTGTTCAGATCGGTCAAGTCAATCAGCATCAAAACTTTTATTAAGCCAACCAATTTTCTGCAGGAGCGTTTGTCTTCCCTGTACCTGCTGCCCTTTGACAGTCCACTCCTCAGTTACCCCACCGCGTGCGCCCACCTCCTCAGGGAGGCCAATAGTCAGGCACCATGGCCACCAAAGTGCAGAAGATTATGACTCAGTAAGTAAGCCAGTCTGCTGTACGTGCCCTGCACTGCACAATATGCACGTCCCATGCTGCAAGGGAGGAAGGTCTGCGTTTTCCTCCGCTTTCCCCCAACTCCCTCTCATGCCTGCCCTGTCCCTTGATCCATCTTGCAGGCCTATCAACCTGATTTTCAGGTACCTGCAAAGTAAGCAGGTCATCCAGATTTGGCTGTACGAGCAGACGGACCTCAAAATCGAGGGCCGCATCATCGGCTTCGACGAGTACATGAACCTAGTGCTAGATGATGCTCACGAGGTTTCAACAAAGCGCAAGACGCGGAAGCCACTGGGGAGAATACTGCTGAAGGGGGACAACATCAGTCTCATGCAAACAACAGGTTCGTGCAAAGAAGCAGGCCTTGCCCCGAATGACCATGCACACAACTCATCGGGCATGCATGAAGTTACCAGCAAGTAAGCGTGCACGTGCATAGAGGAATGCAACCCTTGGCGCTGCATAATTCATTGCATGCAAACAGCCCGACATGCGCAGTGCTCACGCACGAGAGCTTGATTGCAAGCCAGTGAAGCTTGCAGGTTCCTCAAGAGATGGGTGAGCGCTTGTGGGCATGCTGGTGCTGCTCGTACGGATGCGCGTGGACCTTGAGCTGTCTTGCGGTGCATGGAAGCACACAAGACATCACCAGAACCTGCAAGCTGCCTCACCTGCATGCACTCATCACAAATATGCGCACACACGCACACACATATGTGTGGGTGCATAGAATTGTGCACCAGCAAGATAGCTTGTGTACATCAAGCCGCAGGTGCTTCCATCCAAACACATTCGCAAGCACATGGAATTGCTTCACTAACATGAGACATGCATGCATGCATATTCAAACGTGCATGAGTTTGTGCTCCCATGCACGTGCATGCACGCGTTCATCTGTACCATCATGAGCATGTGCGCACATGGCTTCTGCACCAGAGGCGCACGTGCATGGGGGGGTTCCTGTGCGAGTGGCAGCCAGCAAATGCTGCCGCTCCGGTGCTCTGCTGCGCCGCAGGTAAATAAACGCAGTGTGCGGATCGTGCACGATGGAGGCACTTGCTCGGAGCCTCCTGAGTGTGACCACATGCCCCCGCACCCCACCCCGGCTGGAGTGCGGGCAGCGCGCCTGTCCTCCTGAGCTAATATTGCCTGCCAGTGCTGCTGCTCCAACGGGGCCCATCTGTGCCTGCATGGTTGGCTGTGGGATGGTGTGCCTCACCTGCAACAGTGCGTGCACACTTGCAATGGAGGGGGGTGTTGGGATGCGGACGGGGCTGCACAGTGTGTGCCAAGGATGTGCTGTCTCAGGCATCCGAGGGCTTCGGGTCACAGCCCAAGTGCTTGCCGGGGGCAATTAGTGGTTCTGAGGTAGGGTTCAGATGGACTGGCTTTTGGCGCTGCTGGGGCCCATCTTTGCCTCTGCACATTTGCCATGGGACACTGCCTCGCCTACAAATGCGTGTGCGCAGCTGCTGTTGCACCAGCATTGGACGGGGGTGTTGGGATGTGGATGGGGCTGCACCGTTAGTGCTGAGGGTGTGCTATTTCAAAGGCCTGAGGCTGTAGGTCTAAGCCTTGCTGAGGGCAGTGCATGGTGTGCATGCAGGAAGGGATGGAACAGCTTTTAATTGGTCCATGAATTGGTCGCGAGTTATGGCCCAGTCATGAAATCAGCATTTTTAGGCCGCAATGCGTCCTACAAAAACGGCTGATAGGGCATAGCACAGGTTGCTCAATAATGGGGGTGAGGAGCCATGGATGACGGGCGGTGCATACTAATCCAGTGCCAGGGCATACTGGCCAGGAAGAGTCAAGAGGCGCGAAGATCCCGGGACGGGCTGTGCAGTCGTGCCGTTCCCTTTATTCCTGTATCCCTCATTAGATGATTGGCTGACCTGCTTGTGGGGGTGCATTACTTAAAGGCATGTGGATCAAATGCTCTAACTGCAGTGCACTACCGTGCTCTACCCAAGGTTGTGCTGGGTCATTACAGGTTAATTTGTTAGTCTGGCAGCCCTGGTTAGGTGATGGCTATGCAAGCCTGCCCATGTCATGCTTGCCCTTTTCGTGTCGAGTCAATGTGCATCTGCAAATCTAAATTAGATTCCATTTTTATTCCTCAATTGACATGGCCTTGCTCCTTCTCTGGGGTGGACATCAAATAACTACCTTAAAAATTGAGTGGTAACCTTTTTTGGGATGGAACATTGATGCTACTCTCAATTGGAGAAGAATTACACAGCTGTGCTTGACAGACAAGTGGGCAGTTAAGGTAAAGTTACAAGTTGACCGCCAGCCAGGACGTTATGCTGATTGGTTTGTTGCTGGTCTTTGTTAGCCAAAAAATAGTCCATAATGTCCGATATGAAATGGCAGAGTTTGTTCAACAAAGGTCAGCAAGTTGTGCCGTTGGGAGAAAATCAAAGACAGTCTGACTAGGCAAGGCATGTAAGGTTTGAGGGGTTACAGAAAAAGGCCTTCAAGGGTCACAAGGGTTACAAGAAAAAGGCCTTCAGCCTGAACTGAGTAAAGAAGTTCGACTGCTAGCCTGCTCCTAAAAACTATCAGCCTGACTGAGTGCAAGAAGGAAGAAATATAGCTTGTCGTTTTCCTGGCCCAGAAAAGCAGACACGTTGTTTAAGCCTGCAGAAGAAATAAGTTAAGTTACAGTGGGTTTAGACCTTCAGCCAGATGGGCTGACTGCTGGGCTTGCTGGACATTGCCCGACAAAAAATATCCATAATCTCAGAGATAAAAAGAAATGATTTGTATGTCTGCTTCAAGAGAAACAATTTCACATCCTCAGCTCCAATGTCGTCAAAATAAAAGCCGCCTGTGTATCCAATGTAAGTCCTACAAAATCAGCAAAATGTTCTTCGAATCTCCTTCTTAAATAGCACATTTCTAAGCAAGGGCATAAAAAAAGGACATGCTTTTCGTCCTGGACATCATGCAAGTCACATTTGTCACAGATCCTATTGTGGCTTTGCCAACAACCGGTTTCAACTCTTAGGGTATGAGCTCTCAAACGGAAACGAGCAATGTTCCGAAGCACATGCCTACTAAGTTCCAGCTCCAGGTACCTAGGCAACACATGGGGAGGGCCTCGTACATTGCTTGGACTGAGAGGCAAGGCCATCCATGTATGATATGTAGCCAGTTTTTGAGCGTGTGTCCTAGGATCTGCACCATCCAGCTCCCTCCATACCGCACGCAAGCGCTCACGCAAGTCCACCACAAAGTCTTGTAGGGGGAGGGGAGTTGCAGCCTTAATGCAAT
>LFIK01004908.1_pt1 | contig 10772 bp, 8 predicted proteins | sample 643401 | NCBI WGS metagenome assembly LFIK01 (sample SAMN03777447, study PRJNA286221) | soda lake metagenome | biome: soda lake; feature: Kulunda steppe; material: water; isolation source: sample T5-Br brine of Lake Tanatar-5 | place: Russia: Kulunda steppe | collected 2010-07
ACATCATGCGGTTTGCCCTCGGGCTGATGTTCAAAGACCACACGAATCGTATGACGTCCCGGTGTAATGACGCCATCCATCTCGAATTCGAGGCCACGGAGCGTCATGGTGATGTCTGCTTCCGGCTCCGGCGCACCGGAATCTTCTTCCGTGACAGTGAGCGGACGAATCATACCGAGGGCGCTGTGTGGCGTTCCGTCGGCGGTTGGAACCGGGCAGACCATCGCGTACTCACCCGGATCAAGTTTCACCGTCGTTTCCCCTGTAAGGCCGGGAGCCAGGGCGGCAGGTCCGCCCATAATCACCTGTTCACCCCACCAGTCAGGCCTTGCACTGCTCTGATTGTAGGCCGCATAGAAGTCCGAATAAGAGACGCCTTCAGGCAGCTGAACGAGAATCATGACGTGATGCTCCTCGCCCCGGTTCGGCATACGAAAGGTGGTCCAGCCGGAGGAGATTTCGGAGGGACCGGCAAACACAAAGACCAGTGCCGCGAACTCGACCACATGCGGGCCTGCCTCCATGTTTTCATGAGAAAGGCCCGACTCATGTGACATTGAACTCATGGCGCCGTGGTGCGATTCAGATGTTTTTTCTCCGGAATGTTCACAGACGGTAAACATCAGTGCTGCTGTGAATAGTAACAGCATAGTAAAGTGGCGGTTATAATTTATTGTCATGATCGTATTTTTTGTTGGAAGTTTAATGTGATCCTGTTTTTATAAATTCGCTTTATGTTGTCCGCCATCCACAGCCAGGCAGGTTCCAACAACCCAACTGGCACAAGGTGATACCATGAATGTCGCTACCTTGCCTATTTCGTCCGGAGTTCCCAGTCTCCCGGAAGGAATCGCATTGAGTGCCCATTCGTATAAAGGTGGATTTTGTGTTTTGGTTAATTCCCAAAGTCCATCGGGAAACTCTACTGAACCTGGAGCGAGCGTATTAACTCTGATATTTTTTGGTGCCAATTGAATAGCCATTGTTTTAGAATAGCTAATTATAGCTGCTTTTGCCGCGGCATAGGCAGGAGGCGAACCGGCTTCAAGTCCGGAACCTGACGAAATGAACAAAATGTTTCCACTGCCCGCTTCAAGCATCCAGGGGATCACTTTCCTTGTGCCTCGCACACTTCCTAATAAATCTACATTGATCGATGTTTCCCAGTCGCTGAAATCATCTCCCAGGCTTAAAGCGGATACATTATTGACTAAAATATCTATAGTTCCAAACTGCTCTTTTACCTGGTCAAGGAAATCATCTAACTGTTTGGTGTTTCCTACATCGCAGGTTAATGCGGTGACCTTTACGCCTTTTTTCAGAAGTTCTTTTTCAGTCTTTTTTATGCTGCTTCACCACGGGCACAAATGGCCACGTTGACACCTTCATCGGCAAGATTTAAAGCAATACTTCTCCCTATGCCTTTACTGCCACCTGTAACGATGGCATTTTTTCCTTTAAGTAGTAAATCCATGTTTTTTGTTTTTAGTTATTCTGATCTTTACACCTCCAATTCAATTTCAATCAGTTGAATTTTTAGATATTCAATTAGTTGAAATCTTGAAATTTGATGTCATTTCTATTGTTATAAGGCAAGTGTGAGTTCTCTTTTCAGGCGATACACTTCAGAGATGAGATTGATAAATATAAATCGCAGCCTCATTTCTAATGTAATTACAAACAGTTTGAGAGGGTTAGGACAAACCGCGCAATTGTTTGGACAATCGGCGCATTTGAGTTGTTTTAAGCAATATGGAGAGGGTACTTTCACCGAAATGCATAACCTGTTTTAATTCTTCGTGAACCTTAGTGCCCTCGTGCCTTCGTGGCCATTCTCATGTGTTGTGTCCAAATTGCAAGCTTTGTTTTTTCACCACGAAGTCACAAAGACGCGAAGGTACACGAAGGGAGAATGGCAATGAATTCGTGATTTTTCAGTACAAGAAGATAAATTATGTACGAATAGTCCAAACATTAAAAGAGAGACATTTTAATCTTCACTCAACATCTCCTGCATTTCCTGTTTCAGCGATTCAAAATCAATCGGCTTGGTGAAGAACTCTTTAGCTCCAAAATCAATGGCTCTCTGGTAGTTTTCATCATCCCCATAGGCCGATATCATGCTCACCTGAATCTGTGGAAATTGAGATTTTATCTTTTCAAGCATCTCCAGGCCTGACATTCCCGGCATATTGATATCCGAAAAAATGTACATCACATCGGGCGGCTGGGTATTTTGGAGGCGATCGAGCGCATCCCGGCCCGAAAAGGCAAATTCCAGCTCAATGAGCCCGCTTCGTATCTCTTTCCTGAATTTTTGCAGAAAAAGCATTTCCACATCGCGTTCGTCGTCAACAACTAAAAATTTCATGTCTGTTTCTTTTTGTAGCCTTTGTTATTTGATGATTGTCACAGATACTTTTTTTAAAAAACAGCAGCCCCCGTAACCAAAACAAAAAACGGTGACTGCTGTCTTAGCGTAATCAGATTGTTATTCCCACGTTGTAAAAATCCGCTCCACGAAATAAGCCCGGTCATTTTTGCAGCTTGCCACGGAATTCATGCTTTGTCCGTGGGTTTCAGCGATTTTATAGTAGTTTTGAGCCATATTTCCCCTGTGCTCAAAACTCTGCCACCACACTGCAGAGAGGAAGTCAATTTCAGAATCCTGAAATCCCAAATAAGGAACCTGGAAATTGACACCATATCCTCTCATTCCGTTTGCAACTGCTGCCTGGTGAGCATCCTTTTGAATCTGGATTGCACTGTCCATCGATGCCCCCTCTTTCAGGTTGCAATCTGCCAACTGTAGCGGCCATCTCTGATCGATGGTTTCATTTTCGCGAAAGTCGTTGATGACAATCCGGTCCATTGTAGCAAAGGTAATGTTGCAGGTGTGCGGACTGTTTTCACTCCTTTCATCAATGTATTTATTCACATAGTTGCCGTACTCTTTGTAGAGTTCTTTACCGTCGGGCCACATACCGGCGATTATATGGGTGATTCCTTCAAAGCGTTCTCCGATAATCATCGGGCGCATCATAAATTGACTGTATTTACTGCCATCAGCAGTTACTAATTCACCGTACTCCTTTGCATTGTTGATCACATCCTGGAAGGTGAATCCTTCATTCAGTGAGCAAAGCAGATATTCCATGCGTACATGCTCTTCGGTTTCCTGAGCGATTGCATCCACTGCCATAAAGGCGAAAACTGCAAGCAACAGCGTTGAGGTTATTCGTTTTTTCATCTTATTATTCCGTTGGTTTAAGTTTTTAGATGTCTGCCCAACAGGCCGAACTTGAATTGGATCGGTTTTTTCACATTCAAGAGATACAACATTCACCAACGTAGTCACTCCCGTTTCCAAGACTATTGTACTGCTTAGGTCACATACAGTCTTGGACTATCCACGCAAAAGTTTGGACTTTTCGAACGTTTTTGAGATGAATCAGTAATTCAGTTTTGCAGGGGTTGATTAATAAGGGAAAAGGTTCAACTTTCTAAAACGGCTTGTCTGCTGAAAACTTTGTGATCGTTTGATTACTCGACTTTGCATGAACTGCAGTAACAGGTGTGAGCGGTGTGCGAAAATGTGTAGCCTTCGTAATGAATTTTTCTATTTTAATAGAGAGATCAATTTCAACAAATCCATAAAGCATAAAAAGATGAAAAACCGGATACTCTTTTCCTCGATTGTACTCACCGCTTTTTTGCTCTTCATCACTTCTAATTTGCAGGCATTTCAGCAGCAGGATGATGGAACTCTTTTATTAAGGCAACCCACTGTTTCAGAAACTCATCTCGTATTTGTGTACGCCGGTGATTTATGGCGGGCTGACAGGGATGGAAGCAATCCTGTACGGCTGACCTCAAGCCCGGCGGAGGAGAATAATCCTTTCTTTTCTCCGGATGGTTCGATGATAGCTTTTTCGGCCAATTACGAAGGGAACACAGATGTGTATATAATGTCGGTGGATGGCGGAACCCCAAGCCGCCTCACATGGCATCCCGGAAGTGATATTGTGACGGGATGGAGCAGTGATGGAAACAGTGTAGCATTTTTTACCCGCAGGGAAACCGATCACGGGCGATCCGGTGAGCTCTATCATGTTTCGGTTGATGGAGGAGCTCCGGAAAAACAGATGGAGGCCCGCTATTTCAGGGGACAGTGGAATGAGGATGGTTCCAAACTGGCCTACATCGACTTTGGTCCGGGCTATAACGGATTGTATGGAGGGTCTGCCGGATGGAGAGGATACAGGGGAGGATCAACTCCTTCTGTTCGGGTTTTTGATGTGGAACAAAACAGTATTACCAATATTCCGGGCGAAAGAGTTAACGATATTCAGCCATTCTGGATTGGGGATGATGTCTGGTTTATTTCAGATCGCCACGATAAACGGCTGAATCTGCACCGGTTTGATACGGAGAGTGGAAATATAGATCGGATTACCGATCAGGCCGACTGGGATATTCACTGGGCTACAGGCAATGGAAGCAGTATCGTTTATTCAGCAGGCGGAGCCCTTTATGAACTGGATGCTGAGACCGGGGAATCTGAGAGAATTGAGATCACCATCAACCCGGACCTTCCGCAAACCCTGACCGAATGGAAAAACGTGAGTTCAAATATTCAGTCAGCCGGTCTCTCTCCCAACGGGAAGCGCGCTCTGTTTACCGCGAGAGGTGAAGTGTTTACGGTTCCGGTGGAGGAGGGAAGCACGCGAAATCTGAGTAACAGCAGCGACGTGCGTGAATATACAGCTATCTGGTCGCCGGCCGGGGATAAAATCGCCTGGATTGAGGAGTCGTTAGACGGTCAAACATTGGTGATCAGCGATCAGACCGGGCTTGGTGAAACCGATACCCATTCCCTGGGCAGCGATTTTTATTTCCTCCAGGATTGGGATGCTGAGAATGGCCGGATCATCTATACAGATAACCGACAGAAGCTGCACTATATCGATCTCGAATCGTCTGAAACCAAAGAGATTGCACAGAGCGACAGACAGGCCGGGTTTGATGTTGCCCTTTCCCCCGATGGAGCCTGGATGGCCTATACCGATATGCAGGCCAATTATTTCCGGAATTTGATTCTGTACAATTTCGAGTCGGGAGTTAATCATACAATCAGTGATGGAATGGCTGATGTGGCTTCACCCGCGTTTTCACCTGACGGTAAGTATCTCTACTTCGCGGCATCCACCAATACCGGTCCGCGCCAGTTTGGCCTTGATATGACCAGCCAGGAGCGACCGTATCGCGCCGGGGTTTATGCTCTTGTTCTTCAGGCTGACGGAGAGTCACCGTTTACGATTCGTCCGGGTGACGAGGAGATTGATGAAAACGATTCAGAAGAAAAGAGTGAAGAAACTCCCGGAATTGATCTTGAGAACCTGTTTGATCGAAAAATTGCCCTACCGGTTTCAATCGGGAATTACAGCAACCTGAATGTAAGCAAGGACGGGGCGCTTTTTTACCAACGCTCGGTCCAGCCGGGCACAGCAGTTGAAGCCCCGGAATCTGATACAGATGAAGAAAACAGACTTCTTCGCTTTGACTTCGAAGAGCGAACCGATGAGATTGTCTATTCAGGGCTCTCCAACTTTACCATGAGTGCAAATGGAACCCACCTGCTTATACAAAGATCCGGAGGGACGCCGGTAACAGCAGCGGTTGGAAAGTCCATCACACCAAAGCCACTCAATATGAGCGATCTGCGCATGAGAGTTGATCCGCGTGCAGAATGGCGGCAGATTTTTGATGAGGGATGGAGAATGCAGACACAATATTTCTATGCCGATAATGCTCATGGACTCGACTGGGATGCGGTTTACAACCAATACTCACCGCTGGTAGAGCATGTGGGCCGGCGCGATGATCTGAATGACCTGATGGTTGAGATGATCGCTGAACTCCAGGCCGGACACAATCGTGTTGGAGGCGGTGACGTGCACAGAGAAAGCGGACCAAGCGGTGGGCTGCTTGGGGCTAATTTTGTGATTGAAAATGACCGGTGGCGAATCAGCCGGATTTATACCGGGGAGTCTTGGAATCCTTTTCTGGAAGGACCACTGGCGGTGCCCGGTAACGAGGCTAGCGAAGGGGAATATATTATTGCAGTGAATGGACAGAACCTCACGGCTGCAGACAATCTTTTCAAACACCTTGAAAACAGCGTCGGGAAGCAGGTTGTGCTTACGGTATCCACGAGTGCAAACGGAAGTAACTCCCGCAACATTGATGTGGAACCTGTTTCGTCGGAAAATCAGCTGCGGCTCTGGCATTGGATTGAGGCCAACCGAAAAGCCGTAGATGAAGCCACGGATGGCAGAGTGGGATATATCTATCTGCCCAATACAGCGGGCGCCGGCTACACATTCTTTAACCGAATGTTCCATGCTCAGCTCGATAAAGATGCTCTGATTATTGATGAACGATCGAACGGCGGAGGACAGGCAGCCGATTACATTGTTGAAGTTCTGAATCGCAAGCATCTGAGTAACTGGGTGTATCGGCAGGGAATGATGTCGAGAACGCCATCGGGAAGCCTGCACGGTCCGAAATTAATGATGATTGACCAGGATGCTGGTTCAGGCGGAGATTTTCTGCCGTATGCGTTCAGAGAGCTTGGAATTGGAACGCTTCTGGGAACCCGAACATGGGGCGGCCTGATCGGAATTTCAGCCAATCCGCCTCTTGTTGATGGCGGCTCAATGACCGTTCCGCACTTCAGATTTGTGGATAGAGATAATAACTGGTCAGTAGAGAATGAGGGCGTTGCACCGGATATTGAGGTGAAGCTGAATCCCATCGCGGCAAACGAAGGCCGGGACACACAGCTGGAGGCAGCTATCGAGGAAATTCTGAAACAACTCGAGACGTACGAAGACGATGTGCCGCGGGAACAGCCACCACTGCCGACGGAGCTTGGAAATTAAGATGGAGTTTTTGAATTCAATCTAAGATATATCGCACCTACGGTGCTTGGGTTGTAGCCTCTTATACAAATGTGCTTACAAACAGTTTTTAGGACTCACATTTTTCAGGGGGATAATCCAGCACCATTTCGGGGTGGCATATACGTAGCCCCAAGGGAATGCATAGCTTTTCCTTGGGGTAAAAATGCCTCATTAAAAAGAAGCGCCGTAGGTGCGGCATCATTCGAACTCTGAATTCAATCTCAAACTTATAATTAGAACAGTTTGTTTTGATTGAATCATCTCCCTGTTTTAGATGAGCAGGAATAGTTTCAAGGAGATCCCTCAGCTCCATACCCTTACAGAAAAGCACTTTATGTCCACCGCTTTATCCTACCACCTGTGTCATCCCGACCGAACGGAGTGAGTGGAGGGATCCCTTCGATAATGATCAAACTCCTTATTTTGAATTCAGATTAACCCTCTAACACTATGCTGCATAATCGGAAAATGATACCGCGGCCGGTTTATACGTGAGTCCCAATTCCCGTTCCGCACGTTTGCCGCTGTACACAAATCTCGGTTTTTCCCGAACCGGCTCACTGTTCAGCATTCGTGAAATATCCGACACCTTCCAGCTTTCGTTACTCAGGTAGTATTGTTTGCCATGCAGACCGCCCTTGGTGGCTGCCCTGAAAATTCCCTCGGCTACATCGCGGACATCCACGATGGCAAACTCCATGTCGCTGTCATAAAGCATCTGCACAAATGGGTTGGGGGCAATTCTGTTTTTGAACAGATACTGAAGGCCCATGGATGTGGAATCATCCCGCTGGGAAAGTGCCGGCCCCATCACGCCTGTTGGATACACGCTTACAATGTCGATATCGGATTGCGAGTGGTCGGCTACAAATTTCCGGACAACCTGGTCAGCGTAATATTTCGCCTGACAATATGGATGCCCCTCTTCATTCAGGTGTGGTTCATCGTTCTCAGTATAGAGATGATCGGCCGGGAGCCCTTCAACCGGCAACGGATACCCTGTATTAAATGCGGCAACGGACGCTACAACCACCACTTGCTTTACCGTGCCCGATTCCTGAACAAGCTCCAGGAAATTCTCGGTGCCTTTGATGGTGGGCTCAAAGAGCTCTTTGGTTGGATCTTTTACGTCCAGCTGAAACGGCGTTCCGGTGTGAACTACAATATCACATCCATCCATAAACGCCCTCAGGGAATCGATGTCCGTCACGTCGGCCTGAACAATGTCCAGGTTTTCTGAAAGTTCAAGTTTTTGAAGATGCTGATACTTTTTCTTTTTAGAGATATCCGTGGCTGAAACCTTAACCTTGTACCCCTCGGTGAGAAATTTTTGAGTCACATAACTGCCGATGTACCCGGAACCGCCAATGATGCCTGCTGTTTTCATAAGTGTTTGGTGTGAGTGATTAAATTAGAACTTCCGTCTTAATAAGCTATGTCAATACTGACTAACCCTCTTGTACAATCGGCGCAAATATTAGGATTATTCGGTCAAAAAATGCTGAATAGGGTGAGATCAAGTAGAAAACTTCGTGAACCTTTGTGCCCTCGTGACTTCGTGGTTATTCCCCCGGTCCACGGGCTAATTTTCAGGCCTTGTTTTTTACCACAAAGGCACCAAGACCCGAAGCTACACGAAGGTGATTAAGGAGAAAACTCGCGAAGCTTCGAGCCTATAGATTTTACTCCGTCTCCGCATCGGCCAGCTGTTTGGTATCTACATACTGTTGAAATCGAGTAATCATCCCGTCTTCAAACCACCATAGATGGACATGTTGTGCATTGATCGACTTTCCGGTTGTAGCATGCGTTCCCCGGTATCTTCCGGTTGCCAAAACCATATCATCTCCTACAGCGTAGATGGTCTGATCTGTAAGTGTAAATGTTTCCCACTCCTGTCCGATTCGGCCAAAAACACCCTCCGCAACAGCCATAGGACCTATATACGGATTGCCATCCGCCAGGGAATTGCTTTCGGCTTCATTCCACACAATATCTGGTGAGAACGTTGCCAGAACAGCCCCGCCATCACCGGCTGCAAATGCTTCATACAAGCCTTCTATGATCTCTACATTTGGATTACTGTTTTGCGTTTGAACGCAGGCCGTCATGAAGACTGCGATCATTACTGCTCCGGCTATGGAGTAGAATCTGTTGGATTTAATTTTCATGTTATTGATTGTTTGATTTGAGAAGAACTTCTTATCTGATTTGAATGTAGCAGCTCAACCGACCGCAGTCTTGGACAATCCGCGCAAATGTTTGGACTATCCGGTCAAAAATTGCTGAATGAGGTAAGATCAAGTAGAAATCTTCGTGAAACTTCGTGCCCTCGTGACTTCGTGGCCATTTATTCCGAGTGTGGTCATGTTTCGGAGTTTGTTTTTCTACCACGAAGACACTAAGACTCGAAGGTACACGAAGGAGAGAATTGAAAAGAACTTCGTGATTCTTTGTGTTCCCCACATTCACATTATCCAAGTGCGTGCACGGCTGATATGGAACGTTCGATATCTTGCTCTGTATTGAAGATGGCTGCTGATAGACGCGCATACGTAACGGCATAAGGCGTTGTGCTGGCAACAATCGATCGTTCTCGCAGGCGGGCAACCACTTCCGCAGGACTCATGCCTTTAACCTCAAAACATACCATACCGGCTGAGACATCATCAGACATCGGCGTATGCATTGTAATGTGCGGCATCTTAGCCAGCGCTTCCTTTATCTGCCGGTTCAGCGCGTGAGTGCGTGATGTGACAGCGGCCTTGCCGATTTCTTCGTGCATAGTAAACGCTTCAGTAACGGCCCAGCGATGTTCAAAAGAGTGAAAACCACCCGGTGACATTTCCATACCCCATGTTACACGGCTCACCCGCTCCTCTTGCGACATGCTGCTGAACACAACCGGTGGGAATGGGGGGATGGTTGGCTGGAGCAATTGACGCGCCCGCGGTGTCGCATATACCAGTCCGGTGCCGCGCGGCCCGAACATCCACTTATGCGTTCCGGCAATGAAAATATCACAACCGAGTTCACTCAGTGTTTCTTGCTCAATACCCAGCCCATGCACGCCATCAACACTTAAAAGAATCTGATTATCAGCATTCCGGTTGCGGTTTATCTGCGCTATGGCGCGCGACATGGCGGCTATCGGAAGTTTTACACCCGTGCCGGAATGCACCCATGTCACCGCAATCAGTCGGGTTCGTGGTGTGATAGCTGTGACCAGCTTATCAACCATGGCATCAGCCGTTGCATATTCCCCGCGCTCATAAAGGCTGATTCTTCGTACGGTGGCCCCGCTGCGTTCGGTTCGTAATTCAAGAGAGCGCCAGGTCGCATAATGATCATGCGTTGTTGTAAGGACTTCCTGATCCGGCTTCAGTTCTATCGAGTTATAGATAAGGCCGAGCCCCATGGTGGTGCTGTCGGTCATGGCGATGCCGGCCGGATCAACGCCAAGATAACGGCCGGCTGTATCAAGCGCGGCAAGTTCAAACTTCATAGCGTTGTCATGGTGGTACTCAAGCGGATTGGCATCAAAGCCGTTGCGATGTCGTTCAATCGCCTCCCGAACCGGGGCAGGATGTGAAGCGAGATAAAATCCCGCCATATGAATAAGTTGCGGATCAAGCGCGAACTGACCCCGCACCGCAGCCCAGTTATTAAGGGCTGAAGCATCAGTCGTTGTTTTCGTCCGTGCTATCATCGACAGTGCGTGTGGCAGTGAAAGCATTGATGCACCGAACAGTAGCCCGGAATGGCTCATAAAATCCCGTCGGTTCATGGTGGAACCCTTTGTTGATC
>LFIK01004909.1_pt1 | contig 10772 bp, 18 predicted proteins | sample 643401 | NCBI WGS metagenome assembly LFIK01 (sample SAMN03777447, study PRJNA286221) | soda lake metagenome | biome: soda lake; feature: Kulunda steppe; material: water; isolation source: sample T5-Br brine of Lake Tanatar-5 | place: Russia: Kulunda steppe | collected 2010-07
GGCTGTAAGGCAGGCAGGCAGGCAGGCAAGCGGGCGGTAAAGAGCCGAGAGGAGAGGAGCAAGGGAGGCGTTCAGCAGGCAGGCAAGGGTTCAGGCAGGTTGGTAGGCAGGTAGCTGGGCAGGCAAGGAGCAAGGGAGGGAGGGAGAGAGGGAGGGGAGCGGGAGAATTTCCAGCATGCAGCTGCAGCATGCACACACGCTGAATATGCGTATACAGTTTATGCAGGTGCACAGTGTTAGAGGCTATGCCTCTGTGCGTGTGTGTGTGTGTGTGTGTGTGTAGCCACGCAAGCCTCTGCATATACATTGGCCTGCAAGCTGCAAGCGTGGCGAAGCAGGCAATGCCCTCCTTGAACTCCCTCGTGACCGTGCATGCCATGTGCATGTGCCTACACGCAGGTGTACTTCACCCCACACGCACTGCAGCAGTATAGCGGTATGCTGGAGGCAGTGGTGGAGGGCGGCACGGATCCCAACACCCAAGCCTTCTCCTGCGAGGTGTGTATGTGTGCGTGCGTGTGCATGCATGCACGTGTGCATTCGTGTACGTGCGTGTGCGTGAAGAGACCATGCGTGCTTGTACGTGCGTGTAAGGCTTGCGTGCAGTGCATGCAGGAAATGCAAGTGAGCCGCGCCTGCTTTGTTTTGCCTGCACATGCCTGCATATCCAAGTGCACGCGCGCATATGAAACAGTGAGTGCACCCTTTGCCCCAATGTGAGCACATGGCTCTGTACACAGCCTGGTGTGTATAATGTACCGCCTTAGGTGCACACCTGCACCTCGTCATGCTTCCGAGCGCACATGCACTCGGCTTCCCAAGAACCCCATTATCTCTCCTTTCTTCCTCTCTCTCTCTCTATCTCTCTCTCTCTCTCTCTCACACACACACACACACACGCACACGCAAACGCACACAATGCTTCCTCTCTCATGCTGCTGCTGCTGCGCACGTCCACCACAGATCCGCGGAGAGGGTGTGCTGCCGTCGCTGGCGCTGCAGCAGCCCACGAGCTTCGACGCCAGCGGGCGCCCCTGCTTGAAGTATGGGCGCGTCAGCCGCACGCGCCCCTCCACACAACGCATCAACTTCAAGAACAACGGCCTCATTCCTGCGTCTGCGCGAATGGAGTGGGTGCCGCACCCTGCGTTCACGCTGCTGGATGGCCCGCAGGTGCGAGGCACACGCTGCGTTGCTGAGCTGCACTGTTGCACTGTTCTGTGCATGTGCATGTTGGTATTATTGTGTGCGTGCATAGGTCATGTGGTGTGCATGCCCGCCTTGCATGCAAGCCTTGGTTCCTGGAGGGTATGTGCACTCTGGTTGAGCTGCACAGCACTGCTCTGTGCTTTCCCTCACCCCCCTCCTGGACGCGCTGGGGCTTGCATGTACCTTGCCTGCACACAAGCCGCCGCAAGCACACTGCACACACGCCCCTGCAGCTGGCAGGCCCGCTGCGCACACCCCGCAGCAGCTAGCAGGCGCACTGCATGCATGCACGCCCACGAAGCTGGGCATGTGCCCCAGCCACGAGCTTTGAGTGCTGCTAAGGCACCTCCAGACACGAGCAAGCCAGTGCACTGCGCGCGTAACCCAAGCCGCAGGCCAGGCCCCCATGCACACCGCTGCGCATAAAGCGCTTCCTACTGCCATGTGGACGCATACCTCCAGCCACAAGCAAGGCTGTGCGCTGTTGTGCACTGCGCATGCACACGTCCCCCCCGCTTCCTTTTCTTCAGGGCTCCTTCACCGTCGAGCCCGGCAGGGCCATCACGTACACAGTGCGCTTTGCGCCCAGCGAGGACAGCGGCCCGCACACGCATGAGCTGCGGCTGCGCGTCGCGCACAACCCGTACGAGGACTACCGCGTGGCGCTGACGGGGGAAGGCTACCAGGTGGGGGGTTGGGTGGTGAGCTGGGCCTAGAGCGGGCGAGAAGCTCCGGGGGAACTGGGCAAAAGCAACGATGTGGGCCTCGTACGCAGCATAGAGGCGCTATACCTCCGAGGGTGAGCGCGTGGCTCTGCTTGGTGGGAGGCAAAGCCAGGTCCTCCACCTCTCTTCTGAGGCTTCTTTTGGAGGGAGGAGCGGGGGAAGGAGGGGTGTCCGGCGCTCGGTGCCAGCCTTGAGGCCGGCAGGGCGTGTAGGAGATGGGGTCTACAGTTGACTCTCAGAATGTGGGCGGCAGTTTGAGGGAGCTTGGGGGGAGTGTGCAGTGGGGAGGTGTGACCGGCTGGCCAGGAGAGAGCACACCCCACCCCCGTCAAAGGGTGTACTGCAGCCGAGTGTGTGCCTCAGCTGCCAGGGCTGCCTGACTGAGGCCCCAGCGTCTGTAAAGTCGATTCATGCGCACACATGCGCTCGGTTATGTGCGCAGGAGGATGTCGCATTTGAGGGCCTGCCGGACGACACCAAGGCCGACGAGCTGCGGCTGCCGGATGGGCCACTGGGGGTGCCTCGCACCGCCATGTTCACGCTGAGGAACCAGGTATGCGCATGTGTGTGTGCGTCCATTATGTACGTGTGTGCGTGTGTGTGTATGTGTGTGTGCAATTGCGTGCGCGTCCTTGTGTGTGCACATACATGGGTGTGCTCTTTGCATATGACATGTCTCGCGTGTTTGAGAACACACGTGTGTGTGTATGCATGTGTTTGGGCAAAATAGTGATAAAGAGGGGCCGTGGGCTGTCTTGTGGGTGGGTTTGAGGCGTGCGCACTGATGGCTCACTCGAGCCTGTGGCTTTGCGGCCTGTTAGCGTGTGGCCAACTGACGTCTCCGGCCTGTAGGCGCGCGGCAGGAAATATGGCACACAGATCAGGCCGCACACCTTGATGCTCCTCATACCCACCTGCACTCCCTGCCCCACCTCGATCCCCATCGTGCGCACATGTGCACGCGCACGCCTCAACATTCCAACGCCCACACGCATGCCCATGCTGGGAAACGCTGGTTCTACGCGCGCGCAGTCCGCCTCCAAGCACTTTCGCTTCCGCTGGCCCACCACCCACCCCAACCTCACCTTCTCACCCTGCGTGGGCCACCTGCACGCTGGCCGCTCCACGGACGTCAGCCTCACCTTTAGCGCAGACGCGCCTACCAAGCTCAGCCCCGCCACCGTCAAGCTCGCGCTGGCCGCAATCACATACAACCCGCCGCCGGGTGCGCCGCCGGGTGCTCCGCCCCAGGTGAGGGCCTGCACATGCAGTTGCCACTGGAAAGGTGGCAGCGCACGCGTGCATGAGTTGGCGAATATGCACAAGTGCACATGCAGGCATGCCGGGTGCATGCATAGATTCGCACACACGCATGCACAAACGCTCACCCCTGCACACATACAAACGCACATACGCGCTCGCGTGCACACGAACTGGTGCACACGCGCACACACAGACACACACACACACATGCGCGCTTGTGCACGCAGGAGCCCATCCTGTGGGATGACCGCAGCGTGGTGTTGGAGTACGGCCCGCGCCCAGTAGCACCCGCAGAGCCGGCCAAGGTGCCCAAGGGCAAAGGCGATAAAGCTGCCACCGCCGCCGCCGCCGCCTCTGCTGCAGCATGTGAGGACCCTGCGGTGTACTTCCACCATCATCATTGCCCTCATCATCTTGCAATATCATTAACCTCATCACCATCACTATTAACAATCGTGATCACCATCATCGCTATCACCACGCAGGATGCGCAGCACTTAGCCCCTTGACCCCTGCTCTTGCTGGCTCTTGCTGAACCGGCACTGCATGCGCCCAAGTAGCCCGCAGTACTCACCCTGCTTCATGCGTGCTGCACTCGCCTGCCACGCTCAACAATCACACACACAACACACACAACACACACACAGTTACAATGTGCACCCAGCAAGACGCGTGCGCACCAAACAATGCATACACGTGGGATGGAGGACGAGCTAGGCCCCTGTCGCAACCCAGACAGGCACAGCCTCAGCTCTAAACCTCTGAATCCATGTAAGACCTGTAAGCCTTTTTTTCCAACCACTCTCAAGCAGCCACCAAAAGGCCCCCTTGCTCCCCACCCAAATGCCCAGCACCCCCCCATCCTGCAGGAGGGTGGCGGCTGTGCTCCTGCCGTGATATGGCTGGCTGTGGATCCCCAACCTGCACGCGTGCTCATGCGCATGTGCGCGCATGAATGCCCGCGCGGCAGCATGCCACATGCCTGTGGTGTGCACCCACCAGTGCTCACGTGGGCAGCTGCACGCCTGTGCCTGTGCCTGTGCCTGCAGCAGCTGCAGCCGCTGCCGCGGCTCCCCAGGACCCCTCCCAGCCATGGTCGCGCCCGGAGCCCGAGCCTGCCGTGACCGAGGTCCCAGGGAGCGCGCGAGAGCTGCCGCTGCAGGTGCGCACGGCTCCTCTGCCGCATGTGCGCGCTTGCACACCCCCGTCCTCAAGTGCACGCAAACACGCGCATGCGCACGTGCTGCGTTCAGCTGCAGCCACCACCGCAGGGTAAGGCATGGCATGGCATACGCTGCACGTGGGAAGGCACTGGCCCCTGCATCTGGGCCCCTGGCGCGCCCACGCAGCGGGCAGCAACAGCTGCAGCATGCTGTAGCAGGCTGCCTGACGGGGACATATATCAAGTGCACATCCATCGAGTGCACCACTGCGGCCGGCCGTGGCACACAACATGATATGGTGCTGGTGGTGATGATTGTTGTGGTGGTGATGGTGGTGCACCCTGTGATGCAGCGGCAGACACCCCCCTAAACCCCCCCCTGTTTCCCCCTAGCGCGTGCTACAAGGGCTTGTCTTCACTGCCACCCCCACCTTGTGCTAACCGGATCGTTCGTTCGCAGGTGTATGCTGTGGCTGACAACGTCAAGTACGAGTGCGGCGCGGCGGCAGAGGGCATTGTTTTCCGCCCCACCATGATGTTCCAGACGCGCGTGTACTCCTTTCCCCTCACCAACTTGTCCACCGCACGCCTGGACTTCAAGTTCCAGGTCCTCTCGGCCGCAGGCACGCAGGTGAGGGAAGACGCATGCATGCACACAGGCGCACACACACGTGCGTGCGCGCACACATAGGCACTTAGGCATGCGCCTGGGACGTGTCTTTGCGTGGTGGTTGCCTTCATGCAATGCGCGCAGCTGCAGCAGTGCTGCCCAGCTGTTTGTGTACAGTCGCTGGCACAGACCAAGGGCACAAGCTCTGAAGGTAGGGGCCCATCTGACACTGTCGCCCCAGCATCACACGTACCAATACCTTTGGCGGTCCGCCTGAGTGGACATGTGTGTATGTGTGCGCATGCACACACTCGTACATGCACATGCACACACATGCACACGCACATGCCCACGCACATGTACACACATGCACGCACATGCACACACACGCAAGCGTGCGCGCTCCCGCCCCTGCGGACATCCTCGCGCATGCATGTGTACACACGCGCACACACACACACACACACACAGGTGGACAACAGCGGCCTGTACACTGTCAGCCCCCAGGGCGGTGTTGTGGAGGGCAAGTCCTCCACCACTATCACTGTGCGCTTCTCGCCTATGGAGGTCCAGGACTGCACAAGGTGAGAGGGGCTGCCTGCGCTGTGACAGGCGCAGCAGGCGCTGCCACCAGTGCGGCTGTGGCAGGGGCTGCTGCTGCGCATGCAGGCGCTGCCACAGCACGGCTGGTATGTTGTGTACAGCAGGTGCAGCAGGAGCTGTCTTGGCCGTCCAGTGAGGCAAGGCGTGTGCCCGCGCAGACACACACACACACAACATACACAGCACTGCTGGACACACCCGTCCCCCCGACCCGCGTCTGTGCAGGCTGCTGGTGTGCGACATCCCGCACCTGGACGCCAGCTGCGCGCCGCTGACGCGCGCGCTGAGCGGTACGGTGCTGCGGCCGTGGGCGCACTTTGAGCTGCCGGACAACGACTACATCGCGGGCGGGCGGAGGGACCCTATGATGCCAGGCCCCAGCGGCGTGGTGGAGCCGCTGGACCCGCTCACCAAGGTTCGCTGTGGGAGGGGGTGGGCGTGAATGTGTGTGTATGTGTGCGCCTTTGGTGTGTGTGTGTGTGTCACACAGTATGAGTGGTTGTGTGGGTGAGTGCGTGTGCGCACCTGCCCGGTCCTTGCCTGCATGCAGGCCTACACGCCCCCGCCTTCCCTGCCTGCACCTGCACCTGCTGAGAAGCCGCGCGTGCACATGGCTGCATGTCTGTGTGCGCGCGCGCAGGTCCTGGAGATCGAGTCCCTGGGCGTCCGCCTGCGCAACCTCAAGCGCTTCATGGTGCTCAACCCCACCGGCATTGGGTAAGTGCATGCAAGCACGCAGGCAGCTTTCCGTGGCGCAGCGCTCGCTGGCCTGCACGCATGTGTGTGCGTGCACATGGGTGCACATGCTCACAGGCGTGCTCAATCACACTCATGCACATGCGCACACACATACATTCGCACACGTACACACAGAAGCACAAATGGTTGATCGTGTGTGCGTGGGACAGGTACGAGTTCCATTGGGAGCCCAATGGCGCCGTGTCGTCCTCCCCCCACGCGCCCATCAAGTGCATCACCCGCCAGGGCATCATTGGCCCCGGCCGCCAGTTTGAGATGGTGTTTGAGTACACGCCCCAAGCAGACGCGCTGGTGGAGACTTTCTGGGTGAGCAGCGCGCGCACATGTGCGGTGGAGCAGCCGCGTGTGGTTTGCTTCAGGGAGACGTGGGGTGTGAAGGAGGTGCAGCGCTTGCCCTCTGTGTTGCAGCGTTTTTCAATCCAGGGATGCGGTGCTGGCTGACGGTGGAGAACGCACCCTGTAGGGGGCGCTCACAACACAGGCAAACGGCACCCAGTGGGTGGGTGTGCATGCATGCATGTTTTCATGTGAGCATGTGTGAGCATGTGCTAGTGATGGATCGTGGGAGTAATGCTGTGGGAGGTGTCCAGGTGTGATGCTTACGGAAGGGATGGTAGATGGAGTGTGGAAGGCCTGCCAATCCTCGCAGCCACGCCGCAGCAGGTCCTCCCTTTTGCTTTGTGTGCCAAACGCAGACACAGCTGTGCGTGCATGCAGACATGCAGGCAAGCATTCACACCCACCTGCCTGCGCACTGAGCATGTGTGTTTGTGTGTGTGTTTATGTTCGCGGTCACATGCGCAGACGTTCCGCATCCCTGAGCAATCCATCCACGTGCCCTTCCTGCTGGTGGGCCATGTCACCGAGCCGCGCGTGTACTTTGACCGCCCTGCGGCAAACTTTGGCAAGTGCCTGGTGGGCGGCGCGCGCGGCCACGTGCTGCTCAGCATCATCAACGCGGAGGCCATGCCTTTTACGGTGCGTGGACGCGCACGTGCGCGTGCCTGCGTGTGTGCTTGCTCTGTGCGTGCATATCTGTATACGTGTGTGCGCGTATGCGTGCATGCCGCTGCTGCTGCCCTTCTCCTGCTGATGCTGTTGCTGCCACTGCTGCTTCACCCCCTCCCCTGCCACAGCACAACCCTTGCAGCCATTGAGGCGCATCCGCAGACCTGCGCCTCCTGCCCACTTTCTTTTGAGACGTTTAAGTTTGTCACCACACAATTTGCGCCGGATAAGCGGTCGAACGTGGCCGCGCCCGAGCCAGATGGCGCTGACCTGCGCCTCCTTCCTGATCCCCCTGCTACGCAGTTTGCGCTGGACAAGTCGTCGTACGAGGCCACGCCCGAGCAGATGGCTCTGACCGGCGGCCGCCCGGTGGTGGACTTCCGTCCCAGCAGCGGCACTGTGCCCCCACAAGGCAGCCTCAGCGTGGAGGGGCTGTTCTCGCCGTACGCGGAGCAGGCGTACAACTACAACGTGATGTGCAAGGTGCGCGTGGCAGGGCGGTGGGGCGAGGCGGCTTGGGCGTGGCTGGGCGCAAGGCACGCCGTGCAGGCAATCTCTTGTGAAAGATAACAGTGCGTGTGACTGCTTTGTTTGATGCGTGTTTGTGTGTGTGCATGCGTGTGCGTGTGTATATATCTTTGTGTTTGGCAGTGGGCGTGGGCATGGGCATGCACCCCACCAGTGCTGCACGCCTTACATGCCGCTCCTTGCCCGCCCAATGCATGCCAGCCGGCCCACGCCCCCGCAGTCGCAGTCCAACACCACGGCTGGAGAAGGTGTCGCAGACAGCTGCCGCCCGAGCAGTGTGTGAGCTGCGTGTTAAAAGGAAAATCACGTGACTCAGTAGGTTGTGGGGGCTGCTGCCGCCCATGGTTGCGTGCGCGCAGGTCTCCAACAAGCCATCCAAGCTCTCTCTGAACGTGAAGGGCGAGGGCTACGTCATCCACGAGCTGCTGCAGCTGGAGGGCGCGGACGGCCATGCCACACCCCTGGCGCACGGCGCACAGGTTGTCAACCCGGTCGACTTCGGGCAGGTGGGCCGGCAGGGGGGCAGTGCAGGCTGGCTGGACGATGCGCAGCAGCATGTGAGGGTGTGGGTGTTGCTGCCTGGATCCATGCCCCTCCCCTCACTGAAAATTCGGCAAAAACTGCCAAAGCCCTCAACAAACGCGTGCATAGGCAGCGGCGTGGCAGCCCAGGCCCTGCAGCTCCCATGCCCCTTGCGCGGCACCGCCTGCTCCGGCACGCGCCTGCATAACACTCCAGCGCCACGCTGCTGGCTACTTGCCCCGACAACCACACAGCTTGTTTAAAAGTGCCAGCATGCTCTGCGCGCTGCAGGTGGCTGTGTATGTGGGCTTGAATGGGATCATGAGTGTGTGATGATGAATGCACTCCGCGCCGCAGGTGATCGTGAACGAGCGTGCGGTGCGCGCCATTGCCGTCATCAACACCGGCTCCTTGGCCTTTGACTTTGAGTGGGACGCCGGCCTCAACCCCCGCGTGGCGGTGCGTGTGTGCACCCCTATGCTTCTCACCCCTTGGCGGGGAGGCGTGATCACATGCACACAAGGTTGAGTGCATGTGCGCAAGCACCTGCACGCACTGATACGACCCCATGCACCTCTTTCCTTCATCCTTGTGTTTCCTTCACTTGTATAATGCTATCACACTCAGTGCCTTAGAAGCCGCAAACAAACTGTCAGTGCGCTGCTGCTGCATGCTCTTGCCTTGCCCACGGCGCTGCACTCCAGCTCCGCCGCTGCAACTGCGCCTGTGGCCCTACTTCAGGAGCAGGGACCCCATCATGGTCCGCTGCTGGTTCCGGCAGCTGCTTGCACGCGCCCCACACTTGCTGACTTATGCATGGTATAGTGCTTGCTTGCATGTGTGTATGTGCTTGCTCACACGTGCTTGCATGTGTGTGGTGTGTGTGCATTCATGCTTGCGTGTGTGTTTGTGTGCCTGCCTGCCTGCCTGCCTGCCAGTCGCTGTGCTCCTCCTGCACACGCTGGGGACTGCAACCCGGCCTGGGCACTCAATCAGTCAGAGGGCTGCAGTGCCTGGCCGGCTCGTGCCGCGTGCCCGTCGCAGGAGCCCCTTGCCTGCGGCTGGCTGGTGTGTGCCTCATCAGATGAGCCTGCGGCAGCCTGACAGCAAGGCAGGACCGAGTGTGTCTGTGACCGTTTGTGGCTGTGACCATTTGTGTCTGCCACCGCTGCGCTGTGTGGCCCCGCAGGTGAGCCCTGAGAGGGGAACGGTGGCCAAGGGCGAGCGGCTGGTGGTGGAGGTCAGCTACCACCCGCACAGCGCGGACCGCCTGCACAACTACCCCATCACCTGCCAGGTGCGCCCAGCCTGCCTGCGTGCCTGCCTGGTCTGGGCACGTGGCATATGGCATAAGGGCACAAGGGGAGCCAGGCAAGCCTTAGCTGCGTGCATGCGCTGCTTGACCTATAGCAGTGGGTGCGTAAGGTCCCTCTCCCTTTGGTCCCCGCCTCCCTCGCCCGTCCTCTGTCGTAGACTCACCACAGAGTGAAGCCCCTTGCTGCCCTCCTCACTTCTCGGATTCACCCCCCCTCCCCCTCCCCTGCTCACTCAGTCTGCTGCCCTGCCCCCGGACGCACAGAGCCACTTCATCCCCCCCAGCAGACCTGCCCCTGTGGCAGCGGGCTTCTGCGTGCCCTCCCCCTTCTTCCCCCCACTGCCTATATGCGCACCCCATACACGCTTTGCAGATAGTGAGCGGCCACAAGTACGTGCTGGGCCTGTCCGGCACCGGCCACAAGCCTCACCTGGGCCTGTCCTTCACGTCGCACGACTTTGGGCCGTGCGCGCTGTGGCAGCCCGGCATGCCCACCACCAGCCAGGTGTTGCGCCTGACCAACACCGACAGCCAACCCATCGCCGTGGACCCACAGCTGGAAGGTGTGTGTGCGTGCGTGCGTGCGTGTATGTGTGTGTTTGTGTCTGCGTGTGTGCATGTGTGTGCATGTGAGCGTGTGTGCGAGTATGTACACGTGTGTGTGTGCATGCGTGCGCACCTTGGCGTACAGCCGTGCATGTGTGGGGGCATGTGCGTGCATTGCACTGTTGTTTGCTGCAGGCAGGTGGCCCCAGGGTGACTGTGGTGCAGGCAAGCATGCATGCGTGCACAAGTCAACCCACATGCACACACAGACGCACACGCACGGGCACCCGCGTGTGTACACATGGGCATGCACGCGGCTGCGTGTGTATGTGTGTGTACACGCGCAGGCGGCATGGGCCTGGACCCCAGCAGCAGCGAGCCCTTCGTTTTGGACTGCCCGTCGTGTGTGCTCGCGCCGGGGGAAATCCGTGACGCCCGCGTGACCTTCAAGCCGGTGGACGCAAAGGTGTGCGGTTGCAGCATGGGGGTGGAGGTTGTAGGAATGGGGGGGTGGTTAGGTGA
>LFIK01004910.1_pt1 | contig 10771 bp, 8 predicted proteins | sample 643401 | NCBI WGS metagenome assembly LFIK01 (sample SAMN03777447, study PRJNA286221) | soda lake metagenome | biome: soda lake; feature: Kulunda steppe; material: water; isolation source: sample T5-Br brine of Lake Tanatar-5 | place: Russia: Kulunda steppe | collected 2010-07
GCCCATGGGTCTTGACCCCCGCCGGAAAACTGCGTAGCGCAACCGGGTGCGGCGCTGCCGCCCGTGGCGCTTTGTTACCGGATTGCGGGCCACGTTAATCCACCCGCTAAAGAGGTCTGGGTGCAGCCCCCGGCCTTGCCAAGGTCCGGGGGTTTTCTTTTGGCCGGAAGGGTCGGCGCGATGACACAAGGCAAGGGACGGCGCACGACGCTGGTGCATCACGGCGCGCGGCGCAGCCAGTACGGCGAGGTAGCCGAGGCGATTTATCTGACGCAGGGCTTCGTCTACCCCAGCGCCGAGGCCGCCGAGGCGCGCTTTCTCGACTCGGGCCCCGACGAGTTCATCTATGCGCGCTACGGCAATCCGACCGTCGCCGCCTTCGAGGAGCGCATCGCCGCGATCGAGGGAACCGAGGACGCCTTTGCCGCCGCCTCGGGGATGGCGGCGGTGTCGGGCGCGCTGATGGCGATGTTGCGGGCGGGCGATCATGTCGTCTCCAGCCGGGCGCTGTTCGGGTCATGCCTCTATGTGCTCGAAGAGGTGCTCACCCGCTACGGCGTCACGGTCGATTTCGTCGATGGCACCGATCCGCAGGCCTGGGCCACGGCAATCCGGCCGGGGACCAAGGCCGTGTTCCTCGAGACCGTCTCGAACCCCACTCTAGAGGTGATCGACCTTGCCGATGTCGCGCGGCGCGCCCATGCGGTCGGGGCCTGCGTCATTGTGGACAATGTCTTTGCAACCCCCGTCTTCAGCCGCGCGGTCGAACTGGGCGCGGATGTGGTGGTCTATTCGGCGACCAAGCATATCGACGGGCAGGGCCGCGCCCTGGGCGGCGTGATCTGCGGCACCCGCGACTTCATCCGCAAGACGGTTGAACCCTACATGAAGCACACCGGCGGCGCGCTGTCGCCCTTCAACGCCTGGATCATGCTGAACGGGCTGACCACGCTCGATCTGCGCGTGCGCGCACAGGCGGCCTCGGCACAGGCGATTGCCGAGGCGCTGCAGGGTGATGCGAAGCTCGCGCGCGTGCTTTATCCGGGGCTGCCGGGCCATCCGCAGCACGGCGTTGCAGCCGCGCAGATGGGCGGTTTCGGCACGGTACTGTCGCTCGATCTGGCGGGCGGGCGCGATGCGGCTTTCCGCTTTCTGAACGCGCTGCAAGTGATTGTGATCTCGAACAATCTTGGTGACGCGCGCAGCATCGTCACGCATCCCGCCACAACCACTCACCAGCGCCTCGCACCCGAGCGGCGGGCGGCCCTGGGCATTACCGAGGGGCTGGTGCGGCTGTCCGTGGGGCTGGAGGATACGGACGATCTGATCGCCGATCTGCGCCAGGCGCTCGCGCAGGCCTGAGCAGGGGGCACCGGGAAAAAACCTGTGGACGCGCCAGATGCGCTGCCTATCTTTCCGCAGGCAGTCAGCAAGGAAGCCCATCATGAACCTTCATGTCCCAAGCCTTGACCCTTCGCCCAGCCGCGCCGAGGCAGAGGCGGCGCTGGACCTGCTGCGCCGCTTCGCCGACACGGCGCCCGAAGCCGACCGCGCCCGGCTGGAAGCCGAGGTGACCAGCCTGCTGCCCGCCGTCGCCTACCCGGAACTGAATCGTGACTACCCGCAGGATTTCACCGCCGATGCCGACTACAAGGCCGGGCTGCCGGATCTGCAGAACGGCCCCGCAAGTCTGATCGTGGGGGCAAACGCGCCGATCCAGCATGTGGGGATCTCGAATTTCCGCCTGCCGATCCGCTACCGCACCCGCGACAATGGCGATCTGACGCTCGAGACATCGGTGACCGGGACCGTCAGCCTCGAGGCCGACAAGAAGGGCATCAACATGAGCCGCATCATGCGCAGCTTCTATGCCCATGCCGAACGCAGCTTCAGCGCCGATGTGATCCGCGCCGCGCTCGACGACTACAAGTCCGACCTCGAGAGCTTCGATGCCCGCATCCTGATGCGCTTCAGCTTCCCGATGAAGGTTACCGCGCTGCGGTCGGGGCTGTCGGGGTATCAGTATTATGATATCGCCATCGAACTGGTCGACCAGGGCGGAGTGCGGCAGACCTTCCTGCATCTCGACTATGTCTATTCCTCGACCTGCCCCTGCTCGCTCGAGTTGAGCGAGCACGCCCGCGCCACGCGCGGCCAACTTGCGACACCGCATTCGCAGCGTTCGGTCGCGCGGGTCTCGGTCGAGGTGGTTGAGGGCACGCGGCTGTGGTTCGAGGATCTGATCGAGTTGTGCCGCGACGCCGTGCCGACCGAAACGCAGGTGATGGTCAAGCGCGAGGACGAACAGGCCTTTGCCGAGTTGAACGCCGCCAACCCGATCTTCGTCGAGGATGCTGCGCGCAGCTTCTGCGCGGCGCTCGATGATGAGGCGCGCATCGGTGATTTCCGTGTCGTGGCCAGCCATCAGGAAAGCCTGCACAGCCATGATGCGGTCAGCGTGCTGACGCGGGGGCCGACCTTTGCCGCCCGCAGCCTGGAGCCGCGGCTGTTTTCGAGCCTCATCCACACCGGTTGAGGCCGCGTTGGCGGGGCGAGAACGGGTGTTCCGCCTCGCGCGCCCTTGCGCTACCGTGCGGCCATGACCGAGACCCAGCGCCCGATCCTGACTGTGACGCTCAACCCTGCGCTCGACCTGTCGGCGCGGGTCGAGGCGATGGTGCCGGGGCTGAAGCTGCGGCTTGACGCACCGGTGGTCGAGCCGGGCGGCGGGGGTGTCAATGTCGCGCGGGTGATCAGTGCGCTGGGCGGTTCGGTGACGGCCTGGGCAGCGCTGGGCGGTGCCAGCGGCGAGCAGCATCGCGCGTTGATGACGCAGGCGGGGGTTGCACCGCATGTGTTCGACCTGCCGGGCGACACGCGCGCGACCTGGGCTGTCACTGACGCCGAGGGCCGGCAATTCCGACTGCAACTGCCTGGCCCCGACTGGACCGAGGCGCTGTGCGCGCGCGCCCTTGACGATATCTGCGCGGCGGCGAAGGGCCTCGTTGTGCTGTCAGGCAGCCAGCCGCCGGGCGTGCCGGTGGATTTCGCATCGCAGCTTTGCGCGCGGCTGGGGGCGGAGCGGCTGGCCGTGGACACTTCGGGCGCGGCGCTAGATCATCTCTGTGCGGGCGGGGCGACAGGGCTCATGCTGCTGCGGCTCGATCAGGCCGAGGCCGCGCGGGTGGCGGGGCAGGAACTGTCCTTGGCAGAGGCCCCTGCACTGGCCCGCGCACTGCATGCGCGCGGGCTTGCCACGCATGTCTGTATCGCGCGCGGGGCCGCCGGGTCGGTCATGGCCGCGCCCGACGCGCTCTGGTCCTGTGCCCCCCCGCGGGTGAAGGTCGAAAGCATCGTTGGCGCGGGGGACAGCTTCACCGGGGCGTTCGTTCTGGCCCTGGCGCGCGGTGCGCCCGCGCGTGAGGCGTTGCAGGCGGGCACGGCGGCGGCGGCCGCTGCGGTGATGACCGGCGGCAGCGCGCTGTGCCGCGCCGAGGATGTCGCGCGCCTCGCGCCCGACTGTCGGTTGGAAGAGGTCCCCGCGTGAGCGGGGCCGGGGCGCGGGCCGATGCTTGACGCGCGGCCGGTCATCCATCTGATCGGCCTTCTGGGGCTTGCCATGGGCGTGCTGATGCTGGTGCCGATGCTGCTCGACTGGCAGGCGGGCGATGGCAACTGGTGGGCCTTCGCGCGCGCGAGTTTCGTCATCTGCCTGATCAGCGGGATCGCCGCGCTCTCGACCCGCAACGCCATGGGCGAGGGGCTGTCGCGCCGCCAGTCCTTTCTGCTGACCGCGAGCCTCTGGGCGGCGCTGCCGGGGCTTGGCGCGCTGCCCTTCATGCTGGGCGAGCCGGGCGCCGATCTGACCCACGCCTATTTCGAGGCGATGTCGGGCATGACCACCACCGGGACCACAGTGTTTACCGGCCTAGACGATCTGCCGCGCGGGGTGCTGTTGTGGCGGTCGATGCTGCAATGGCTGGGGGGGCTGGGGATCGTCATCGTGGCGCTGGTGTTCCTGCCGGCCCTGCGCATCGGCGGGATGCAGCACTTCCAGTCCGAGGCTTTCGACACGATGGGCAAGGTGCTGCCGCGCGTCTACGATATCTCGGCCGGGCTGTTGCAGGTCTATATCGGGCTGACCCTGGCCGCCACCGCCGCCTATCTGGCCTTCGGGATGAACGGCTTCGACGCGGTGAACCACGCCATGACGACGATCGCCACGGGCGGGTTTTCCACCACCGACCAGTCCTTCGGCGCCTTCACCGGGCCACTGGAATATGTCTCGGTCACCTTCATGCTGCTCGCCGGGCTGCCCTTCATCCGCTTCATCCAGCTTATGGGCGGGTCGTGGCGGGCGGTGATGCGCGACGTGCAGGTGCGCGCATTCCTGCGCTGGACGGGCTATGCGGTCGGCGCGGTGATCTTCTACCGCATGGCGACCAGCGATGCGGGGTTCCTCGATATCCTGCGCGGGACGCTGTTCAATGTGGTCACGCTGTTCACCGGGACCGGCTATGGCAGCGAGGATGTGTCCGCCTGGGGCGATTTCCCGTTGCTGGTGGTGGTGCTGGTGGGGTTCATCGGCGCCTGCACGGCGTCAACGGGCTGTTCGATCAAGATCTTTCGCTATCTCGTCCTGTTCGAGGCCATTCGCGGCCAGATCGAGCGCCTGCGCCGTCCCAATCAGGTGACGCAGCTCAGCCTGGGCGGCAAGCGGCTGGAGGATGATGTCGTCTCGTCGGTGATCGTGATGTTCACGCTGTTTGTCGCCACCTTCATGGGGTTGGCGCTGGCGCTGTCGCTGGCCGGGCTCGAAATGCGCACGGCGATCACCGCGGCCTGGACGGCGATCTGCAATGTGGGGCCGGTCTTCGGGCCAGAGGTGGGCGACAGCGGCGCGGTGGACGGGTTTCCAGAACTGGTGAAGTGGCTGATGATCTTCGGCATGTATCTGGGCCGGCTTGAGGTGTTGACCGTGCTGGTGCTGCTGCTGCCGCGCTTCTGGCGCGACTGAGGGCTGTCCTGCCGCGTCACAGCGCCCTCAGGGCGCGCGTGCCCACCCACCCACCCTTGCACGCGCCCCCCGAGGCCTCTGTGACGCGGCAAGGGGCGCGCGCTTGGCATATGGGCTACGCTGCCTGTGCGCGCGGGGCTTGCACCTGTGCGCGTGGGCGCTTACCCCTTGGGCAGTATTTTGGGCCATTTGCCGATGAAACCTTTCCTGATCCTGCAACTGCGCCCCGAGACCGAGGCCGCCGACGAGGAATTCGCCGCCCTGACCCGCCGCGCCGACCTTGGCCCCGAGACGGTCGAGCGCGTGCGCCTCGATCAGACCGACCTGCCCGAGGATCTCGACCTTGGCGCCTATTCCGGGGTGATCGTGGGCGGCGGGCCGGGCTGCGTCAGTGACCTGCCGGCCGAGAAGACCCCCATCGAGGCGCGCATCGAGGCGCAGATGCTGCGGCTGATGCCGCGCATTGTCGCGACGCATACTCCGTTTCTGGGGTGCTGCTACGGTATCGGCATCCTCGGCGCGCATCTGGGCGCGCCCGTCTCCAAGACGCAGTATGGCGAGCCCATCGGCCCGATCACCTGCACCCGCCGCCCCGAGAGCGCAGGCGACCCGTTGCTTGACGGGCTGCCCGACCAGTTCACCGTGCTGGTCGGCCACAAGGAGGCGCTGGACGCGCTGCCCGCGCAGGCGACGCACCTGCTCGAAGGGGCGCGCTGCCCCATCCAGATGCTGCGTCTGGGCGACCGGGTCTATGCCACGCAGTTCCACCCCGAGGCCGATGGCGCGAGCTTTGCATTGCGCATCCGGGTCTATCGCGACAAGGGCTATTTCCACCCCGACGAGGCCGAGGCGCTGACTGCGCGCTGCGCCGATGTGCGAACCGAGATGTCAGGCCGCATCCTCGCCAATTTCACCCGCCATTTCGCCCGCGACTGACCGAAGGCAGGCCCGACCGCTGCGCTTGTGCGGGCGCGTCGCCAGCGGCCGCGCTCAGTTCCAGCAGGACACCAGTACCGTCAGATCCGGCGCGATGCGGGTCAGCGTCGCTGCCGGCACCACCACATCCTCGCGCAGCGTTGCACCTGCGACATCGGCCCCGTTCAGGAATTCGAGGATCGCACGCGAGTCGACGGCGAAATTCACCCCCTCGGGCAGTTGCCGGTTGCCATCCTGCGCATGGCCCGTCAGCAGCCCGATCACCGCGCCGTTCGGGCCGAAGACCGGCCCGCCGCGATCGCCCTCGCGCACATCCGCGCTCAGGCGCAGCACGCCTTCCTCGCCCGACAGGCCCTGCACATCCTCGACCCGGCCGAAGGTCAGCACCGGCTGGAACATCACATCGGCGTAGGAAAAGCCCGAGACCGTTACCTCTGCCCCCAGCGGCGCTTCGCGGTCGTCGAACTGCGCAAAGGCCAGCGGCACCAGCGGCGTCTCGGGTTCCAGCACGGCGAGGCCAAGCGAATCGTCGCGCGAGATAACGCGGGCATTGTAGGCCTCGTCGATCGTCACCCGGCTGCACTCCGCCACGCTCTCGGCCGTGGTCAGCACCGTGCCTGTCGCGTCGATGTAGAAGCCCGAGCGCGAGAAGGCGGGCCGCCGCACGGACAGTCCCGACAGCAATTCGCGCGGCGGCACCATGCTTGCCTGCCCCGCACTCGCGGGCAGCGCCCCGGGCAGGGTCGCGAAGCTGTCCTCCATCATCGGCAGCACGCGTTCCATCTGCTCGTCATGTTCCGGCGTCCAGATCAGCGTCCAGCCCTTGACCGCACCATTGCGGTACTGCGCGACCGTGTGCGAGCGCAGCGTGTCATTCTGCCCGGTCAGCAGGAACGAGTTCTGCCGCCGCTCGCGTTCGCCCTCCAGCGGCACGATCTCGAGCGTCTGCATGATCTCGTAAAGGCCGAACAGTGTCGCGGGGGTGCCCTCCTGGCTGATCAGCAGCACCCGCACGCCAGAGTCGTCGCGCGCGCCGTAATGCGCGAATGGCGTCTCGTGCCGGTCGAACTCGACCATCGCCAGCGGCAGGTCGATGCTGATGCCCGCTACCTCGTCGCGCACCGTCTCCATCCCCAGCGCGGCCAGCTCGGCGCGGTAGCCGTCCATCAACTCCGCCCGCTGGCGGGTCGTCAGAACGCCGGTAGGCTCATACCCGCGATCTTCCTGCCATTCCGCCATCGCGCGGCGGGTGCCGGGGCCGAAAGCGGCGTCGATGGCCAGCGTGTAGAAGCCATACCATTGCAGCGCTGTCTGCAGATCGGCGCGGTCGTCCCGGTCGAGCAGCCGCTCCGAGGCCTGCGCCTCGCGCAAGGTCTCTTCGGGTTCCGGCGCGGGCTCGGTCACGACCGGCGCGACTTCGGGCTCCGGCTCGGGCGCCTCGGCGACGGGTGCCTCGACCGGCGCTTCAGGCTCGGGCATGCTGCCATCGACGGGGAAGATCCGCTCGCCATAATCCGATCCAGTGCTGATAAAGGCATCGGCCGGGATCGCCCCCTCGGCGCGCAACTGCCGCCGAACGGTGAAGGCATCGATCTCGCTCTCGAAGGGGCCGATACTGATCGCATACCAGTTGCTGGTCAGTCGAAAGCCGCTCACATTGCCCAGCCGCGCGTCGATCAGCGCCGCGCGTTCGAGCGCATCCTCCAGATCGCGCTGCGCCTCGATCTGGACCCAGCGGGCGTCCTGTGCCGCAACTGGTCCGGCGAGGACCGCCGCCGCGAGCAACGCCGCCAGACGCGTGAAAAAGCTTGGCATGATCTGAAAACCCTCTCGTGACGTGCCCGCTGTCGCCGCGTCCGGCCCGCATGCACGGGTTTATCCCGTTGACCCCTGACAGAGCCTTCCCTATTGAGACGCAGCATTAAGAAATTCTGCGTGCATGACAAGAGGCGGCAATGCGCCAAGGCCCCGAAACACCATCACAAAAGCCACAGTGTTTCCAGGACGTGATCCTGGGCCTGCAAGGCTACTGGGCGGCGACGGGCTGCGCCGTCCTGCAACCCTACGACATGGAGGTCGGCGCAGGCACCTTTCACCCCGCCACCACGCTGCGCGCGCTGGGCACGCGCCCCTGGGCGGCGGCCTATGTCCAGCCCTCGCGCCGCCCCACCGACGGGCGTTATGGCGAGAACCCCAACCGCCTGCAGCACTACTACCAGTATCAGGTGATCATCAAACCCTCGCCCCCCGATCTGCAGGACCTCTATCTTGGGTCCTTGCGCGCCATCGGGATCGACGACGCCCTGCACGACATCCGCTTTGTCGAGGATGACTGGGAATCCCCTAACCTCGGCGCCTGGGGGCTGGGCTGGGAAGTCTGGTGCGACGGAATGGAAGTGTCGCAATTCACCTATTTCCAGCAGGTTGGCGGGCATGACTGCCACCCCGTCTCGGGCGAGCTGACCTACGGGCTGGAGCGGCTGGCCATGTATGTGCTGGGCGTCGATCATGTGATGGACATGCCCTTCAACCGCCCGGATGCCCGCATCCCCCTGACTTACGGCGACGTGTTCCGCCAGACCGAGCAGGAATACTCGCGGCACAATTTCCACGGTGCCGACACTGCGAAACTCTTCGAGGATTTCCGCAAGGCCGAGGTTGAATGCGCCCGCCTGCTGGGCATGGACCCCGCCGACCCGGCGCTGGGAAACCGCTCCAACATCATGGCGCACCCGGCCTATGACCAGTGCATCAAGGCCAGCCACATCTTCAATCTGCTCGACGCGCGCGGGGTGATCTCGGTCACCGAACGGCAGGCCTATATCGGCCGCGTCCGTGCGCTGGCGAAGCTCTGCGCCGATGCCTTCGTGCAGACCGAGGCAGGCGGGGCCGCGGCCTGATGGGCCGCATCCTCGTCATCTTCCTGCTGGGCTCGGCCGTGCTGGCGGGGGTGGGGGCGTGGTACATGCAGGTTCATGCCCTCTACGACCGGCTGCCCGAACAGGACAGCGTGCTGCTGACCCCGCTGGCGGCAGCCGCGCCGCAGCCCTTTCCGGTGCGCAACTTTCAGGGCATCGACTCCGACAGCGCGCCCATCCGTTACCGCGCCTGCTTCGACATCGATGCCGAGCCCGCGCAGTTCACCCCGCATCCCGACCCCACGCCGCTGATCGCGCCGGGCTGGTTCGACTGTTTTGACGCGGGCGTCCTGACCGCCGCGCTGGAAGACGGGCGCGCGCAGGCCGTGATGGGCGTGTCCAATCTGGAATACGGCATCGACCGCGTGGTGGTGCTGATGGACGGGCGCGGCTATGCCTGGCAGCAGATCAATGCCTGCGGCGAGGCGCATTTCGACGGCGACCCGGTGCCGCCCGGCTGCCCCCCACCCCCCGAGCGCTGAGGCCCCATGCCTGACCTTCTGATCGAGCTTTTCTCCGAGGAAATCCCCGCGCGGATGCAGGCGGGCGCGGCGGCGGCGCTGAAGTCGCGGATGACCGACGCGCTGGTCGAGGGGGGGCTGACCTACGCCCATGCCGAGGCCTTCGCCACGCCGCGGCGCCTGACGCTGGCGGTGCAGGGGCTGACCGCGCACTCGCCCGAACTGCGCGAGGAACGGCGCGGCCCGAAGGTGGGCGCGCCCGAGAAGGCGGTGGAGGGGTTCCTGCGCTCGACCGGGCTGACCCTCGAAGATCTGGAAATCCGCGACGACAAGAAGGGGCAGGTCTACATGGCCGTGCTCACCCGTCCCGGCCGCCCCGCCGCCGAGATCGTGGCCGAGGCGCTGGAGGGTGTGATCCGGTCCTTCCCCTGGCCCAAATCCATGCGCTGGGGTGAGGGATCCTTGCGCTGGGTGCGCCCCCTGCACGCGATCCTGTGTATCCTCTCGGATGAGGAGGGGGCCGCGGTGGTGCCGCTGACCGTCGACGGCATCACCGCGGGCGATGTCACGCGCGGGCACCGCTTCATGGCGCCGGAGCCGTTTTCCGTCACGGGGTTCGAGGATTACGCGGAAAAGCTCAAGCGCGCGAAGGTCATGCTCGACCCCGAGGAACGCGCGGCACACATCTGGAACGAGGCCAGCCAGATGGCCTTTGCGCAAGGTCTGGAACTGGTCGAGGACAAGGGCCTGCTGGCCGAGGTGGCGGGGCTGGTGGAATGGCCCGTGGTGCTGCTGGGGCGCATTGATGACGCGTTCCTCGGCCTGCCGCCCGAGGTGTTGCAGACCTCGATGAAGGAGCATCAGAAGTTCTTTTCGCTGCGCGACCCGAAATCGGGGCAGATTGTCGGGTTTGTGACAGTCGCGAACCGCGAGACAGTGGATGGCGGCGCGACGATCCTTGCCGGGAACCAGAAAGTTCTGGCCGCAAGGCTCTCGGACGCAATGTTTTTCTGGGAAAACGATCTGCGGGTTGTGCGCGAGGGCGGGCTGGGGGCGATGGGCGCTGGCCTCGAGAATGTGACATTCCACAACAAGCTCGGATCGCAGGCCGACCGGGTGGAGCGGGTCGCCGCACTGGCCCGCAAGATCGCGCCGATGGTGGGGGCGGATGCCGATCTGGCCGAACAGGCGGCGCGGGTGGTCAAGGCCGATCTGCGCTCGGAAATGGTGGGCGAGTTCCCGGAATTGCAGGGGCTGATGGGCAGCTACTATGCCCGCGCAGCAGAGCTGCCCGATGACGCGGCGCGCGCCTGTGTGGAGCATTACCAGCCGCTCGGCCCGTCGGACACGGTGCCCTCCGCCCCCGTCTCGGTGGCCGTGGCGCTGGCCGACAAGATCGACACGCTGACCGGGTTCTGGGCGATTGACGAGAAGCCCAC
>LFIK01004911.1_pt1 | contig 10771 bp, 11 predicted proteins | sample 643401 | NCBI WGS metagenome assembly LFIK01 (sample SAMN03777447, study PRJNA286221) | soda lake metagenome | biome: soda lake; feature: Kulunda steppe; material: water; isolation source: sample T5-Br brine of Lake Tanatar-5 | place: Russia: Kulunda steppe | collected 2010-07
AGGTGGTGGAGGGGGAGGGGCCTGGGAGAGGCATGCTGGAAGGGGGGTATGCGGAGGAGCAGGACGAGGAGGAGGGAGAAGAGGAGGGCTCAGAAACGAGTGGGCCCAGCAATGAGGAGCAGGATGAGGACGAGCTAGAGGTGAGGAGCACTTGGCGCTGGCTGCACAAAGCAGCCAAACTTGGGACGCGAGCTGCAGAGCGGTATGCAGAAGTGCACACAAAGGCGTGGTCGCGCCAATGTGCCTCACCGCGTGCTGGTGTGTGCAGGTGTGTGCCCGGTTGCGGCATGCTGCAGTATACTGTGACAACGGTTGATGATCCGCATCTTTGCCTCATTCCTGCCACACACGGCACGCCCCACCTCTACTCTTGCGGCAAGCATTGAGCATATGCTCTACTGCAAGCATGTGCCCTACTGCAAGCATGCCGCACAACCTGCTGCAAGCAAGCTGCAAAACCTGCAGCCAGCATGTCGCTGTGCGTGTTGCCGCAGGTGGGCTTTGATGCAGCACAGTGCGCAGGGGGCCCGGGCTGGGATGAGGTGCACGCGCATCAGAGCAGCAGCCAAGGAGGGGCAGGCAGCGGCTGCCGTGGCAGTGCAAGGGACCACTTGGAGGCAGGGATCACTGCAGTGGTGCGTCTTGGGCGGTCCCGGGGGTTGCATTTGTGCTCTCGCGAGTTTGTGCATGTGTGCGTGCGTGGTGTGTGTGGGATGGTGAAGCCATGCAGCTGTGTGTGCGCGTGTGTTTGTGTTTGTGTGTCCAAATGGATGTGAGAGAGTGGAATATTACCATATGCTGCATCTGTCGATTGCGTCACTCCTTGCAGCTCTGTTGTTCAGCCCCCTCCTTCACCAAAAGCATCAAGGCTCTAATTCCTGCCCTTCTGAGTCCTGGCCTCATGGCTCGTTTCCCTTCCATCATCACCCTCAGGCTCAGTCCTTGCCCACATACAATTGCACAGGTCGCGGCCATGACCCACGAGGGCAGGGGGCGCAAGAGTGTGGAAGGGACGCACCAAGGCGGTGAGGGGGTAGAGGGCGGGGATGGTGGCAATGCAGATGCTACAGAGGCCGCAGGCAGGCCTGGTAGCGGCGTGCGCGGGCGCCCGGGGCTGGCGAGAACGTGCACCGGTGACTTGCAACACACCTCTGGCCTCGAGGGGCAGCTGCTACTGGTGAGGAGCTCTGAGGACTTGCAGCGTGCTTCTGGCCCTGAGGGTCAGCTACTGCCACAAGGGGGCCACAGGCAGCGGCGGTGGAGTGATGATGCAGCGGCGGCCCCGCAGGGCCCCTTAAGTCGAGAGGCCAGCGGTGCTGGCGCTGTGGGGCGTACTGAAGGGTTGGGCTGCGTGCACACCCAGGAGAGTGCAGGCGCAGGCTGGGATGAGGGGAGGAGCAGGGGTGATGCAGAGTCTGACGATGAGGCAGCTTGCCGCGGCAGGGGAGGGCGAGGGGGCAAGGGGAGGCAGGGGGCGGGGCCTGACCCCTCCCAGCCCGTGTTTGCGCTTAAGCGGCTGTACCCTGCAGGCCGCATCTTGCACTTTTTTCCGATGTCTGCGCTCCCGGGCTACGAGGAGCAGAAGCAGGAGCAGCGGCGGCGGCAGCAGCAGCAGCAGCAGCAGCAGCAGCAGCAGCAAGAAGATAAGCAACAGCCGGATGCCCAGCCAGAGGTGCAGCGCACTTCCAGCACAGGAGCCTCAGGCTTTGAGAGCGAGAAGGTGGCATCAGCACCTGCGGGACACCACAGGCTCAGTAGCAGTAGCAGCCTGTTCCGCGAGCTGGGGGGCAACACTGCATGGGATGCAGGTGCGTGCGTGCGTGGTGTGCGGTGGTGCGTGCGTGAGGTGCGAAGTGCTGCTTGGCCTTGTGCCTGTGGGTCTAATGGGCAAATTTCCGTTCAAGGTGCACGGAATTGCCTTGCTGCCCAGGCTTGGCCTCTGCCAAGGAGCACAGAGAGCGTGCGCATGGGGCAGCTGAGGGTATGATATGCTGCTGGAGCGCAGCGCAAGCCATCCCACTCGCCCCCAAGTCCAGGGAGTCAACCCTGCCCCCGACGCGCGCAAGCACACGTGTTCAGGCGTGCTTTAGCCCCGCCACAAGACTACCTGCAGAGGCCTTGCAAGCTGCGCATTGCACAACGCGTCCTGTAAACCTGTGCCTGAGTACCCCTGCCGCTGCAGAGCGCCCGCGCTGGTGTTGTGCTGCCTGGCAACGCTTGCCTCAAGGGGCCGCCCTGGTCCACCCCCTGTAACCTGATCCTTCTCCGTCTGTCCACACACGCAGGTGCAGCTGCCGCTGCATGCGCAGAGGACCCCGTCGCGGCAGCTGTAGCAGCCGCTGCTGCTGCGTCGGTGGGCCGCCAGAGGAGCGGAGGCAGCTCAGCCAAGGCGCCCGGCCCCGCTGCACGAGACGAGAGCGGGCTGCTCCTAGCGGCTGTGGCCCTCCCGCCAGAGCCGTGGGTGCTCCTGGAGGTGCCCCAGCACGAGGCGTACGGGCGTGTGAAGCTGTGCAAGCGCATGGTGGTGGACCACTTTGTGTACTCCTACCTGCAGGCGCTGGACAGCGTCATGGCGCAGCTGGGGGGCCGCACAGGGGCTGCGCAGGAGCAGGAGTGATGTGGTGCCTGTGTATTTGGCCTGCAATTTTTTTGTGTATGTGTGTGAGATTGACTTAGGGTGGTAGCCATGGGCCCAGGGTCACAAGAATATTACTTACTAACGGAGATAGGTCTAGAAGGAGTGCTAGCCATGGGCCCAGGGTCACAAGAATATTGCTTACTGACGGGGATAGGTCTAGAAGAAGTGCAATGTGGAACAACAGGACAAAGTATGATTGTTGCTGTATTTATGTCCAAGCTACAGAAACGAGATGGTGAGCTGAGTGAATAGAGTCGCTGATGTGCTTCTCAGTGTTCAATTTCCAACTCGTCGCTCATGCATGTCAAGCAGAGAGTGCTTGATGAATGGTCTAGGTCCAGCAATTCCTAGTGATCTGCAGGCTCCAGTGTTTGCATGTGCCAAGGTGTCCGTTCCATCTGTCCCCTTGCTAATAAGCTTTCAAGATAGTTGTTTGGTTGGTCGATCTACCTTGCTGGAGAACAGCATGAGGGCCTGCAAGAGTTGCTTTGTATTAATACGGCTAGAGCAACACACAAGGATGCCTAGCTGCCAGTCATGTCAGTGACATGCCTTCCATTTAGATTTTAAAAATTCTGTCGGTGACGTGCCTTCCATGTACATTTAAAAATTTTAACGGGGACAGCATTAGGGGGAGCAGCATTAGGGAATTTCAACGGGGAACAGGATTAGGGCCTGCAAGATTTGCTTTGTTTATACGGCTTAAGCAACACGCAAGGATGCCTAGCTGCCAGTCATGTCAGTTAGATGCCTTCCATGTACGTTTTAAAAATTTCAAAAGCTATAAAAACAACTAGAGTAGCTAGTGTTGGTCTGGCGGCGGCGATTTGTTACAGACTGATGAGCCTTAGCAGTTGGAGTTACCGGTTCGTTGTATGGCCAGTGTATTATGGCCTGGTCCTTAGTCTGTAACAAATGCCGCCGCCAAACCAACAGTTAGGATACTCAGTATTTGATATCAACATAGTGATACTGATGTTGTGCTGAGCCAGGAGCAATGACATCTGCCAGAGGTCCTCTGGTTTAGATCATGTTTCATAAAGGAGGAGAGACACCCTCAGGCCCCCCCCACCAGTAGTGGCATTTAATTAGGAAGGGGCGTGCACAGACAGCCTCATCCCGCTCTCATTCAGTACTAGTAGGTGCTAAGCTTGGCAATTAGTAGTGGGCCAGGCAGTGCAGATAGGCTAGCTGAAGCCCATCAGGCCTGCTGAAGAATTTTCAGGCAGTGGCTGAGTTACTAACTCACTAGTACTACTCAATTCAATATTAGTAGGCGCATAGAATGGAACGTCTTACACGGACCTGTGTTGCTCAAACTTAAGTTCTATAGCTGAACGAGGGCAGCTTAGCTGGAACCACCAGCCCCTGATGCCATGCAAACCTAATGCCCCTGCCTAATGCCCCTGATGCCATGCAAACAGTGCCCCTGATACCCCTAATGCCAAACCTGATGCCAAACCTAATGCCCCTGATGCCATGCAAACCATGCTGAATAGGCTTGTGGTCTATGCACGCTCCAAACACCTGACCATCAACACTGCAAAATCAGAGGTGGTCCACTTCAACTAAAAGTGCGGTGCTCAGGTGCCCACTTTTATGTTAGCCGGCGATGCTTTGAAGTGCTCTGACTCGTTTGAGTACCTTGGCATGACATATCACCGAACACTCAAAATGACAGCCTCGTCTGAGCGTGCAGCCATACCAATGCTTGCTGCAGCTCATCGAATACGTGGGTTTGTGCGGGACGTTGCCCTATGTGACAAACCTTTTGCTCCCCTTTGGCTAGCTAAGGCATATGTAGTGCCTGCTGGTATGTATGGCTGTCAGGTCTGGAGCTCATTTTGCGCGAAAGTGATGTATTAAGACCAACCATCCAGACATTGCATTTAAATTTCTTAAAGGGCACCCTAGGTGTGAAGCGGTCTGCGCCTACGTCGGCTGTTCTACGTGAGTGTGCGCATGAACCTCTGCAATTCTAATGCTTTAGAGCTGCCATTAGGTTTTACAACGGATTGTTGTCCTCTAATTGTGCCACTTTTAAGAAGGCCCTTCACGCAGACCTGAAGCTGGTGCCTCGGGCTAAAACATCTTGGGCTTCGGATGATTTGCGCGCCTAAGAGGGATTGCGAAGCTGCGATACTTATAACAAGCTTTCTTGCAGGGGTTCCCTATTTGTTACTCTGATTTCACTGCTGACCTGACGTTTAGGATGAGAAAATTGTGGAGGGACATTGCTGACATGAACCCTCTGGAAAGCGACAACAAACTGGTGAATGATCATTCTTGGTTTGCCTGTCCCCTCTTAGATCGTAAAACCTTTGATCTTAAAACCTTTAAACCTTAGATCTTCAAGCTGATTCACGCACTCGGGTGCGGAATGGGGATGCCTCCCTTTTGCCTCTTCGCTATCTGCACCTTGATCTCCCTAAGCATGTTACGAGGAATGTGAGCAGGTTTCGCTTGCAAGCACATAAATTCGCGGTGGAATCCTCCATCTGGCGGGGTGGAAATGGCCACTGTGACAAGTGTTCCTGTGCTGCTGTTCAAAATGAGGTGCATCATGCATCATGCATGATGTTCTTTTTCACTGTCAAGACTTGTTTGTTTGCTCTCTCAGAGAAAGTACTCGTTCCTTTCCTTCCCTTTCTGCCAGCTTGCCTTTTTCTTGGTTTCAGTTGCAGGCCTGTTTGGCTTCAGCTAAGCTGCCCTCGTTTGGCAGGTACAGCTTTGTAACCTAACCTAACCTAACCTTTCTGCCAATCCTTTTCTATGGAGGCCCCGATGTTTCAAATGCCTTGCCTAGTCAGACTGTCTATGATTTTCTTTCTCAACGGCACAATAAACTCCGAGTTTGCCATTTTATTTCGGACATTACTGACTATTCTTTGGCTGGCAAAGACCAGCAACAAACCAATCAGCCTAACGACCTGGCTGGCGGTGAACCCGTAACTTGTAACTTGAAGCCACCAGGCCTGCACTGCAGGTTGCAGCAGAAAACAAACTGAAACAAGCAAGGTGGTGTCCTCAAACCTAGGCACAGCAACCTAGGCGCTCATGCACAAACAAGGCCAGTCCATCTGCTTGGCTAAAAAAGCCTCCAAGCCTGCTTGAGCACGTGCTCCGGATACTCGAGCAGGCGGCGGGGCACCTGCGATGGAAAGTCGACTATCCCAGAACCTGTGGGTTCGGGGTTTGAACCTCACTGGAGGCTCTACAACCATCTAAGCTGCCCTCGTTTGGCGGATACAGCCTCGGAAACCTAGCCTAACCTGCTTGAGCTACTGACAAGGATGCAGAAGAGGTTGTGTTTGATGCGCAATTCGGCCAAGTCTACACTCTGGCAGTCAAAGTGTACAAGCTCTTCATCCTGAACGCAGTGCCAGTTGCATTAGCCTATCATAGGCACATGATGTGCAGATTCTCAGTACGAAAGGAATTCTGTGTTGTTGTCGGCGGAGCAGCTCAGCACTTTGGTTGTGACTGGAGAGTCTGAGTCTGGAGAGACCGTGCAAGAGATGACTCATCTTGTCGGACGAGGGATATTCTGTTGTAGGTAAAAAGGAACTTCCTTGGAGGGTTGGTTTGAATGCGCATTTCAGATCATTCCATTAGACAATCTGACTCCCCAAGGGCATATCAAAGGGTGTCTGGTATGTCCTCATGACTCTGCTGGAAATGATAATGTGGATGAATCTTGTTTAGCTCTCCATTCCTGTATGATTTGCTGCAACGATTCAAAGCCACTCATGTTGTTTTTTTAACAGCTCGTGACATCTGAGATATGCACATTAGCTCCAGGTATGTTGCAAAGGGTAGATAAGACCTCAAATGTCCAGCTTCCTTTTTTGCGCGCCAGCAGTAAATGATGATGAAATCATTAACGGATGCAGTTGCATGACTGGAGCCTGAAACTCACAAGCCTAGTTTTGATCCGCCACGCAATGATCCGGTCCAATTACTACCTAGTCATATGTACCTTTGAGTGCACCAAGTAGGTGGTCAACGCAGACAGCAATCACATCTCAGTATAACAAGCTCGGTTCTAGCCTGAAGTGAGCGGCGTTGCAAAGTTGTTCCACAATACTGGCCGCGCACTCGTACTGGGAGTGTAGCTGGATTTGCGCGCCATGTCGCCTAGTCGCCTAGTCCAAGCACCTCATGCACATGGAGTAGAAAGAGCTCGTGTCTATACCTGTGACAAGCTTTACACATCTGTGGCGATTTTTGGAACCAAGGATCGCCATCCCAGCCACGAGCTCTGAGCCCTGGTTTTCCACCTCCACGTGCACCTGGACAAAGCACACAGACCCCAGGCATAAAGCAGAGGGCACAACAGTTAGTAGCCACGCAGGCATGAATAAGCCCTTCAGAGTGGCCTTTACAAAGCAGGCTGCACCTGACTGGCTGTTGTTGATTGATCAAAATACCAGTCTTATCAAATGCATAAGGCCGGTTTTGCTCAATGCATTGGCGCAGGCACCCATGCCTTGAATATGTGACCTACATTACATAGCCATGGTCAGCCAGCATGAAGACAAAGTGCTCACTTGTTTAGAGGACGTTATGATCCCCGGTTGAAGTGCCACTGCGACCGTCAAGAGGTCATACAGTGCCCAACCTGTAAACCAGCATGATGACACACAGTGCTCGTGACTGCATGTGAGTACCTGCCTGCGTGTAACAACCTGCGTGCAACACACAAAGAATCCTCCTCAAACGCCCGCACCCCCAAGACAAGGCACTGCCTGGGACTGCAAGACGGTGGTGCAGCATTGGTAGACCTTTTCCGCCTCCCAGCCAGCATGGCCTGCAAGGCTGGCTTCTCCCGCTCTGCTGCTGCTGCTGTTCCCTACACAGTGCATGCGCCGAGAGACCCATGACTGATCACAGCAGCAGTGGCATGCACCCGGCACAGAAGCTGAGCACACGGGCAGAGCATGGCCAGTGGTAGAGGCCGCCTGGCGTATCATCCGTGCCTCGCTCTGTCATCAGTGACTCATCACACATACCCTGGGGGCTCTTGGCTTTCGTGTCCGGCACGCAGTGCTCAGTGATGGCCTGCAGGAAGCGTGCTTTGGGTGTGTCCCTCTGCAGCACACCCTCCCAGATGTGCCACGGGAGGGGGTGCCTCTCGCAGCAGTCCGTGCCCACCAGCACCAGGGACGACGGCTGGCCCGTGGCAGCGGCTGCCCCAAACTGCGGGCCACACAGGCACAAGCGCACGTCATGTCAGTGCACCCAACTGCAGGCCACCAGCCACCAGCACAACTGCACATCATAAGCCAGCCGTTGCCCCGCGCCCTGGGCTGCACAGGCACAAGCGCACGTCATGTTTAGGGCGTCCAGCCCCAAAAGTAGACGAGACTCTTGAGCACAGGCGTGTGCAGCGTGTGCAGCTGGGGGATATGGGTGCCTGTGCTCTGACCAGAGATGCGCGCCCAGCCCCCTGCCCCCTGCAACCAGTCCCCAGGTGAGGAGCCCCCTTAAGCGGCTGCTGCTCCTTCTCGCTGCCGCAGCCAGGTGCTGCTGCTCCTGCAGGGCAGCCGTGGTGGCTGGGGCTGGGGTCCGGCATGGTGGCCAGGGTAGCTGCGGGTCAACACTCTCTGCCCTTGCAATCCCCAAGGGGAATGGAGACCGCGGGCAGAAGCAGCCCGCGCCCCAAATGCGTGCACGTCCTGCACCTGCTGCCCCAGAGCCCCTCAGCAGCTAGAGAGACTGGGATGCCCTGGTATCAGAGACCCCTGCATGTCGGGTGTTGTGCAGACCGAGGGACCATCTTCTCTGCTTCTTGGCAGGCGGCACCCTCATGCTATACAGGCGAGCAGGCAACACACATACCTTGCTGAAAACAAGCCCGGCTGCTTCCGGGTCGCAGCCAAAGTTGAACTCCACGCCGCCCTGCAGGAGTCCAGGAAAAACAAGGCAGGGGACGCGAGCCAAGGGATTTGGTCAGACGGTGCCCCTTATGTGTCCCGCTGTTGTCAAAGCTGCCGTCGCACTGCTCATGCGCAGCTTGACGTGCGGCCAGCCCTTGCTGTGGGGCGGTAGACACAAGCAGTGCCAGGCTGCTGTTGCAGGTGCGCTGGTGCAGCCATTACAGGCGGCAGGCACGGCGTTGTACACGAGCGCGCCTGTCAGGAGCCCTGATCCATATCCTCTCCAACATGCGCCGACGAACACCCACTTGACGCCTTGTGGGACAGCACGTGGAGGCCTGTTTTGTGCTGCTTAGGAGTTTTTGAGGCGGCTGGTTGGATTGTTGGTGATCCCCCCAGCACTGCCTCAGCGTTCCTTTGCGCACGGCCACAGAGGGTCCAAGCGGGACCTGAACAGCCCTTGACCAGGTGGTGCAACTGAGACAAACCAACTCGTTCGCTCACTTTTGCAGGCCCACATCATATGCCGACTCCGCCAACTCCCACAGGGCCTGAGATCGAGGTTGGCCACCCATGGGTAAAGACTGGGGACTGGCTGTCCCCCCCTGGGGCTCTCACAGGGCCAGGCACGCCTGCCTGCGCGCCCTCATGCAAGCAAGGCCCACCCCTCCTTTTGTGCACTCACCGCTTCTCCACCTGAACCCATGATCACCAGCTGCCGCAGGCGTGAAGGCAGCAAGGGATCCAGCTTTAAAGCCAGCGCAATGTTTGTCAGGGGCCCCAGCGCCACGACAGTGAGCGCGCCGTCGTTTTCTGCCGGGAAAAAGGCAGACGCGAGGTCTGTTTGCCAAGGACAGGGCAGGTGCAAACACCTGTTTCCTAGAGACAGGATGCGAGCACGCGCAGGTCCTGCCCGAGCTTTGGCCTCAATGACATCAGCAGCATGCGGTTTTGCACGAGGCCTTGCCTGCAGCACACTCCACCAGCTTGACTGCAGCGGCCTGGGGCGCCGAGGGCCTCACCTCCCCAGGCCTGGGTCTGACCTGGTGGTGGGTCAGCGCAGGCAAGCAGGGCAGGGTCAGCGGAGCATGCCTGTTGGCTGTTTTGTATGTGCGAGCTGCGAGGGCAGCGCTTGCCGGCCTGAGCACCTGGCCAAGCTGCCTGCCCGCCCTACTTGCACGTCGCGGGAGACGAGCTGACGGGCTGTGATGCTTTGCGCTCAGTTGCGTTGGCCAGCGGCATGGCACCAGGTGGTGAGGATAGCCTATCCAAGGGCGCCTTCCCTGAAATGTCATGATGCAAGGACTTATCCCCAGGGGTCATGTGGCATGTTCAAAGCAGGAGGCATTGGATGCGCTTGCCTCACCTGGGGTGCGTCTCCCAATCCATCAATGCCAAACCATGTGGGATTGGGTTTCCGTGGTCGGACCAAGGGCTCATTTGCCCCGACAAACACAGGTAAGTCAGATCTATCGCTCAGGGCAAGCAGCCTGCCGATGTTTGTTGCCACCTGTCCAATCCAATTCATGCAAACAGAGAGCAGATGTGGAGATTGGAGGGGTCAGGGAATGGGCAGCTGCAGCTTTAGTCCTGCAGGAGAGGGGCAGTGACTGCCCTTTCTGCAGTCCTCTGTATTGAACCTTACCTGCTTTGCATCTGCGTTGCCCCATACGGCAGAGGACCCGACCAGGGTGCTTGCAGGGTCTGACAAACCCATAAGCAGCCCAATCGCATCATCTATGCCACAGTCACAATCGAGCCACAGCTTCTTCTGCGCTGTTTCCATTGCGACAGCTCGATCTTCCTTAGCTGTCAGCTGCCCCACATGGTTTCTCCTTCCTCTACTTCTCCTACAAAAGTTTGAGGGTAGCCCTGACAGTCTACCAGTCTTGCCATCAGGATGATGACTCAGCGCCCAACTCACCAAGCAAATTTCTGGTTGCTGTGCTTAATCACGGGATTATGGTTCAACCAAGAATTCAACCCAAACAGCTGGCTGCTCCTAGTGCATAACATAAACAAGTAGTGAAAGTCTTTTCGATATGAAATACAATACCATAATTTATTTCGGTATGATTCGAAGAGCTTGCATCCAACCAAATGCCTGAGGCTTGACGCGGTTACATTTGGTCAACGGTTACGCGATGTCTGTGAGCGAGTACGGCGAGGAGGTACGTTGGAAGAAGAATAACTGCACTGAATTGGCCCTTTTGCTTGCGTGCTCTTATTTACACACACACTCACACACACACGC
>LFIK01004912.1_pt1 | contig 10770 bp, 20 predicted proteins | sample 643401 | NCBI WGS metagenome assembly LFIK01 (sample SAMN03777447, study PRJNA286221) | soda lake metagenome | biome: soda lake; feature: Kulunda steppe; material: water; isolation source: sample T5-Br brine of Lake Tanatar-5 | place: Russia: Kulunda steppe | collected 2010-07
CACACACACACACACACACACACACACACACACACACACACACACACACACACACACACACACACACACACACACACACGCATGCATCCGCAGAGGGTTATCATACCCCCTGGCGCGGCAAGTGGCGGAGGAGCTGACCGCTAAGGACCCTGTCCGCGCCCACGCGCGGGATGAGCTGGGGATTGACATTGACGAGCTGGCCAACCCGCTGCAGGTGTGGTTCTGCATGGCGCAGGATGGCCGCCAAACGGCTCACTCAGTGACTGCCTTGGCTGAAGCTTGGCCAGCTAGGCACACAATCACATGATTGGATGGGCATGTGATCTCTTATGCCACTCTTTTTGAGCATTGGTGGTTTCATGCACGGCAGAGCTCTGCCATTGCTCAGGCCCCCTATGCCCTCTTGAGGTTAAGCGCTGATCAAGGTTCCCCCAACAGCAACTCAACCCTGCGCTGCTGCACCTCAGTGAGCACCCCCCTCCCCCCTCGCCCCCTGTCCCTGCACCGCAGGCTGCCGTAATCTCCTTTGTGGCCTTCAGCCTGGGCGCTGTTATCCCCATTGCAAGCGGCGGCTGGGTGGCAGACTATCAGTGAGTTGCCATGGGTTAGGGTTGCCGTGGGTTGCCGTGGGTGGGCCCTGGTTGAAACGTAGGGCGTGCGCATGCTCAGGCGTTGCCAGGCTGTCACCGCTACCACCAGGAGGCGCCAAGTCCGTGGCCGCTCACCTGTTGCCTGCCCCCACCCCTCACTGCTGACCACCTCGCCTGGAAAACGCGCGCAGGTCGCGCGTCATCGCCGTGTGCGTGGGCGCCACCATCGGCCTGCTGGCGTTTGGCTACGCTGGGGCGGCGCTGGGTGCGTGCTCCGTGCTGTGTGCAGCTGGCCAGGGGGGCGCGCAGCTGCGCTCGTCCTTGGCAGGCCACGTAGGAGGCAGAGCAACTTCCCTCTCCCACTTTGTCCATCGTGACGACCCCCGCACAAAATAGCTGGTCCCCAGGCTTGCTGGCGCCGCGCTGCTCCGTCCCACCTCCCTGCTGCGCAGGTGGCGCCCGTGTGGGCGTGGGCGCGCTGCGCGTGGTGATCGGTGGGTGGCTGGCCTGTGCCGCCACGTACGGCATCGGCCAGGCTGCGGGAGTGGATGTGTAGGGAGGGAGGCAGAGGGGTGGCTGGAAAAGGGGATGGGCGCGTGCACGGGCGCGCGCAGCGGCGTGGAGAGGCGGAAGGTGGAGGGAGGGGCTGGCTGCGGTGGTGCGGCGGATGGGCGGCGGTGGTGAGCTTTGAGCAGAAAGGCCCTGAAACAGGCAGGGCGGGTGAGGCTGGCTTGTGCAAGTGAGCGTGAGGTATGTTGCTGTATGAATCTGGTGCGTATTATTCCTGTGCATGCTAAACGTAGTCTATCTTCGTAGTCCATCTTTTCTTTTCCTATGCCGCCGCCGCTGAAGCTTGTCATGAAGATGCGGGAGTTGCTCCTTTCTACCTCTTGTACTACTGTGTGAGTACTTTACGATGTAGTGCGTACCTATTCTTGTGCACGTGCAACATGCTTGTCTCGACTCGTGGCGTTTCCAGCAACTGCAACCACTGGCGGGGCCTTCCTCTTGCGTCATCGTCCACGCAGACTGCTGCTGCTGTGCATCGTCCAGCTGCCCGCATCGAGCTGCGGGCGTGCCGCCTGCTGCGTCCACTCGCTCCACTCCCTCCCGCTTGCGACACGCGCGCTCACAGCTGCTTGAAGGCCTCCTCATCAGCTCTCCTGCAGGGGGGAGCAGCGCAGCAGGGGCTTGGAGGTTGAAGTGGCCGGACTCGTGTTGAGCAAGCAAGCGCCCGACAGCCACAACGGCCGCTGCAACAGCTCAGGCAAGCATCAAAAGAAAAGAAAAGAAAAGACTACGCTAGCAGTTACCGCTTCCGTCTCTGATAGCACTGCAGGAGGAGGCAGAGTAAGTGCAAGCATCAAATAAGCACTCACTCCGGGTGTAACCATGCAGCAGCACGACCTTGCGCGGCCAACCAGCTACCGGCGGGGCAGGGGTGTCCCTATATCCACCTGATGCTTTGCAGCGCCGCCGCGCCTGCACGCCCCGCCATGTGGGCCTCCTGGTCCCAGCCCAGGAGCAGCTCCCAGCTGTTGCCTGGGTACCTGCGCAACGAGGGGTGTGGGGGGAGAAGGGGGGCTATGCCGGTCTGTACTGTTTCACCAAAGCCCTCCGCAGCACAAATGCCGCTTGCGCAACCCCTCTGATGCGCAGGGCACTTGGCAGGTGCGCGCGTCCTTCTCGCCCCAATTAGCCCTGCCCTGCTGCCGCTCAAACACCAGCCCCTCAAGCGGCTCACATGTCCACCAGCGGCAGCGCGACGTCGTCCAGCATCCACGCCCCGTGCCGCTCGTCCTCCTTGATGTGCAGGGCCCTGCGCACGTGGGGCACTGCCAGCAGCCAGCTTGCTATATATAGGCGGTCGCTAGGAGTGCTATCAGAGACGGTTGCGGTCGCTGCTAGCGTAGTCTTTTCTTTTCTTTTATTGGCGGTCAAGGTTAGGGTTAGGGCTGGAGTGAAGGTAGGGTTAGGGTTGCATTCATGCGCTTCCAGCCAAGCAGGCAGGGCGGGGACCCCCGTCCGCTGCCGCAGCTCTGATCACATGCACCACACGCATCGCCCCATCGCCCACCAGTAGCCACTGGCTGCCTCGCTCAGCCGCAGGCGCTGCGCTGCCGCGAGGTAGGTGCGGTACACAGCAGGGCCGGTGACCTGGACCGGCCGAGGACAGTGGGGTGAGGGGGAGGGAGGGAGGATGGCGAGGAGCGGGGTCCAGAGGAGGCTGCAGGTGAGGTGTCTACCCTGTGGCATTTGTAGGTGTGTACCAGCGATGCCAAAGAAGCAGCTGCGTGTATGTGCGCACCTCAAAATAGGACAGGGCGCCGCAGTATCTCAGGTAGCGCCTGAGGGTGGAGGAGGGGCAAGGGCGGGTGTGGGCGGCTGCGGACGATGATGGTGCCCCCTACCACAAGGCAGTAGAGCACATGGTGAGCACATGGTGATGCACAGAGGTGGCTGCGACACCTACCGCCGCGTCTCGGTGGCCAGGAAGTTGTGATTTGAGGACGCAAGCGACTGTGTGGAGGGGTGGCGAGGAAGGAAGGCTGGTCAGTCAGGTGCGGAGGCTGCTGGTAAATAGGTGAGCATCCTGCATTGGGTGAGAGTGCCGAGCGTGCTGTATCCAACCCCCTAACGAGATCATCATGACGCACTACTACCCTCTCCTTCTCCTCTTGTCTGGCCACGGCCGCTCACCTGCCAGGTGACGTAGTCAAAGTAGGCTTCAGGCGTGGGGTCCAGCTGCAGCTCCCGCATCATGTCCGCGAAAAATTTGGAGTGCTTCTTGGACAGGCGGCCGGAGCCGTACTCCTGTGGCATTTGGGACAAGTGTGGGTGTGCACTGCCAAAAACAAGGGCGCTTTTGGGCTCAGAAGCGCCCAAAAGCGCTCAAAAGCGCTCCGGTAAACTTGTGTGTTTGGGGCTCTAGACCGGATGGCGAGGGGGGGGGGGTTCCCGTCAAGCAGCAGGAAAAATTTCAAGGCGAAAAGCCGAACGGATGAGCGACGAAGCCAAGTGAGGTGCACCGCTTGTGCCCAAAAGCGCGCGCTTCTCAAGGCAAAAGCGCTTGAAAAGCGCGCTTTTGAGGGCAGAAGCGGGCAGAAGCGCGAGCGAAAGCGCTCGTGATGGAAAACTGACTCCTCGTTTTCACGCCGCTAGCTGCCCAGTGTGCTTGGCAGCGGTGCTTTGGTCGATGTCGACGAAGAATCAGAGCAAAAGGTGGCCGGTGGAGGCAGCGGCAAACAAGCGCTCCTCGGGAGCGCTTCTCGCCGCTCTTGAGCCAAAAGCGCTTGGGAAGCGCGCGGGAAGCGGCCGAAAGCGCGCGCTCCCCAAGCACAGAAGCGCGAATGTGTAGGCCTTTGCTGCATGCTGTCGACAGCAAGCCGAGACGTGGAAGCCGTTCATCGGCTTGCATGCGCACAGCAGGCCTAACCCTACGCCTAGGCGTTATCGAAGGGCACGTGCCCACATGGGCTGGCGTTAGAAGGCGCTGCAGAAAGGGAGCGCTGCTGCTGTCTCTTGATGATCCTTTACAGCTGCCGCCCCAGCAGCAGCCAAACGCCTGCCATCCCGGAGCACGTGTGCACATGGGTTGATCACCTTCCTTTACTCCCCCGCGCACCTCAATGAGCACCCTGAACACCGCGCACTGCACGTCATTGCCCACGCCAGCGCACACGCGGCTCTGGCGGCTCGCCTCTGCGTGCGCGTGCATGTGGGGGAGAAAATATAACCCGGTCACATACAAAGTTGGATATTAAAACAGGCCTGCATATGCAGCGCCACACATTCTGGCTCCCAGCACTTCACCGACAGCTCATACAGCGTTTCATCACCACTGGTATTGGGCTGGCCAGCCAGCGTCAACCCCGGTGCAGTGCACTGCACGTGCAGGAATAGAAAAGCCTTCCTGCACAGACCACACCTGTGAGGCCATCCAGGCTTGCCATGGCGAGGAGCTGCCTGCGTGGGGTGCGCGCAGGGAGCAAAGTAAAGTACGCGTGCGATGCTGTGGTCTCCGCTCCGCAGCAGGTGCAGCCTCACACAAAAGCAGCCCACACTGCCCAACCTACCGGTAGCCGCCCCGCCCCATGTCCTGCGCGATGTAGGTGCCTGTGGCACTGGGAGCTGAGGGGGCCACGTCAGCTGCGTACCGCTTGCGTAGGCCCTGCTTCACCTGCTCAGGGCTCGTCTGCAGCCGTTCCGCCATTTGGAGCAAAGTGGTGAGAGGGGCGTGGTCCCCATCAGCTGCCACTCATCCCACTCCTCGCTTTGCACTACCCTGTTGCGCTGCATTCATCCCACTCCTCGCTTTGCACTACCCTGTTGCGCTGCATGTATATTTAGGCCATGGCAAGCCTGGCCATTGCACGGCATGCGTGCGCACCGCCCGCACCTGCTGCAGCTCTTGCGCGCGGAAGGGCAGCTGGTCCGCCTCCCACGCCTGCCAGGCGGCCTCCACCGCGTTGCGCAGCGCGGCCAGCCACAGCGAGCGCTCGTTGGCGTAGGACCCCAGGTCATCAAACCTGGTGGACGGTGGCCCAAGGCGGGCCCAGGCGGCGGGAGGGAGGGGTGAAAGGGGTAGGCGCAGCATGCTGCTCGTAGCTATGAGCAAGCAGCAGCAGCAGAGCAGCAGCAGCAGCAGCACTAAAGCGGCGGGGCGGCTGCAAGCAATCATGGGGGCAACGTGGTGCGGGCACTCCATACCAGAAGTGCGCCAGGCGATTGATGCGGTACAGGAGGCGCTGCAAAAATAGGTGCGCGGCGTCCGCCTGGCTGAGCCCTGCATAGACGCCGCTCGCACTGCTGGGGTCGTCACTCCCAGCTCCTCCGTTGCCATCCCTGCCTGCAGGATGCGGGGGGCGTGGGAGGGAGAGCGATGTGGCAATGTGGTGCCTCGAAGCGCGGAGTGGCCTCGTTTGCTGCAGGGCCGTACCTATGGCCGCCAGCCTGCCGTGAGGGCCTGCTAGATAGCTGTGCACGCACCCTCAGACGCCGCCGCTGAGCCTGCTGCCGCCGCCACCGCATCAAACGCAGCCGCGCCGGAAGCGCCCCCCAGCGCGCGCCCCGGCAGCAGCTCCAGGCCGGGCACCGCATGGGACGGCCCGTACGCGCACGCCATCGCTGCCGCCACCATGCCCTCCACGCAGGCTCCTTGCGCAACGTGTGCTGCTGCTGCGGCTGCTGCTGCTGGGGCTTGCTGAGGGGGCCGAAGCAGGAGCCCGTCCAGGCCCGGGGTGCGGAGGAGCGCGCAGAACGCCGCCTCAGCGCCTGCGTAGTCCGCGGACAGCTGCTGTGGCTGCAGTCGGAGGAGGGGTGCGGGTTGTTGGGAATGAGCGTGCGCGTGTGGGTGCGCGTGCGCGTGGGTGCCCCCTCTCAGTCTCCATCCCTCTCCCCCACTCCCCGCGCACACCTGCTGTGGCTGTGGCGGGGGCGGGGGCGGAGGCGCTGGCGCTGGCCCCATGTCCGCCGCCGCCCTGCTGCTGCTGGCGGCGGAGGGACTTTTGCGTCGTACTGCTGTTGCTGCAGGTGCCCTCCCTGCTGCTCTTGGTGGTGCTGCCCCACCCCCCCATCCCAGCAGCAGCAGCCTCGCGCCCGCGACTGTGCGGGCGCGGAAAGGAGGAGAGTGCGCAGGCAACCGTGCCATTTGAATTGGTGTTTGCTTCCGCCATGCTCTCCCACACCCCCATTGGCACGCGCACACGTCCGTGCCCCACCCCACTGCCCGCCTCCCACCGAGCCGCACGCCCAGCGCCAGCCGCCAGCCGTGCCTCGAGGCGTGATCGAGGGGGCTGCAGGGTGGCAGCGGCAGCTCACCGGGCCTCACCCCCTGTGCAGCAGGCGCGTGCTGTGAGTCCATGCGGCACCATGAGCATACAAGCACGCACACACACCGTGACTGGCGTGCACGCAAGCACACGCTCCGTGCGCGCGCGCGCACCCGTCGTCTCACTCACCCTCACCCCCCCCCCCAAAGGTCTTCTCCTGCCCCGAGGAGTCGCTGTTCTACTCCACCTGCCTGCAGCGTGTGCTGGGCAGCGGGGGGTGGGTGGGGACTTGGAGAGTGCCCCTTGCCACCAGAATTGAACACGCACGCGCCCGGGCTGCAGGCTCCAACACCCCAACACCCGCAGGCTCACGGCAACCCACATCTATGAGTTTGGGTCGGGGGATGGCAGCCCCATGATCAGTGCGCTTTGCGCGGTGGGTAGCGCCCGCACCGCCTGCTGCCTCTCCTCTGCCACTCGGTGAGGAAAGCTCAGGCTGCAGCAGCCCCCCCCCCGTTTGCACCCAATGCAGATCGGCCCATCAGCACTCCCAGGGCGCGTGCGTGGTTTTGAGCTGGGTGCCCGCGCCGCGCAGCTGGCCAACTCAGCGAGCTTAAGCCTGGGGCTGGGGGACAAGTACGTGGTGGGTGTAGATGTGCAGGTAGTGGTGGGTGCGAGGGCTGCTGGGGCGTGGCCGGAGCAAGGTGCCCTCCACCCAACCCCAGCCATGTTGCTGCACAGTGCTTGCTGAGTCCCCCAGCATTGCCACCTCCCCCTTACTCCCTGCGCAGGTGGAGAACCAGTGCTTTTTCCAGGGCGCGAGGGCGTTGCAGCAGCAGCAGGGAGGCGGCGTCGGTCTGCTGCTGGCAGCAAACCCACCTTATATCCCAGCACCCGATGGCGACATTTTGATGGTAATTCTTGGCAAATAATTTCCCCATGTTTGCCACTCATGATGGGCTGCCAAGTACGGCGTTGCATGGATTGCTACAGCAAGCGGGCCAGCTGGTGTTTTGCTTTGAGCAAGGCCTTGGAAGGCTCGCCACTTGCTGTCGCGCCGATCTCAACGGCAGAGGCCGCCTCCATCACGCCTCCCACCTTCACGCACCACGCCCCTGCAGCCAGAGCTGCACGGAGGGGCTGATGGCGCTGCCGTGACGCGCAGCCTGCTCGACCTAGGCGCCCAGCACGCCCTCATCATGCTCTCCTCCTACTCCAACCCCGCTGGGACGGTCCGCCACGCGCGCCGCTGCGGCTACATGTGAGGGCTCTGTTGCACTCGTCCAAATCTGAAGGTCCTGGTTTTTAGTTCTGGCGCACAGCAGCCGGGGCGGGGTGTGCTCGCATCCCTGTTCACCAACAGCACCTGCGCAGCAAGCATGAGCAAGGGAAGCTGCTGACGGACGCGTGGCAACGCGGAGGTGTCCACCCCGCCCCCTTGCCCACCCCCCTTGCCCATCACGCGCTCAGCAGCAGCCGTGCACACGTCTCAACCCCTCTTCGCAGCGTGGCGGACTTTTCGTGCACCTTCATGCCGTTTGGCCCATACTCGGAGGAGCCCAAGGTCAAGCAGTGGATACTCAGGATGCGGGATGAGGGCACAGCGTTCATCTGCGAGGGGGCGCCCGCCGCAAAGCACGGGGGTAACGGCAGCGACGGCGGCAGCGGTGCGGCTGCCGGGCAAGGAGGGGGATACCTGCTGGCAGGCGCCCTGTTTCAAAAGGGAAGCGGTGAGGGAGTGACCGACCTCAGCAAGGCCCTGGAGCAGGTGCTCTGCTCGCTGCGCGGGTAGCGGCTGCTCCAGGAATTTGTTATGCTTCCCTCCTGCTCGATGAGCTTTGATGACGCGACCGGACGGCATTGAATACTCAAGAGTTGCAGCCATGATTGATGTATTAAAGACGACCCCACAGTGGCGCTCGAGTTGAGCATTGTCGGCCTTGCTTGTTCTTTCGTTGTTTCAATATGCATATTGCCATATGGCAGCTGCCACGCTGAAGCCGGGGGGGATGCGCCTGTCGCCCTGCCTGTTGGAGTGGATTTGGCCAGTATTTTGCAAGGGATAGAGTGTGGCTGGAGCCTGAAGGAGTTACAAAGGGAAGGGCGGCCGGTCATCCACCTTTGGTCGGTTGCGGCGGTTGCGGAGCGTTGCACCACCACCCCATGCCCACCACTGCCCACTTCATTTCAATATTCCCATCCATTTTTCGTGAGCAGCAGCAGCAGCAGCGGCAGGGATGTGAGTCGCCGCGAAGGAGGCCAGAGGTGGTGGCGCGCGGAGCGGAGGGATGCAGCCCGCCCTCTCCCTCGCCCTGGGCGGCTGTGCGGCAGGAGGAGGCCCCACCACCTTTGCCCATGGTGGGTCAGGGATGTGCACGCTGTAACCCAGCAGCAACCTAGCGGGTTGGGCGCGACATCTGTCATGCAAATTCGTACTTACATGCACGTGCCCATCTGTCCCATCCACGCAGGCCAACAGCAGCTAGCAGCAGCAATGCAGCAGCCGCTACAACACCAGCAGCAGCAGCAGCAGGAGGAGCAGCAGCCGTGCTGCTGGGCGGACGGCAGCGTGGTGCAGCTTAAGCTCACGCCGCGCACGGAGCAAAGCCAGCACGCTGTGCGCGCCGCAGGCCACGAGCCCTGCGTCAACCTGCGCGTCCTGTGAGTGGCTGCCGGCAGTGCTGCTTTGCCCTGTCAAGCACCCCAAGTGACAGAGCTACAGCTAGACGCTAAGAGCGGGCCTTCACACGCACCCCTGCCCCCCCCCCCTTGCGCTCGACCCGCAGGCACAAGAAGTCGGTGCGCAGCATCCTGGAGCACTACTCTGGCAAGTGGTGCGCGCCCCAGGCGGGTGCATTCATGCTGCATGGGCTGGACGCAGCCGGCTGCGCGCACACGTGGGACAGCAGCAGCGTCAGGAAGGGGTTCAAGGTGGGCGGGCTGGAGGTGGTTCAGGCTTGCGTTTTGGGCAGTCGAGCCTGGAGGGTTGAGAGTGTGGAAACAGTGGACTGTTGAAACAAGACTGCGGGTGCGCTGAACCACCTAACCACTGCCTGCCCCCCTGCTTCCAGCACTGCCTCTGCACCGCGTCCCCCGCCACCCACGCAGGTGTCTGACATGGTCCTGCAACTCACGGGCAGGCCGCAGGCTGAAATCCCACTCACCTATTCCATCCAGCCAGCGGTGCAGCAGCAAGCCCATGGCCTCCTGCCGCCTGCACAGCAGCAGCAGCAGCAGCAGCTCCCCCACTCCCACCTCCAGCAGCAGCCACACGCGCAGCCGCCGCCGCTGCAGCCGCTGCCGCCGCTGCAGCAGCAGCACTGCTTGCCCAAGCCTGTGCCCCCCGCCTCCCCGCCCCCCTCGGTGGATGTGTTTGAGGCAGCAGCCCGGGCGGCGGTGGCCCAGGCCGCCTGGCAAGCCAGCCAAGCCGACCCCAGTGCAGCACCGCAGGCGCCGCACCGCAGCCCCCAGCTGCCGCTGCAGGCCCCAGCAACCCTGGACAACCTGCAGCAGGGGGGGAGCTACGCGCATGCCTCCCCCGAGGGCGGGCACGTGGCCAGCAACAGCAACAGCAACAGCGCGCACGCCACTCCACCCTCAAAACCGAGCGGGCCGCCCTCAGGGGTTGCCCACCAATACCAACACCAACAACACCAGCAGCTGCAGCAGCAGCAGCAGCAGCAGCAGCATTCTGCTGGCGGCCAGCAGCCGGCGAGCGGCAGGGGCCGCTCCCTGAGCCTCGTGCAGCGCCAGCAGCTGAGCGACGACCTGCAGCAGCAGCAGCAGCAGGGGCAGCAGGGGCAGCAGGGGCTGCAGCAGGGGCAGCATCAGGGGCAGGGGCAGCAGCCCCTGGCGCCTCCGGCCCGCGGCCATGGCACGCCCGCCCCCGGGCACGCGGGCAACGCAGGCCACCCCGCGGGCCGCGCCTGCCCCGTGGCTGACGTGGACTCCGCGCTCAGCGCCTCCAACCACCACCACCACCACCAGCACCACCACCCACACGCGCCCGCGGCTGGGGCGCAGCGCCCCCAGCACGTCACGCACCGCCTGCTGCCCCCGCAGACCGCGCACGTGCAGCAGCCAGGCGCACCGCCGCAGCACGCTCATACACAGCCCCCCACACAGCAGCCTCCCCCTGCTGCGCATCTTGAGCCTGGGCGCAGCAGCGGCACCGGGGGGGGCCTGCAGCACGCGAGCGCCAGCTACGGCCTTGCAGAGACGCAGGACCTGGCGGGCGGTGGCGGGGGGGTGGGGGTGAGTGCGGACGCAGGGGGGAGCCAAGGGGGGGGGGAGGGCAGCCGGCACTCCGAGGTGGAGGTGCAGCAGCAGCAGCAGCAGCGGGAGCAGCAGCAGCAGCAGCAGCAGGAGCAGCAGCAGCAGCAGCAGCAGCAGCAGCAGCAGCAGCAGCA
>LFIK01004913.1_pt1 | contig 10766 bp, 12 predicted proteins | sample 643401 | NCBI WGS metagenome assembly LFIK01 (sample SAMN03777447, study PRJNA286221) | soda lake metagenome | biome: soda lake; feature: Kulunda steppe; material: water; isolation source: sample T5-Br brine of Lake Tanatar-5 | place: Russia: Kulunda steppe | collected 2010-07
TCCACGATCTCCCAACTCGTCTTCTTCGTAATCGTCTTCGAAGGTTTCTTCGTAGGACGTTTGGAACACGGTCCCAACACCGAGTCCAGCATCCTTGCAGGTTTGCGGCAAGACGAGGTTGGGCACGTTCCCGCACAGGTTGAAATAATAGTTGTACCTCTTGTGCGGATGATCGAACCTTCCACCGGGCACTCCTTTGAGCACAAACGTGGAGCGCATGTCTGTGGCCAGGAAGTGCAGCGGACTGAGGTCGTACACGGCACCGGTGGTTCCGTCTCGCAGCACGCAGGATTCCGCGTCCAAGGTTTCTTTCCTCCCGGCGGCGTTTGCCGTGACGTTGTTCACGTGTCCTTCGTTGGAGTAGGTCCGGCTGGAAATCCGACGCACGGCTTCTTCCACGTCTTCTTTCATCGCTTTGGTCGGCCTGCGATCGCGTGGCTTGCCACGGATCTCGAACGCACCCATTCCAGCCTTGGCTTCGCGTCCGAACGATCCCGTGGCCATGCACATGCCGATCCACGGCAGCCACGTAGACCAAAGCATCGCCTTCCAGCACGCGATCCCGCTCGACGCGTGCTTCGCCATCGCGAAACTGCAAGATGGCGCGCGCGAAGCACGTCCACACGAGCTTCCTTCCCTTGCGAATATTCGCAAACGAGGGACCTTCCCGGACGAACCCCTCTGCGAATATTCGGATGGCTTGCTCGCGGATGGGCGCGTTGGAACGGCGCACGACCGCGCGTTTCGCGACGCGGATGGAACGCTTCGTTGCTTCAGTTGAAGAAGGAGGCGCACGCGGACGGATGCCGACGTCGAAGAGGCTTCCACCGCGCGGCATGCGTCGCTCCTCGGACAGCCCATGTGTCGTGGGACGAGACCGAGGTGGACTTCCTCCAGTCGAGAAAAAACTCTCCAGGGATCCATCGACGCTTGGACGCGTTTCGCGTGGTTCGTGGAGCTTCGACGCACGTCGACGAGGAGGTGCGCACGTCGAGGGAGCGATGGCGTGCGACGGAGGTCGAACTGAGGTGGGAGGAGAAGCGGTGACGACGCTCGGGAGGTCTCGGGAGCCGAAACGAAGGCGTGGGACGGTTCCCCGCACACCATTGACAAACACGCCAGGCTGAAGGGAAGTGCTGACGGTGGGAGTGTCGGAACGCGTTGGACGACGGAAGAAGTTCCATCATGTACTTCGTCACGAACGTCGCGTGTTTCTTCTTCGGAGTCGTTCTGCCGACCTGCGCGTCCATACTCACCATCGACACCAAATCCACGGAAGATGAAACGCAATGGTTGATGTACTGGGTCGTCTATGCAGTGTACATGTCGATGGAAAAGCTGCTCTTCAAAGCCATCTTGTACGTTCCCCTTTACGAAGAAATCAAGCTGGTTGGAATCTTCTGGCTCATCGCCCCGCAGACCAAAGGCGCGACGCTCATCTACCAGTCGGTCATCCAACCGTCCGTGCAACACGTCATCCAGATGCCCGTTGTTCAGCACTACCTCAAGCGCCTGGACCATCCGCTGGCTCGCCAGTTGAGCAATCGAAAAGCCAACGCCAAGTCCAAATGAAGGACCCAGGCAGAAGTCTCCTAGAATTGCTGGACGAGAAGGCAGTGCAAAGAGGACGCAATGGACCGTTGGACATCCAGCATCGGGTGGTGGAGGAAATTGCGGCGGACGATCGCAGCAAGAACACCAAAACGTACGTACAGCGACCTTTTCGGATGCATGAAAAGTCACCTTGAAGTTGTAAAGGATAGCAATGTCCCCGATGTCTCCACCTCCCGATCGCAGGTGGTAGTGTGGTTCCGATGGACGTGCGAATTCGAACCATGTCACAGGCCTGGACCGTGCAGAGCGGTCGACTTTGACACGTCCCCTTCCTCAGTCCTTTGCGTGTCCATTTCGAGCGACGGCTGCACGGCCATCAACTCCGTAATAAATCGCGTTTGCAGGCACTGTTCTCGCCAGCGTGCAGTGGTGGATCGTGCGTTCGCGTGCCGCCACGAAGTCGTCCCTGTCCCGCTCCACCGCAGCGGCGAGTGTTCCTCGACCAGTATTTTTCAGTCCCGTTCTCCTGCCACCCTCCTGCACGAGGCACGACTTGCATCTCGCGCCCAGACACGCGGCGAGTGTTGTTGTTGCGCGTTGTTCGCGGCGGGAGGACGTACACTCCACGTGACGTTTCGTGGCACGTCGCGAATGCAGGTAGTTTACAACACGTAGCAGCCGTCGCACGAGGGGTTGCTGGAAGCTCTCGAGGCAAAGACCTTCGCCTCGGTTCCTTTGCGTGTCCTATCCTCGTAGGTGCGTCAAAAAGGTGCGCCAGCTCTCTCTCGGTGCGCGCGTTCGTCTTCGAGACGACGGACGGTACCATCTTCGTTCAGATCGGCAGCTGCCAGCTGCTGTCTCTGGCGATGGGCGCGGCCAGGATCTGGCTGGCGCTCATTTTCAGGCGTGGAAGTGTTCCAGCGCCAGAATCGGATCCCCATCCCAAGGTCATGGCACAATGGACGAGTTCTTTGGCGACGTCGAGCGTGATGCCACAACCTTCGTCGACGGGTCCTTCCACTTCGGTTTCGTCGAAGAACACTTCCATCACCGTCCCACCTTCGGTGCTTTCAATTTCCAGCGAGACGTTTCCTGGAAGCTTCTGTATCCGGTACGCGAACGCCACGTCCTGTTCTTCCACGCACATGTCGAAAGTGCCTTGGCTTCCCAACCGTTCCGGTCCGTTCTCCGCGGTTCCGCGTCCTCCGCTCCTCGCACGTGCCGTCTCGCACCTCCTGCGACACGCCTTCTTCCCGCAGTTCAGCCGCAGGACGTTCCCGAACGGAGCCGCACGCATCGTCGCACGCTCGCACGCGTTCCGAGAAGTGCTGATGTCGCACGTGCGACACGACACCTCCACGTGGGTCCCACGAACCGTATCGAATTCCAAACCGTACCGAAGAGGGCTGGGGGAGGGAAGGAGGAAGGATAGGAGAGTTTATTCTGTCTTGGAGACGATCAGGCGAGGACGGTGCCGCTGGAGAACTGGAGCGCTTGTGGCGGATGTGGCGCACCGATCCAATCGGAGACGTGCGTGGGAAGCAAGCCGAGCTTGTTGAGCTTCCACAGGCCCATCAGCATCCCGCCGAAATGAAGCAAGCAGAACAGGAGACGAGGACCCCTCACGTCCACTTCTCCGTCTCGAAACGGTTGAAACGTCTTGCCAGAACCCACGATCGACTTCAACGGCGTAGCGATGCTCGTCAACGTGATGATGATGCTGAATATCTGAATCGAATTGCCGCTCATCCACATCATGAATCCTTGCATCAGCATGCCGCGAAACGGGGATTGGGCCAATTCCCAGCATTTCTGCGACGCAAGCGCGCGAGCCGCGTAGGTTCACGCACACACGAGTCAGCACGGAAACGTCGCAATGCGTTCGATTCCTCGACGTCAACCGCAGGATTCGTCCTGCGGACGCATTTTTCTTGGATCGAAAGGCAAGCCGAACGTGCACGCGAGAGCCTCGACGGTTCAGCACCCACCTGCTGCTTGAGGTTCGCACTGAGCGTCGCGGTTGTCGCTTCCTGCACGTTACCTCTCGTTCCGCCTTCGATTCTCTGTTTCTTCGCGCCGTTTTCACGTTCGTCGTTGCGTCAGCATCCCTACGGTGCGGCACTCGTCTTCGCCGGGTTTTCGTCGCACGTGTTTCCGCTGTGTTGTTTCCACCTACGTTTTTGGATCCGTTCCATCCTGGCGGATCTTCGATCCCTTTTCCCACGCTCTGCCCGTCCAAAGGCGGCATACGCCACCGTCGCAGCTCGGCCATGGCCACGCGCCTTCCCACGCGCAGGTGCGCTTCTTCGCCACGTTCGACCACGTGCGTCCGATGGAAGACCTGGGAGTTTCTTCTCTCGACGAGGATCTCGACCACGCGCCGACGGCGTCGTTGGGCTCCAGGACACGCCTTCGCGATCGTCTGGCGCACGCAGGTGTTGGTGCGGGAGGAAGGGACGGTGCTCGACCATCGCAGGCGACGGCGGACACGCCTCGGATGCGTCACGCGTCCTTGGCGACACGTGCGACGCGGTGCGTCCCACCACCTTCCCAAAGGCAGAGAAGAAACTCCCGCTCTTCGTTTCCATTCGTTTTCTACGGCATTGGGACCGAGTCCTTCGATCGAACCCGAGGACGTCTCCGATCGAACCGAGTGGTTGAAAGGAAGAACCCGTGGATGGTGGAGACGGGTTTTCGGTGAGTTCTACTTGTGTGTGGCAAACATCATCGATTGTGACGTGGTTGTGAACTCGATGGCATGGTGCGTGCGTGATGCGATTGCGGAGGATCGTCGATGGCGGTTTCTTCTCCTTGACCATCGGCTTCCTTCTTCGTCAATGGTTTGGGATGTGTTTGCACGGTGGCAAGAGAGCCGTGACGCGAAGGCAACACGTCTTCTTCCACCTCAGAAGGGACGAGTCACGCACGGCCACATTCCGCAATCGCAGGGATCCGATTCCATCCCCTTCCAACCGCAGACTTGCTTGCGACGGACCACCCTTCGTTCGTCTTCCACTGTCTTCGTCGACCTTCCATCGCTTCTTCCCACCGTCGTCACCTCGCCGTCCGAAGACGGTCCTCGCTAAACCCTACTCGAGTTCACGTGGGTGTCCACCAGGTCTCAGGGATCGTGAGTGCTGGAACAGGAACCGCCGACCGTCGTTGGTGTCGCGACGCTTCCGCACGACAGACAAGCGGACATGGCGGACGTGGACTACGACCTCGTCGTGGTCGGAGGAGGGAGGTGCGTGGACGGAACGAAACGGAAGCGGGAGACGGTCGGATGAGACGGTGCGGCCGAACGGATGGGAAAAAAAAGAGAGGAAAGACCCCAGGAAACACCACAGGCGTGGGACGACCGACGAGATCGAAGGTGGAAAGACACGTGGACGACAGGTGGTAGAGAGAGGCTGACCCAGGCGAACGAAACGTGGAACCAACGCGGATTGCAGCGGAGGCGTGAGAGCTTCCAGGATGTGTGCACAAACCGGTGCCAAAGTGGCCATCGTGGAAATGCCCTTCAGCATGGTCTCCGGCGTGCAAAAAGGTGGATTCGGAGGGACATGCGTCATTCGAGGGTGCGTCCCCAAAAAGCTGCTCGTGTATGCGTCCAAGTTCCCCACCGAATTCGAAGACTGCCGAGGATTCGGATGGACGGTCGAGAACATGCCCACGCTGAACTGGAAGACACTCATCGCAAACAAGACCAAAGAAGTGGAACGTCTCAACGGTCTGTACGGAAGGATGCTCGACAACTCTGGCGTCCACACGTACGAAGGAATGGGAAAGCTGCTCGACCGAAACACAATTGAGATCACGAGTGTCACTGGAGAAAAGACACGGCTGCGTACCAACAACATCCTGATTGCAACGGGGAGCAAGGCCTTCAAGGTGCCAATCCCTGGGCATGAGCACGGGATCACCTCTGACGAAGCATTGTGCCTCCCCGAGCTTCCAAAGAAGATTGTGATTGTGGGAGGTGGTTACATCGCGGTGGAGTTTGCGTGCATATACAACGGCTTGGGCTCCGACGTCCACCTTGTATACAGACAGGGACTCCCACTGCGCGGTTTTGACGAAGAGTGTCGCGAACTTGTGGCAGAAAACTTGAAAAAGCGAGGGATCACGCTGCATCCAAAGTACAATCCGCAGAAAATCACAGAAGCGGAAGGCGGTGGCTACACGATCACCATCAAGGATCATCAGGCGGAGAAGGACATCGAAGCAGACGTTGTCATGTGGGCCACGGGCCGTAATCCGAACAGCAAAGGAATCGGTCTGGAGGAGAACGGAGTTGTCCTTGGAGCTAAAGGCGAGATCAAGGTGGACAAATACTCCCGCACCAACGTGCAGAACATCTGGGCTATTGGTGATGTGACCGATCGAATGAATCTCACCCCTGTGGCCATCATGGAGGGCATGGCGTTGGCGAAGACGATGTTTGGGAACACTCCCACCACACCGGATCATAAGAACGTTCCATCTGCCGTTTTTACTCAGCCCCCCTTGGCATCTTGTGGTCTCACGGAGGCTGCTGCCACTGCAGAATTGGAGGGAGAGCTGGATGTGTACACGGCGAAGTTCCGACCCATGCGCAACACGTTGAGCGGCAGGGACGAGACGACGTTCATGAAGCTGATTGTTCACGTGGGCACTGGACGAGTGGTGGGCGCTCACATGGTCGGGGAGGATTCTCCGGAGATCATGCAAGCCATCGGGGTTGCCATGAAGTGCAGTGCCACCAAGGCCCAATTCGATTCTTGCGTGGGTATCCATCCCACCACCGCGGAGGAGTTCGTCACCATGCGCACTCCCACTCGCCGGGTGCCCTGTCGCTCCCGTCACGCTTGAGGATGAGTTTTGTTATTCCGTTCCTTTGAAATTGCCGATGGATCCCATTTGCTCACTTGGTCCTTTCTTTGCACCACCACACCTTCCCTTGGATCACGTGATGACGGATGAAAAAGCGCCAGCACCTCGATGCCAAGTCGACACCCCTTTCAAACCCGGACTGTCCCGGTTTCGATGCAGCCTTCTTTTCCTTTTGAAAGGGAAATTCTCCCGGTTCAATCCTCCGGTTGGAAAGGACAGCTTCTCGACGCTGGGTTCGAGGGAACGACGCTATCCCGTTCCCGTCGAGGAATATCCGCTTTTTGAGAGATCCGAAGCAGAGGTACATTCCGATTCCTCGACGGTGGATGGTGTGTGATCGCGACGAGCACCGAACGTCGTCCTCCTCGTTCGCGGCCAAGCGCGGAGAACACGCGCGTCGTGGAAGAGCGCGAGCGCGCACATCGCGTCCAGGCGCAGGTCTGCGATCGATTTGGATCCATGTCTTCGCCCAGACGTGGCCTCCTGCGAGGTGCGACACCAGAAGTCGCACCCGCGGAAGTGCTGGAAGTGAACGATTTGGATTTCGACGACTTGTTCGTGTCCCATCCGCCTGCTGCTTCGGAAGGATCTGACACGCCGCTTTCGCAATCTCCTTCGGCGTTCGTGATCACCACACCGCCACTTTCACCGGCTTTGCGGCGCACGCCCAGCCTTGCGGCGATGGCAGCAGCAGAAGAGCGTCTGGGAAGTGCGGCGGCTGCCTTGTCCATTCCAGGACGGGTCCATGCACCCACCGTGGACGAGCAGATGGAAGAAGAGAAGAAAGAACAGAAAAACGAGCGAGTGGTCAGCTCTTCGGCAGGAGTTGGACCCTCGGACTTCGAGCTGCTGCGCGTGGTGGGACAAGGGGCTTTCGGCAAAGTGTTCCAGGTGAGGAAGCTGAGCGATGGGAAGATTTTTGCCATGAAGGTCATGCGAAAGGACAGGATCCTGGAGAGGAACCACCTCCATTACCTGAAGGGGGAAAGGGACATTCTCACCGCAGTGTTCCACCCATTCATCGTCACGTTGCGTTACTCCTTCCAGACTTCCAGCAAGCTCTACCTCCTGTTGGACTTCATCAATGGCGGGCATTTGTTCTTTCAGCTGTACCGGCAGGGTACCTTTGATGAACCGCTGGCCCGGTTCTTTATTGCGGAGATCGTCAGTGCAGTGAGCCATTTGCACAGTATTGGGGTAATCCACAGAGATCTCAAACCGGAGAACATTCTTCTGGATTCGGAGGGTCACATCAAAATTACGGACTTTGGCCTGGCCAAGGACAACATCACAGATGACTGCCGCACCAACAGCTTCTGTGGAACCTTGGAATATCTTGCTCCAGAAATTATTGCTGCCAAGGGACATGGGAAGGCAGTGGATTGGTGGAGCGCTGGCATTCTGCTCCATGAGATGCTGCTGGGCGTGGTTCCTTTCCGCAATAAGAACAGGGGTACCTTGCAGAAGAAGATCATGACAGACAGAATCAAACTTCCTCCACACCTTACTGCAGAGGCTCACTCCATTTTGAAGGGGCTGTTGCAGAAGGATCCCACAAAACGCTTGGGATCTGGCCCCAATGGCAGCCAGGATTTGAAGAAACATCCTTTCTTCAAGGGGATCAATTGGGACAAGTTGGAATCGAAGTCCGTCACGCCTCCATTCAAACCTCAAGTGGAGGGGCCAGAGTGCGTTCAGAACTTTGACAGCATTTGGACGGACATGCCGGCAGAGGAGACTCCTGCCAATACACCGAATGGCTATCCTTCAGATGCATTCGCTAAGTTCACATATGTGGACCAGAGTCTGTTGAAGACGTTCTAGGAATAAGGTCCCATGATGATTTGTAATTTCCATTTGTCAGATACATTATTTGTCTTTCATGCAGCAGTCTTTTCTTTCTGTACAGAGCCACAGGTCTCATCTTATTTTCTTCGGCCTCAACGCCTCAACTTCCTTGATATCAATGTTCACTTCCGTGTCCGTTTCGATGCCCACGTCCTGGTAAAATTGCTTGGGTTTCTTGCTGACGTTTTCCAGGATGGGATCCACGATGTCGTTGACCATTCGCTTTCTCTTCTTCCACGCACTCAAAGCATCATCGAAGGCCTTCACGATTTCCTTCTTCTCTGCATCGGGGATGAGCGTCTGCGATTCTTTGATTTTGACGAGCCTTCCTTTTATTTCTTCGTTTTCTGCCGTCAGCTCCTCGATTTTTTTTGCCAGGTCTTCGTCGCTCAACGCGTTGCACGCTTGGTTGAAGCTCTGTTCCAGTTTTCCCACAGTTTCACTCTCCTTTTTGACGGTGTCTTGGAGTTTCTTCACCTTCTCTTCGAGTTCTTTCGTTTCTTCGGGGCTCAGGTTCGGCAGATTGTCTTGCCGCAGCATGTAAATTTTCTGCTTCCCGTAGTCTTTTTGGGTCAGCACCTCTTCCGCCACCAGTGCATCCAGCGATTTCTGCACCACGGCCTTCTTGATGCCGTATTTCTGCAGTGCATCCACGGCGTTCTGGCAGTTCAAAGGTCGATTTTGGTTCCGCACGTAGTCTTCTACGATGCTTTTGGGGTCTGCACCACGTTCGGCGGATCCTTTGCCCATTTTTATCGTTCCCACACCGATCGGTGTATCTTCGGCGGCTCCGAATCCGAAACGACGGACGTGTTCGTGTCGCTTCGTGATTTGTGCGGTGCGATTGGCGCCTGGGACAGCTGAAGAACAAACGGTTTCGTCTCAAAATATCCCCAACCTGAAGGAAAAGAAAGCGAAACTGGGATCGAACCCGAGCAAAACGCCCGATGGAAAGGGAGAGGGTTCCCCATACGATGCGAGAGGCATCGATATGAGTGTCGACATATCGATTAATTTGACCGAAACAAATCGATGAAGGGAAGAGAGATTGAGACGATGGAGCGGGGTCCCGCCCGGAGGAGCGCAGCATGCAAAGCACGCAGTCCGTTGCGAATATTCTACATCCGGTTCCATTCGGATGCAAAGAATATTCGGTGGGATCGTTCGGTCCTGGTGGGCAGGGTTGGTTTCGTGCAGAGGCGAAAGGCGTGCACGACCACGATGAGCACCACGCCTGCGACCGCCACGAGGATGATCCAAGTGGTCGAAAGCTTGCTGCAGCTGTCCAACCGCGTGCCCATGCGGAGCCACCAGCGGAAGCTGCGGAACTTCGCGATGGCGATCTACAAGCAACAGAAGCACGAGGACAAGCCGGAGAAGCTGGACGCCTTGTGCGACTTGAGCCAGAAACGCATCGACGAAGTGTATCAACGATGGGGTGAACGCAGGTTGGGTCCGAAGCCGACCGTGCACGCGTCCGAGAAAAGCACGACCGAAGGCACGTAGTCATTTGTTGAAGTTGGCGCAACGGGAAGACAAGGTCGTCCGCGTGCGTCGTGTTGGGTAGCAAATAAACGACCAAGGACGGCGTGGGAGCCTTCGTGGACGAGTTGGGATGGATCCCATCCGTCGAAATAAATGCACGAGGTTTGGACGTCTCTCGTGACGATGCGTGCGTTTCCGGTGCATCGGATGGCGATCGTCGGGTGGACGTCCACGTCGAAGCCTTTCCCATCCGTTTCGTTCCCTTGTTTCGCGTCGACCACTGCCGTTGGCACGAACATGGCGTGGTCGATCGACGGTTGCACTCGTGGTCCATTTCGCATCGGACGCGTTCGTGTTCGCAAAAGGTCGTGTCCTGCGTCCTTTCTCGTTTCGTTCGCCACGTTCCGTTTCGTGGGAGGGATGCTCCATCGAGTTTCCGTTCACGGTGCATTGTTTCGTGCGTTCATGGTACGGTGTTTCGTGGGTCTCCTGTTTCACGGATGCGTCGTTTTCGTCGGCTGGATCCGTCCCGTCTCTTCCGTCGGCCATCGTTCCATTTTCGTTCGTGGTTTTGATCTTCTTCGGTGGGTGGTTTCCTTCCTTCGTGCAGAGCGGTCGGCTTCCCCTTTCTTCCTTCCACCCGTGGGAAAGCGAACAAAGAAAAACCAAAAGAGTAGGATGGGATGGGAATGAAAGGATTGGGTGGAACATCGTCGTTCGATCGTGTCCGTTCGACGTGCAGGGATGCATCCATCCCACGGATGGACCTCGGAAGATGCGGCGTGTACGATCGAGTGACATCGAAGGTATCGCAGGAGAGGAGAAAGGGAGACCGTCTCCACGTCATTCCTGTACCGACGGTGCAACACCTCGTCCGGTTCCCTTGGATGCCTACCGTGTGTGCATCCGTCTCACGAACGTGCGGGGTTGTGAGGTGGCCCGTGGCGGTCGTGACGTCGTTCTTGCCTTCCCTTCCCCTCCCTGCTCCATCCCCTTCCGTCCCTCCA
>LFIK01004917.1_pt1 | contig 10763 bp, 7 predicted proteins | sample 643401 | NCBI WGS metagenome assembly LFIK01 (sample SAMN03777447, study PRJNA286221) | soda lake metagenome | biome: soda lake; feature: Kulunda steppe; material: water; isolation source: sample T5-Br brine of Lake Tanatar-5 | place: Russia: Kulunda steppe | collected 2010-07
GATGGGGTGTATAAAGCTAATTATTAGATTTGTTGGTTAATAAAGTTGAGTTGTTGGAATAACAGACTACATATTTGTAAACAAGCCTCTTATAAATTATTATTCATTCCCATTAACTTTCATTAATTTTTATTACTTTAGATGAATGTTAAAAACTAATTCCAAGTAGATGGCGTTATATCGTACTAAACACTATTCATTAAGCTTCAAAAAAGAAGACTCACATTTTTATACCGGTAAGCTTCATTCCAATTTTAAATCTTTTTTTCATGAATAAAAAACAACTTTCAGAAAGAGATATTTGCTCCAAGTTCATCAACCCTGCTATCCAAAAAGCAGGTTGGGATATGCAAAAACAAGTGCTTGAAGAACTGAGCTTTACCGATGGGCGAATTATTGTACAAGGAAATTTACATACGCGTGGCAAAAGGAAAAGAGCAGATTATATTTTATACTTAAAACCAAATGTACCTATCGCTATTATTGAAGCGAAAGACAATAACCACAATATTGGTGATGGTATGCAACAGGCTTTGGAATATGCTGAAATCCTTCAAGTCAACTTTGTGTTTACATCCAATGGTGATGGCTTTGTTTTTCATGACCGAACTAAAAAAAGCGGTGATATAGAAAAAACTTTAAGCTTAAACGAATTTCCTTCACCAGAAGAACTCAGAGAAAAAGACTTAAAATTCAAAAATGTTGCGACTGAAAAGGCTAAGGAAATTGTTGAACAGGATTATTATGTAGATGATTCCGATATGTCTCCAAGGTATTACCAACAAAATGCCATCAATAGAACTATTGAAGCTATTGCAAAAGACCAAAACCGTATTCTTTTGGTAATGGCAACGGGAACGGGTAAAACTTATACCGCTTTCAATATTATTTGGCGATTATGGAAAAGTGGAATCAAAAAACGCATTTTGTTTTTAGCCGATAGAAATAAACTTCTCGATCAAACCAAAAATGGTGATTTTTCCCCTTTCGGAAACGATATCATGCACATTATTAAAAACCGAAAAATAGATAAGTCCTACCAGATTTATTTTGCGCTTTATCAAGGTTTAACCAGTAATGAAGAAGCCAAAAATGCTTACAAAGAATTTAGCCGAGACTTTTTTGATTTAGTCATCATAGATGAGTGTCATCGCGGTAGCGCATCTGAAGCATCCGCTTGGCGAGAAGTCTTAGATTATTTTGAAAATGCTACGCAAATTGGTTTAACAGCAACCCCAAAGGAAACGAAAGATGTGTCCAACATCAGCTATTTTGGTGAACCCGTTTATACCTATTCACTAAAGCAAGGAATTGATGATGGATTTTTAGCGCCTTACAAAGTAGTTCGAATTGCGACCAATGTGGATGAAGGTTGGCGACCAACAAAAGGCTTGCTCGATAAATTTGGTAACGAAGTAAAGGATAGAATTTACAATTTAAAAGACTACGATAGAAATTTAATCATCGATGGCAGAACCGAACTTGTGGCTAAAAAAATTACAGAATATTTAAAAGCTACCGACCGTTTTGCTAAAACCATTGTGTTCTGTGTAGATATAGACCACGCCAACCGCATGCGCCAAGCACTCATCAATGAAAATGCTGACTTGGTGAATAAGCATTGGAATTATGTGGTTAAAATTACAGGAGATGATGAAGTAGGTAAACAGGAATTGGACAATTTTATGGATGTTGAAGAACGATTTCCTGTTATTGCCACCACTTCAAAAATGTTGACTACAGGAGTTGATACCAAGATGGTGAAAGTGATTGTTCTGGAATCGAATATTGGTTCCATGACGGAATTCAAACAAATTATTGGTCGTGGAACACGAATTCGAGAAACTGAAGGCAAAGTCTTTTTTACCATTATGGATTTTAGAAAGGCGACCAATCATTTTGCCGACCCAGATTTTGATGGTGAACCTGTTCAAATTTATGAACCTGAACCTGATGAAACACCTGTACCACCTGATGTAGAAGAAGAAGGTGAAATTTATGGTGAAGATAATAATTCAACTGAAAACGATCAGCAACCACCAAACATCCCATTTCCTGATTCAGATGAAGATGATGAGCCCAAAAAATACTACGTCAATAAAGTGAAAGTTCACGTGGCTAACGAACGCGTGCAATACTACGGTAAAGATGGAAAATTGATTACCGAATCGCTGAAAGAATACACCAAAGACAATATTGTAAAGGAGTTTAAAAACATCGACGGATTTTTAGAACGCTGGACAAAAACCGAAAAAAAAGAACTTTTAATTGAAGAATTAGCCGAACAAGGCATTTTGATTGAAGCGCTAAAAGACGAAGTAGGAAAAGACTTAGATGTGTTCGATTTAATTTGCCACATAGCTTTCGATAAACCACCACTTACCCGAAAGGAAAGAGCAGAACAAGTCATTAAACGAGATTACTTTTCAAAGTTCGAAGGCAAAGCAAAATTAGTTTTGGAAGCTGTGCTGCATAAATACATTGAATCGGGTGTTACTTCTATAGAAGAAACTTCGGTATTGAAACTAAAACCCCTTTCAGATTTAGGAAGTGCCGTGGAGCTGGTAAAAGCTTTTGGCAAACGAAAGGATTTTGAAAAAGCGATTAAGGAATTGGAAGACCAATTATACATTACTGCGTAATATGGATTTAAAAACTTTAGTTGATCAAATTAATTTAACAGATAAGCAATTTACAAAATTTGCTGCTCGTTCTGTTGACCATTATTTAACCTTACGCAATTGGTTAATTGGGTATTACATTTTTGAATTTGAGCAAAATGGAGAAGATAAATCTAAATACGGTTCAAAAATTGAATCTTCTATTGCAAAAAGAATTAACCGTAAAGGCTTTAGCGAACGTAATCTCAAACTCTTTAAGCAGTTTTATATAGCCTATCCACAAATAATGCAGACAGTGTCTGCATTATCAAAAAAAATAGATTTACCAATAGTGCAGACACTGTCTGCATCGTTTCATAACACCCAAAAAAAAACGTCATCACATATAGCACCCGCCGTTTTAATCGAACAATTGTCTTTTTCACATTTTGTTGAGCTCCTTAAAATTGACGATCAACTCAAACGTAATTTTTACGAAATGGAAAGCATTAAAGGAACTTGGTCTGTAAGAGAGTTAAAAAAACAAATCAATAAACTAACTTTTGAAAGGACAGCTTCAGCAACGAATATTAAAAAAGTAAGTGATTTATTACACATTGATGACCAACAGAAGCCTGAATATTTAATTAAAACACCTTATGTTTTCGATTTTCTGAATTTGCCAGATGATGTTTTGGGAAGTGAGTCTGACATGGAAAACGCATTGATTAATAATTTAAAATCCTTTCTATTGGAATTAGGTCATGGGTTTTGTTTTGAAGCACAACAAAAAAGAATTATCATTGGTGGTGAGTATTATTTTATCGACTTGGTGTTTTATCATAGAGTTTTAAAATGCCATGTATTAATCGAGTTAAAACTGGAAGAATTTAAACACAATCACGCTGGCCAACTCAATACCTATATTCAATATTTCAAGAAAAACGTACAACAAGATTCTGATAAATCACCCATTGGTATTTTGCTGTGTACAAATAATAATGAAGAGTTAGTAGAATACGCATTAGGTGGCATGGACAAAAATTTATTTGTAAGTCAATACAAAACAGAACTCCCTTCAACAAAAGAATTGGAGCAATTTTTAAAACAAGAAAAAAACAAAACGCAATGAGTACAATTACCACCAACATAAAAGCCATACGCGATATTATGCGAAAAGACACGGGTGTAGATGGCGATGCACAACGTATTTCGCAAATGGTATGGATGCTGTTTATGAAAATTTTTGCCGATAAAGAAGAAGAATGGGATTTGGTAATGGACGACTATAAAAGTCCGATTCCCGACCGACTGAAATGGCAAAATTGGGCTTCGGATGATGAAGGACTCACAGGCGACCAACTCATGGATTTTGTAGATAACGAATTGTTTCCTGCTTTAAAGGAACTGGACATCACCGTTAGTCCACAGGCTAAAATTATCCGCTCGGTGTTTGATGATACCTACAATTACATGAAAAACGGAACGCTTTTCCGTCAGGTGATTAATGAAATTGATAAAATCGATTTCAACAGCTCGAAGGAACGCCACCTGTTTAACGACATATACGAAACCATTCTAAAAGAACTGCAAAGCGCAGGAAGTGCAGGCGAATACTACACACCACGAGCGGTGACTCAATTTATGGTGGATATCATCAACCCACAATTAGGCGAAACCATGCTCGATCCTGCCAGCGGAACAGGTGGTTTTTTGACGTGTAGCATAGAACATTTGCGCCATCAAGTAAAAACCGAAGCCGACCGACAAACCATGCAAAAAGCGGTTCGGGGAATTGAAAAGAAACCACTACCGCATTTGTTGTGTACCACTAATTTGATGTTACACGGATTTGATTTACCTGCCGTTAGACGTGGAAATTACCTGAACAAACCTTACTCCGATTGGGGTACAAAAGACTGCGTTGACATCATCTTGACCAATCCGCCTTTTGGTGGTGTGGAAGAAGATGGTACCGAAACCAATTTCCCTGCTAAATTTCGGACTAAAGAAACCGCCGATTTATTTCTCGCGCTCATCATAAAACTGCTGAAAAAAAACGGTAGAGCTGCTGTGGTTTTACCCGATGGAACGCTTTTTGGCGAAGGTGTAAAAACCCGCATAAAAGAAGAATTACTGGAAAAATGCAACCTGCATACCATTGTGCGTTTGCCCAACTGCGTGTTTAATCCTTACACCGGCATAAAAACCAACTTGCTGTTTTTTGAAAAAGGAAGTCCGACCAAAGATGTTTGGTATTACGAACATCCTTATCCCAAAGGTGTAAAAAGCTACAACAAAACCAAACCGATTAACATCAAGGAATTTGATGCGGAGAAAAAATGGTGGACCAACCGAGAAGAAAGTCCCCAAGCTTGGAAAGTAAGCATAGAAGAAATCAAAAAGCGAAACTATAACCTAGACATCAAAAACCCATTTCAGGTAGAACAAAACCTAGCCAGCCCAGAAGAAATCTTAGCCCAATACCAACAAACCGAAACACAAATCACAGACCTACAGTCTAAAATTGTCAAGGTTTTAAATGAAGCATTAAATTAATCCAACTTGTCATGTCGAGCGGAGTCGAGACATCTCAACAGGAACATAACCTATGAAACACCTAATAAAACATTTCAATAACCTAACCCTTCACCCCAAAAACGCCAAAGCTTTAAAGGGATTGATTTTGCAATTAGCAGTACAAGGCAAACTGACAGAAAACTGGCGTACTGAACATCCTGATGTGGAAAGTGGTATGGTTTTGTTGGAAAAAATTATAAAAGAAAAAAACCGTTTAATTAAGGAAAAGAAACTAAGAAAAGAAAAATCAATTTTGATAAAAAAAGAAAAAGTCTTTCCTTTTGAACTACCAATGAATTGGGTTTGGACAGAGTTAAACCAAATTAGTGCTATAAACGGTGGTTTTGCTTTCAAAAGTTCAAATTATAAAGATGATGGAGCTAGAGTCATAAGAATTTCTGATTTTGATGAAAATGGATTCAAAGATCATAGAGTTGTTCGACATGAATTTTCAGAAGATTTGAAACCCTATGTTTTAGAAAAGAATAATATTTTAATAGCAATGACTGGTGGTACAGTTGGTAAAAGTTATTTTGTTGATTCCTTAGATGAAGTTATGGTTGTAAACCAACGAGTAGCAACTATCAAATTGATTAATCTTATTGACGAAAAATATATAAACTGTGTTATCCCTACAAGTCTAGTACAGGATGTAATTCATGAAGCGAAAAACTCTACCAACGATAATATCTCAATGTCAGATATCAAAGGATTTAAAATCCCAATCCCCCCACTCCAAGAACAAAAAGCCATTGTCGCCATTGTGGAAGAATTGTTTGCCGAAGTCGAACAGTTGGAACAAAAAACACAGGAGCGCATCCAACTTAAAAAAGATTATGTCACTTCGGCCTTACACAAGTTAAGTCAGACCACCGATGTTGCCAAAACTTGGCAAGACTTACAAGCCCATTTTGCCACTTTTTTCAATGAAAAAGCCAACATTAAAAGTTTACGAGAAAGCATTTTGCAATTAGCCGTTCAAGGAAAACTTACCAAAAACTGGCGTGAAAAGCTAAGACTGAACGGTGCCGAAGTTGAGCCAGCAACAGAACTCCTAAAACGCATCACCGCAGAAAAGAAAAAGCTCATTGAAGCCAAAGCAATTAAAAAAGAAAAGTCCTTGCCAAAGATTACGGAGAACGAGAAGCCTTTTGAGTTGCCTGATGGGTGGGTTTGGTGTAGGATTAAAGATATAGCATATTCAATAGTTCCTAACCGTGATAAGCCAAAATCTTTTACAGGAGATATAACTTGGTTAACTACTAGAAATCTTGAAAAACAATCCAATAAAATACATTTGAAATCAGGGGATAACAAATTGTCAAAAAAAGAAATACAAGAATATAACGTAAGATTATTTCCTTCGCATTCGGTAGTTATGAGTTGTGTTGGACAATTTGGTTTATCAGCTGTACTTAATGATGTATATTCAGGAAATCAACAGCTCCATTGTTTCGTTCCTTTGTGCTCTGTAAACCCTTATTTTTTAGATTATCTAATTAAAAATGGAAAAGAAACCTATTATAATATGTCAAGTGCAACTACAATTTCATATCTCAATAAAACTAAATGTGAAAGTCTAGTGATTCCCCTTCCACCCCTAGAAGAACAAAAAGCCATTGTCAAGATAGTGGATGAGTTGATGGTGTATTGTGATGGCTTAGAGCGTGACGTTGAGAAGCGTGACAACTTACTTGAAGACTTGATGGTGAGTTGTTTGGTGGAGATGGAGAATGATTCTTCTTATGGTGATGATATGGGTGAGTTAAGGATGGTTGCGGAGGAAAAGGAATAATATAAAAAACTAAATTATGATACAATTATTTAGAGAGCTATTGAGTGATTTAGAACATGTTTCAGAAGTAAACCCAAATGAATATGTTAGTGAAACCGAAATTTATGATTTCATCTTAGAAAAAATTAATTATAAGAGAATTGATGAAACAGTTAATTACTACTTTACGAAATTAGCTGCTGCGGCTATAGCGGAACAAATAGAAAGGCAAGATAACTATGGTATTCCTTCATTCACTGCAGATCAAATATTTGATTTATTAATAGATAGAGATGATAAAAAACACTTACGATTATACAATTATTTTATAGGTAAACAATCCTTTCTAGAACATCATTGCATTAATGGAAAAACCTATTTTTTGGGTGAAGATTTAAAAATAGAATACGATGCATTAGTCAGAATATTTGCAACAATGATATCATCAGATCTTGAAACCGCACTTGAAAAAGTAAAACGAATTTTAGCTAATAAAGTGACTATCATTGAATGGACTGATTTATTAATTGGTGGTAATGGAAATTATGAAGATTATGAAGTTGAAAGGATGGAAAGTATTATAAATGGTGTAATACGATAATTATGAGATTGGCAGCAATTTTTATTGAAAATCAAGATTTGGAAAAAGGTGGTTACACTCTAAATCTTGGGGGTAATTACTTTTACGATATTACCTTAAAAAATCACAGATGTTCTATATACCTACAAGAAAATGAAAATTTTATTGAGAAACTTTTTGATGATAAAAATATAATTACAAATATATCTGCAATAGTAGGAACAAATGGCAGTGGCAAAACTACCATAATACAGGAAGCTATAAGAGCTTTAGGCACTAATTCTAAATTAGGTTTTTCATTATGGGAAGATCAATCAAAAAGTGTGTATGCTGTGAACTACTTTTATCAAGGTATTCAGATTTCTAATAACAAAGAGTTAAAGATAATACCAAAGGGAAAAGATTTTAAAGCTATTTATTATTCTCCACATTTAGACCATAAAAGTAGAACATCAGGAATAGATATTAGTGCTGATAGGTATTTGGCAGAAGATTTAAGTAATATAAATGTAACATTTGATGCAGGAAAAAGAGTTGAAATAGAAGAAAGACTCAAAAGTAAGAATATAGAAAGGTTTATGAAATTTCAAAAAAGTGAATATTCTAGATTAATTTCTGATAGGTATGGTCTTTTGACAGATAATTTATTTAGAGTAACGTTTACAAGACATAAAATTGATGCTACTGAAGATGCACTTTTTTTCCATAATACACCAAATGATTTCAGAAGTTTTTTGAATGACCTTTATTTAAATATACGTTCAGAATACAAAGCTATAAATAGAAAAGTCAGTACAGAAGAAGATAGGTTTGAAATGAATAAAGAACTAATGAAAAACTTAATTCTTATGGACCTGTTTTGTTTATTGGTCAGCTTGATGGAACAACAAAACACTTACCTAGAAGAAGGTCATTTTAAAATAAAAGATGCTAGCCAGGTTAAAAATCAAACAGAAAACTTTAAAGCTGTTGAAAAATTTAAATTTTGGTTATCGAACTATTACTATTCAAAATACGATAAAAAACCATTACCTGACAAAGAAATAATTTCTATTTTAGAATTTCTGTACGATTATCTAGATAATCAAAAATGGAATGATGTACTAAGAAAATTTGATTGGAAATCTCAGTCATTGTATTTTAATGAAAAAGACATAGAAACTTTCCTAAATTTGAATCAAAAGCTGATTTTATCTCTACCTAAATATTACTCATCTGTACAACAAGGCAAACAACAAATTTTCGAAGACTTAAATCATTTACAAATTTTTGCGAATTTTGAATTTGCAGATAGAAAACTAAGTTCAGGTGAAACTGCGATGCTAAATTTATTTAGTAGAATTTTTGATTTTTTCGATAGAAAAATATTGAAAACGCAGACTACTTATAAAGATAATTACTATATACTTTTCTTAGACGAAGCAGACTTAGGTTATCATCCCGATTGGAAAAGAACTTTTATTTCATCCTTAATAAATTTTTGTTCTCCATTCTTCAAAAAGGTTGGTGCTAAAGTTCAAATTGTTTTTAGCACCCACGATCCAATTAGCTTAAGCGATATCCCAAATATTAATATCAGCTATCTAGAAAAAATCGATGATAACAGCTTCAGATTATTTAAAAAAGATGATTTAGATAGACCTAAGAACTCATTTGCAGCTAACATAACAGACCTTTTATCAGATTCTTTCTTTATGAAAAACGGTTTAATAGGTGACTTTGCAAAAGGTAAAATTGAGAAAACCATTAAATGGCTAAACGAAAATCAATCAAAAATTGATAAAGGTAATAGTTTTAAAGTTGATGATGAAGAATACAAATTACATAAAAAAATAATCAATATTATTGATGAGCCAGTTTTACAAATCAAATTAAAAGAGATGCTATCAAGTTTAAATTCTGATGATAGACTTTCAAAAATTGATGAAGAGATAAGGATTTTAGAAGCAGAAAAAGAACAACTTAGAAAAAAAAGGGATGATATTTATTAATAGAAATTCTGATAAAATTAAAACTGCCCTTGATAAACATGTTAATGGCTTAGTAGATTATGTCAATAAAAGGTTACAAAAGCATGGTTGTAATGAACTTAGAAATGAATTTACTGAAGAAAAAATTAAAGAAATTTTGTCTACAGAACCTGAATTAATTTGTTCAAAAAATTCTTTATTAAATCAAAGATTAAATCTTGTTTTAATCGATGATTACAAGTCTAAGATTAGTAAAATATTTAGTTATAAAGCTTGGATTGATGTTAGAGAAAATAAGAAAAAGTATACAGCATATAGCTTAGCAGAAAACCTTGATATAAGAACTTGTACATATTGTAATAGATTATACACTAAGACAGTTAAAGGTAAGAAAAAGAAAACAACAAGGCCAGAATTTGATCATTGGTTTCCTAAGAGTGAATACCCACTATATGCTTTATCATTTTATAACTTAATACCAAGTTGTCATGTTTGTAATAGTAACGTCAAGGGTTCACTAGAATTTACAACAGATGACTATATTCATCCCTACATTGACAAAACTAATGGCATAAAGTTTAGCTATTACAATAAAAAAACAGATTGTTATGGTTTTAAGATTTTACCATCAAATGAAAAAGAAAAAAAGACAATACAAGCTTTACAATTAGAAGAGATATACAAGACTCATGTTGACGAAATCGAAGATCTAGTTCTAATAAAAAAAAGATATTCTGAAAGTTACATTAATAGCTTAAAATCAATTTTAAAAAATAGTGCAAATAAAATATCAACAGATGAAATATATCGTCTTGCATTTGGTGTTCATATTAATGAAGATGAGTTTCATAAAAGACCATTGTCAAAAATGAAATATGATATTTTAAAAGAGCTAGAGATTATCAAATAAAATTTAGCATGTTCGATAAAAAAATTTATAACGGAGAAATATGGGTCAATAAAGATTCAAAGTATTTCTGTATTTTAGAAAAGAGGGAAAACAATGACTTAGTTCTTAAAACAAATTTTGGCAATCCTGATTTTAATGAACAAATCATAGATTGTTTGTTTGGTAGTTTTATAGGTTTAGGAAGAACGAGTTTTTATCATATTTATCGCATTAAATATTCATCAGGTGAAACCTATTATTATGAATATTTAGTAAAATATACTTTTAGGTCTGATGCTTCTTTTTTGAATTCAAGTAATCTTGAGATTGAAAAAGCGACATATTACAATGATGCTTTAGCAAAATTACA
>LFIK01004919.1_pt1 | contig 10761 bp, 10 predicted proteins | sample 643401 | NCBI WGS metagenome assembly LFIK01 (sample SAMN03777447, study PRJNA286221) | soda lake metagenome | biome: soda lake; feature: Kulunda steppe; material: water; isolation source: sample T5-Br brine of Lake Tanatar-5 | place: Russia: Kulunda steppe | collected 2010-07
GGGGTCGCCATCCTGAATCCAGTGACTTTCTTCCAGCAGTTGCCAGGTCTGGGCTTCCAGCGGGGCGCGCACATGCTCATCCAGCTGGGGGGCGGTCAGGTCGTTGCCTTCGCTGTCCATCAGGGTGCCCACGATGGCGTGCTCGCCGTCAGGTGTAAGGTAGATTGCCATTTCGCGGCTTTGCGCGCTGGCGCCAAACCCCGTTAACCCCCCGGGAGCACTAAACTCGCTATGTATCTCGATACCTTTTTCGGCCAGGGCTGCCACAGGCGCGGGTAGCGATGATGGCTTGGCGATGACCGGGAGTGCCACAAGGCTCAAAGAGATCATCAGCATGGAGGGCCGGGTAAATAGGAATGGCATAGGGTAAGTGCTCATCAGTAGGCGCTGGATTAGCGTGAACAGGGTAACGTATATGGGCCACGGCGGTTGAATCTGCGCGCCGGGTCACACCTGGTTGTAGGGTAAACAGGCCGGGTTAAGCGCGGATTATATTGACAGACAGTAGGTGGCTGGCGCACTAAATACTGCATTCAAGCGCCTAAATCGCTACAATATAGACCTATTTTGTTTCAGCGTCGTGTATGCCTGGATGTTAGCGACATCCCAACGCCCTATTTTTGATGACAGGTTGATGCCATGCATTGCCCCTTTTGTGGTGCTCACGATACCCGAGTCACAGACTCTCGACTGGTAGCGGATGGCGATCAGGTTCGCCGCCGTCGTCAGTGCGCCGAGTGTCATGAACGCTTCACCACCTATGAAACGGCGGAGCTTATCATGCCGCGCGTGGTGAAGTCGGATGGTTCCCGGGAAATGTTCGATGAACATAAACTGCGCGCGGGTATGTTGAGAGCCTTGGAAAAACGACCGGTCAGCGCTGAGGCCACGGAAGCGGCGATTGAGCGCATTCGCCAGGTGTTGCGGGCGCGGGGGGATCGGGAAATTAATGCGCTGGATATTGGCGAGTTTGTCATGCAGGCGCTAAAAACCCTTGATCAGGTGGCGTATATCCGTTTTGCGTCTGTATACCGTAAATTCCAGGACCTGGATGAGTTCCGGGCTGAAATTGATCGTCTCTCCCGCGAGCCCAACGACAGCCCGCCGGGGAAGCCGCCGCGAGGCAAACAGTGAGGATGTTTTCCGGGCAAGATCATCGCTTTATGGCACGGGCGCTGTACCTGGCTGAACGTGGCTTATATACCACGGCCCCCAATCCTCGCGTCGGCTGCGTGATTGCTCGGGAAGGCGACGTTGTCGGAGAAGGCTATCATCAGCGTGCTGGCGAGCCCCATGCAGAAGTTCATGCCCTGAAGGCTGCCGGTGAGCGAGCGTCGGGGGCGACAGCCTACGTCACTCTGGAGCCCTGTTCGCACACCGGGCGAACCGGCCCGTGTGCGCAAGCGTTGCACGCAGCGGGTGTCCGGCGGGTGGTGGTCGCCATGATAGACCCCAACCCACAGGTCAGTGGGCGAGGTATCCAGCGGCTACGCGAGGCCGGGGTTGAGGTTGAGGTGGGGCTGCTAGAAGACGATGCGCGTCGTCTAAACCCGGGGTTTGTGTCGCGTATGGAACGCCAGCGCCCGTTTGTTCGCCTGAAAATGGCCATGAGCCTTGATGGCCGGACGGCCATGGGGTCGGGGGAGTCACAATGGATTACCGGCCCCCAGGCGCGCCGCCAGGTGCAGCAGCTGCGGGCACGCTCAAGCGCTATCCTGAGCGGGGTTGAATCGGTCATTATGGATGATTCGCGCCTGACCGTGCGCAGTAGCGAGCTGGGGCTGGTAGGCGCCGATAATGATAGTGTGCGTCGTCAGCCGCTGAGGGTGATTCTCGATACCCAGTTACGCCTGCCCCTGGCGGCCGCTTGCCTGGCGGCCCCTGGTCGCACCTTGATCATGACCACAGTGTCGGGCACGACTGAAAAACGCACTCGGCTTGAAGAGGCCGGGGCCGAGGTGCAGGTGTTGCCTGCCGGGGAAGATGGCCGTGTTGAGCTGTCCGGCATGCTGGCCTGGCTGGCTGAGCATGAGCAGGTGAACGAACTACTGGTGGAAACCGGCGCCACCTTGTCCGGTGCTCTGCTGGATGCTGGTCTGGTGGATGAAATGCAGCTTTATATGGCACCCACCTTGCTAGGGGGCGATGCCCGTGGCCTGTTTAATTTATCAGGCATTGCGCAGATGGCTGATCAGCGGCAACTGACCATTCATGATATTCGCGCGGTGGGGCGCGACTGGCGGATCATTGCATCACCGGTGGCGCAAACAACGGGAACCTAGCGCCATGGGCCGAGGCAAGGTACCCTGACGCCCATTAATCGCAAGCAATTTTTTAGTAACCTTCGCTGTAACCATCGCATACATCACGTGAATGCGACTCAGATCGGGAGATTTCATGGCGCACTCCTCTGGGGGCTTGGCCCCCATCGCAGAGTTAATCGACGATATACGCCAGGGCAAGATGGTGATTCTCATGGATGATGAGGATCGCGAGAACGAAGGCGATATCATCATGGCGGCCGAGAAGGTTCAAGCCGAACATATCAACTTCATGGCACGTCATGCCCGTGGATTGATCTGCCTGCCGATGACCCGTGAGCGCTGCGAGCAGCTTAACCTGCCCTTGATGGTCAGCGATAACGGCTCTGGTTTTGGTACCAAATTCACTCTCTCTATTGAAGCAACCCAAGGGGTGACGACGGGTATCTCTGCCGCAGACCGGGCCCGCACCGTGCAGGCCGCTGTTGCAGCGAATGCTCAACCCACTGATATTGTCCAGCCAGGGCATATTTTTCCGCTGATGGCGGAGCCAGGCGGGGTGTTACGGCGTGCCGGGCATACTGAAGCCGCCTGCGATCTCGCCGGGCTGGCGGGCTGTGACCCTAGTGGTGTGATCTGTGAAATCATGAATGATGATGGCAGTATGGCGCGGCGCCCGGAGCTTGAAGCCTTTGCCCAGACCCATGGCATCAAGATGGGCACGATTGCTGATTTGATCCACTATCGTATCATCAATGAGCAGACCGTTGATCATATTGAGGCGCTGCCCCAGCCGACCGCTTTCGGCGAAATGACCTTGCACGTCTTTCGCGACCGTATTCAGGGTGCTCACCACCTTGCGCTTGTCAACGGTCAGCCAAGCCCGGATCAGCCGACCACGGTGCGTGTTCACCTGGCGGATACCTTGCGCGACATCATGGGGCTGATGAAAAATGGCGCACTGCGCTGGGATGCCCAGCGATCGCTGGCTGAAATCGGCGGTTCGGCGCCGGGTGTCTTTGTGCTGATTGATGATGCGCCCCCGCATCAGGACCTCAAAGACCAACTGGATATTCTGCTCGATCGGGTGCGGCAGCCACGGACAGGTGAATCAGATGGCGCGGGTAATTATCTGACCATTGGCACAGGGTCACAGATTCTGCGCCACCTGGGGGTTGGTAAGATGCGGTTGCTCAGTTCGCCGTGGAAATTTTCGGCACTTTCAGGCTTTGATCTTGAGGTCGTCGAGCGCCTTAATCCCGGCGGTAGCAGTGAATAGCAGTGAATAAGTGCACCATCAGGGCTGACGCGTCAGCCAGACTTTTTTTTGCAGGATTCATTTTAGGCAGGTAATGACAGATGGAACCCCTTTCCCAAGTTGAAGGCAATTTTTTTGATGTTAATGGCCATTACGTGATTGTGGTTGGCCGCTTTAACCACCACGTGGTGGACAGCCTGGTTGAGGGCGCGGTGGATAGTCTGGTGCGCCATGGTGTTGACAGCGAACAAGTCCAGATTGTCCATGTGCCGGGTGCCTGGGAATTGCCATTGGCAGTCAAGAAAGTGCTCAAAACGCACCAGCCCGATGCAGTGATTGCGTTGGGAGCGGTCATCCGTGGTGGCACCCCGCATTTTGAATACGTTGCAGGCGGTTGCAATACCGCCATGAATTCACTGCAACTTGAGTTTGATACGCCGGTGGCTAATGGTGTGCTGACGGTGGAATCCATTGAGCAGGCCATCGAGCGGGCCGGCACTAAAGCTGGCAATAAGGGTACGGAAGCCGCCATGGCGGCAATGGAAATGGTCTCTTTGCTGCGCGCGCTCTCTCCGGAGGCCGCGCAATGAGCCAACCCCGTAAACAAACTGCCGCGCAGGAAGGCCGTCATGCGGCACGTGAACTGGCAGTGCAGGGGCTTTACCAATGGCATATGACCGGCAAGTCAATGACCTCCATTGAAGCCGAGTTTCGCAGCCAGACGCCAGATGATGACCTGGAAGATCACGAAAACTGGGCCAAGGTAATGCAGATTGCTGATCAGGCGCTGTTTCATGATTTGCTGCATAACACGGCATCGCTGAGTAACGAGCTTGACCGCGATATTTCGCTGCTGCTTGACCGTCGTCTGGACGAACTGGATGCGGTTGAGCTGGCGATTCTGCGCCTGGGCGCCTATGAACTGGCCAAGCGCCATGAGGTGCCGTATCGCGTGGTGATCAATGAAGGGGTCGAACTGGCTAAATCCTTTGGTGCCACGGACGGACACAAGTACGTCAACGGTATTCTGGATAAACTGGCCAACCGTCTGCGTAGCGCTGAGGTCAGCGCCCGTCGGCGCTGATCTCCATCTGCCGGGCTGATCAAGGGGTTCATGTGCTAGCCGAATTTGACGTGATCCGGGAATTCTTTACCCCCCCTGCCGGTGACGGTGTTGCGCTGGGTGTCGGTGACGATGCCACCTTGCTATCCCCTGGGCCAGGCAATCAGCTGGTGGTCAGCGTGGATACGTCAGTGGTGGATGTCCATTTTCCCGCTGATGCCCCTGCCTGGGCGGTTGGTCATCGAGCGCTGGCCGTGGCGCTTTCTGATCTGGCGGCGATGGGGGCGCGGTCACGCTGGTGCCTGATGGCGCTGGCGCTTGATCAATACCACTGGCAGGATGCCGCTGACAGTCGGGCCTGGATGCAGGCCTTTTCCGAGGGGTTTCTGGAGCTGTGTTCAGGCTCTGACACCAGCCTGGTGGGGGGCGATATTACCGTCGGCAGGCTGGCGATCAGTGTCACCGTGATGGGGGAGGTCGCCAGTGGGCTGGCGCTGACGCGCCACGGTGCCCGCGCCGGGGATATCATTGCCGTCACCGGTGCGCTGGGGGGCGGGGCAGGGGGCTTGCGTCTTTGGCAACAGGGCGAACGTGACCTTGAACACCCCTTGCTCAAGCGTTATCTGCTACCCACTCCACGCCTGGCTGCTGGGCAGGCGCTGACCGGGTTGGCTTCAGCAGCTGTGGATATTTCCGATGGGCTGCTGGCCGATCTGGGGCATTTGCGGCGGGCATCCGGCGTTGGGGCTGAGTTGGAGGCGGAGGCCATCCCCCTGGCCGAGGGCCTGCAGGATGCGATGGGCCTGGCAGACGCCCGGCAGGCGGCACTAAGTGGTGGCGATGACTATGAGTTACTGGTGTGTATTCCGCCAGACCACTGGCGTGACGCATACGCGGCCCTGGCCAGGCTGGGCATTTCCTTGACGGCGATTGGCCGATGTGTCGACACGCCGGGGGTCAGCGGTGTAATGTCTGACAGCCAGACTGGCTGGCAACACTTTGTGGGAGAAACGCCATGAACAAAGCGCCGTCGAGCGTTTGGCGACGCCCCACGCATTTCTTTGCTTTTGGTCTGGGCAGTGGTGCTGTGCCGTTTGCGCCGGGTACCTTTGGCACCCTGGCGGCCATTCCTTTTTACTGGCTAATGGCGGATCTGCCTTTTGGCTGGTACATGGGAATTATAGTCGTTACCTTCATTGTGGGGGTATGGCTGTGTGAAAAAACCTCCCGGGATCTGGGGGTTCACGATCATTCCGGCATCGTCTGGGATGAATTTGTAGGCTATTGGATTACCATGGCAGCGGTGCCGTTTTCCTGGGAATCAGCGTTATGGGGGTTTGTCGTTTTCCGCATCTTTGATGTGTTCAAACCCTGGCCGATTCGTTGGGCTGATCGTCGGGTCGCGGGTGGTTTTGGCATCATGATTGATGATGTCATGGCTGGCTTATATGCCTGGAGTACCATGCATTTGTGGTTCTGGTTGTACTGATTCGTTTTGCCGTCTGGCGGTGTCCGAGGGAGTGGCATCATGCGCAAGGAACGACTTCTCGTCCCCATTATTGCTTCATTGGCTGCCGCCTGGATGGCGGCTCAGTTGCTGTCAAGCATCCTGTTTGAGCATGGTCTGCGTCAGACGCTAAGCGATATGAACGCCCGGGGCGAATGGCGTGTGCAGCGGGAAGAAAGCCACTCTGGCTGGTTTAACTCGCGGGGCAAGCTTGTTATTTCCCCCCTGATGGGGCGGCCCTGGCGCCTGGAGGTATCCTATCAGGCACGCCATGGGGTATTGAGTACTGACCTTGAAGGCACTCTGGTGCCCAGGCTGGATACCCAGTTGCAGCAGGTTGTCGGGGATATATCGGTACCTTCTTATCCAGGCTGGCAAGGGCATTACCACATCCTGGGTGGACGCACCGAACTGCGTCTGGCCCTGGCCCCCCTGGTGATTGAACAAAATGGCCGTCAGATGAGTATCCGCGGTGCAAAAATGAGCATTGAAGGCGTTTACGGTGACTGGCTTCTGAACGCAAGTTTGGACCAGCTAACGCTTGTTGATCGTGATGCTTCCCTTCAGTTGGGCCCTGTCAGGCTAAAAAGTCGCTACCGCTATATTGATGATGCCTACCATTTCAATCAGCGTGACCACCTGCATATCAGTTCCCTGGCGCTTGTTCACCCCGAGCTTGACCTGGATATTGAACCGATTGATGTACATAGCGAAATGCATCTTGATGAACGCGAGTTAAAAGTCAGTGGCGAGCTTGTTATCGGGGAGGCAAGGCTCACCGATGAAGCCCCGAACAGCCCTGTTCTGACCGGCAGAATTGCCGCCGAACTGTCTCGTATCAATGCGGATTCGTTACGCCAAATATTTGCCAGGCTGCGCCAGGAAGCCGCATGGGGGGATACCTCCATGCCAGTCGCCGAAGGGGTGTTGACGCGTCTTGAGCCGCTGATGCTGAACGTGCTTCAGGATTCTCCCAGGCTGGATATTACCGCCATCGATCTGGCAAGCCCGTTATTGGAGATCAATGCCGACGCAGAGGGGGCGATAATTTTTGATGCCCGTGATCTCGAGCAACTTAGTCTGCTGGTGGCAGACAGTGAGGCGATGCAGGCGCAATGGCGATCCCGCCTGGATGGCGATATTACCTGGAAAGATGCACCACCAGTGGCAGCCCTGTGGTTTGGCCTGCCACTCGGTACACGCTCGCTGACATTCGACCTTGTCGCCGGTCACTGGCGAATCAACGGCCGCCCGCTGCCCTCGTTATAACCCCTGCCTGCTAATGCCCCGACCGGGGTGCTGAACCCCCCACTCCGCTGGCAACAGCTAATTTGTTGGCCCGCCTTGAAGTTTGCAGTTCCTGCCCGCATTTTTTAATCAACATCGGGCGGCGATCATGCCGCTGATTTATTAAATGGAGGGCGCATGAGCGACCAGGACTTCAACCCTAGCCAGGATGATATCGACAACGAACATCACGCCAGTGAGCAGGACGATGAACACGGCCATAATGGCGATGGCCAGGGCGGTGATGCGCCGGAATGGCTGGCACAAGAGGAGACGTCGGCCTATGAAGTAGCTTCGTCAGAGGACTACCGCTCAGACGGCGAAAAAGTCCACTCTCTGATTTCCGCCAGTGACGCTTTGCCTGAGCGTATTTATCTGTTGCCTATCCATAATCGGCCGTTTTTTCCTGCTCAGGTTCAACCCTTGGTGATCAACCGTGAGCGTTGGGAAGAAACCATGCGCCGGGTAGGCAATACGCCTCATCACACCATCGGTGTGGCCTTTGTGGGTGAGGCCGGCCTGGAGACCCTCGGTGAGGGCGATTTTCCCGAGGTGGGAACCGCCGTCAAGGTGCATAAGCTTAAAAGTGAAGATGACCAGGTGCAGTTCATTGCCCAGGGCCTGCAACGTTTCAGGATTCAGCGCTGGTTATCCAGTAAGCCTCCGTATCTGGTGGAGGTCACTTACCCGAAGGAACCGGTCGATGCGGAAAACGAGGAAACCCGTGCTTACGCCATGGCCATCATCAACGGTATCAAGGAACTGTTGCCGATCAATCCACTCTATGGCGAAGAGCTCAAGCATTACCTGAACCGCTTCAGCCCTAACCAGCCCGGGCCCTTGACGGATTTTGCCGCGGCGATTACCTCGGCCAAGGGGCCAGAGCTTCAGGATGTCCTGGCCACTCTGCCAGTCAGTGAGCGGATGCAGAAAGTCTTGCCGCTATTACGTAAGGAAATCGACGTTGCTCAGTTGCAAAGCGAGATCAGCGAGCAGGTCAACGCCCAGATGCAGGAGCGTCAACGGGAGTTTTTCCTGCGTGAGCAGCTCAAGGTGATCCAGCGAGAGCTGGGTATTTCCAAAGATGACCGCGAAAATGATGTGGATACCTTCCGCGCCCGTCTGGAACATCTGACGGTGCCTGAACGGGTCCAGGAGCGTATTGATGAGGAGCTCAATAAGCTCAGCGTGCTTGAAACCGGCTCACCGGAATACGGCACCACCCGCAATTATCTGGATTGGTTAACCTGTTTGCCTTGGGGGGTGACCAGTGATGACAAACTGGATCTTGCGCATGCCCGGCAAGTCCTTGACCGAGATCATGACGGGCTCAAGGACGTCAAAGAGCGGATTATTGAATTTCTTGCCGAGGGCACGTTTAAGGGTGACGTCGGCGGTTCCATGGTGCTGCTGGTTGGCCCGCCTGGGGTGGGTAAAACGTCAGTTGGCCGTTCGATCGCCGAAGCGCTGGGGCGCAAGTTTTACCGCTTTTCAGTCGGCGGCATGCGTGACGAAGCTGAAATCAAGGGGCACCGGCGGACCTACATTGGCGCCATGCCGGGCAAGCTGGTCCAGGCGTTCAAGGATGTCGAGGTTGAGAACCCGGTGATCATGCTGGATGAAATCGACAAGCTGGGGCAATCCTACCAGGGGGATCCAGCCTCGGCTCTGTTAGAGGTGCTTGACCCTGAACAGAACGTGGATTTTCTTGACCACTATCTGGACGTGCGCATGGACCTCTCCAAAGTCTTGTTTGTGTGTACTGCCAATACCCTGGATTCGATTCCCGGGCCCTTGCTGGATCGTATGGAGCAGATTCGCCTGTCCGGTTATATCGCTGAAGAAAAGCTTGCGATTGCCAAGCACCATTTATGGCCGAAACTGCTTAAGCGCGACAACCTGTCCAAAAAGCGGATCAACCTGACGGATGCGGCACTCAGGCAGGTGATTGAAGGCTATGCGCGGGAAGCCGGCGTACGTCAGCTGGAAAAGCAACTGCACCGGATAGTGCGCAAAGCGGCGGTTAAACTGCTGGAAAACAATCAGCAGAGCGTCAAGGTGTCGATCAATAATCTGGAGGAGTTTCTCGGCGCACCGATTTTCCGTAAGGAAAAAGTGCTCAAAGGTGAAGGCGTGGTCACTGGCCTGGCCTGGACCTCCATGGGCGGTGCCACCTTGCCAATAGAAGCGACCAAGGTGCATAGCCTGGAGCGTGGCTTCAAACTGACCGGTAAACTCGGTGATGTCATGCAGGAATCGGCCAATATCGCCTACAGCTATACCCTGGGCCATCTGCAGGCGTACGGCGCTGATGCGGATTTCTTTGATTCCGCTTTTGTCCACCTTCACGTGCCGGAAGGGGCGACCCCCAAGGATGGCCCGTCTGCCGGGGTGAGCATGACCACTGCCTTGTTGTCCCTGGCCAGGCATCAGTCAATCACCCGCCCCCTGGCAATGACTGGTGAACTGACCCTCACCGGGCAGGTGCTGCCGGTAGGCGGGATCCGTGAAAAAGTGATAGCCGCCCGGCGCAGTGATATCTTCGAGGTGATTCTGCCTGAAGCCAACCGCCGTGATTATGCTGAACTGCCGGATTACATTACCAAGGGCGTGACCGTTCACTTCGCTGAACACTACCAGGATGTGGTGGATGTTGTGTTTGATTAGGCCGGGATGCTTGCCTCTCGCCTCTCGCTTGTCACGGCCTTGTGACTGAGGGGCGGCCAGGCGCTGAGGCAAGCATCACGCTGTTCTAGAAGAGCCCGTGATCGTCTCTGTTTTCGCCGCTGTTGAGTCTGTCACGGGCAATATACAAGGCGGCAATGGCACGTGCCTCGTGAAAATCCTCACGCAACAGCAGTGCCGGTAACTCATCAATGGCATGGGTTTCTACAATCAACGGTTCTGGCTCGTCACCCGGCAGGCGTTTCGGGTAGAGGTCGCTGGCCAGCAGCACCTGCATCCGGTGACCCATATAGTTGGGCGCCAGGGAAAGTTCGACCAGAGGTTCAATGCAATGAGCACCAAAGCCGCATTCTTCCATTAGCTCGCGGTTGGCTGCTGTCACTATGTCCTCGCCGGGATCGACCAGCCCCTTGGGAAGCGACAGAATGTAATCCTCGAACCCGGCCGCATATTCGCGGATCATTAGTACATGCTGGGGGTCTGGCATGGCCACTATCATGACAGCCCCCCGGCCGCTGCCGGTCAGCCGCTCGAAGGTGCGCTCCTCACCATTGGAAAAGCGCAAATCAAGAGACTCCACTTCAAATAGCCGGCTACGAGTGACCTTCTGGCAGGCAAGAACCTGGGGTTTCTGCAGGTAGGGAGCGTGGCCGGGTGCTTCACAAGGCGACTGATCGGAAGGGGACTGCGCTGACGTTAC
>LFIK01004920.1_pt1 | contig 10760 bp, 21 predicted proteins | sample 643401 | NCBI WGS metagenome assembly LFIK01 (sample SAMN03777447, study PRJNA286221) | soda lake metagenome | biome: soda lake; feature: Kulunda steppe; material: water; isolation source: sample T5-Br brine of Lake Tanatar-5 | place: Russia: Kulunda steppe | collected 2010-07
AGATATGCCACTATGATTCCGATGAGATTCCCGGACTCATCGTACACAGGGCCGCCGGAGTTACCGCTACTGACTCCTAGACTAATCATAATCATTTCTTTGAATGAACCGTCAGACAGGCCGACCAGACTGTCTTCCACATCTAGTGATATGACTCTGCCCCACTCTTCTACTCGCACTGAGTAATTTCTAGTTGCAGGATAGCCTACGTGTAGAACACGCTGATCGATCTTGATATCAGAGCAGTACACTTTAGGCTGCAATATATTTTCTGGCACATCTACATCAAAAAAAGCCCAGTCGTGTTTACCTCTCGATGTTTTCCCCTGACTAACTATCGATTTGAGTTCGACTGATTCATTATAGAACGTTTCTACGTAGATCGTATCTGTTTTATTCCAAGAATCGAGAAAGTGATTACTTGTAAGAAATCCATTCGAGACAAAAACTCCACTTGCTTTGTTACCTTCTCTCTCGATCTTACCTGCACTAGAAGTATCCCATCTAGCGCATCCGAGTAGTGTCATCAATGATATAAGAATGACTACCCAGAATTTTATACTTTGCATCCGCCGACTCCGATGTCTATGACAACTCTTTCTTTATGAGGATCGTAAAACTTCTCTATCTTATATAGACCCTCATAGTTATGACACTCATAGCCGTCGGTAATCCACACTTCAACATTACCCACTTCTTTTTCTAGTGCAGACAACTCCTCAATCATTTGTCGAACTTTCACTTCGGTCGCTCCATAAGTGAATTTTTCCAATTACCATTAAAGGTTGGTTCAAGATTACTAAAACAATTTAAGTGTTCATACAGACTAGAGTACCAGTCAATACCATCAATGACAGGCTTTTCTATGTGACAGCACCATTCACCATCACCGTCCATAGCTAACCACTTGTATTTTTCAGGAATTTGACTCCAAACAGAATCATTTTCTTCCTTTTCAGACTCAAAATTACAATCACTAAAACCCACTGATTCAAGGACAACAAGACACTCGGTTAGCGTACCTTCAATATATAGACTAACACCATCAATAGCCAAATCAACTTTCATCATAACCCCCCGCCGTCACTCGTTCGTTGTCAGCCATTGTCGTTCTCTTCATTATCCTAAGTTAGAACACCAGTCAACAGACTTTTGCCACTGCTTCGGGGATTCAGGCTTGCCGAAACGATTGACATATGTTCTCATATTCTTAACAATACTAGCAGCTAGACGCTTCTCTTGCAAGTTGTCACCACCAGATACCACAAAAGTTTCGTTGGGTCTATTGCCAACATATCTGGCTAAACTAACCATGTCGTTCCATTCGATGTTGTTGATGATAACCATTTCATCTTCCTATTCATTCTTATGTTGTTTGCGAATTGCTTCGACTTGCTCTAAAACGACTTTGCTTTTTTTCAAATCCTCAAGTGTGACGACAATCGTGTCTCCGATCACTCTGGGTTTAATCTCAAACTTTTTAATATCCTTAAGACTTCTCAACATATCCCCTCTGAATAGTTACGGCGCAGACATCCCGATTTACGATAGTCTGACCACAAAACTCGTGTTCAGCGACGTATCTAGTCATGACTAGATTACCCTGAGAGTTATATGTTGTCAGAATGTCAGTCACAGTGCATAGTTTTGGATGCTTTCCATGCGAAAAAAACTGTGTTCCTATAGTTATATCACTTTTGCTGATAACATTAGTCATAATTTTCTCTCTTCTCTCACTCTATAGGTACATTATACCGCGATCAGAAGCAGAAATCAACTGTCTCTTTTGTCAATCACAGATATAGCTTGTCAATACTCTATCACAATTTCAACGCCAATCCTATCACAAATTTCTTCTGCGTCATCATCTCCGTAAGGAATATCGAGATGATCCAAAATTTGCTCACAGATGTTTAGATAGGAATGCGCTGAGCCGTTCTGAACAAAATCATTGCCAACATAGTTGTAGCACTCCATGAGAGTGGCTTCACAACAGTCGCAAGCGTTGTCCCACCAACTATCATCTTTGAACACAAATTGCATCTTATTGACTGGAGGTGTTGACTTCAAAGAAATATTTTCCTTCATTCAAGTAAATCTTCTCCACTGGTTGACCTTCGATGTAGAATCCAATTGACATGAACGGACCACCGCTGGGATCTATAAATGATAGATTGTCGTCAGTTCCAGCACATCGGCAGTAGTCCATATCTCCTTTGAACATATAAGTCTTTTCATCAACTTGCACAAAAGAATATTCTCTTCCGTAACGATTCTTGTAAACTTTCATTTTTTACGCCTCATCCAACCAGTCTACAGTGTTTATACCACACTCTTTTACCTGATCCCATAACAGTGAAAGATCATCTGAGTTCCAGTCTCCTGATCTCATATAAGAGCAGTATCCATTTTCCTGATGGGGTTTATCCTCCCTCAGAGCCCAGAAGGGACACAGAGATACTGTGTCGTCATCATTTCTTGTGTAACAGTAGTTACCCCTTGGAATAAAACGTTTCTTTGCTTCCTGAACTTCTAAGAAATTCTTATTAATTTGATTAGCGGTAGCGGTTTCAGAGCCGCAAGTATCACATACTGAGTAGTAGGAATTTATCTCTACGATGTTTCCCACAATATCAATTTCACAAAGAGAATGTATCTCTTTGAGATTTCCTTCTCCGCAAAAACATATTTCACTCATGAGATAGAGTCCTCATAGTACAATGTTTGACCGAAAGGTGCAACCGTATTTTTGTTGTTCTTCAGAATAAAGATCGTGTCGCAGTAGTTAGAGTCTCCCCACGATCCGAAGGGGTATCCATCAGTGAACATCACAAAGATATTTGGCGTGATACCTTTCTGCTTCATATAATCAAAGTTCACGTCAAAGTTGGTTCCACCATTACCCTGAGGCACATAATTTTCAATGCTATCAATAGAATCGTTTTCAATCGTGGCGTGATTGTGAATCTGAGTATCGAAGCACCAGAGATCGATCTTGTAGGATCGATACTGATCGAGAATGCCTTTCACTTCACTGATAAACGTAGTTAGATCATCATTGCGAATAGAGCCGGAAGTGTCAATTGCAACAGTCAGTTCAATCCTCTCTTCCTCTGTCATGCCCGGAAGCACTGCTCCGCTATGCATAGTCCGTCGATTCACACGAGTGAATGAGTAGTCACTCTTGATGAGCGATTGAACGTTTGCCTGAAGAATTTCTTTCCAGTCCAACTTCGGCTTCGTCAGCTTGTTGATATATCGTTGAACTTCAGATGGAACATTTCCTGCCGAAACTTCCGCAGACTGTATCATTGCTTCGCGAATCTCAGAACGAACTTCCTTGAGAGCTTCCTCAGAGATAGTAGGAGAATCCCCACTATCCGTAGAATCCTCTTCAGAGGAAAGATGCTGATCAATAACTGAACCGCCGTTGTCACTGCTCTCATCCTCATCCAACAGGTCGTAGATCTCTTCCCATGTCAGACCACGGTACTTATCATCCTGCAAAGGCTTAACGACAGTAATCGGAGTGCCAATCTTGTTATCCACTAGAATCTGGTTTACAGCATAATCCATTGCTCGATTAGACTTTCTAGGATCTCGTGAACCGATTCGAGCAATATGATCAAGAATAGCGTGCATGATTTCATGCGCAAAAAGAAACTCTAGCTCTCCTAGTGAGAGTTTTTCTATGAAGTCAGAATTGTAGTAGAAGTTTTTGCCGTCAGTGGCTGCGGTAGGCAGCCACTCATCCGACTCGATCAACTTCATACGAGTTGCCATGTTTCCGAAAAAAGGCTCCTTGATCAGAAGACCGATTCGGGCACTCGTCAGTTTATCAACGATCTTCACTTATCGACTCCCATAGCCGCGAAGATGTAAGGACCGTACTTCTCATGATACTCGTCGAAGCATTCGATCTTTGACGGATCAATGACAGTGTTGTAAGTCTTGATGGCTGTTCGAGTAGCCATCACGACCATCTCTGTCGGGAAGTTGTCCATCAGAAAACGTAGAAACACGTTGATCGTCTTCTGATACTTATTTTCACTCATCTTGCCCTTCATGTCAAGTAGTTCATAGCATAGAGCAGCAGTCAGAGAGTACATTGCAGAAACTTGAGTATCTTCCGGAATGTTCTTTACCTTTTCTGTCAGAATATCTTCAGCAGTAGGCAAGTTGACAGTCAGCTTTCGGTGAGCCATGAACTTGATTGCGAGACCGTCTCCGACTGAGCCTGCAATCAGATTCATCATCGTTTCTTCATCAACCCCATCAGAATCATCAATCAGTTCAGATACGAAGACCCAAGAGCGAGGGGTAGCAAAAGCTTTGCTCGCACTCTCAGTAGAAAAATCATAAAGATCTTGCTTGGCATGAGACAGATAACCAATCACGTCAGTGTGAATGTTATTCAGCATAGCCCACTCAAGCCAAGAGTCAAAGCTAGCCTTCATTTCAAGATGCACGAATCGATTTGCTAGCGGAGCAGGCATTCGATATGTCACACCACGATCAGAATCACGATTTCCTGCTGCTACGATATCAACTCCGTCAGGAAGCTTGTACGTTCCGACCCGACGATTTAGCACAAGCTGGTAAGCAGCAGCCTGAACCGAGGGTGCAGCAGAGTTGATCTCATCAAGGAGAATAATAGCATTTGAATCTTCATCAGTGGGTAGCTCTGCTGGAGGCGCCCACTCCATGCTATTGGAGTCACTGTTATAGAACGGGATGCCCTTAATATCAGTGGGCTCCCAGAGAGGAAGTCGCACATCAATCACTTCACGGGCAGTTTCCTTGGCGATCTGAGCAACAATGTCTGACTTACCGATACCCGGAGGTCCCCACAGCATTACCGGACGATGTTTAGAGATTGCAAACTTGATAGCAACCTTAGCCTTAGAGGGATCTGTCACAAAAGAGGAAACGTCAGTCATGATATAGTACTCCTATCAAGTAAGAGTCAATAGCTTATCACATAGGGATAAGCTTGTCAAATGGTCCGGGCGAAGAGATTTGAACTCCTGACCCTCTGCTCCCAAAACAGATGCGCTACCAGACTGCGCCACACCCGGATAATTCAATCATAATACCTAAAAACTGATTTTACCCCCAAGATATAGGAAGAATTTCTTCAAGTTTCATGATTGCGCCCCTCAGAGTATGTCCACATTATAGACCTATGACTCTGTGAATGTCAAGAGGTTTCGTGAAAAAGTTTCACTTCTGTGATAAGTTGTTGTTTCCAGTCATCAAATGCTTCCACAAAAACTTGTGCTGGCATATAGTCTACAGATATGATTGTCACTAACTGGCGAGTCTTAAGACCTGAAAGTTCTTCGAACATCATAGCATATGCTGCTTGCTGTAGAAAGTAGTCAGTGATCCACTCTCTTTTCTTGGGCTTTGCTGATGTCTTGAAATCGATAACTGAGAGGATTCCATTAAACTTTGCTATGCAGTCAACGCGCCCTGCAAGCTTCAATCTATCAGAATACAGTGCCTTTTCAAGAAAAATTAATGCGCTGACGCGCTTATCAAGAAGAGGAGTCAGAGACTTTAGATTGCTCAGGACTATTGGATTCTTTACTGAGTCTGCCCTGATCTCCTCATTTTTTAAATAACGCTCTATCAGATCATGTACTTTCGTGCCTCTTGTTGCTGCATGATGAGAGACTCGTTTTGCTTCTTTCTCTCCTACTCTATTCTTCCAGTCTTCAAGACCTTGCTTGCTTTTTGACCCTAGAACTGTGGTCACAGATGGATATCTTTGGCCAGCTGGAGTCAGATAGAATCTTCCCTTATCAGTTACTGTATCAAGATCATCATAGCCCAGATCCACATTAAAATGTGGTATCATACTCCTCTGGCATATCGTATAGTTGTTCATAGTGTCTTTTCTGCAACTTGATTTTCTTCTGTGATCCTGAACGAATTTTATCTTGGCGTGCCTTTTTGTTCTTTGGATCAAATCGCTTAAACTTAGCCATTTTACTTATCAGATTCCTCGTTTACTGTAATGTTGATAGTATCTTCTGCTTCTGTGTTAAAGTAGTATTCCTCATCAATATAGCACTGAGAAAGGTCTAATAGATCCAATTCATTCATGAGTGCCCGCCGTGCTTTTGCTTCGGCAAAATTGATCACCTTTTTCTCACTCATTACATACTTCCTCCTTAGAGATTAGGTAGTCTTTGACTATACCAGATCTTACTACATCATGAATACCAAAGTCAACCTTTGTATGACAATCCATATTGTTCAGGATTGTCACGAAGTCGTTTAGACCATTTTTTCTGAGATCACTCTGTTTTCCATCGCCCACAAACAGCATTTTAGTATTTTCTCCACATCTAGTCATTACAGTATCAAGCTCTTGAAAAGATGCGTTTTGCACTTCATCAAACAACACTATAGTATCATCAAACGTTTCACCTCTCAAGTATGAGGTAGACTCAAAATCCACTATACCTATTTCTTTCATGTTTCTGTAATTATTTGATTTATATTTAATTAGCTGATCAAAAATACTCTGATAAGGCCTCTCGTACACTTGTTCTTTCTCTTCAAGAGTCCCGGGTAAAAACCCTAGCTCTCTAGCCGGAACTGCTGTCCTAACGATTAACAGCTTTTTATGATTTCCATCAATAATTGATTTTAGTGCTACATAGCAAGCAAGAAAAGTTTTTCCTGTTCCTGCTGATCCTAATAGAGAAATTACATCATAGTTGTGAAACGCATGAAATACATCCTCTTGTCTATCAGTAAGCGGTTGAATATTCTCTAGATCATGAATCGTCAGTTTCTTCTTCTTCTGAGGCTGCTGTTGCATGAGTGTATAAAGCCCTCTTGTTATTATAGTTTATCATAACAATGCAATCTCGACAAGTGTTTAATAGGATTTAATGTTGTTGATTTTATATGTCTCCTTTATTTTTGATATTGATTCTCTGAAACCTTCAGAGACTTTTAGGTTTGTGCCTACATCTCGCGTGATTGTCGGTGCTGATACAATCTGCACAATATTCGGATTGTCTGCCAGATATTGATCAAGTTCTGACATTTTCACTAACTTATCATACACTTCATTCGTATCATTGTTTCTAAACGTATACGTCGGCATTGCCTATCCTCTGTACTCTGTGAACCAATAAGGAGTGGATCTCTTTGACCAAATCATTTTGAAACTTTCCTGCTTCGACTGATAATAATCTCTGTAACATTTGATTGCGTCATCAAGTGATCCGACCCACTTAGACTCTTTGATGAAATTCTCGGGCATGGCTAGTGGATATTGAACACTCTTACAATTCGGCAAATTCTCAGGCAAGTCTCTTAGAACATTACTCAGTAGCTTATCTGTTTTATGGGTTTTGTTATATCGATAAGAGTATTCATGACATAGCGCAATAAAATGCTCATATGCCCATGAGTATTGCTCAGAGCCAGAGCGCACCCATATGCTACAAGGATGATTGATATGTGTAGCTTTGTACAGCACAGAATCTTTTTCTGGATTCGAGTGGACGTAAGTCTTTCTCTTTCTGCCGGATTTTGAATACTCTACTCTCAACTGCCCGTCTAATATCCTATGAGCAGTTGAGAGCATTTGTGCTAACTCGAGAATCATTTTTACAACATGCTTATCACACTGCATTTGAGCAGCAACTGTTGGATCATTATGTAGAAGAAAAATGTTCATTGCTCACTCTTTGATTAGACCCGGAAACGCCTCTTTCACTAAAGCCTTATTGACGCCCTTGTATTTTCCCGACAGTTTTTTGTCCTTTGCCCATAATACTATCTTTGCATCATTTGGATCAATAGACTCAAGCAGAGAGGAAAACATATTTTCCATCTTGACTTTTCTGATTTGAGAAGTCTCTTCTCTCACAAAATACTTGAACTTTTTGCTTTGCTTATGTAAAGATGATGGCGGAGATTCTGAAGAGCTTTCTTTATAAGGCGGTGCGCCTTCGGGCAGATAAAATTTTACAGTATCATCATACGCAATCTTTAAAATATCCCTTAAAGCAAGGCAGTTGTAATCCCTAAGAACTTTGATTACGTCTTTTTTTGCTCCACAGGCAGATGCTTTTGTTAGAATTTCATGGATAGTCATACTCTTTATTCGGTTTACAGGCATAGTTAAAAGTCCTCAATGCAGGAAATTAGTTGTTTACAACGCTTAGAAATCAAATAAGGCAGTAGCTTACTTTTCGGCACGTTTTCTTTAGTTTCAAACTGCTCGATCACTTCTCTCTTTAACTCATCAGGAACACAAGTAAGGTCAATAAGCTTTCTGTTTCGAGTGTAGTTTTTGAACTCCGATGTGCTCATCACTTCAGATAGGTTATCAATTCCCTCAATCCACTTATCTATTTTCTTTTGTGTGAGCCTGCTCTGACGTGTTCCTGTCACAAATGTGTCATCATCAGACAGAACATTCGGAACTCCGTCACTAGAGTCACCTCGAAAGACGTGTTCTATCAAGTAACGCTTTGGGTTTTCATGTGAGACGACTTTCTTTTGCATAGGAGAAAACTGCTTCACATTACTATACTGCTGCAATTGAATGAAGTCTTTGTCGGCAGAGATAATCATGACTTTTTCATCTTTGCCTATGAGATCACTCTTAATGAATTCTTGAGTATACTCCACAAGAGTTCCGATAATATCATCGGCTTCACAGCCATGAACTTTGATTACTTTATATGGAGTATGCTGATCGATTTCATTCAGCACGAGTTTGATGATTCGAAAGATTTCTTCCCAGTCGGTGTCGGATTCTGATCGATCCTTTCGACGATTTGCTTTGTACTGAGGATAATAATCTCTACGCCAACTGTATGAGTCTGCTGCAATTACAACGTCACCGTAAGCCTTTTTGAACTTTTTACTATACATTCTGATGCTGTTCAGAATCATATGACGGATCAAGTCTTCGTCTGCATCAATTTTTTGTGTTACAATGTTAGATATTGAAATTGCTGAATAATCAATAATTATCATGAATTTGTGCCTCTTACACTGTGTACATCATGTGTACTATACACCATTTGAATCTGAAAGTAAAGTGCCAAGATGCTTTCTGTGAATTTTTCCACCCACAAAAGCATTGTAGTACTCTTCAGGCTTCAGTAAAACATCTCTCACTATTTGCTCTCGCATCTCTAAGTATGAGCACTCACCCTTTGATTTACAGAGATGTATGATCTCTCTAGTGAAACTGTCACTGCCCAGTACTTCCACATCTTTCTTGAGTCGATCACTTGATCCGAAATAGGTTTTCCAATCAGATTCCACCTTAATTCTTTTTTTCCTCTTTCGAGTTTTAGTTTTCGGTAGAATTTTTGAAGACCAGAAAAATTTTTTTCCGATATACTTCATACCGGTGGCTTTGTTTTCTATGATGTAAACGAAACCATAATAATCATCAATAGTACTAGAGTCAAATATGCTTCCAGCATAGTACCAAGGATCACAAGTCATCAAATTCGTCATAGAGCATTTCAGGATCAATATGCTCGACAATTTCCAAATCTTCCATCATTTCATTACCGCAACAGGGGCAAAATCTCACTTCAAAATCATTATCATCTAGCTCTATCTCGAACTGTGCGCCACAGACTACGCATTCGTGTTTCATAGCTTCCTCTTGTATTGTTGTATATGAGTGAATATATCAGTATATAGCATATTAAAAAGCGGCAGATTATCTGCCGCTCACTCTTATTCAAATGTTTTGATTAGATCCTCATAGCCACCGATATATTCTTCATCTGAATAAATCTGAGGAACTGTCCTAAATCCTTTGCTCTTGAGAAAATCTAATGCCTGCTTATCCGAAGATACGTCGATTTCTGTATACTGAAGTTTCTGCGATTCGAGATACAATTTGGCTAATCTACAATATCCACAACTAGGCTTAGAATAAACAGTATAACTCATAGTTCACATGCCTCGCAAGTAGTACCTCTAATAAATTGTTGAGCAGCATTTGTGCTATGCTGATAGTAAAGAGTCGGCAAACCACTCTCATGTGCATATAGAGTAATTTCGTTAACCTCTTTTGGCGTCATTGTAGTAGGAATCATAAGATTCATTGATTGGGTTTGATCGAGATACTTTTGACGAATTGATGCCTGTTTGATCAATCCCTTTTGGTCCATCTCTGAGAACGTCAAAAACACTTCTCGTTCACGATCACTTAGAATATCTTTCAGGTGCTGTACGCTACCATCATTTTTAGAAATGCTAGACCACACTTCTTCAGTGTTGTGTCCCCTTTCCTCAAGGATTTTTTCTAGATACTTGTTTTTAACTTCAAACTTGAGTTTTGCCAAGTCTTTAATGTAATAGTTGCTCATTAAAGGCTCGATAGATTGACTCACTTGCCCTAGAATGAACGCACTGCTGGTAGTAGGGGCAACAGCATTTAGAGTAGTGTTACGTCTGCCATAACCTTTGGTCATTTCACATTCGCCGTACATCTGAGCTAGATCTTCAGACGCTTTATATGATCGTGATTGAAGATGTGAAAAAATTTCTTCACATTTTCTTTCTGCTTCATCAGATACAAAAGGAATATTGTGTGACTGATAGTAAGAGTGTAGACCCAAAACGCCTAGACCTAAAGCCCGATGATTCTTAGAAAACTTATGCGCCCGCTTTAAGTATTCCCACATCAAACGACCTTCTTCTGTGCCGTTGTCGCGATACTGTTCAATCTTCTCAATAAACTCAGTCATAACAGC